>JAESFO010000465.1_pt1 | contig 34597 bp, 33 predicted proteins | sample 9269421 | NCBI WGS metagenome assembly JAESFO01 (sample SAMN14502839, study PRJNA617101) | algae metagenome | isolation source: Nostoc desertorum CM1-VF14 and co-occurring heterotrophs from rocky... | place: USA: Clark Mountains, San Bernardino, California | collected 2000-06-05 | reverse complement strand
ATTTTTATGCCTCTAAACTATCACTAACTGTCTCAAACCCTTATAACTCTGTCTTTACGAAGATATCAAAGTTTTGCCTCAAAGCTTTGAACAGTCTGGCTTTGGAGTTTTCGGACAAGTCTAATGTAGGATAATCAATCACTTTTATTTATTAAATTAAAAATAAAATATAATTGCTTCTACCCTAAAAGGTCTTTAAACTGAAGTAAACCGGTCGACAATAAGTTGGTTGTAAAGTTTTTCTTGACAGTAGCTTAGGGAAACCAACTCAAATACTTTGTATATTTCAGTGTGAGTTTAAAATATTATGCCTGCGGTAATCTCTAACAAATCAGAATATGCACTTCTAGCCCTATTAGAGTTGGCAACCTGCTACCCTAACGGTGAAGCCCTGCAAATTCGAGAGATAGCGGCATTGCAAGACATACCGAACCGCTATTTGGAACAACTCCTGGCGACATTAAGGCGTGGAGGTTTAATTAAGAGTATACGCGGAGCCAAGGGTGGTTATTTTCTGGCACGAGATCCCGGAAAGATTACAGTGTTAGATGCTTTTAGCTGCATGGAAGGCTTAGATATTGTTGTCTCTGATTGTGAACCGACTCCTAACACAGTAGAAGGTGAGTTAATTCAAGAAGTCTGGCAGGAAGCATGTCAGGCTGCTAACTCAGTTTTGGAAAAATATACACTCCAAGACCTTTGTGAACGACGATCAATGCGAAAGCAGAAGGAACTTATGTATTACATTTAGAAAGCATGAAGTGGAAAAATTTTCATTTTTAACTAATTTAGCACAAGTCCCACATCTCACTTTTAGGAGTTTGGGATGAATGGGTGTGAGTGAGGAATTGACCAACAAACATTTTCTACCTCTGGTAATGAATCTAATAAACAAAAATAATTTTCTCTACCAACGCTATCGATATCTCGGTAAGCATACGCCTCAAAACTTTTTATTCAATGCTAATCTTCAAGAATTTTCTCAACGTGTCTGTTATCTCTCTAATCTACAGACTTTGGGAAAAATTTCTTCACAGGAGTGCTATGAGGAAATTGAGTTACTCTGGCAGCAGTTAACACAGAGCTTTAAGACGCTAATAATTGATGAGTTTGACGTAAATGAATAATTATAGCTGGGTATAATCCCGCCAACATCAGAATTTGCTTCAACTGGCCGGTCATCTTCTGCTCTGGCAATCTTATATAGCGGTTCTCAGTTGGGTGCAATATAGTAACAGCAGTGGGTGAACCATCCAATAATATCTTTTTTGGTTACTGCATTGAGGGCATTTGTAATGGCCTCGTCTAACTGTTGATATGTTCTAGCAGCTTGCGAACGTAAAAACTCTTTCACCTTCGACCAACAGTTCTCGATTGGTGAAAAATCAGGAGAATAAGGTGATAAATATACCAGTCTGGCTCCAACTGCTTCAATAGCTTCTCGGATGCCTGTGACTTTATGAGAACTGAAGTTATCCATGACAACACAAGCGCCTGGCCAAAGATTTGGAACGAGAACTTGATTCACATAGGTTTCAAATGCTGACTTGTTAGTACCGCCAGTAAAAGTCATGGCAAATGATGCCTTCCGTTGACATCGCTCCAATCATCGTCACATTTTTTCCCCGACCGTCAGGACAATCACCATAAGCGCGACTGCCTTGAGGCGAACGAGCGAAGCGTCTGGTCATCGCAATATTTACTCCTGCCTCATCGATAAATACTAAGTCTGCTAAGTTAACTTCTCCAATAGACACGTCCGGAATATGATTTGGATACAAAAAAATGGTAGAAAGTAAAATTGGCCCTCTACCAACCATTAAATAAATGATTAATACCTTCGAGTATATACAGAAATACCCCTTGCGTACCAAGCAACTTCTGGGAATTAGTTATGAGAAATTTACCGACCTTGTGGATTCTGCTAAAAAGTGCTATGAGGAAGAACAACAAAAACGTGAACAGAGCAAAATTAGAATACATCGTCGTGGAGGTGGACGCAAAGAAATATTGTAAGGATTCAGGTGGCAGGGTATTGACAAAGGGGACGCTTGAGAGAGAATATCACAAATATGAACCAAAACCTGCCTCAAGATTTAGACCGAGAAAGCTTGAACCAGTTATCAAAAGAAGAACTGGTAAAGATAATTATTGATCAGGGCAAGGCAATATGTGAGTTACAGAAAACAATCTTAGAACTACAGCAAGAAGTAGAACGTTTAAAAGTCAGCCGAGATTTAGATAGTTCTACCTCATCGAAACCACCATCTGGAGATATTCTAAAAAAGAGCGAAAACAAAAAAGCATCTCTGGAGGGAGAATCGAATCATCCCAAAAGAAAACCAGGCGGGCAACCAGGGCATCAGGGAAAAACGCGCTCTGGTTTTGGCAGAGTAGATCGTTATGAAATCTTACGTCCAGAAGATTGTGTTCACTGCGGTCAAAAAGCATTTGCGACTGTGGCAGTAAAAATAGAAAAACAGTCTGTAGCGCAATTAGTAAAACGTCCCATTGAAATAGTGGAATATCAACGCCATACCTGCGTGTGTGAGTGTTGTGGAAATGTACAAACAGCCTCATGGTCGCCAGATATCGTTCCAGGGCAAGATTTAGGAGTTAGATTACAAGCGTTCTTAGGATGGGTAAACAATTATGCACACATGCCTTATGAAAAACAGCAAGAAATGTTGTGGGAATTAGGGCAAGTTGAAATTGGGCTTGGAACGTTAGTCGCAACTAATGAACGAATCCAACAAGCGATTGAACCGAGCATTATTGAGTTAAGTAGTTGGGTAAAGCAGACACAACCGAATGTTCATGTGGATGAAACACCTTGGTCAGTTAAAGGAGTCAAAGAATGGTTGTGGGTAGTTGCCAATTCTGATTTCTGCCTGTTTACTGCGGCTGACACTCGTTCACGATCCGAATTAGAAACAATTTTAGGGACTGAGTATGCAGGGGTACTCAGCAGCGATGATTTTAGCGTTTACAATGGCTATCCAGCTTTTGCCCAGCAGAAATGTTTGGCTCATCTACGCCGACACTTCAAAAAACTAATTATTCTTCCAGGTCTTCACAACCAAGCTATTGGCGAAGCTTTTGTTGATTTAATTGATGAAGCTTTTAGGAATTATGCCCGATGGTTTGAGACTCTTGACTCCACCAGTTACAACGATTGGGTCAACCAATTTAAATCTAAATTGTATTCCTTACTCCATCAGTGGCTTGATCTTGCAGGAGCTACGGCCGGCAACCTTTTACGCTCTTTGCGTGATAAAGCAATTCAATGGTGGTATTTCCTTGACTACCCTGAAATTCCTCCTGATAACAATCAGGCTGAACGATCGCTGCGTTTGGCTGTGACGAAACGTAAAGTAAGTGGTGGCTCCCGTTCAATGGACAGGTTTAGACACACTGCCCATCTGTTAACAGTGGTGCAAACCTGTCGTCGTCAAGGTAGGTCTGTGATTGACTTTTTTGCACAAGCACTGCTGGCTAATTCTAATAATTATCTGTCTCGCCCATCTCTGCTTCCTAAATATTAGACCTGAATCCTTACGAAATATTATCCATCCCAGAGCAAGTATGTCTGTGCTTGTTTTATCTGAGACAAATACCCACATTTGAAGTTTTAGGAATATCGTTTGGTATATCAAAAACAGAAGCAAATGATACTTTTCATAATTGGAGAAAAATTTTCCGGAAGATTTTGCCTGCAAGTTTGTTAGAGCAAGTGGGGAATAAGGAAGGTGATTTAATGATTGTACAAGAGATATTGACGAGTTTTAAGTTGATAGTAGATAGTCTGGAACAGCCAATAGATAGGCCATCTGACAACGAAGAGCAAAAAAAGTTATTCTCAGGAAAGAAAAAACAACATACTAGAAAAAGCCAGGTGGTTTCCTTGCCAGAAGGTAAAGATATAATTGATATAAAAGTAGGTTTTCCCAGACCAACAGCAGATATAAACCTATTTCGAGAACAACAAGTTTTCTTTGATGGACAGCAAACATTTGAAGGAGATAAAGGGTACCAAGGTGGTAAAAATATTACAACTCCTCATAAGAGGAAAAGGAAACAAGAATTAAGTGAACAACAAAAAGCAGAAAATAAGGTTTTATCGAGTAAACGTATATTTGTAGAACATTTAATAAGGATAATTAAAATATTTCAAATAGCATCGCAACGATTTAGGCTAAATTCTGATGTTTATAATGAAATAATTTTAACTGTATGTGGATTAGTTAGACTCCGAATTGGTACTTTAGTTTTATGAACTATTGAGATTAAGAAAAAATAGCGATCACTAGAATGAGGATATTCTACATTCTTGCTCTAAACTATCGGTAACTATATCAAATACTGATTGCTGCGTTGGAAGAGGAATCTGCAAGGTTTGGTTTCAAAGCCTTGTCAATAATGCCTTGCAAGTTTTAGAACGTGTCTAATGGTTGTCCAATATTCTGCCCTTAATTTTTGCACCCTTTCTGTATATTTTTCGCTTGCGTGCAATGTTTTTTTTTACGCGTTAAATTCAGCTTTTGTGTGATTCTGCCCATTGTGGAGCGACTTATTTTTATCTGAGTATGTAATTTTAATTGCTCGCACAATTCCACCAAGGTAGCATCATTATCTGACTCTACTAATAACTCTACTAATGCCAGTTGCTCATGATTGAGTTTCGATTTTTGACCTCCACTGTGAGGTTTTGCCTCAAATGTTCCACTGTTACGATATTGTCTGAGTAAACTTTGAACAAAACTCAAGCTGACGCTAAATCTTTTTGCCAGTTCTCGTTGAGAGCCTTGTTTATTATTATGTGCATTTATCACTTTCTGGCGCAGATCACAGGAGTAAGGTTTCATTCCACAAGTACTTAGACGTTAATATACTCCATCATCTCATACTGTATTGCACTGAAGCAGGAACCGCTATAATTGCGATCATTCAAGGTTCTAGCAACCTCAGCCTTAGTGCCAGCTATTTTCTAACTGTCTAAACGAGGTTTCACGTTTTCAAGCGTGCCATTCATATCATAGAGAATATTCCTGGAAAAATAAGGATGATGAAAGGGTGAGAAACGCTTTATATCTACTTATAACGTCACCTCGTTTCATGATTGCTTCCTCTGACAGTTCAAAGCATTTGCACACCACCACTCACGGGTAAATATGCCCCGGTAATAAATTTTGCTTCGTCAGATGCTAACAGCAAAATGGCTCCGGCAACATCCTCTGGCAGCCCATTTCGCTTTAATGGCACCATTTGAGCAGAAGCGTCTTTATGTTCTTGAGGTAATCGGGCTGTGGCGTCGGTCAGGGTTAATCCAGGCGAAACGACATTAGCACGAATGCCGTGCGGGCCAAGTTCCAGTGCTAGACTTTTGATGAAGGCATCTAATCCAGATTTGGCGGTACTATGAGCGATAAAGCCTTCTCCTGGATGGCGAGATAAGCCACTACTGACGGCAATGATGCAACCTCGCTTGTGTTCTATCATCGAGGGAACAACTGCTTTGCAGGGCAAGAAAGCGCCTTTGAGTTCTCCGACCAATTTTGCTTCGAAGTCTGACCACTGATAATCCACAAAAGGAGCCATTGCAAAATTCGCGTTAGCATTAATTACCAACGTATCAATAACACCAAAGGTATCTACAACCTGCTGCACCATTGCATCTACTTGTTGTGGATCGCGCACATCGGCTTTGACTGCCATTGCCCGACCACCATCGGACGTAATCAATTCAACAACTTCCACAGCGGCGGCTTCACTGCCATAGTAATTTACGCCAACCGCAGCACCATGCTGTCCTAGCAGTTTGGCGGTTGCTGCACCAATGCCGCGACTTGCGCCTGTGATCAAAACAACCCGATCATGCAGCAACTGGCTAGTATTTGAAGTTTGTTGAAGTTGGGTCGCAATCATAATTTTCTCCTTCTATTTTGCTATGGTTTTAATCCCTCCTTTTTCACTTTGAGGAGAGAAAAATATGACAATTATCCTGAAACTCAGACATCATCAAGAATCGAGCGATCGCTGACTGAACATCTACCAAATCCAGAGAAAACAGAGCATCCTGAACAATCAGTTCCGGCAAGATGTTTTAAACACCTGCATCGGCTGCTGAACTTGCTCGAAATCTTCGGGATTGTTTAGGCTTGAACTTCAGGAGGTGCTTGGTCAGGATCAATTAACGGACTTCCAGATTGCTTATCTTCTGCAAGGGTCGGTTCAATCGCTTGGGGCGATAGTTTCCCATTCCTTCCCACCTGTTTAACCTCGTTCGTATCTTTTGGTTCAGTTACCGGAAGTTCGTTATTCCGTCGTGCGGCGCGATCGCTCAAATAAGTTAACCAGGAAGGCGACCAGGCTGAGTGGCTGTCTTTGCCAAATGCCCGCTCTTTGCCAATTCCACCCGGTTCTGGTAAAAGCTGATTTACCAAACTGAATAGATTAGTACTTAGTCCAGGGAACAGAGCATAGAATTTGACCGAGAGCCAAGTTGGCAAAGGCACGATCACTTCCGTAGCGCCCCGGCGTAGTCCAGCGATTGTGGCACGAGCAACCTTTTCTGCGCTGGCAGAAATCAACGGTAGCGAATCACTAATGCTGAACCAAGCAAATTCCTTGCGGTGTTGCCCTTTGATCACGGCATGATCCACAACTCCAGTGCGAATGAAACCAGGACATACGGTTGTAACGATAATTCCATCTTTTGCTAACTCGGTTCTCATTCCTTGGGACAGCCCAACCAGGGCAAATTTGCTGGCACAATACCCGACCATGTGCGGAAATGCCACTTTTCCCCCGACGGAGGAGATATTCACAATTCGTCCGCTCTTTTGCTGCCGCATCTCTGGCAAAACGCCATAGGTTGCGTAGAGCGGTGCCCAAAAATGCAGTTTCATCAGATCGTCGTAGTCCTGCATGGTCAGGGTTTCTAGTGGGCCGATAATATCCGTTCCGGCATTGTTGATGAGAATGTCGATTCTCCCAAAGCGCTCTTTTACCTGTTGTACCATTTGCTCAACCTGAGCTTGATCTGTCACGTTACAGGTCAGTGCGAAAACTTCTTTACCTCGTTGCTCCAGTTCGGTTCGTGCGCGTTCAAGTTCTGCTTCATCTCGTGCACAGATTGCTATCCGTGCGCCTGCATCAATTAGCTGGCGTGCCATCACCAGCCCCAATCCGCGTGAACCACCTGTGAGCAGAATCGTTTTACCTTGCAGATCATAAATTCGTTCGCGCCACCAGCGATCTAGCAGCAGAAAACAGGGTAGTAAGGCGAACGCAAAGGCGATGAGCCTGAGTAGGCTGTCATAGTTGATATGCATTAATCAAAAACTCCTGATCACTCCGATAGATTGGCGATACCAATTCATTGAATTGAAAACAATTCAAGCGCCGACAGTGACGCGATCGCTGATTTCCATTTCCAAAACTTCTTCAATGCGTTTAATTGTTGCCCAAGACAGTTGTTTGCCCGATGCATTGGCGTTTTCTTGTACCTGTGCTGGTTTACTTGCACCGATGATGACGCTACTAATTTCGGAATTGCGTAAACACCAGATAAGCGCCAATTGGCTCAAGCTCAAGCCTTCTTGCTCGGCAATGGGCAATAGCCGCTGCACCTTGAGCAACTGCTCCTGATCTAGTTCTCCATTGTTTAAAAACATATTTTGTTTCGAGTCACTTGCCCGTGAACCTTGGGGTAATGATTGGCCGGGTTTGTATTTCCCAGTCAGCAGGCCTTGCGCTAAGGGTGAGTAATTGATTATGCCAATGCCTTCTCGACGGCATAGGGGTAACACTTCTTTTTCGATCGTGCGATCAAACATATTGTAGCGAGGCTGATTGGATACGATCGGTGCGAGGTTTGCCAACCGGGTCAGGTCGGTCGCATGGGCGAGTTGTCCAGCACTCCATTGAGAAACCCCGTAATAAAGGATTTTCCCCTGTTTCACCAGATGATCAAATGCCATCAGGGTTTCAGCCAGAGGTACGGTCGAGTCATAACGATGTGCCTGGTAGAGATCAATGTAGTCCAGCCCCAATCGTTTCAAACTGGCATCACATTGCTCCAAAATATGTTTGCGTGATAGTCCATGATCGTTGGGTCCATTACCCATTCGGAAATAAACTTTGGTTGCTAAGACATAGGATTCACGCGGGTACTGCCGCAGTACCTTACCCACAATTTTTTCAGCTTCTCCCTCGGCATAAACATTTGCTGTGTCAAAAAAATTAATTCCCAAATTATAGGCTTGCTCAATACATTGACTGGCGGTGTCTTCTGCCGTTGCACCACCATAGGTAAGCCATGACCCTAAACAAATTTCCGAAACTCGAATGCCGTGTTTACCTAACTGCCGATATTCCATAAGTCATCTCTTTTTGGTGAAACCTTCATTGACTCCGCCTGCTGTCAAAATGCTAAAATTCGTACTTCAAACATAATGCGAACAAGCGATGCCCATCGTATCAAGATTAATTGTTTAGGCCCACTTTAGAAAATGTTGATGCTTAATTTCTCTTTCATCAGGAAGAAACACTAGTTCATAAATAGGTGAACTTCTAATAAAAAATTTTGATGATGTGTTCAAGAATCTTTGAGGCAACACCCTTACGTCGGTGAACCTTGGCGATACGCATTAATTTGACTTCACCACTTCTTGAATCTAGTTGTTTGAGCGCCCCGCATTTGAGTAATTCCGAACCTTCCCAAGCTTGTGAGTCTTTTGATTCATCCCCGGCTTGGGAGCAATGCACTTTCTAAAGGTAGATGAACTTTAGGATTTGCTACTTTTGTACTAAGGCGCGGCTGGGGTTAACGATGGCACTGCCGATTCAAGGTTTGTGCTTAAACTGTAAACTCTGCTAATCCCTGCATGAATACCTTACTTGCCTCTTAGCGGAATGGCACTAAGAAAAGCGCAAATGTATTATTTACAAGGGTTTCATCACTTTGGAAAAACGTAGGCTAATGAACCAGCGATGGCGCAAGCGCGCGGCAACTTTACTATCACTAATTTTTTACTGCTGCTAGGTTAGGGCAAACGCATCTAAAGTATAAAAATCCTTTAATACTTGGATTTCGGCGTTTTGAAATTTAGCCTATTTTTTCGTCAAGATTCTTACCTAGCAAGAGTTTCAAAAATACCGTGCGTTCGCCCTGGCTGCTAGGTGCTTTCCTCAGCTTACCTGCTTTGTATACCAATTAGATAGTTCGGGGCTAATGACGATTTTCAGCGCAATATTGTCCTAGAATCAGGAAAATTGCATACTCAAGATGTATCAGAATATAAATCTGAACGTTTGCTAGTTGAGCTATGCCATCAGACTACTCTGGTCAAAATCTTCGTGGGCGCTCCTTTAGAGGTCAAAACCTTGAGGGAGCAAACTTTAGATATGCAGATATCCGAAGTGCAGATTTTAGCGGTGCAAACTTGAGAGGGGCGAATTTCAGTGGTGCAAAGGCTGGGTTGCAACATCCGTGAGAGGTTAAGGTAATTGCACTTTTGTCAAGAGGGTGCGGGAAAAGGGGATAAATCCAGCCTGGAGACTGGCTTTCGGAGTGCTTTGACGACTCCTAAATCTTGATTCTCTTTTGCAGTGAAGTATTTAATAGGGTCATCCGCCTTACCTCTTTCTTGCGCGACACTAAAATGGTATAAACCACGAAAAATCATCTCCAAAGAAATGCGGTCAAATGGCAGAGATAATTCGTCTGCAACCGCGTCTCCCAGGTCAACTAATACTGCATAAAAGAGCCAAGTAGCCCAGACTTGTAACTTTACACCATTAATAGAACCAGTCCATAAATACGAGAGTCCCAATAAACGTTTAACTACATAAAAAGCCTCTTCAATTCTCCATCTTCTTCGATATAAATCAGCGACAACGTAGGGAGGTAAAATTTTTGGCTCAAGGACAGAAGTAATATAAGAATAGTTAGTTTTACCAACTTTTATCTCAATTAAACGCAAAGTAAGCACTGGTGCGCCACGACGAACAGTACCAAGTTGAATCAATCGGTCTTTAACCGAATGGTCATAGCTAAAAATCTTTAAGTATTTTAGAGATGCTTTAGCTTTTAAACGAGTGATAAAATGAACATCTTGATTAATCAACTGTTGTAAAAAAAGAAAATGATAGAAACCTCTATCTAGCAAAACTAGAGTTTTAGGAGGTAGTAAATTCAGCAATGCAGCTTCAAAATTCGTTTCGGATGCGGCAGGTTTAGTATGAAACCAAACTTCAATAGGTAAACGAGTAACCAAATCAATAACTGTACAAATTTTACCCGCTAGTTGCCCTGTTTTTAGGTCTTCCAGGCTTTTTAGCTTTCTAAATAGGGCTTCAAGAGTGGAGCCATCAGCTATCCAAATCTGTTCAAAATTAAGCAATGCAAACTTAACACTATCTGGTAATGGTCGTTTGACTCGTTGTTGCCAATTGAATTGTAATCGAGGCAACAAATCTTTAAATACACGCTCAAATAATTCAGCAGGGAAAACTAAAAATCTTTCTGATAATGATTGTTGAGCAACTTTTGTGGGATGACACCATAATAAACCTTCTCTAGCTAGCAGACGATTTAACTCTTGAACACCAGGAACTTGTCGCCATAACAGTGTTAACACTGCTGCTACCATTAATGATAAATTCAGAATTCTATCTCGTAACCCCAACTGCTTATAATATTTTTGTTGAGCAAAAACTACTGGGGTTAATAAAGCTTCTAAATGATTAGCGATCGCTTCATTATCTATAGTCGGAGTATGATGTCGTTGTGCGTGGTCAGAGTTGACTTTTGGTCGCTTGGACATGGTAGAAAACCAAACTTTTTATTACCTCATTTGATAATTGAATTTACCTAAAAAGTGAGCCTCACATTTCACAAAGTTATTCTCTCGTTACAATACTTTTTTTACCCTATTTAGTTGTCAAAGCTTTTAAAGATAATGATAATCAAATAGAGGGGGAGGAGGTGAGCGACGCTCACCTCCTCCCCCTCTCCCCATACACGATTATCATTCTTAATAAGGGTATTTTGAGTATTTTAACTGATTGACAAAAAGCACTTTATCTTAACCTCTCACCGATGCTCCCTGAAACTGCTGAGACATTTATTTACCTTGCCATGATTCGGATTATGGTGAAGCGATTGGCATAAAATTTTCACTCTTATAACTTTTCAAACATCCTCTTAGAAGCATTATTAGAGAAAAACCGTTTTGCTTTATTAACTCAGACAGAAGGGGTGATTCTTTTGGTGGTGTTACTATCGTTGCTGTGGTCATTTGAGTCTCCAGTTGGTTTCCAGATTAAAAATAATCAGGTTTGGAGGGCGCTCGCTTCATTATTTTAACTGCCTTGGGTGGATATAGCAGGAGGCAGGAGGTAAAAGTATTACTATTCCTAAATTTTATGCTTTCAAAATGTCTTAACCTGTGTGACTACAGCTATATCATCGGAAAGCTTAGAATCGCTTAATCATGTTTCTACAACAAGGAATAGTTTCGCTAGACTGGAATTGCAGTGCTATTCTGTGTTATTTGTATTTTTGACAATTGAAAATCAGGTAATTAAACGTGCAATTGGCTCTTGATTGCCCACTTTGGGGGGAAGATTAAGGCTGACCCAGCGCGATAGGATAAGGCAGATCCAGCGTGATGGCTCTGGGTTTGCGTCAATTATTTTTGCAGAAGACAATCAAAACCCTGTTTACGAAATGATCTCTGCCTTCTACCCATGAATTTCTACTCCTCAAAAGAAAATTCATCTGCACCGCCTCCAGGTGAACCGATCAATCCAGAGCAATTCCCTCAAACCGACGCTCCCTTTCCGATTGTTGGCATCGCCGCTTCTGCTGGCGGATTAGAGGCATTTATAGAACCCATTTGATATCTTTTTTCTAGCTAGCAGCTAGTCTTCTGAGCATTAATCTGATAAAACAAAGCTTGAGCTTGGCATTGGCACGAGCGAGTGTCCGGTCAAAATTTTTGACTAAACTTTTACACCGCTCCACCCAAGCGTTTGACCTTTCAATTACCCATCTAGCCGCAACAGGTACAAATCCAGATTTTCCATTAGCTTCCTTTTCGGCTTTCGATGGCTTGGCTGAAAGTTCAAATTGGATTTTGCTCATGATTTGAGGATAAATCTGCTCTAACGCTTGGGTAAGTTTATCAGGATGATAGCCATGATCTAGCAAGATTGTAATCTTAGGTAGCTGAATCGGTTTGGATTTGAAATAATCGATGTTAATTGAAAGCATCTCAATCAACCCAAGGTCATCAGATACACTGGCTTTAGTACAGTGCGTAAAGAAGGGGAAGCCCAGTGTATCAACTGCTAGATGTCTTTTGATCCCATTTGTTGCTTTGTAAAAACAGAACCCTTTGGATTCAACGCTAGCATTACAAGTGTTTTTTACTGCTTGTGAGTCAATTATTATTAGGGTCGTCCACTGCGGTTTTTTTTTACTTGTTCACGCACCCTGCCATGCAAATTGGTCATAATATTGTCAAGGATACCCTCGCAGCACCAATGCTTGTAATGCCAAAATACAGTAGAGTAGGGCGGCAAATCTTTAGGTAAGTCAGCCCAATTGCAACCATTCTTGAGTTGATAAAATACACCGTCAAGAATTTGCCGCTTTGTCCACAAAGGGGGTCTAGTTTTTTTCTTAGTCGGCAATAATGGCTCAATAATTTCCCACTCTTTGTCTGTCACGTTGCTTGAATACCCCATTTTCAACCCTCGCTGCTTGAATCCACCTATTTCTGTTGATTCTACTTGGTCGCCTAAAAGATACCAAATGGGTTCTATAGGACTCCTATTTGATTTTTGAACAAAATTAGGTATGTAGGGTGTGTTAGAACGAAGTTCGTAACGCACCATTATCAAGGGTTTGGTGCGTTACGCTATCGCTAACACACCCTACGTATCTTTTCAGAAATCAAACCGGATTCCTATATCATAAGAATATTAGGTAAGATATCTATCAACTTGAATATACTTGTTGAGTTATTTTTAAAGCTCCAGATAGAAGCTTTTAAAACTGTTAAGTAGGAAAATATAATTAATCCTAATTTAAGTTAAGGGATTCCAATATGTATGGTTCAATTCAGCTAGTTCCGCTTTTTTATACTGGAGTTATTGGGATTTTATTTATCCTGATCTCTTACTTCTTAGCAGTAAATTAGATTTAGAAACTAAAACCTATTGGATTTAAGATTTTTACAGGATTCCTAATAAGACGAAAGTAGCAAAGCTGTCACCAGTCGCAGGCAACAAATGAAAATTACTTTTGCTGCTGTATAGAACCCATTAATCGCCCTTGACATAGTGCGTATGAGGAAATCCTGTGCTAGTAACCTAAGTTGCGGGTTATAAAATTCTGAATGCTTCGTAACCGTTGATTTAGATAAATGCACATAAAAAGTTGACGGTTGCGCTAGAATGCAACCGGAATTTAGAGTTGAGCATCAAGTATGAAAATTAACTTATGAGATAAATGCTTGTTGGAGAGTAAATGCAAAAATGAATGCTTGTAGTTTCAGTAAAAACCCTTCATAAGTAACAGCATGAATTGATTTTGGGAAAACACCAGTAATGCTACTAAACACTGTTTCAATATAATGTCTTGTATGTTGCAAAATATACTGATTCCAAGGTTCATCTTGACGCTTAGAATTCTTTTTCCGCATTACTTTTAAGAATATTTGACTTGTTTGTTCAAGGTCGTCTTCAGCAGTATAATCTGTGTACGCCAAATCACCATATACTTCGCTATTAGGCGGTATATTTAAGGGCAATGCCTTTAATGCACGGACATGACTGGCACTACCAGGTAGAAAGGCAAATTCTACAGGAATACCGTTTTTGGTAGTTAATAACTGGACTCGCACCCCATAAAAATATCGTTTTTTCGACGCAATGTAACCTCGATACTCCTTTGACTTGATTAACTTGACATGAAAAATACGGATATTATCACACATCGGTACGGGAAATGAGTCTAAAAGATATTCCGTACAATCACTAATTTCTTTAAAAATCATTCCCATTTGATGAAACAAGTCGTTCATCAGCATTGATATGCCGTGTAATCTCCGGTTAAAACGTGATTTATCTAACATATTCAATATCAATTTATGGTCTAACATAATAGCTACAAGCCTTACTATGATTTCCATTAAAAAACATCGCCGCGCAGATAGCCGTTGTCATAATTTCTGCATCATTCATGACTCGACGACAATCTTCATTATGTCCAATCGCCTTCAAGAGGTCGTCTGTAATAGCATATATGGCAATTATTTCGTTTAGCATACAGCCCTCCTAATTTATCTTCTTGGAGGGCATTTTATTGCTTAACACACCCATTGCGATCGCCCATAAGAGTAACTGGCAACTTGGGTTAATATGGTAAATAATAGAAAAATCTGGAGTAAATAGCTATTTCTACCGCAACTATGACCAACAAAAATGTTATTAAACGTATCTTAATTTGTGATGATGTAGCTGATAACTCTTTGTTGATAAAAACCATTTTAGAAGCAGAGGACTGTCTAATTGAAATTGTTGATTCTGGTGCAGAGGTGCTAACCTTCCTTGAAACAAACCTTAACCCACCTGACTTGCTAATACTAGACATTCAAATGCCTGTAATGGATGGATTTGAAGTTGTTCAACGCCTGAGAGAATTAACTAAATTTCAATTTATACCAATTCTTTTGGTCACAAGTTTGGATTATGATCTTAATCAGATGAATGAGATAAAATGTGATGGATTTATCCAGAAACCCATTGACATTGATCCAGTCATCTCTAAAGTCCGAGAGATTTTATACCGAAATTCTTAAATATTTCCTCGTAAATGCTAGCTACTTGATTAATACATTAAGGTTATAAATAATGCGATTGTTGTAAGGTTGTTTGAACATATCCTATTAATGCATCCGGATCAACAGGCTTTCGGATAATGCCATGTACCTTCACATCAAATTCTTTCTGAAAAAATGCCTTTTCATCAGCTGTGATCAACACAATAGGTAAAGATTCTAAAAGAGCATTATTTCTAATGCGGCGAACTACTTCGTACCCATTCATAATAGGCATCATTACATCCAGTAGAAGTAGGGCAGGTCTTTTAGATTCCAGAAAAGCAAGTGCTGCTGCTCCCGAATTGACAGTTTCAACCTCATAACCCTCCATTTCTAAAATGGTTTGAAGGAAAAAGCAGTTATCAGCAATATCATCACAAACTAAATTTGGCTGACAGATGGCCTTGCCATGAAGCTAAAAACAGCTTAAGAGTCTAATCTTATTCACACTGTTGAAGCGTTAAAAGATCAACTATCCCAATTCTTCAAGAATTGGAAAACAGTTCAGACACACAATTGCAATCATTGATGAGCTTGTGAAATGCTTACGACGGTAAATGAGGTTTTTAGAAGTGAGGCTTACACCTGCGCTAAAATATGATGTTCCCATTCTGAAATAATGGCAATTGAATAGCTTGTAACTGTTTGGCATTGTCAAGGTTAGACAAGGAAATCCCCAACAATCTGATAGTACGATTCTCCAGATCAATCGACTCAAACAGTGTGTTGGCTATCTCAAAAATCGTAGAGAGTTCACTGATGGGAGCAAGCATTGTCTTACTGCGGGTTAAACGCTGATAGTTAGAAAACTTGACTTTCAGAGTTAATGTACGTCCTCGCGTTTCATGCTGCTCTAACCGTTGCTCGACAATTTGGGCAATCTGGTCGAGTTCTTGTAACATCTGGCTGATATCACTTAAGCCCTGTGCAAACGAGGTTTCTGCACCGATTGACTTACGAACCCGATTTGCCTCAACTGGGCGGTCATCTTCTGCTCTGGCAATCTTGTAGTAATAATTACCTGCTTTACCAAAGTGGTGTGTTAGCTCAGTCAGCGATCGCCCCTTCAAATCTGCGCCACTATGAATGCCGAGCGAATGCATCTTTGCTGCCGTCACCTCACCAATGCCGTGAAACTTTTCAATCGCCAGTTGTTCTACAAAAGCGATCGCTTGCTCCGGTAAAATCACCGTCAGTGCATTGGGTTTATTCTGTCCTGATGCCATTTTTGCAAGAAATTTGTTAATTGACACGCCTGCGGTTGCCGTCAACTGGGTTTCCTGGAAAATTGCAGTTTTGATATGTCTTGCGATAGTAGAAGCGTAGGGGATACTTTGCTTATTCTCAGTAACGTCCAAATATGCCTCATCTAGCGCAACTCCTTCCACTAAATCACTGTAGCGTTTAAAGATAGCGTGGATTGAAGTGGAAATATCTCGGTAAACGTCGAATCTCGGTCTGACAAAGATAAGTGCGGGACATTTGGCAATTGCTGTTACTGATGGCATCGCGGAATGAATGCCAAACTTACGAGCTTCATAACTGGCGGCTGCAACCACGCCTCGTTGATTCGGGCTGCCACCGACTACTAACGGTTTGCCTCGGTAACTAGGGTTGTCCCTCTGCTCTACCGATGCGTAGAAGGCATCCATATCTACGTGAACTATTTTCCTGGTTCTAGTAGTGTACCAACCCAAAATTGCTACGTGGAGGTAAGCAAGGGAGCAGGGGAGCAGGGGAGCAGGGGAGCAGGGGAGCAGGGGAGAGATTGTATAAGTTCTTTCCCCTCTGCCCCTCTGCCCCTCCGCTCCTCTGCTGACCACAACGCAAAGTTTCCTTGGCAGACTACTAGCGACAGGTTCTTGTCCCAAGGGTAGCTCCACCACAAACAGTCTCGCTTTTCACACACCATTTTCTAGGAAGCGCAAATACAATAACTTAGACTGACGGAAAACGTAAATGTGTCCTAGTCCAGAAATTAGTTGTACGGGTGCAACAGCAGATTCATCCTGGGTTTTGTAGCGCGATTTGAGAATAAATTTACTGGTATCTGTCTGGTAGGTAAGTTCTTCTGTTTCTTTCTCAATTACGGAACGATCATCTGCTTCATTAGGTAATTCTAGTGCCTCCCAGTTTTCCCACCCGATTCTCTCATCTGCTGGTTGTCTGAGGTAGCTATCTTCAAATATAGAGGTTATTGCAGATGTGGCGTACACGCCCAAGAGTTCCCGTAGGCATCGGAACACAGGTACAAGTTTATAATCTCATATTATGAAGTTATTATAAAGCAACTATAGTGTTACATGAAGATTGCTTAACTGTCTTAACTGGCATTGAAATCGGACTGCTATTCAACTTATGTTTCTCGTATAGAAGCAATCTAGTTCAGCCTGTTCATAACCTTAACAAGACTTCTCTAAGTCCTTTAGGCTAGTGTTGCTCGTTTTGTGGATGTTTGGTGAAATAGAGCCACTTAATATGGATATAAGGACTTAGAAACGAATGGCACGCTTGTAAACCCAAAACCCTACGAGGGCTGGGTATAAGGGTGTGGGGTGTAGGGGAAACCATAACGCGAAAACAGCTTTTTTGGATATTGATCTCAAATCTAAGTCTTTTCTTTATACGCTTACCCCTTACATCTAAAAACCAGCCATATCAATGTTTTACGCTTAACAAAGACAAACCATGAAAAAAGCATTATTGTGCTGTTTTGGAATAATTTTAGCAATGTGGGTTGTAGTAAGCCCTGCGCTGGCCTTATCACCTGACAAACCGGGCTTACTACCCACATTTTACGACGTACCTAAGAATGATTTGCTTGGGAGTCCAGGTTCGCTCATCAAGTCGGAGAGAGTCGATGCACCTGACGGAGCAAGCGCGTGGCGCGTGGTCTATCGCTCGCGGAAGGCCTCTGGTGTACCAGTTGCCGTGTCAGGACTCGTCGTTGTACCAATAACGCCAAAAGACAATCTTCCCGTTATTAGCTGGGCGCACGGTACTGTTGGCGGGGCCCGATATTGCGCCCCGTCCAATGTACCCAACCCAGTTACTGATTTCGTCGGCTATCCTTCTTTGGAGAGTACCGCGCCGAATGATTATGGCATACCTGGGCTGTCAACCTTTATCAAAGCGGGATACGTCGTTGTGGCAAGCGATTACCAAGGCTTAGGTACAGGAGAAAATCACGAGTACGCAGTTGGTCTGAGCCAGGCACAGAACGCGCTTGATATCGTCACAGCAGCACAAAAACTGACACCAGCAGTAGGCAATAAGGTCGCGCTTTTAGGATGGTCACAAGGCGGACTGGCTGTGGTGACTGCGGGCGAAAATGCGTCGTATACGCCTGATCTCCATATTGTGGGCATAGCAACTTTGGCCCCTGCAAACCCAAAGTCCTTTCTGATTCCTGATATTGCCAAGCAATCTACTGGCGGCCCGCGAATCGGTCGCATCATTCTCCTGGAGAGGGCTTATACCTGGGCGTATGAGGATTTACAACTCAGTGATGTATTCACCGACATCGGCATCAAGGCAGCCGAGGCCGCTTCTGGGCAATGTATGCAGCAGTTGTCGATCACAGGGGACACCGCAGGAGGAGATACGGTTCTGTTTAAGCAGAACACCAATCCTGATGCGTGGAAAAAAAAATTCATCAAAAATGCCATAGGACAAAAAGGTTCCGACATCCCTGTGCTAGTTATGCAAGGGACTGCCGATAACATAATCCCCCCGGATTCCACAGACCTTTACGTCAGAGACGCTTGTGAACACAACACCCCGATCTTTTACAAAAAGTATATAGGAAAAGATCATCGATCCCTGTTGCTGGCTGCGGAGGTTGACTTTACGACTTGGATCAGTGACCGATTCACTGACCAGCTCGCCAAAAAATCGGTACTGTCCAATTGCCCTGTCGCTGAAATTAAGTTAGAGTTGGGCGAACTTGGTACAAAAGGCGATGATTAGTATCAATTAAGACTAAAAAGCTTCTATATACTGTAGTATAAGGAGTTTTTTATTGACACTCCCCACCTTATGACTACATTGAAGGTGGGGATTCTACATTCACCGTCAGAACTTGCTCTAGCAGATTTACACCAACTAGCGTAGAGGTTCCAACTCCTGTAGCGTTACTTTCCTTGTGTCCCGCGGAAATCCTTAGAGATTATATTAAAACTCTCGCGTTGCCACTTAAGAAATAGCTCATTCCTCATACATCTGTTCTTTGTCTTACCTACGGTAAAAATCAATTACAGATGTAATCGTCAATCGCTGCCTTACATCCCCACCGTATAGACGGATGGGGTATTACGGCGCTTAGATAAACAAGGTAATAATCTGTCAATTTTGAATTGATGGGTAAAGCCGCTTAAGTTTTAGATACTTTGGCATGAGTGTTAAATTGGTCATGCACTATAGTAATCATATAGTCAAATTGGTTAATTTTTCGTTACATACTTATAAATTTCCCGCCGACTTACTTAAAAGTATTAAATCAATGCCGAGCATTTCTATTATGCTGTTGGGACTTAGTAGGTATTTATAAAGCTACTATGAATCAATTAGCATGCTATATGAAGTTTATTTAAATACTCCTTAACTTTCTTAACTGTCCTTGCTTCTCTATCTCAATTCATGTAATTTAAGTAATTATACTTAGATAAACCCATCATCAAGGATAAAAACAAATGACGGTACAAGACCAGACTCTTTCTACTCTTTCTGAGAAACAGACAACGTGGGCTCTTGGATGGTTAATTAATGAAATTGCGACTGAAGAAGTACTGCCATCTGATGATCATATAGTATTGCCAAATCCTGCTCAGAAGTTGGAAGACTTGCTCGCTCACCGTATAGACTTTTACCTGAAGAAAGACCCGAAGCTTACAGAATTTATTGGCGAGTGGGAGCGAGTCTGGGGACCGTTTGTTTACCTAGCTCCGCCTCCATTTAATCAATATGCAACTAATGCAATTTTTGTGGCAAAGCAAGACAATAAGTACGTTATTAGTATTGCTGGTACGAATCCTAATTCTCTTCACAACTGGTTGATTGAAGATTTGTACGTTGCAGTCCAAGCGGATTGGGGTGATTATGCTGGCACAGATCCACTACTTCCTGCCAAAATATCTATGGGAACTAAGATTGGTCTTGACAACCTCTTAAGACCACATCCAGGATCATCGACAACTATCATTGATTTTCTCACAGACCTATTAAAAGAAGCGAGCGAAAAAATAGAGATTACAGTAACGGGTGCTAGTCTAGGTGGTGCGTTGTCTCCTGTCCTGGCACTTGCTTTAAAGGAGAAAAAAACAACATGGGACCCAGATGGACAAGCTACATTAAAGGTTGTTACATTTGCTGCACCTACACCAGGCAATTTGGCTTTTGCACAATACTATAGCCTGCGACTTGGAAATACCACAACACGCGTTTGGAATAGTCTCGATATTGTTCCCCATGCCTGGAATACGAGTCTGCTGAGTCAACTTCCCAGCCTTTACGCTCCTGAGATTAGCTTTAACCCTCTTATTGACAAGTACGTGAAGATAGCTAAAGCTTTGTCAATTTTAGGAAATTATACTCACCTTATTCCGAATGCCCGTTCATTAAAAGGTACATTTCGACCTATACCTATAAAACAAAATTCCGAAAAAAGTTCTAAGCAAGTAGAGCTAGATGTTCAATCGTTAAAGTCTCTCAAATCAGCACAGACACAAACACAAGAAACACAACATTTGTCTGTGTCAGATGAAGATATCGAGAGATTCGGTCAATTCTTGCAACAGGCTGTGCAGCAACATATATATGCGTACTTCGATTTACTGGAGTTTCCATCAGAGTTAACAGAGTTTCTTACCGATAAAGAACAACTCCCACCGGGTTTAAGACTTGAAGATGCACAGCCAAAGGTTACTAAGAGCGTGGTTAGTAAACTGTTGGAATACTCTGCGAACCCTGATGTAGAGCAGTAACCCTTAAACGAATCTGACTTTTCACGGTATGTGGAAAAGCTCATTTGAGCGGTTTCCTAAACCCTGATTTTTCCGTTAGCTATTTTCATTAACTTAGAGCTATTGAGAATTAGGTTGTGGAAAAAACCACGCTTTTTCGAGACTTGAGGACTTCCCGTGAAAAGTCAGGTCTATTTGCACCTACCTGGAGTAATCATTTTACATCTTGGTTGAATGGCACTAAGAAAAGGTAAAACCTCGTCAGGGCAAAGACACTGGGAACCAACAAACTACCTAGTGCAGGGCTATTTCATTTTAAAAAGTCGTTATGAGTAAACAACAGGAGAAAAGATGGCAACAAAATTCACGACAACACACGAAATCTCAGGCGACCAAAGCACATTTTGGAATAGGTTTTTTAACAAAGATAAAGATTTTATCACTCAGTTATACATAGACCATCTTGGCTACAGTCAGTATACGCTCTTGGAACAGAATGAGAGTGAAACCGAGATTTTCCGCAGGGTTGTTATAGCACCTAAGCTAGATTTACCTGGACCTGTAATCAAAATGTTAGGCTCAGACTTGAAATTTATCGAGGAAGGCAAATTTGTCAAGGAAACCCAAGTTTGGTACTCTAAAAAAATACCAAGTACACTAGCTAACCAAATCTTGTGGGAGGAGACGATCCGGATCGAATCAATTGGAGATAACACCATCCAACGGATCATAGAAGCAACATTGGAAGCAAAAATTTTCGGCGCTGGGCAATTGTTAGAGGCTTCGTTTGAACAAAAGATAAGACAAGAAGCCGATAAATCTGCCGAATTCCTAAATAAGTTGTAAAAAATAGATGCCCGACTTTTCAAATAAGTCGAAGTTGTAGTTAGCAAATCAGGTAAACAGACTTATGGGTAGGGCGGCCGCATCATGTCAATAAGCAAAGTATATTCTCAATAGAGTGTAAAAATAATGTCATTAACGCTCGCTTATTGCCAAAATTTTAGGTATCACTTTGGGGCTTAAAAAATAATCAAGCGCGAAAGGAAAGATTTTCTCGTTGGTTCTTAACCTTCGTTGTGATCAAGAGTAATTTAGATGCGTTTGCCCTAGCCTTGTAAGTAAGCGAATATCAGGACTATCAATATTACATTATCTTTAGTAAGTGTTGAGCAGAGACACTCATTTCCAATTCAGATAGAACAGTTGATAAAGAGCGATGTAGAAAAAAGTAGCCCAATACCAGCCTCAGAAATAAAGCCTAAAGAGAAACGTAAGCGTGGACGACCAAAAGGAAGTAAGAACAACAATAAAGCAGACGTGATTTTAACATCTGAATTAGTGCAAATTCAAAAGATGATTAATTCGCTGTTCAAGTTATTAGCTGGATTTGTGCCACTTACTTACTTAGTGCTAGATGGGCATTTTGGTAACAATAATGCTTTGCAGACCCGGCACCCGGCACTGTTCAATAGCTTTGCTGTAGTCTTTATAAAGGATAGCTTAGACCAATAAAGCGTACCATTCCGTTATGACCCATGTAGAGAGATTTTTATCTAGCGTGGCAAAACTAGCTAGAGCAAAAACTTAAACGTAGTAAATTCGTTATTATTGAAAATTTTGGTTTACCTATTTACGCCTATTTCAATCATGAAAAATCTACTCTAGCAAGTTTTACCACTCTAGATTTTTATAATAAGAAAGGTATTGCGAAGTTAGTACAAAGCAATCAAGCTATTATATGAAGTTTATTTGAATATTAGCTTAACTTTCTTAACTGTCTTAACTGTCCTTGTACACAGATTTAATTACTGATATATCTGAAATTGCTAAAGCTAAGAACCGACAGCCAAAGTAATTTCAAAAAATCAAGGAGGTAATTTATGAGCAATATTTAAGAATTACTACCTGCTTCAGAATTCCTGAAAAAGAACTTAGATATTTCCGAAATTCCCCTTGAAGCAGAACCTCAAAATCCCCATCAGGTTGATGGTCAAGCAGTTTACGCTTGGCTGAGATTCTGGCTCATCTGAAATTTTACTTTGTGGACTACATCCATCCACACAGATAGAGGCGCACTGTGCTGATCGGATAACCCAGTTTTGAGGCTGGATGATCTTAAAGATAACTAACAAGACTTATTTAAATTATGGTTGAATCTATTAAATCTGATCAAGCTCATCAAAAACAAACTCTAAGAACCGAATGGCGATTAACTCCTGGTTTCTTACATCAAGGCTACACAGATTTTGAATCTGCACATATTCTGTTAGGCCGTTTTCTAGCAGACAGAACATCTGTTAATCCACTTTCTGAAAAAGAACTTTTTGCGTCTGACAACATTTTTGAATGGAGACATGAAAAGCCATTAGAGAAAGTAATTAACTCTAGAGCCGATTTTGAGTTTTTGCTGTTGCATCCCAATTTGTTACGCAAATCGATAATTATTATTGAGCCGTGGTCACACGTAGGCATCAATACCCTTGGCGAAGAAGTGCGCGCTTCCAAAAATGTAGCTTATATTGCTCAGAAAGTGGCTGACATGGACTCAATACTGTTTCCTGTTTGGTCAACGGGAATTATTGATCCAGAATTAGTCGCTGGGGTAATTAGCTCTAGTTATGCAGTAGTGGTGGAAGGAGGCGACCCATCGGTTTATGATGCCTCGACCTGGACAAGCCCAGCTTGCCCACGAGAAGATATGTTTGCGTTAGTGGAAAAATTATTGATTTCGCGATCGCCTGCTAGCGCTCCTGCTATCTTTATTTGTGTAGGACATCAGCTTGCTGCACAATGCCATATACGGCTGATTCAACGAGCAGTTAAACAAGTCCTGGAAACAACATCTTTAGAACGGGACAGTGAAGCAAAAGCGCTCAGATTACTACAAGAAGTTGCAGAACGTATTGCAACGATGGGTGAAACACTTCAAGTTAAAAAGCGTGATGGACGAATAGTTGCTAATGGCTGGCATGATGAGCATTTTGCTGTGACACATAATGAGTCAAAGGAAGTTGGCGATCGCGTATTGTTACCTTACCAGTCACCTGACGGTAAAATTGTAGGAATTCCTTGGGAATTGATTCATGCTCATGATGTGACATCAGATGCCCATGAAGGTGTAATTGACACAACAATTCAGTATGAGCGCGAAGTATCAATTTCAATGTTTCACTCAGATGAAGTTAATGAAGAGGTAATACTGTTCGCTAACTGGGCTTATCGTAGTATTCATGATGCTATTGTTCCTTATAGACACATTATAGCTAGCAGCCCTCTGTCATGGTTGATACAACTACCTGACTCTGTAGAAATTTTATGTTCCACAGCAGTTGATCAAGAGATAGTCACAGAATGTTCAGCTACTTGTATCAATTATAAAGACTTTGAAACTAAAAAAATTCGTCGTTCTTTCACTTGCCAGTTCCATCCAGAGCTGTTGTCAGACTTACGTGCGATTGGCAATAGCGAAGCTCCTGCTTATTCAACTTTAAAAGCAGATGATGGAGTACGCTTATTTGTAAGACTGTTATATGCAGGAATGCAAGATTGATAGGAACGTTGTAACTGCTGTTTAAGCTGTTAGAGTCGAGGGAGGGTAAGCTAATCGGCATTTAAGCTGCAATATAGCTAGCATTACCTTTGTTTTTGAGTTTCCGATGCCACTTAATGACTAACTCGCCTTGATTCAACAGCTTATCTAGCAGTGATTTTAATTCATCTACTGATTTAAATAAGCGATGGGCAATATATTCTTTACATGAGTGCCAGACTAACTCAATAATATTGTAATCAGGGCTGTAAGCAGGTAAGAACTCTAAAACAAAGTTTGGGAATTCTTCAGATATCTTAGCTATAATATCTTTGCGTTTATGAAAACTAGCATTATCTAAAATTAAAATAACTTTCGGCCCATATTTTGCAAAATCTTCAGAAAAGAAAGTTTGAACCCACTAGTCTTATATTCAACTGAGCGGCAATATTTTTTAAACTTGGGGAACCCCTTCATGACCAAACCCCGGCATGAATTACGCAAGTAATTCCAAACCGCTTAAACCACAAGTGTTTCGGCTTTTCAAGCGTGCCATTCAGTTCTGAGAGTGATTGCAGAGTGAGCGATCGCGCAGTGATTCCACAGGAGTTTTGCCTTTCTCAACTGCTGTGTTAGTTTTCAGATAATCCTGCACCAAGTTGCAACCATAAGTCAGTGCATCTAGGTGGAGAATTCGCGGCAAGTTCCAAAGGATGAGCGTGTTGTCATCACCACCGGAAGCAAGGATTTTTCCATCGCGGCTGATTGCAATTTGCCTAATCGCTGCGGTATGGCCTCTGAGGGTAGTTAGTTCTGTACCATCAAGTTTCCAAAGCTTGACGGCTCCATCTCCACTTCCAGAAGCAAGTATTTTACCGTCGGGACTAAAAGCTATCCCCCAAATTGCAGCTGTGTGACCAATGAATGTTTGCAGCAACTTGCCTTCAAGTGTCCACAGCTTAATGGTATTGTCGCCACTTCCAGAAGCAACCATCTTACCGTCAGGACTAAAGGCGACTGTCCATACTGCCGCCGAATGTCCAACAAATGTGCTGAATAACTTACCTTCTAGCGTCCATAGTTTAACAGTACCATCCTCACTAGCAGAAGCAATCAGTTGACTGTCAGGGCTAAATGCAACTTCCCATATTTCGGCTTGATGCCCTTTGAGAATCTGTAGCGTAGGTTGACCTACACGCCATATTTGAACATTATTGTCAGCATTAGGTATGGCGATCGCTCGACCATCAGGACTTAATAACGCTCCGGTGATTTTGCCATCAGGGTTTTTGTAACTAGCAATTAACGTACCATCTCGCCGCTTGAGTTGTACTGTATCATCTTCACTAGGAAGAGCAATTAACTTGTTATCCTCACTGAAAGAAACCTGGGAGACTGAGCCTTTTTGAGTCAAAGTTTTCTGTAATTTGCCCCCAGGACTCCAAAATTTCACAGTATTTTCGTGGCTGGCTGTGGCGATGGTAGAAGTGTCGGAGGCGATCGCTATTGACCAAATCCCGCCTTTATGAGCTACGGCACTCTTTTGAAATGGATTTTCACTCTGCCAAAGTCTCACAAGGTTTTCTGCACCTGCGGTCGCTATAAAGCTACCGTCAGGACTGAAAGTAACTCCCCAAACAGATGCACTATGTCCTCTGAGCGTTCTGCGTTCTATGCCATCAATATCCCAAAGTTTTATAGTTTTGTCGAGACTAGCGGAGGCAATAGTCTGACCATTGGGACTAAACGCGACTCTTGAAACTCCCGCACTATGACCAATGAGAGTTTTATAAAGACGATAACTACCATCTGTGCTGTCTCGCTGCCAAAGTTTGACAGTTGTATCTTCACTCGCTGACGCAATAGTCTGTCCGTCAGGACTAAAAGCTATTCCCATAACCCAAGCTGTATGACCTTGGAGAGGTTGTAGGGTATTGGCATTCTGCCAACCTGAACTGTTTTGTCTCCAAAGTTTTACTGTCCTGTCTATATTGGCAGCTGCAATGGTCTGCCCGTCAGGACTAAACGCAACTCCCAAAAACCCAGCTTTATAACCTTGAAACGTTCTTACCAAAGTGCCGTCTCTCTTCCAGACTCTCATAGTTGTGTCCCAACTAGTAGAGGCAATGGTCTGCCCGTCAGGACTAAACGCAACTCCCCAGACTGACGCTGTGTGACCTTTAAATGTTCTTGAAATGCGCCACGATGCGTCTTTGGGATCGCGCTGCCAAAGTTTAATAGTACTATCCTCACTCGCCGAAGCAAGTATCCGACCGTCAGGACTAAATTTAACTGCTCTAACTGCTCCCTGATGACCTTTGAGAGTTGCAACTAGTGTACCATCACGTCGCCAAAGTTTGATTGTTCTATCCATACTGGCTGAAGCAACCAGAGAACTGTCAGGGCTAATATCTACAGCCATTACAGCTGCGGTATGCCCCGAAAAACGGTTGTACTCATCTGCACCATAAACTGCTTGTTCCAGTGCATTTTCTACTTGAGGTGCTCCCTTTGTATTTGATTTGCCTAATTTTTGCAGTCTTTTTTTTGCTTTGATTGCTTCTACAAGTGCATCTAATCTGCGATTTGAAGCAAAAAGCCCCTCAGAAGAAGATACAAGCGCTTGAATTTCACTGTTTTTGGCAATAGTTTCACTGTTGCGAGTCTGGTGATACAAAATGAAAGTTCCTATTCCCAAACTACTAGAAAGGAGTAATCCAATACTGACTGCAACTAGTAGATATCTCTGAAATAAAGCCGTTCTTTTCTCTTGTGCTAGTCGTGCTTCTATTTCTTTAGCCGTTTTTTTCTCTTGTACGAGTCGTGCTTCTACCTCTTTAGCCCGTGCTGCCTCCAATACCATTTGCACTTCTTTGCGATCGCATTCAACACTTGCGGCTAAAAATTGATAATCCAAATCGCTCAAACTCTTGCCCTGTGCCCAATTTTGAGTATCTTTTAAAGCTTGTCCTCGCAACAGACGCGATTCATCTTTGTAACGCGATGCTACCCAAGCGTTGAATGTTTGCGAGTAGGGACGGAGATTATCTAGTTGTCTCAACACCCATTGGGCATTAAAAACATTTCGATAGATAGGATTTTTAATTTTGAGATAGCCGTTGTGTCTCTCTACTAAACCGGACAACAACAGTTGTGTTTGTTCCCGACTATCATCACTTGGAACAGAATGAAGAGGCGGAGGGGAAAACTCTTCTCCCCCGCTCTCCCGGTTACTGAGCGCATTCCTTGGCGCAGCCTCTCGTAGAGAAGTATGCTTAAGAGCTTCTTCTGCAAGCAATACCTGTTGATAAATACCCAACAACCGTCCTGCCTGTTGTTCGTTGAATAAGAGGCGATCGCGAATAGTACGCAAATGTTCGGGTTCGTCTTGTGACTGCCAATTTTGAATAATCTGCTTAAGCACTAATTGCTCTACCCACAATGCTTCTATACCTGGAGGCAGGGTAATCTTCCCTCTAGTTTCAAAGGCTACTTGAGTAATTAAGTCACAGAGTTTTTGTGTCAGAAACGGTTGTCCGCCTGTCCAATAAATAACCTCTTGCAGTATTGCTTTTGGTTGACTGACTACTTCTTCTAATCCTAGAAGCAAGGGTGTGGCTTCATGCAGTTCAAAGCCCTGTAACTCAATTGCTTTACCAAGGTTAAAGGGCGTGCGGCGTTTATCTGCAATCAAGTCGGAGGGACTAGCTACACCAAATAGTGCAAATCCCAAGCGTTCAAAGTTTGAGTTATGCGGTCGTAGATTATAGCACTGACGAATCCAAGCAAAAAAGTCGTTAATTGGAAAACTTAAACTCAGCAGGCTATCAATTTCATCAATAAATATGAGGATGCGTTTGGCTTTGCCGTTTTGTAGAGAATCACTTTTGAGATTTGGTAGTAAGATATCTTCAACAAATAGCTGTAGTTTTTGCACCGAGGAAATACCTGCTTGCATTTCCCACCAACGCTGAAAGTCAATTTTTGACGCTAATTTTAAGCTATAGAATAAGCTGATAATAATGCCTTTGTACCATTGTTCTGGTGTAGTATCTTCAATACCCAAGCGAGTCATATCCAAGTAAACACAGCTATGCCCTTCTTCCTTAAGACGATAACTTGTGCGCTGTAGTAACGATGACTTGCCCATCTGACGAGAGTTGAAAACATAACAGAAATCGCCAGCTTTCAAGGTGGCATAGAGTTGTTCATCTGCCTGACGGGTAACGTATGTGGGGTCATCACTGCGGAGACTTCCTCCTACTTGATATCTCATATCTAAGTGTGGTTATCAAATGAAAACATTAACATAATTATTAGTAATTTGTTAGATAAATTATTGAAAGTAAATATTGCAAATATTACATCACAGCTTTATGTAATAATTCAATTCTTGGAAAAACCGCAAATTTCAATTTCTTCTTGGCTAAAAGTATCCTTCAATATCTTGCGGAGAACACGCTGAATATGAAGGTGTTTTCCAGGCTTGACTTTTGTCAGCGTCAGCAGCAATAGATTATTCTCACCAAAGTGTTCTATTCCAGCTACGCGGGTAGGTTCTAGAACATCCTGTTCATCTGCTTTTAATTGCTGCCCTATTTTCTCAACCACTCTATACACATGATCTAAATTTGAGTTATATGAAACGCTAATTTCTACCCTTGCATATATATACTGCTTAGAGTAGTTAATAATTGATCCGATATCCCCATTACGAACTATCTGCAATTGACCATCAGGATGACGAACGTGAGTGGTTCGCAGTTCAATCGCCTCTACAATTCCCTCAATATTTCTCTCTTCCACTTTCCCAACTTCAACATAATCACCAACCAAGTAATAGTTTTCAAATAAAATCAAAAATCCACAAACAACATCATTAATCAGGTTTTGCGCCCCAAGACCAACTGCTATACCTACAATTCCGGCACCTGCTAAGATAGGTGCAGGATCAATGCCAATCAGCTTGAGTATAGTTACTCCAGCAGTAAAGTAAACAAAATATTTAGCAAAACTTCGTATTAAGGGAATTAACGTCAGCCGTTTCTGTTGCTGTATTCCCGTTGAATCTGTAGTTTTTAAGTAGAACTCATCCAGGATAAAGTAAACGACTTCAATCAAAGCATTGGTAATAAAATAAACCCCAATAATCTGCACAATTCTAGGGGTATAAGCACTTATCCAAGCGATAGGTTTTATTTCTGGAACAACAAGATTTACTATGCCAACATAGAGGACGTATTCCAAACATTTTTTGGAGAGGGGAATTAAGTGGCGTAAACGCTCGTATAAACGCAGTAGATTGTCAGAATTGGAGTATTTAAGACTCAGTGCATCGAGAGTATCAACGATGGTAGCAACAGCTTTAATAATCAGTAAACCAATTGTAATTATAATGTATATTTTTAAGGCAATGTAAACATATTTGGGGACGACTTCTGGGATGTAGAGAAATCTAGCACAGATGATAAAATAAGATATCCAGATAGTATGAATAATAATTCTTTTTAAGACTTTAAAAAAAGCCTCAATACTCTCATCATTAGCTTTTATTTGATCGGCTTGCTTTGCGTAATTGCAGACCCAATCTATACCCCACTTTAACGGTGGGATGCTAAATTTAACTAGCAAGAGCAAACTCACACTTTTCAAGCTTGCCGTAAAAATATTGCTCCAAAATTGGGTAAAAAGACTGCGAATTAGATTAAGTTGAAATTCTTGAATGTTTCCACCTCGATAAATCACCATCCCATTCACACCAACCAGCGCCAGACATATAACCACAGAAATTAAAATTAAAATTTTGCTGATACTGCGGCGCAGAAAAGTGATATTTGCAGTTTTTCCTTGAAGCCATGAAACTTTAGTGACTTGCTTGAAGATTATGCCAATTAGCCAGTTAAATAGCAAAAAAATAATTATTATAAATATGACTTCGCCCAGGATAATTAGTATATTATTCATTTTGTAAATATCAGTTGATTCATTTATTAAATTTAAGCATGGAACTACTCCACTCATTGCCTGAATTTGCAACTATCTGTGTGCATGGATGTAGTCCACAAAGTAAAATCTCGGACGAAGCCAGAATCTCAGCCAAGCGTAAGCTCCTAGACCTAGTAGTGCGATCGCAATTAAGGGTAAACCGAGAGTCAGTTGCAATCTATCGGGAAGGAGAGCAACAGCACAAACAGTAATAACAAAGTAGATTAAAAGTACTGCTTCCAAGCGTTGCACAACCAAAAGTGCTTCTTTACAACTAGCATATTCTAAGCGACAAGGTGATCTAAGTCTTCAATTGGCATCATAGGATACCAGTGCTGAAAAAAATTGAATTCCGGTTTCATTTGATGATAAAAAATAAGGATGTCGAGGGTAGGGTGTCAGGAAAGAAAAAAACCGTGGCTGAGTGGATTCAGAGACGAACCAAAAGAAAAAGATGTACTTCCAGACGCTAAGGAATTCAAAATCTGGACAATCCCCAAATATACCACCCCTCTTTAATACCTCTATTCGCATTGGCGCAGCTACGCGCCCTTGTTAATCTGAGACGACGCACTTGCTAAAAAAGGAGCAATGTGATGTAAGTGAGGTCAGAAAAACTAGCGATGTCTGCGGCGGGCGTAGCGATCACTGAATTATTTTTTCAGCAAATTAAATTCAATATTTATACAAAACTACTAATGCTAATACTTAAAAAGTAAACCATAAAACGAACAGTGTTATTATTCGTTTTATGGGTTTTTCTATGATTCCTCTAATGGTAAATCGGTCGTTTTGGAAAACCGCCAGCTAAACTTTCATCGACTTTTGCTGCTTGTAAAACTAGCAAATTTTGGTATTTTGCACCTACAATCTCACGCAACCGTGCTACTGGTGGAGCAAAAAAGTGCATGGATGTAGTCTACAAAGTAAAATTTCAGATGAACCAGAATCTCAGCCAGGCGTAAACCGCTAGACCATCTACCTGATGGGGATTTTGGGGTTCTGCTCAATTAAGCTAAAACCTCAGTCTGTAGTAGCGCTTTGCGTAATGCAGTTACTGCTTCTTCTGTCTCTATCAATCTATCGATAGCAAGCGCAATATCATCTTCAAGCTTTAACAGTTTAGCTGCTTTTTTTACAGCTTTTTGCTCTTCAATTGAGTAATGGTCAACACGAGCCATTTGAATTGCATGATACAGTAATGACCTTGATTTAGACCAAGTAGGAACATCAACTGTAATCTTACTCAGCAAATTTTCTAAATCAGCATTTTTGTATTCAAATGTTTTGTATTTCTCTATTACTTCTTCAGGAGCGCCAGCCATGCGCTGATGATTTAGTAACCAGTTAAATTCGGCTTCTGAAACCTCCCCGTCTGCTCCAGCAATAGCGAGCAGTGCATATCCATAGTTAAGATATGCTTCAAGGGGAGCTGAGGAAATACCTAAGTTCTTTTTCAGAAATTCTGAAGCAGGTAGTAATTCTTGAATATTGCTCATACATTACCTCTTTGTTTTTTTGAGAATTTACTATTTAGCAGATACAATTTATAAATGAAAGAATTATTGCCCAGGTTTCTAATTCCTGTTTACCCATTAAATTCTTTCTATAATTGCTGATGTACTGCTATTGCTATCTAGGCATTTAGATATTCTCAGCTAAGAAGCGAAAATGCAAGGACAGTTAAGACAGTTAAGAAAGTTAGCAAAAAATTATTTTAAACTGAAAACATATTATAGTTAAATACCTGATATCAAACAGCTATTAACTGCTCTTGTTGAAAACGTGGAACTAAAATTTTCTCGAATTTGATCCTGTACTTTTGCGATGCCTAGGTTGGGCTGCGCCTACGCAGTACTTGATATTGAGTGAGTGCCTTACTATCGCTCTATCAAACAATTGTGGATAGCTGTTTTGCAAAATAGGACTGGTAGAGTCCGTAACGGGGTAAGACGCGATCGCCCTCAAAGCGAATTAATCCCAAACCCTCAAGCTTGTAAGTGTCAATAGGATTAAGAGAAATACCTTGCTTTGCTGCCAGAATTTCAGCATAAGTCTTTGCCAGTCTAGGATTTTCTTGCAGTTTGAGCAACTGTCGCCATAAATGATCGCGGTAGATGCCACCATTGGCGATCGTTTCCTCTATTATTTGTTGCACGGTCATTTCTTGAGACCTAAGATAGTACAAACTAATCTGAATTAGTGCTGGATGTCCCCCTACTAGTGACATTAGTTGAGCAAAATCTTTAGCTTTCAACGAGTCTAAACTATACCGCCTAGCTAAATCTTCTACTTGTGGTTGAGTAAAATCGTTCAGACGAATAGGTAGACCAATATTAAAAGGAGAGAGGTTAATATCCATAGAGATGTAGTCTTCGGTTGAGTAAACCATTACTAACCTCAGCTTTTGCCAGTTGGGATTGTGTCGTGCTTCCTCACACCATGACCTCAACAAAGCAAAAAAATTTTGACAAATGTGAGGATATTCAAAAAAACGGTCAACTTCATTCAACACTAAAACCACTGGGCTTTGACATTGCTCGAGTAAATAGTTTTCTAAATAGAAGCCGCTACTCAAGTTGTAGCCAATTTCTTCATTCCACTTTTCTTTGAGGTTGGGGTCAATACCTAACCCTGTTGCAATTTTCCAGCAAAGACCACGCAACAGTTTATTTACATCAGTTAAACACTCGCTATCGAATTGGTAGCAATTCAGATTCACAGTCTGATACCCAAGTTTCTGTGCAAAGGCACAAAGCCGCAACACAAGAGAACTTTTACCCATCTGTTTGGGAGACCTAATCCGAATCACGCAGCCACTAGTAGTTACTTCTCGATAAACTTTTCTCTCTAGCGGAGGACGTTCAATATAAAAGTGAGAATCTAAAGGTACGGGGCCATCCGGGTATGACCAAAGATTTTTTATCTTTTCAGTTTGTGTGTGATGTTTTTCGACAAATGAGGTTAATTCGGAACGTTGAGATAAATTTTCTTCTATATTTGCAATAGGCAATAACTCAGATGTTTCAGTCTCATTTGCTTTATTGACTATGGTGTAGTCTTCGCTGTGTAATTCTAGATTAAAAGCGCTAAAGCAGAGTTTTATAGTTTTTTGATCTACACTTTCACGTAAAGACCATAATTTACTCAAAGTTCTAGTAGAAAGATTAATGCGCGAACTTATTTCTTCTAAACTCAAGTGTTCGCCTTTATTTTCTACTATCTCCACAGAAAGAATTGCTGATTGTAACCGTTTAATTCCTGTAGATGTTAGTACAACTCCTCGTTTGCGTTTAGTTTTATACATTGTAGTTCCAAGCATTTATTACAAATGAGTATCACAAGTAACATTTTTTTTAACCGCAAATTGAAATTACAATTTATCGTAGCAATTTTTGATACAGTGTTATTTCATTTTTTCTTAGAATCCATTGAAACTCTAATAAATTAATTTACACTATATTAGCTTGATAGTAAACATTTACATCAATTATCTACTTTTCCCACTTTTCCTACTTTTCCTACTTTTCGCCCTTTTTTACTCGGTATTTTGATGGTTGTCTTGCAACAACTATCTGAAGAAATGAAGGCTTTGTATTTGCCTGAATTTGTACAAATGTGATTGAATAAATAATGTAACATTTTTAACTTGTATGAGTTATGACTTTTTTTGTTGGTGTGTTACAAAAATATTATCGCTTAAGCAGAACTTTAAATACTGAGTATTAATAGTTTTGGAACTACTTGTTATCAAGACTTGGTTAAAAACCTCGCAGAAATAATTATGCACAAGCAAAGTCCAAAGATAGACCTAACTTTTCACGTTATGTGGAAAAGTCCACCAAAAACCTAACCCCCTAACTTCCTTCCCAACACGGCAAGGGGAAAAATTCAAAGTCTCTCTCCTTAGGTGATTTCTAGGAAAGAACTTACCAATAGAGGTAAAATGTACCCTTGATGCAAAGAAAACAGGAGCAAGCATTTGGATACGTTAGCCACAGCCACCGCACCCAAATCATTAACACCATCGTAATTTGAAGACTTGCGGTTGGCAGCATCGAAAATGAATGGAGTAGAACGCCGGAGTTTTCAGGCAGAGATACGCAAATTTCTCACAAACAATAAAAAATCAATTCACATCGCTTGATATAAGACATTTTTTGATACATCATCAATTGAAATGTATGATGGTAAACAAAGTAAGTACAAAATAGCCATTATCAAGC
>JAESFO010000462.1_pt1 | contig 34828 bp, 32 predicted proteins | sample 9269421 | NCBI WGS metagenome assembly JAESFO01 (sample SAMN14502839, study PRJNA617101) | algae metagenome | isolation source: Nostoc desertorum CM1-VF14 and co-occurring heterotrophs from rocky... | place: USA: Clark Mountains, San Bernardino, California | collected 2000-06-05 | reverse complement strand
ACATGGATCTGCATCCACTGTTCCTTCAGAAGCATCGTCAGCCCCCGCGCGGAAAGGGCTAACTTTACGGAAAAGTGGCTCAGTTTTACTTTGCGCGAGGTGGCTCATTATTACTTTGCGCGCAACACCAGATCCGCCCGATTGCGCTGGGGCGTTCGAACTGGCTGTTCGCAGGTTCACTGCGGGCGGGCCAGCGTGCTGCTGCAGTGATGAGCTTGATCCAGTCGGCCAAGCTCAACGGGCTCGATCCGTACGCGTACCTGAAGGATGTCCTGCAGCGCTTGCCTACCCACAAGGTGCGGCTGGTCGGCGAGTTGCTGCCGCATCGCTGGACACCCGGCGGTGATCGGCAAAATGCCGACGCATGAAGAACATCGAGGCACTCATCGCCGACGGTGGTGACATCACCCTCGGCGCGATCCACCCGATCGAATGTGCAGCCACTGCTGCCGAGGGCCACAACTGCGTGGCCATGCTCGTTCGTCGGGAAGGTGAAACGCTCAAAGCGCTACTCAAGCGGCTTGATCAAGCCATCGCCCAGTTCCATACCGATGGGGAAACCATCGACGAAATCAACGGCGACTGACTCGATAGCTGTGGGTGTCAAGATGACATGCCCGAACGCTTACGTTGAGTCCGGCGTGAAGTGAGGTTGCCCTCGAATTTCGGAGTTCATAGCTCAAGCCCGGACAATTCCGGAGCAGGAGCATGGAAGTGAACGAGAAGCAGACGAGAGCGAAGTACACGCTGGAGTTCAAGCAGGAGGCGGTGCGACAGGTCAAGGCCGGTCGTGCTGCATCCGTTGTGGCCACCACGCTGGGCATGCCCAAGGCAAGCCTGACGAACTGGGTGCGAGCCGATGCGAAGGGTCAGTTGGCAGTAACGCCCGAAGGCAAGGCCACGACGCCGACGGTCACGCCCGAGCAGGCGGAGATCGCGCGGTTGAAGGCGCAGGTAGCCCGGTTGACGATGGAGCGCGACATTGCAAAAAAAGCCGCGGCGTACTTTGCGCAGGACGTGCTGCAAAGTACGCCTGGATTGGGTCGATGAAGGGGCGCTGGCCGATCACGCTGATGTGCGAGGTCCTGCAGGTCAGCACCAGCGGGTATTTCCACTGGAGGAACTGTGCAGGCCGTCCAGGCCCAAGCGGGGGCGGGGGTGCGCCGCACAGTGATGAAGCCTTGATGGTGCACATCCGGGCGATCCACGAGCAGTTGCGCGGCGAGTATGGCTGGCCACGCATGCACCGGGAATTGCTGGCCCGAGGGCTGAGAGTGGGCAAGGAGCGGGTGCGTCGATTGATGCAGCAACACGGCATTCGCGCCAAAGGTAAGCGTAAGTTCGTGGTGACCACTGACAGCAAGCACCGGCTACCGGTAGCCCCGGATCTGGTGCAGCGCCGCTTCACGCCTGCCGCGCCCGATGTGCTGTGGAGCAGCGACATCACGTACATCCCCACAGATGAAGGCTGGCTGTACCTGGCGGCCGTGCTGGACCTGCACAGCCGTCAGGTGGTGGGCTGGAGCCTGCAGGCGCACATGCAGACCTCGTTGGTCAAGGATGCGCTGCTGATGGCGTGCTTCAGGCGAAAACCCACGCCGGGGTTGATCTTTCACAGCGACAGGGGCAGCCAGTACTGCAGCCAGGAGCTTCAAGCCACGCTCAAGGCCTGGGCCATACGCAGTTCGATGTCACGCAAGGGCAATTGCTGGGACAACGCCCCCACCGAGAGCCTGTGGGGACACCTGAAGACTGCGTGTGTGCACGGTCAGCGCTTTGCGACCCGCGAGCAGGCACGCCAGGTCGTGATGGACTGGATCGCCTTCTACAACCATTCACGGCTACATTCGGCGCTGGGCTATCTCAGCCCCATGCAATTCGAGAAACGCTGGTTGGCGGCGCAGCACAAGTCTGCCGCTTGAAACCCGGGCTATGCACTCCGGATTTCAGGGGCAACGTCACTTGCGGCATAAAACCAGTCCAAGTTTTTATCCGCACCCCCAAACGGGTCAGAATTCCATGGAAATCAACAGCAAGCAAACTCGGAGAATTTCAACCGGTGCGCCCTACTTCTTCCTCGCTCACGTCGCGGTCTGCTCTTTTTAGCCGCACCTGGCTTCGAAAGGCGAGCGAGAAAAGTTCTTGCATAAGCCGTTCGTGGCGTTTGGGGGAAGTCGCGACGGTCCCTCCACCAACGATAGATGAGAAATATGACTGCAGCAATGGCGAGAACGCCCACGTAGATGCAAAGCACAAGGAAGAAGTGATCGGCAGCTGGTGCACAAATGTCCCCTCGGTCAATGGTGAGAAGAGTGGCGTGCAACGTTATTGGTAGCGATGAGCGTCAGAAGCCTGCTCGCAGGCGAGGCGCTCGACCTGTATCGTTGAGTGGTGAATGTCGAACTGATCTGCGATCACCTGAGCTGTCCGAGGGACCAAACCTTCAAGATCGCCACTTGCACTGACCAAATGAACGCTCAGGCTAACCTTCGCGCTCGAAATTGCCCAGACGTGCAGCTCATGCACCGAGTCAACTCCAGGCAATGAAAGCAAAGCCTTCTCGACTGCGGCGACGTCCACGTCGTCGGGTACGCCCTCGAGAAGAATGTTGATTGCATCTCGCAGCAATATCCAAGTACGAGGCAAGACCCAGAAACCGATGATCACCGCGATGACTGAATCAACCCAGGTCCAACCGCTAGACCAGATGATCACGGCGCCCAAGATCACGCCAAGGGACCCGAGCATGTCGCTCCAGACCTCCAAGTACGCCCCCTTGACGTTGAGGCTTCCATCCTTGCTGGATGCCAACAACCTCATGCTGACTAGATTCACGATCAACCCGAAGGTCGCAATGACCAGCATTGGAACGGAGTCAATAGTCTGCGGCTGTTTGAATCGCTGCCATGCTTCATAAAGGATGTAGATCGCTACCGCGAACAGGAGAATGGCATTAAAGGCTGCCGACAGAATCTCGAAACGGAAGTAGCCGAAAGTCCGCTTCTTATCGACGACCCGCTTTCCGATCTGGATGGCTGTCAGCGATATGGCCAGGGCAACGGTATCTGTGAGCATGTGCGCAGCGTCGGACAGCAGGGCGAGACTGCCTGTGACGAAGCCTCCAATCACCTCCGCCAGCATGAAGGTTGTGGTGAGAGTCAGTGCGATCCAGAGTGACCGCTCATGACCAGGTCCCGAAGCCGATTGCACATGCGAGTGAGGTTCTCCGGATGCCATGAGTGCCTTAAAAATTTGGGTTAAGAGGCGAACCAAAAGGCAGGGCTGCGTCAATCACGCTTCCCGCAACTTTTGCGCGAATTTGAACCGCCGTCCCGCAGCGCGCGATGTTGGTGTAGATCACATCGCCCACAGCGAGCGAAGTCGACCCAGACAAGAGAATCACATGCGCATGCCTCGAGCCCGCAGCGCGGTAGGAGATCCGTGCGAAACGTGCTGCTGATAGCGCAGCCGAATCGGCGGACGTCCGGCAGTCCGTGCGACCCCCTCGTCGAATGCTGTGCGCTGAGCCGATCTCCAAAACATCTGCGGTGCGCCAGCCCTCCTGGAAGTCATGAACCTCTGAGGCAAGCGAAGAGCATCCCATCAAAGAGAGCGCACCAATCCCACACAGACCCGCGAAACAAGCCCGATGCAGTTTCTCGGACGCTTGTGACTGCGCCACCGCGGACGTGGTCGGACGGCGCACTTCAGCGAGATGGCTCACATTCTCACCATCAAGCGATCGCTTTGGCGTATCCGACATCTGTCACATAGATCCATCCTGCTGCGGGCTGTCCAGTTCGGCCGGATGCTGCAATGACATCGACGAATTCCTGTGCGTCTTCGTCGTCACAATGCAGTTCGAGCTTGTACTCATTGACTACCTCATCCCCCAGTTCGATGGAGTAGTGACGTTCAGCCTCGTGAAGCGGACTCAACGATCCTTTTACGACGTAGAGGGTGAGATTGTTCTGACGCCCATGCGCGTCGTCGCCCCAGGCCGCCGAGCTCTTCAGCGAGGCGATGACCGCTGCAATTCGGTTGCTATGGATATAGGCCTTAATTTCCTTCATGCTGCGTCTCCTTGTTGGTCTTCCCGAACTGCGGACTTGCGGCGCTCTGCCCGTTGCTCAGCCCACTCGTACATGAGTGGCAGTATCAATAGGGTCAGCGCCGTCGAGGTGAACAGTCCACCCACCACGACAGTCGCCAATGGCCGCTGTGTTTCTGCGCCAACCCCAGTCGATAGGAGCATCGGAATCAATCCAAGAATCGCAACCGACGCCGTCATGAGAACCGGCCTCAGACGCAATGCAGCACCCTGCTGAACAGCGTCGCGGATCGGTAGTCCCTGCCGTCGCAGATCGTTCAAGAATGTCACCATCACGATGCCATTCAGCATGGCCACCCCAAACACCGCGATGAACCCAATGGCTGACGGGACAGAGAGGTATTGGCCGCTCGCAAACAGACCCACGATCCCCCCGATGATCGCGAAGGGAACGTTGGCGATGATCAGCGTGGCATGACGCACCGAATTGAACGCCGTATAGAGAAGAATGAAGATAAGACCGATGGTCAGCGGCACGATGACCGCGAGGCGTGCCATCGCGCGTTGCTGATTCTCGAATGAGCCGCCCCATTCGATCCAGTACCCACTCGGCATCTCGACTTGGTTCTTCAGCTGCGCGTTTGCCTCCTTCACGAAGCTGTCGACGTCGCGCCCTTTGACGTCCATCTGAAGCACGGAATAGCGCTGCAGCGACTCGCGCCGAATGAACGAATAGCCCTCATCCAGCTCGATGGTTGCGACCTGGGAGAACGGCACCAGCGCGCCTGCGCCGGTTCGAATCGGAATGCTGGCGATAGATGCGGGGTTGACCCGAAATTCGTCAGATAGCCGTACCGCGATTTCGAACCGCTTGGTGCCGTCAATCAACGTCGAGACAGCGCTCCCTCCAATGCCAGACTGGACAACCTCGAGGATCTCGTCCGCATTAATGCCATAGCGCGCTGCAGCTTCCCGGTTGACCTTGATGACCAACTGTGGCTTCCCCTTGTTGGCCTCAGCGGCCAGATCAGAGATGCCTGGGACTTTTGCAAGGACACCCTGAATCTTTCCCGTGAGCCGGTCCAGCGTTGCGAGGTCTTCTCCATAGAGCTTGAGCGCCAACGTTGCTCGCACACCAGAGATCAGTTCTTCAACCCGGGACTGGATTGGCTGTGTCGCGCCGAAAACGACGGTCGGTACAACCTTTTCCAGAGCTTCTTGCATTTCTGACGCCAGCTTGCCGTAAGAGATTTTCTCCGGCCACTCTCCGGGAGGCTTTGTCTCGAGGTTGAGCTCCATGTAATTCACGTCCGTCGTTTCGCCCCCCTCCGCGCGACCGATCGTCGCTAGGACCGAGCGAAGTTGTGGAAACTTACTATGGAGCTCGGCGCTCACCGCGTTCGACACTCGGATCGATTCATCCAGGGACGTGGATGGGATCCCGGTGACACGGAACTGGATCGTGCCTTCCTGCAACTGTGGCATGAATTCTTTGCCAAGGAACGGAAATAGCGCCAAGGAGCCTAGCAGCAAAGCGATCGCCGAGCCGACGACCAGCTTCTTTCGCTCCAGGGCCCAATCGAGCAACGGAAGGTAGATGCGCTTCGCGCGGCGAACCAGAAAAGTGTCTTTCTCCTCCTTCGGTTTCAGGATCATCGCCGCCAGCACCGGGACGAGGGTCAACGAGAGAAGCAGTGAACCCGCCATGGCAAACGTGATTGTGTAGGCCATCGGCTTAAAAAGCTTGCCCTCCAGCCCGGTCAGCGAAAACAGCGGGAGAAAAACCACGATGATGATCAGAATCGCGAACGCGATCGGATTTACCACCTCTCGGGCGGCCTCTAGGATCAGATGCGTCTTGTGAATTGGTTTACCCGACTCCTTGGCATGCGCCAACAGCCGGAATGCGTTCTCGACCATCACCACGGCTCCGTCGACCATCATCCCTGTGCCAATGGCCAAGCCGGCGAGCGACATGAGGTTGGCCGAGACACCAAACTGCTGCATCAAGATGAACGCGATTAGCATGGCCATGGGCAGCGTGATCACGACAACAATCGCCGAACGAAGCTCTCCAAGGAACAGGAACAGAATCACCGCCACGAGGATCGCGCCCTCAACAAGCGAACTCTCCGCGGTACTCAGTGCTTTCTTGACGAGCTCGGTGCGGTCGTAGACGGGTTTGAGACTCACGCCCTTGGGCAGTGCAGCTTGTGCCACCGCAATCTTCGCCTTGACGGCATCGACCACGTTCTTGGCGTTTTCATTTACGCGAGCGAGAGCGATGCCCAACACGGCTTCCTTGCCGTCGCGCGTCACCGCCCCAAAACGCGGCGCCGACGCTTCCTTGACCTCGGCGACGTCCCGCACGTACACCGGAGCGCCGTTGCGCTCGGCGATCACGATCTGCTCGATGTCCTTGGTGCTACCCACCAGTCCGAGGCCGCGAACGAGAAATTGTTCCGAGCCGAGATTGATGGATTGCCCGCCAACTTGCTTGTTGTTTGCCGTCAGCCTTTCCATCACCTCCTTGAAACTCACGCTGTACTTAATGAGCTTGCGCGGATCGATCTGGACCTGAAACTGCTTCTGCTCGCCGCCCCAGGACACGATGTCGTCCACACCTGGCGCTGTCCGCAGGATTAGTCGCACCGTCCAGTCATGGAGAGTACGAAGATCCATCGTGCTCAGCTTCTTATCTTCGGACTCAACCGTGTACCAGAAGACTTGGCCAAGGCCGGAGCTATTTGGTCCAAGCACTGGCTCGCCGTAACCCTGGGGCAATCTTCCCTTGGCGTCCTGCAACTTCTCGCCCACGAGTCGTCGCGCGAAGTACACGTCGACATCGTCATTGAAATAGATGCCGACATACGAGAGTCCGAACAGGGACACCGAGCGGACCTCTTGGACGCCTGGCAAGCCTGCCATTGCGCCCTCGATGGGGGTTGTCAGAAGCTTTTCGACATCCTCCGCTGCAAGGCCGGGGGATTCGGTATAAATATTGACTTGGACCGGCGTGACGTCGGGGAACGCATCAACCGGAACGTTGCGAAACGCTTGAACGCCGAGTCCGACAATGATTGCGAAGGAGACTAGGACGAGGACCTTGTATCGCAATGACGCATCAACGAGTGCATTGAGCATTTTTTGCCTTCAGAAACTCAACCGGCATCGCCGATTTGCGACTTCAACACGCGAGCCTTGAGAGCATAGGTACCAGCGCTGACCACCTGCTCGCCAGCCTTGAGCCCGGACTTCACCACGGTCCGCGTTCCCAATCTTTCACCGGTTTCGACGGCGCGTTGCTCGTACGATCCGCCGTCGAAGACGAACACATTCGGCTGCCCTTGCATGAGTACGATCGCCCGATCAGGTACCGTCAACACTTCTGTCCTTGACGGTGAGGGCTGGGAAGCACTCTCGATAGTCGCGGTAGCAAACATCTCGGGCTTGAGTCGACCTTCAGCGCTCTTTACTTCGATGCGCGCCGGCACCGATCGAGTCTCCTTGTCGAGCACGCTCGCAACATAAGTGACCTTTCCTTCGAAGCGCTCGTTTGGATATGCGCCGACAGTGATCGTGGCCTTTGCCCCGACGCGCACCTTTGCCAGTTGTGCTTCGGCAAGGTTGGCCTCGATCCAAAGTGTGGAGAGATCAGCGACTACAAACAGTGCATCGCTCGGACCTGCCAGTCCACCGACCACGGCCTTCTTCTCGATGATCGTTCCTGCAAGTGGCGCTGTCAGCGGGAAAACGGAGGTCGATGCGCCTCCGCTTCCTTCCGAAACTCCGAGGAGGCGCAGGCGATCTTCAGCCGCGCGCAGGGCGGCGTTCGCCTTTTCCTGTTCAGCTTTCGCTCGAAGGAAGTCCTTTTGAGGAATGATCTCCTCAGTCTGCAGCGCAGCCGCGCGCTTGTAATCCGCGTCGGCGACTCGCTGAACAGACCGCGCCTGGCTGAGGGCGGAGGACGCTTCGCCTACGGCCAGACTATCGAGCGTGGCCAGCGGCTGCCCCGCGCGAACGGTGTCTCCAAGACTTGCGCTGACTGCGGCGACACGACCTTCCACACGAGGAGCAATCCTAGCGATTCGATCCTGGTTCGCGCGTATCGTCGCCGTAACCGTGACGGTCTCCGCGAGGACCTGTGCCTTGAGCTCTTCGAGCATGATGCCTGCGCGATCAGCCTCTTCCTTCGAGAGCTTGATGCCGTCCTTCTCTGCCGGCTTCGCTTCTGCTGCTGGCTTGTCGATGGCCCCGTCACTTCCCCCGCAGCCAGCCAAAGCTGTCACTGTGAGGGCTGCAAAAAGAGCTGCCGCGATTGCTGCCGGCACTGTTGAGCGCTCTGCGCTGATCTGATTGTGAGAAATGGAAATGGGCTTCATGGCCTGACTCCTTCTGGGGGCCAGCCTGCGGCCAGCTCCAATGCGAGACGGGTGGATTGATAATCAATGAGTGCGTCGATAAGGTCACGGCGAGCGTCGAGCGCTTGTCGGTTCACCACGATCAGCTCGAGCAACCCAATCTGTCCTGCTCGCTGTGACTTGACGGATAGTTGCTGGTTATCGAGCAGTGCGGGGAGCACGCGATCCTGAAGGCGACCTACGCGGTCCTTCAAGCTTTGGAGTCGAAGCCAAAGGGCTTGTACCTGCGCCTGCGTGTCACGGATACCGGCGCTACGTGCGATCTCCGCCTGGGTCAGTGCGGTTCCAGCCTGGCCAATGCCAGCCGCGTTACGCTTGAAGAGAGGCAATGGCACCGAAATGGAGACCGTCGTAAGACGTTCGCGTGCGGCCGTCGAGCCTTCCCGGCCAACGCCGAGTCCGACGGTGAGATCCGGGTAACGACTGGCGCTCTCCAACCCGAGTTTCGCTCGGGCCGACTCCTCCCGCGCACGAAGAGCTTGCAGTCTGGGCTGCGCATCGCACTGAGAGAGTAGAGTCTCCAAGCTGTAGGCGAGCTGAGGGGTAGGTCGAAGCTCGCCAGCTACTTGGGGGAGGCGTTCTGGTGCAAGCTGCAGCTTCGCCGCCAGTTCCGATCGAGCATCAAGCAGTTGCTCCTTGGCAACGGCGAGTTGATTGCGTGCACGCTCGGCCTCAACCGTAGCGACGTTCGAATCGAGCTTGGTGTCTTCTCCAGCGAGACGACGCTTCTGCACTGCGGCTGCGGTGCTGTCGAAGAGACCAAGCGCTTGCTCCTCAAGTTTCGTGCGTTGCTGCAGGGCGAGAATCCTGTAGTAAAGTTGCGCCACATCGACGCGTACTTGTCTGCGGGTCTCGTCGATCTCCTCTTGCAGCGCAGTCAGTGCAGACTCGGCAGCTTGGCGCCGAAAACCGCGCTGCCCGGCAATCTCGAGCGTTTGCTGAACGCTCCCGGACCATTCCCGCCGCTGCTCCGGCGCGGCGCCCTCGATGGGTACAGTGCGGCGAATCCCGTCGAGCGAAACGACGGGATTGTTGTAGAGGAAGGCGCTTGCGTCAGTGCGAACGCCTTCTGCCGAGGTGAGCTCGGCCCTTTTCGCTCTCAGTGCGGGGTTGGAGTCTTCGGCCATACGCCAAGCCTCTACCAGACTCAATGCCTGAAGGCTAGATCCAAGTTGGACGGACTGCTCCCCTTGAGCGGCAGAGGGCGCGACTTGCGCGAGGCTCGGCCATGCGGCCATGATCAGTGCACTGGCAATGACCAGCGTCTTAGTTCGCATCGAATTCTCCTAGCGTTGAAAACAACCAAAGGCGAGATTCGGCGAGAGTTCGTCAGCGTAGATTAGGGGTTAGAAACGAGCTCGCCGATCAGAGAACGAGCTGTCGCGCAGGGCGTTCAAGCCCTATGGGAATTGGTGGGCGATATGTCGGCGCACGAAAGGCAGGCGGCCATTGGCCGACTGCAGCCAGTACAAGGGGCGTCGCCACCGGCGCGACATGTATGACGTTGATGTGACAGCCGATGCAATCGTCGCCGTCAGCAATAGTCTTCAGCTTCGCGGCCCTGCTCTTCTCGCCGGAAGACGCACTCAGCTGATGTTCATGATGTCCAAAGTGAGCGGCGCCAGCTTCGGTCTCATGCATGCAATAGCCCGACGCCGCACCCCAAGCGAACTGCAGCGGCAGTATCGCAAGTAGCAAGGTCAGAAGGAACGTGCGCATGGTAGCGAGTATATAGAGGCCGCGAGATTTCTTGGTGAGGTTCACCATACAAGTTTGTCTGTCGATCACGCGGTTCGGAAATTCATCAATCAGGCGGCGGGCTGCCCACAGCTTACGCAGAAGAGCGCGCCAACGGCGAGCGGCGTGGAGCAATTGGGGCAGGCCCTCCGCGTCGATCCAACACCACACTGCGGGCAGAAATTAGCGCCAGGGAGAAACGGGGCGCCGCATGACCGGCACGGCTGGATGGCGTTGCTACCACCTTGGCTGGAGGGATAGTTGTCACGGTTGCTGCGATGTTCGTGCCCGGATCGGTGGGAGCCGCCGTGGCCGCGCTGAACATGGCCGCCATTGGCCATGTTCTGGAAAATGTTGCTGAAAAATCCCAAGATGAATCCTTAAAAAGATGCTGGTACAGGCGCGTTGAAGTAATTGGAAACCCTGAAGCTGCTAGAGGGTCGAGCACTTTCGGCTGGTCCTGCAAGCCTAGGAGGTTCGCGCGCACTCTAGCAAATCAAGACTCCCGCGGCAGGCAGTGGGCACCACCCCCAAAAAACCAAAAAGCGTCGGAAACAGGTTGTCGTGCGAGTACGTGTCTTGCGTCACGGACTGGAGGCAATGGGCCGGAACCTTGAGCCGGTCCTGGGTTTCGCGGGAGAGCCAGGCGAGCATCGATACGTGCGTTTGCTCGCTTGGTGCAAGCAGTCGCGGGAGCCCGTGTAGGTAAATGTTTCTTTCGCCGTGGTCCGAGACGTAAATCACGGCGACGTCCATAGAGGGCGCCCGTGCACGGGTTGCGTCGACGATGCGTGCGATGTCCGCTCGTGCAGTCGATGATGTTGTCGTAGGTGTTGATCAGCGCCTGGGCCTCGCACGACTGGATCTGATTTGTATCGCAAGTGGGCCGACACGGGCTTAGAGCGGGCCTGTCCGAATTTTTGTGCGCAAGGCGCTGCGTAGACTTGTCCACGGCAGCGAGCGTCGCTTAAGGCGAACGACCGACGCGGTGGGCAAATCGCTCTCATGCTACAGGGCGGCGCTTCGAATGAACCGATCGCCGTTGGCGATGGCAAACTGATTCATCGCCTCTTGCCACTCCTTGGCTGCACGCCCCCAGTCGGCCATGATGTTGCGCAGCGCCAGCCAGATCAGCTTGGCAGCCGCGTTGTCGCTGGGGAAGTGGCCCCACGTCTTGATGATCTTGCGCAGCCGCGCGTTGATGCTCTCGATGGCGTTGGTAGTGTAGATCACCCGGCGAATGGGCGGTGCGAACGCGAAAAACGGGATCACCCGATCCCAGGCCCGGCGCCAAGCGCGCCACCACCGTGGGGAACTTGCGGCCCCAGAGCCCGGCTTCGAAGGCATCGAGCTCGGCCGCCGCCGCCTCGGCCCTGGGCGCGGTGTAGATCGGCTTCAAGGCGGCCGCCAGCAGCTTGCGAAGTCCAGGCTATTGCGGATCAGGTGCACGATGCACGTTTGCGGCGTGGTGGCCGGGAACACTACGCCCAGCGCCTCGGGCAAGCCCTTGAGGCCATCGGTGACGACGATCAAGATGTCGGCCACGCCGCGCGTCTTCAGGTCATTGAACACCTTCAGCCAGAACTTGGCTCCCTCGGTGTTCTCGAGCCATTGCCCCAGGATGTCCCGCGTGCCGTCGGGCAGTATGCCCAGGGCCAGGTAGACGGCCTTGTTGCGCACCACCGCGTCCTCGCGGATCTTCACGCGCAGCGCGTCGAAGAACACCACCGGGTACATCGGCTCCAGCGGTCGGCACTGCCAGGCCGTGACCTCTGCCATGACCTCATCGGTGACCGAGCTGATGAACTCCGGAGACACCTCGGTGGCGTACTGCTCGGCCAGGAAGGCCTGGATCTCGCGCACCGTCATGCCGCGCGCGTACATGGCGACGATCTTGTCGTCAAAGCCGGTGAAGCGCCGCTCGTGCTTGGGAATGAGGATTGGCTCGAAGGAGCCGGCTCGGTCGCGCGGCACTTCAATGCGCAGGGGGGCCGTCCTCGGTCAGCACGGTCTTGGCGCTGCGACCGTTGCGGTGGTTACCTGCTTCCTCGGGCTTGGCTGTCCCGGGTGGATAGCCCAGGTGATGGGACTTCTCGGCGCCCAGCGCGCGCTCGATCAGAGCCTTCTCGAAAGCCATCGAGGCGGCGTGCACGGCCTCGGCGCTCATCGGGCCGGTGACAAATCGATCAATGAGTTCCTGGGGGAGCGCCGGCAACTGCGGCATCGGCTTTTTCTTGCTTGGCACACATGCTCCTGTTGGTCATCGTGTGCCTCACACACAAAATTACTGACAGGTTCGCGCGTGGCGTCATTGATGCCAAGCCGCCGGAGTTCCGGTTTGTGCCTTCGGTGAGTCATCGACCTACAGCAGCATCATCCACTTCAGCTGATGGGGCCTTCCTAGCGAAGGAAACGTGGCATCCCCACATTATGATTCGGCATCGCTTCATGGTCTTCTCAGCTCGACAAGGCCAGCGTTGGCGAGAAATTCAGAATCAGTTCCTGCATCAGTGCCTTTATGTGACTGGACTCCCAGACGGGGGTGATCAAAACTTCCCCATGAAATGGCGTGCCAATCCTCCAGCATCGCCAAGTCTCGTGGAACTCGCGAGCTTCCAGGTTGCCGGCGAAACTCTAGATGTTAGATGGTCACCTTGAGCACCCCATCGAAAGCTTGCATTCGGATCTAAATCCGAAATCAAGGTCCGGCTCACGCTCGACTTCGTCCCGCAAACGACCATTCAGATAGGTCTCACACGCTGTGAACACCGGGTGAACGAGTTCCTCGAGCCGATTTCGAAGTGGCTTGGCGCATCGGCGTCGATCCATCTCCATCGTGAACTCGAAGGCTGCGGAGCAGCTTTCCTCGAAATGAAGGTCTAGAACGTGGAAGGCTGAAGCAGTCATGTAATCGGCCCCAGGGATGATTGGTGCCATTGTGAAAACTGATCCCGAATTTGCGTTCGGCATTTCGCGTTCGCGCTAAAGATTTTCTCGACCCGAGTCGTTGGATGTCGTGTCGGAAGGTTGGACGTTGTCCTTGCTGGGCTTTGCCCTGCTGAGGACGAAGAGGATCAGGAAATTGGCAAGGGCAAGAACGAAGCCGATGTCGTAGTAGCCAAAGCCGACTGCGGCACCCACAACGCCAGTGTTTAAGATGCTGGCGGCAGTTGCGGTTCCGTGCGTGCTCGTACCGGACTTCAGAATGGCCCCTCCGCCTATAAATCCGATCCCGGTGATCACGCCCTCGAGGATCCTGGCCTGTCCCACTGAATGCTGACCAAGCACCTCGATAGCGAGAAGCACGAAGCCGCAGCTCGCCATCGCGACGATCGGGAACGTGCGCAAGCCGGCACTGTTCGATCCGTGTTCGCGATTCCACGCAATCGGCAAAGTGAAAATGAACGCAAGCGCCATCCGAACGATGTGATTCGGCACATCTCCCCACACGCCCCATAGCGAAGAAGTCATTTAATTTCCTTATTGCAAACACAAAAACACTTCTGGACCAAGCGAACTCCAGTTTTTCGGAGCGTCGCCTCCTCTGCTTCGTTCAAACGATGACCTGCCCCCTGGTCGGAGTTCGCGTGAGACCGCGCCCGAATGGCGTTCCATGTAACAACTCACCCTAACTTGAATCTGAGCAGTGCGCGCCCACCGTTGATCGTAACCAACGTTGTACGGGCCGAAAGCGCGGACGAGACGGTCTTGTAGACGTCCGCATCCATCACCAAGTAGTTGTTTCGACCCGGGGAAATTTCGGCGACGTTGGCCAGTGCTCTCGCGGTCCCACGCGAGTAGAACGACGCTGAGAACGGTACGCTTTCGAAGAAGTACAGCTCGGCATGGCTACCTCCTACTTCTGACTGATACGCTTCAATAAGCGTCTTTGTTGACCTTCGGTCCACACTGTCGTTGTTAAATTGAGCAAAGAGCAGCGCGCCGGTCATCGACACCGAACTGATGACAAGGCCTAGTGTGGTGAGTTAGAAGTTCGTTGAACTATTGATGAATGCTGATGTCTCTCGTGTACCGTGTGTACCCGACGAGGCTGCAATGAGCGGACGACCCAAAGCGACACTGGTTTTGACAGACACCGAGCGTGAAGAGCTCAAGGCCCTGGCGCTGCGGCGCAAGACAGCGCAGGCCTTGGCGCTGCGCGCGCGCATCGTGCTGGCCTGCGCCGAAGGTCAGGACAACAAGGTGGTTGCGGCGCGCCAGCGTGTCACACCGCAGATGGTGAGCAAGTGGCGAGCGCGATTCGTCGAACATCGACTCGATGGCCTGTTGGACGCGCCGCGCAGCGGTGCGCCAAGAACCATCGACGATGCCCGAGTGGATGCGGTGATCGCCAAGACTCTGGAGAGCGTGCCACGCGGGGCGACACACTGGAGTACGCGCACCATGGCAAGCGCCGCCGGACTTTCGCAGACGGCGGTCTCGCGCATCTGGCGTGCCTTCGGCTTGCAGCCGCACCGCCAGGAGACCTTCAAGCTGTCCACCGATCCGATGTTCGTTGAGAAGGTGCGTGACATCGTCGGCCTCTACATGGATCCGCCCCTGATGGCGATGGTGCTGTGCGTGGACGAGAAGAGCCAGATCCAGGCGCTCGACCGCACGCAGCCCCTGTTACCGCTGGCCCCCGGCATCCCCGAGCGACGCACGCATGACTACGAGCGTCATGGCACAACCACGTTGTTTGCGGCCCTGGACATCGCCACGGGATCCGTGATCGGCGAGATGCACCGTCGCCACCGCAGCAGTGAGTTCCTGCAGTTCCTGCGCACCGTCGAGGCCAGCGTGCCAGCGGTGTTGGACGTCCATCTGGTCATGGACAACTACGGCACGCACAAGACGGCGTCAATCAAGTCCTGGCTGGCGCGGCATCCGCGCATTCACGTGCACTTCACGCCGACCTCGGCATCGTGGCTCAACCAGGTCGAGCGCTGGTTCGCGACGCTCACGCAACGCTGCATTCGCCGCGGCACGCACCGTTCCACGCGACAACTCGAGCAGACCATCCGCGAGTACCTGGACATCAACAATGCCAAGCCGAAGCCCTTCGTTTGGTCGAAGACCGCCGAAGACATCCTTGCCAGTGTCGAGAGATTTTGTCTGCGAACTTCTAACTCACCACACTAGGGCAAGCATGCCGTCGACCAGGGCTGGACGCACATGCGATACGGTCCAGTAGGCCCCAAGAATGGCGAGCGCGGGCAACGCAGGCAGGACGTATGTCCACAGGACATTTCCAGCAAGCGAAAAGAAGACGCACGGCGTTAGAGCCCAGAGCATCAGGTAGATGTGCTCGTCAGGGCGCGCCGAACACTTTGGGGCCTTAGTGGGCGAGTGGACTTCCCCACGAACGAGCCACATCCCGGCGAGGAGAGGCGGCAAGGGCATCAAAGCAATCGCTGCGAACATCCAGATGCTGCCGCGGGGGAAACTGATGTGCCGTCCCGTAGAGGTCCCCGTTCCAACCTGGCACAACGAAGCGCTGCCAGTGCTCGCCGAGAATGAAGTATCGAAGAAAACCTGGGGATCTAATCTCGCCCCAGACATACCACGGTGCGGCAATAAAGACGGCCAGCAGGAAGATCCGCAGCCATGGGACACGCTGCTGCACTTGCCGCCAACGTCCAATCAACAGCATCCAGCCGACGATCGGAACACTCCAGAGAACGACGGACACGGGCCCCTTGACGAGCATACCGATCGCAATGCCGACCGCTGGTAGTATCACAGCAGTAACATCGTTCCTTTGGCCTTCAATGCTCCGCCAAAATCCGACCATTACCAACGTGAGTCCCAATGCCAGTGTCATGTCGGTCATCACGGCTCCGCTCGAGACCAAAAACAACGTCGCACCTGCCAGCAGCGCCGCGCCATGCAACGCTGCGCGCATGGGTGCATGACGGCGAATGAAGCTCCAGACTACCGAGCCGATTCCGATCGCCACGCCAAGTTGCGGAAGACGTGCCGCCAGCTCATTGACACCAAAGAGTTTGAAGCTCAACGCGGTGACCCAGAATGAGAGCGGTGGCTTGCCCCAGAACGGCATGCCGTTCGGATACCAAGGCGTTACCCAGTCGCCTGTCTCCAACATGATCCGAGCGTTCTCGGCGTAACGTGCCTCGGTCGTATCCATGAGTGGATAGAGTGAAAGAGACGCGAGCCGAATTAACAAAAGCACGCCAAGCGCCAACATCACTAGGCGCATGTGGAATGGAGCCTCGAGTTTGGGGCTGTCCTCTCAGTTCGCGCGTCGAATCGAGATGGTTCGCGCCGAGTATCGCCGCGCGCAGACAATGAACCCGATCTTGGTGCCATGAACTCGTCGACTAAGTAAAGAGGACGGCGCTTGGCTTCTAAGAAGAGTCTGCAGATGTACTCCACAAGCACGTCCAGGCCGAGAAGGTTGAGGCCGCCCAGCACCAGAATGGCAACGACAAGCGTCGGAAATCCGGTGACGGAATCTCCGAAGATGAGCGTTTTTCCGACGTAGAAGGCCGTCATGTGACCAACAGCTTGAATTCTGCGTCGAAGGTGCTTCGCCTCTTCCTCTGGATTCCAGAGAGGCCACGCGCACGAACAGTTCGACTCATTTCCGCAGGGAATCAACACCGATTCCATGAGCTTCGGCCGTAGCTTTTAGACCTGCTGTACCTTTCTCATACGCACCTACGGCATCTAGCTTCTGCTTCTCTGCGTACTTGATCATCCGAACCTTTCGGGTTCGTCCAAGTTTTGGGGTTCAGTTCATTCCGTAGTGGACAGGATCTTTGCCTCCCGCGCACGTCCGTTCAAGATGGGACGGCCAGCCCCTTACGCTCGGGCGGCTTCGGCGGCGACCCGAACTACAATCGCCCAAGCAACTCGGTGGGCTACTTCCTGCCGTCCCCCTGGTGGCTTCTATGGCCAAGTGATGACGCCATCAACGAGTACACCAAGTATTCGCCAGGCACTTCGTCGCCCCCCGGCGCGAACGCATCCGGCGGGCTCAATTCTGGCACAGTCACTGCTGCGCGCGGCTAGGCCCTTTTATCGGCGGCCGCTTTGGCTACGCCAACGGTCTAATGGTTGTTGCATTCTCTTACGGCAGCAGCACCGCCAGCGACAGTTTTTGCGCGGGCACGACCAACTTGATGAAGACCATAGATCTGGGCGCTTTGTATGACTTCGGCCCCGCAAAGCTGCTCGGTGAACTCTCGCCTTCGAAGAGCACGAGTGACTACGCAGTCGCGCCAATTCTCGGCGGCCCCCCTAATATCGACCTGTATGGCTACTTGTTGGGTGTCACGGTTCCCGTCGGGCCCGGCATGATCCGCGCGGCGTATTGGCAGGGCAAATACGACCTCAACACGTCGTTCACCACATGCGCTGATCCCAAGGCCGACAAATTGGCTCTCGTCTACGTTCACAACCTCTCAAAACGCACGGCGCTGTACGCAGCCATTGCTCGTATCGATAACAAGAACGGCGCCGCTTTGACTGTGAGCGGTCTCTCCTTCTTCTGCGGTGCAGCATTCACCCCAAAAACGTCCACTGGGTGCGATCTCGGTGTTCGTCACTCGTTTTAATTGTTAGCGACTCCGAGATTTGTAAGGCCTCGGACGTCAGGCGCCTCCAGGGAGGTCGATGAATTGGGCCTTACTTTATGTCCGCCCTTGGTTGAAGCCTTTTTCGTTTAAAATTTTCCCAAATAGCCGGCAAAAGCAGGCCGCCTAGTTGCTTCAATATTTTTATTGAAAATCAGATGTGCGTTAAAGCAGCTCCTCTCCAAAAATTGAAAAAAGCAGCCAATTCTTGAAGCGTAACCACATAAAGCGACCCGGTACATCCTCATAAACCACATAGCTGCCGTTCTCTCCGTGCCCGACCCACTGGGCCCGTCGTCCATCGGGAGCCAAGCGGAGTAGATACCCCAGCTCGATGTGTTCAGACGCAAGCACTTGGTCGAACTCCTCGACCAATTCGGGGCTATCGATCCGGAGGCCGATCTCTGTATTGATTGCCGCAGAGCGATGGTCGAGATTCATAGAACCGATGAAGATGCGATTCGAGTCGATCAACGCCACCTTCGCGTGTAGGCGACTGATTGACTTTCCGAAGTCCCCAAAGCGCTTGGTCCTAGCCGTCCCTTCCGGGGCGATTTCATAGACCTTGACGCCGGCTTTGAGCATCTCTGTTCGATAGCGCTCGTACCCGGCATACGTCAGCGGTTCGTCTGTCGAGCCTAAGGAGTTTGTGATCACTGTGATTTGCTTCCCGCTTTGGACGAGTTGCCGCAGCACGGACATGCCTTCCGCCCCAGGAACAAAATACGGAGACAGGATCCGTACGTGGTGCACGGAGTTCGATATCCCATCGAAGGCGCCCTCCGAAACGCTGCCGCGGTAGGCTAGTTCGTGTTGAAGTTCCAACTTGCTTGGAGCGTCCGCGAACAGCTTGGCGGGCGCCCAGTGAAGATCTACGCTGCCTACTGCGAGTTGTTGCCCAACTGGAGGCCGGCCGAATATGTCTAGCGACGCCAGCGGCACATCTGGAGCCGCAGTTCGCGCAGTTGTGTCGAAGCGACCTCTGGCAGCATCGTCGGAGATTGCGAGAGGAGCCATCACATGGATGTCGCGCACTTGCTCGCTGTTCCAGAAATGATCGAAAGACCTAGACATCTCCCGAACAATGGGGCCGCATGCGAGTACATCGAGATCAATAAAGTTTGCAGCCGTATCGCGCATGAAATATTCGTTCCCGATATTTCGTCCTCCCGACATCGAGAAGCTGTTGTCTGCAATAAGTAGCTTGTTGTGCATCCGATGGTTGACGCGCAACAGGTCGAACATCGAAAACGCCAGTCGCATCGGCAGGATCGAAGCACGCGATGGCAGCGGGTTGAACAGTCGAACCTCGACATTTGGAAACGCCGCGAGCATTGCGAACAGCTCGTCATTGCCACCGAGGTAGAAGTCGTCCACCAGAAGCCGGACTCGCACGCCGCGAGCCGCCGCGTCGCGAAGCTCCTTGAGAAGCAGAAGACCGACATCATCATTGCGGATCAAGTAATACTGCATATCGATCGAACGCTCTGCATTCCGGATCAACGCTACGCGCGCGTCGAATGCGAAAGCGGCTTCAGGCAGGAGTCGAAATCCAGATGTACCAAGCGCAGCAGACAGAGAGCGGCTCCTTGCCAAGCGTGCCAAAGCGGTCTGGCTGACGTCCTGGATCGCAAAGGTTGGAGGCAACGCCCGCGCCGGCGGCAGCCCTGCGCATCCAACCAAAAGGGTGCCGCTACCCACAAGAAGCGTTGCGAAAAGAACTCGAGAAAATTGCATCGTGCCGATGTCGTTTCTAGCGGTGAATACGACCATGCTTCTCGCGCGTTGTGCCATTGGCACCCCCGTTCTGCCGCAACGATTGCAAGGCTCCGCAATCACCAATCGCGCCACTGCTTTCGCGGGCCGACCGAATCTCTATGATCTGCCTCTTGAACTCAATCAACTCGGCAATACGGTCGTCGATGTATATCCTATGTTCTGGGAGCAATCCGTCCACTTCTCCGCACGCCTTTTCTGAGTCATCCTGGAGCTCTAGCAGAGCGCGTATCTCGTCATGAGCCATATCCAGGGATCGGCATCGCAAGAGGAAGAGCAGCCGCTTCTTGTGCTCATCACTGTAGCTACGATAGTTGTTTTCGGCTCGTGCAGAAGCCTGCAGAAGGCCTTCGGCTTCATAGAACCGAATCGTCTCCACCGCTGCGCCGGTGCGTGTCGCCAACTCACCAATTTTCATAGTCTGCGCATCGATTGCTTAACTCTGGGCCTTCGGGTCCGTGATGTTGCCATGACGGCACAGGATTTTGAGGAAAGCGAACCACCCTCAAGTGCAACCGATGCCCGCTCTGCCTGATGTAGGGAAAGGGCGCGAAAGTCGATTGAAGAAAAAGTGGCTGGTTAACATGGGGAGTTAGCAGTCCTTACTCCAAGCGTAGCGTATGATCAAAATAGAAATCGTGGACGACCACACTTTGGTGCGGTGCTGAGGAAGATGAATTATTTGAATGCTGTTTGCGATAGTCGCCAATAGCCGCTCAATTTTCCGCTGGATCCAAAATGGAAATCCTTTCAAAGTCATGAGAAATATATTTTATTCCCAAGGCGTGCTAGTTGTCGAATTTATCCAAATTTGAGGCAATGCGCTGAAGGGTTTGCTCCAATAATTTGGCATCGTCCGCCGATATTTCGCCCATTAATTCTTCTTCTTTTTCCTGCGCAATGGGCTTCACATGCGCAAGAAATATTCGTCCCTCAGGCGACAACGCAATGCGAACATTTCGATTTGTCCTTGTGACAGCCAAAAGACCTTTGGCTTCAAGGTGCTGTATAGCACGACTAACAACGCTTTTATATATTTTCGCATGCTTGCAAACGTCGCCAATCGTTTGGCCTTCAGATTTTTCGGCAAAAAGAATAACTCGCCACTCATTGATGCCGATGTCAAAATTTCCAATAAGATATTCCGACAATAAAGAGGAGATTCGTGTGCCAGCATTCGCCAAAAGCTTGAATGCGGCTAAACGTTGATGTGTTATTGCGTCTTCATTCATATTGCTGCCGGTAAAATTTTGATTTTTAAAATATTTTCCACTAAATAAATCTGGGCGGAATTCAGCAGCCCGTGGGCAATAAATGAAATCAGAAAGGGCGATGAGGCTCTTCTTGTATATTTGCGAACGCATCGGTGATTGATGGCAGCAAAGTCTAAAAAGAAAAAATCTGAAATTTTTCAGGCTCGGCTGATAGGCCAAGAGTTGGATGCCCACGGTGACGGATATCTGGCCCGAACTCAAAGACCGAGTTAATTTCGATTCCCATTTTCCCTGGGCCGCTCGAGCCACGCATCGGGCGGCACAGACTCAAAACCACCAAATACATTCGAAAAGTACGTTGGCCGGTGGCAACGAGGTCGAAAACACGGGGTCGAGCGGCCAGTGTTGGATCAGTTCTCTGATCGGCGCATGCTGCCCTTGCGTCGCCACGCCGCTGGGCACCGGCGGCCTGCTGGGTGCGGCACGCAGCCAGCCGCAGGGCCTTCTCGAAGTGGACCACACAGGCGTTAGCGCTTCGAGGCGGCGCTGCTGCACCGATGCCATGCGTGGGTGTATTCGACATCGTGGGTCGCCATGTCGAACATGCGGCGCACCCGCGGGTCGGTGGTCATGAGGGGCTGCGCGTGGGCCGGGCCCTCCCCGATCTCGCTCAATGACTTGTCGTTGCCGACGGCCGCGGCCTTGGGCGGCGCCCAGAACGGGAGGATGACCCGCTCCATTAACGCGTTGAAAGGATCGGTCTTGTCCTTGGAGTGTCGAAAGATCTCGCGCCATCGCGCCAGCCTGATGCGCGATCTGCTGCCGCATGGCTTGAGAGACGCTTCGTGCCTGAAACAGCAGTTCCACACCATAGAGTAGTCGATTCCGCGTCTCCAGCGCCTCTGCCTTCGTACGACGTGCCACCAAGTCTCCTGATTCTCGTAAGGGCAACTTTCCCGTATCGTAGATCATTGCACTACCTCAGGCCGGACCGGAGGCATAGCTGACGCTTGTGCGAAAACAAAATAGACATATTCTGCGTGTCGGCCCCGAGCCTACGCAGGTCCAACTGCGTGCAGCTTTCGAGGCGCAACAAAGTACGCCGCTGATAGTAGTTGGAGATGGGCTGAAATAGCGCGCAGTCAGTTCGTCTTGCTTCAGCGCTGTGGTTAGCTTCGCGCGCGTCTCTGCAAACCGCCCGTTCTTCAACCACCGTGTGGTCAGGCTGTACTTCACCGGCGCCAGCGTCTTCGGACAGACCCCCTTCGCCCATGTTGTACCGGCTCGCCAGCGTATTCACGCCCAGCGCCTGGAGCGGGCGCTCCAGCTTGTAGATTCGCCTCCAGGCGATCGAGATGCTGCAGCGCCCACGCCAGATCCTACAAGCTGCGCCCGACAGCAGCTTCGCCTTTCGATTGCGGTAAAAAAGCGCTCGTCCTTACTATGGCCTGCGGGTTTTGAGCGCTGATGGAGCCGGCCCGCCCGCCCCGAGGGTCGAGTCGTAGCGTTTGTTCGCTGACCCGGCCTTTCCCGAGCGCCCTGGCGGCTACCCTAACTCCCCACTGATGGCCATGCGAATTCCCCACCCGGCCAAGCGCTGATGCGAGGCGCTGGGTGGGCCAGGCAGGACGTTACTTTGCGCCCTCTCACCCGGAGAGAGCATTGGAGTGAACGTCTGGACTACCCGCTGTTCCGGCCGCGGACATTTGTGCCGAACTGTTCGCCGCTTTGGGGCCAAGCCTTTCCGTTTCTCAACCCCTGAAGCCTCCTCGCATGACCCTCATGAGATCACACGCGCCTTGCACGCCCAGCGCCTGTCGGGCATCGCCGCCACGCTGAACACCCGCATAACGCGAGCTCAATCGTCCCAGCAGCCCTTCTTGGAGACCTTCGGCGCCACGCTGTAGGACGAACTTGACCGCCGGCACTCACGTCTGACCGAGCGACGCTTCAAGCTCTCCAGACTCGATGAGCGGCTCACGCTGAGCGACTTCGACTGGCGATTCAACCCCAAACAGGCGCCAGGCCTGCTTCGAGCTGCACACGCTCAAGTTCATCGGCGAGGGTGCTAACGCCCTGATCATCGGCAAGCCCGGCACGGGTAAAAACCACGTCGTCAAGGCCGTGGCCTACCAAGCGGCCCTGCAGGGGCACGACGTGTGTTACGCTGAAGGCAACACCGAGTTTGCTCACTTCGCACTGTCCGCGCCCGCCGAGTAGGCGGCCATGTTGTGCGCCTACGGGGAGCTCGACCTGCTGGTGTTCGACAACCTGTTCCTGCCAAGCATCTTCAACAGCAGCGCTACAAGCGCCGTGCCAGCATGATCGGGACCTCCTCCGCGTCGCGCAGGACTGGGAAAGTACCTCGGCGACGCCACCATTGGAACCGCCACCCTGGACCGCCTTATGCACCGCGCCCCATGCTCGAATTCGAAGGCAAGAGCTATCGCCTGAAGGAAGCTGTAGTACGTATGGCTCTGGCCGCCGAGTCGTCCTGATCAACAATTCGTTCGTCCTGCTTGGAGGAATTTGACCGGCCACACGTAGGGGAGTCTAAGGTGGCCAGCCGGTCCAACGCGCCCCGTTATCCGCGTTGATGCCCGCCAACAGGCCGTAGCGGGAGTAATTCAGTAGTGTCCGCAGGCGCCATCGCCGCTGAGCAACCGTCTTGGCAATCAGGCGATATGCATGGTCGAGCCCCAGGCAGAGTCGTATTTTGCGTTGGCGTTGAATGTCGAGAGAAGCTTGCGCATGCAAGCGACCCAGGGGGACCTTCTTGCGCTTGCCTGCTGCCAGCAGGCGCTCGTAGCAAATCTTGAGCGCCGGGTCGTACCGCACCGCCGTGAGGGTGGCCATGTACAGGGTTTGCCGCGCATCGGCTCGCCCCGCTGGTCACGTACTGGCCGGAGTCGCGGTTCAACGGCGCCACGACCACCAGCGCCGCGATGCGACGCCGGTCGAGCTTGCCGAGTTCGGGCAGTTCGGCCAGCAGCACGACAACGCTGGCTGGGCCAATGCCGGGCACGTTGGCCAGCGCCTGCGCCAGTTAGGCGTGATGGTGCTGAACGTACGCAGCCACCTCGGCTTCGCTGTCTCCCAGCTCCTTCTTCAAGAACTCGATCACGCGCTCGATGCCCGGGTGACCTGCTTGGTTTAGTCGAGACAGTTTTTCCTAGAAGACGGCGGGTTGCAGTTCTAGGCGGAGTTCCTGTTTGAACTCCGACGGGGTCAAGTATTGCAGGCTGCTGTGGGGACGTACCTCGTTGTAGTGATTGCGCCAGGCTTCGATCAGAACAGCGGCTTCGCGGCGCGAGCGGAACCACTCGTTGGACAGGCACTCGTCGCGGAACTTGCCGTTGAAGCTCTCGTCGGTGACGTTCTGCCAAGGCTTGCCGGGATCGTTGAGCACGGTGGCAATGCCCGAGCCTGAGATCCACTCCAGGATGGCCTGGCTGACGAACTCGGGCCCGTTGTCCGAACGCATGAATAGCGGCGCACCGTGCAGGCTGACCAGGCGCGAGAGCACCTCGATCACCCGTTTGGACCGGATGGCTGCGGCCACATCGATGGCCAGGCACTCGCGGGTGTATTCGTCCACCACGGTCAGGCACTTGATCTGCTGACCGCTGGCCGTGGTGTCGAAGACGAAGTCGTAAGCCCAGTCCATGTTGGCCTTAAACGGCGTGTGAACGCGCGGGCGCACCGAAGCGATGCGCTTGCGCGGCCGTTTCCGGGGCACCAGCAGGCCCGCCTGGCGCCACAGCCTGTGCGTGCGAGACCAACTCAACTCGAAGCCCTTGCGGCGCAGGAACACGCGGATGCGGCGATAGCCGTAGCGCGGATACTGGGCCGAGAGTTCCTTCATCGCCGCGAGCACCGGTGCATCCTTGGCGGGCAGGCGCAGCTCGTAGCTGGACGTGGCACGTGACATACCGATGAGCCCGCAGGCGCGGCGCAGACTCAAGCCCCGTGCGCGCACGAAGGCCAGTTGCTCGCGCCGAGCCAGCGGGCTCACCATTTTTTTGCGTTGATCTCCTTGAGGATCTCGAGGTCCAGATCTCGCTCGGCAAGGAGCTTCTTCAGCCGGCTGTTCTCAAGCTCCAGGGCCTTCAGACGCTTGACGTCGGCCGCTTCCATCTGGCCGAAGTGTTTGCGCCAGGCATAGATGGTGGCGTCGCTGACCTTGTGCTTCTTGGCGGCCTCGGCGACCGTTGTGCGATCTGCTCCGCGCAGGATCGTGACCATTTGCTCTTCGCTGAATCGACTCTTCTTCATGGGCTCCTCTTCGGGCGGGAGCCATCTTCCTCGAAATCAATGTCTCGGAGAAATCGGGCAGGTCACTTACATGAACCTTGTATCTTGACGCCAGGCGGCCATTGACCAAGATGGTCGAGGGCGTCAGGACTGTGGTCTTGATGCTCGAACGGTTCCGGCGTTGTAGTTCGTTGAGCCCTCGGGGCCCGGTTTTCCGGAGCCCGCGTCTGAGCGGAGAGCGCGACGCCGGTCTCTCATCGGTAGCCCGAACGGTTGCTGGGGCGCACGGCCTTGGTCGCGCAGCCCGCATGTTCGACAAGGATGGGCGTATGAGCGAACCGACACTTGAGCGCTTTGTTGGAGTCGATGTTGCCAAGGACTGGCTGGATCTGTGCGCTGATCCGCCGACACCAGATTTGGCCGCCCATGTGAGCTATGACGATGCATCGCTGCATGGGCTATGTGATGCGTTGGAGCGGCTGCGACCGGCGCTGATCGTGATGGAAGCGTCAGGTGGACTCGAGCAGCGTCTGGCGTGCGAATTCGCGGCGCGTTCGTTGATGGTGGCGGTAGTCAATCCGCGCCAGGCGCGAAGCTTTGCGCGCGCCAGCGGACAACTGGCCAAGACAGACACCATCGATGCGCGGACGCTTTGCGCTTTTGCCAAGCTCATCCGCCCACAGGCCAAACCGCCAAAGGATGAGGAGACCCGCGAGCTGGCCGATTTGCTGGGCAGACGTCGCCAGCTTATGGACATGCGCATTCAGGAAATGCAGCGTCAGCACACGGCGTCTTCCAAGACCATGCGCAAGAGCTTGTCCGAGCACCTGACCTGGCTGGAGCGACGTATTGCAAAGCTCGACGATGACATGGGCCGTCTCCTTCGCGATTTGTCGATCTGGCGCCCCAAGGACGACTTGCTGCAGAGCAGCCCAGGCGTAGGCCCGGTGCTCAGCCGAACAATGCTCGCGCTGTGTCCGGAGATCGGACAGCTCAATCGTCGCGAGATCGCCAAGCTCGTGGGCGTGGCGCCTTTGGCACGCGATAGCGGCAAGTACCGCGGACGCCGTCGTATCTGGGGCGGCCGCAGCGACGTGCGCAGGGTGCTGTGCATGGCTACTCATGCCGCCATGAAGCACAACCCTCCGATTGCCGCCTTCGCTCAACGTGAAGGCTGCTGGCAAGCTGCCCAAGGTCATCATCGTCGCCTGTATGCGCAAGCTGCTTACCGTCATGAACATCGTGCTCAAAACCAGCCAGGCTTGGCGAGACTCATCGCCCCTTCCGGCTTGACTTCGGACACGGTTGCTCAGGAGGGAGTGCTGCCTGAGAGAAGCGAGCGCTGCCGCGCGGTTGGGTCTCGCCCGGGCTGAGGCGCGGATAACGGTAGCAAACGCAGGTTGTGCGTGATGTCGCTTTATCGCAACGCATGGGCGAGCTTCTTCTGTGTTTCAGTCGATTTGCTTTGCCCTGCGGCAGCGGCTCTGGTGGAATAGGGTCAACTTCCCAAAAGGAGGTTGGCCCGGGGTCCGGTGGGAGCACAGAAGTGTCAGTCACGGTGAGCCCTTCGCGCCGGAGCCCTATGTTTAACCTTGGAGAAACTTGCAATGAAAAAATCTCTAGTTGCTCTGGCTGCCCTGGCTGTTGCCGGTGTTGCCTCGGCGCAATCGTCCGTGACGCTGTTCGGCGTGGTTGACGCTGCAGTCAGCGGCTATTCGACCAAGAGCAATCTGTACTACACGAACCCGTTCGCGGTTCCGTTCACGGTGCCGGGCTCGCTCAAGCGCAGCCAGACCGCTCTGTCGAACTCGGGCTACAACTCCAGCCGCATCGGCTTCCGTGGTACGGAAGACCTCGGTGGTGGCCTGGCAGCCAGCTTCTGGCTCGAAGCCCCGATCACGAACGACGACGGCAAGGGTGGTATCTCCAACTTCGCTCGCCGCTCGACCGTGAGCCTGTCGGGTGGTTTCGGTGAAATCCGTCTGGGTCGTGACTACACCGCCACGTTCTGGAACGACACCGTGTTCGACCCCTTCGGCACCAACGGTGTCGGTTCGAGCGCGATCTTCCGCACCAACGTGAACCTGGCTGCTACGCACGGCGGTACGCCGAACGGCGCCGCAGGCTCGGACAGCTATGTCCGCACCAGCAACGCCATCGCCTACTTCCTGCCCCCGAACCTGGGCGGTTTCTACGGCCAGTTCCAGTACGCTCTGCATGAGAACGTCAAGACCGACGAACTCAACGGCAGCCCGTCGAAGAAGGGTCGCTACATCGGTGGCCGCTTCGGCTACGCGAATGGTCCCCTGGATGTCGCAGCCGCCTACGGCATCGACACCAAGGACAGCCTGACCGACCTGACCGTCGCTGGCAAGGATCGTCTGAAGACCTTCAACCTGGGCGCTTCGTACGACTTCGGTCCCGTCAAGCTGTTCGGTGAACTGTCGCAAGTCAAGGACGCGTACAACCTGAGCTCGACGGTCACCCTGGGTGGCTTCCCGTACCTGCTGACGCAAGGCGTGTCGAACAAGTACAACGGCGCTCTGATCGGTGCGACGATCCCCGTCGGCCCCGGCCTGATCCGCGCTTCGTACTCGCAAGTGAAGTACAAGCCTGACTCGGCCATCGTGCCGTTCAACTTCTACAACAACGGTAGCAGCCGCGCCAGCCAGTTCGCTGTTGGCTATGTGCACAACCTGTCGAAGCGTACGGCTCTGTACGCTACGCTGTCGCGCATCTCCATCAAGGACGGCCAGAACAACCCTGGCGTGATGGGCATCACGACCGGCGGTTCGCCGGCCTACGGCACCCTGACGGGCTACACGTACGCTCCGAAGAGCGCCACGGGTTACGACTTCGGTATCCGTCACGCTTTCTAATTTGATGCTGGCGCAAGCCAGCTTCGAATCGAAAGATCAAAAAGCCGCTCGACGCAAGTCGAGCGGCTTTTTTTCATGGGCATTCCATCGGCCCTGGCGATGCCGGGATACCCTCGCGCACCGTTGCGAGATCGCATGCGCACCAAGCGCGTGCACCCCGGGGGAACCCCCGTGCGGGCACGCAGTTTGCACTGCTAGCATGCCTGCTCTTTTTCAGAACTGAATGATTGCCTTCGTACTGCGCCGCCTGATCCAGGCCGTGATCGTGATGGTCGCGGTCGCGTTCATCGCCTTCCTTCTCTTCCAATACGTGGGCGATCCGGTCGTGTTCCTGCTGGGCCAGGACGCCCGGCCCGAACAGATCCGCGAAATGCGCTCCGCACTGGGGCTCGATCGGCCCTTCTTCGTGCAGTTCTGGCATTTCCTGGTGAATGCCGCGCAGGGCGAGTTCGGCCTGAGCCTGCGCCAGGGCGCCAAGGTCTCGCGCCTGATCGGCGAGCGCTTCCCTGCCACGCTCGAACTCGCGCTGGTCGCGGCCGTGCTCGCGCTGCTGATCGGCATACCGATGGGCGTGTACACCGCGCTGCGCCGCGGTACCTTCATGAGCCAGGTCTTCATGACCGTCTCGCTGCTTGGCGTGTCGCTGCCCACCTTCCTGATCGGCATCCTGCTGATCCTGGTCTTCGCCGTCACGCTCGGCTGGTTCCCGAGCTTCGGCCGCGGCGACACCGTGCAGATCGGCTGGTGGTCCACCGGCCTGCTCAAGCCCGACGGCTGGATGCACATCGTGCTGCCCGCGATCACGCTCGCGATCTTCCAGCTCACGCTGATCATGCGGCTGGTGCGCGCCGAGATGCTCGAGGTGCTGCGCACCGACTACATCAAGTTCGCGCGCGCACGCGGCCTCTCGAACCGCGCCATCCACTTCGGCCATGCGCTCAAGAACACGCTGGTGCCCGTGATGACCATCACCGGCCTGCAGCTCGGCGGCCTCATCGCCTTCGCGATCATCACCGAGTCGGTGTTCCAGTGGCCGGGCATGGGCCTGCTGTTCATCCAGGCCGTGACCTTCGCCGACATCCCAGTGATGGCCGCCTACCTGTGCCTGATCGCGCTGATCTTCGTCACCATCAACCTCATCGTGGACCTGCTGTATTTCGTGGTCGATCCACGGCTGCGCATCGGCAAGGCGGGAGGACATTGACATGAGCGCCACCCCCACCGCGGCCACTCCGCGCCTGCAGGCCAACGGCCGCGCCTTCGCCCACATCGCGAGCTTCTATCCCGAGATCGAGGCCTTCCGGCGCGACCTGCACGCGCATCCCGAACTGGGCTTCGAGGAGGTCTACACCTCGGGCCGCGTGCGCGAGGCACTGCGCGCCTGCGGCGTCGACGAGATCCACGACGGCATCGGCAAGACCGGCGTGGTCGGGGTGATCCGCGGCCGCTCCACCGCGAGCGGCCGCATGATCGGCCTGCGCGCCGACATGGACGCACTGCCGATGCGCGAGGACAACGACTTCGGCTGGCGCTCGTGCACCGAGGGCCTGATGCACGGCTGCGGCCACGACGGTCACACGGCAATGCTCGTGGGCGCCGCGCGCTACCTCGCCGAGACGCGCAACTTCGACGGCACCGCGGTGCTGATCTTCCAGCCTGGCGAGGAAGGCTACGCCGGCGCGCGCGTGATGATCGAGGACGGCCTGTTCGACCGCTTCCCGGTGCAGTCGGTCTATGCCATGCACAACTGGCCCGCGATGCCGGCCGGCACGGTCGGCATCAACCGCGGCGCGATGATGGCCGCGGCCGACCGCATCACGATCGAGATCAAGGGCAAGGGCGGCCATGGCGCGCATGCCTACCTCACGGTCGATCCCGTGGCCGTGGCGGCGCATCTGATCACCGCGGTGCAGACCATCGTCTCGCGCAACGTGCGGCCCATCGACGCGGCCGTGATCAGCATCTGCGCGATGCAGGCGGGCGACCTCGGCGCCTTCAGCGTGGTGCCGGGCGAGGCCACCCTCGTGGGCACCGTGCGAACCTTCAGCGCGCGCGTCCAGGCGCAGGTCGAGCAGCGGCTCGGCGAGCTCTGCAAGTCCGTGGCCGCGGGCTTCGGCGCCACCGCCACGCTGAAGTACGAACGCATCTACCCGGCCACCATCAACACCGCGCCCGAGGCCATGTTCGCGGCCGACGTGGCCGAGTCGCTGGTCGGCGCCTCCAATGTCGACCGCAGCCTCGAGCCCAGCATGGGCGCCGAGGACTTCTCGTTCATGCTGCAGAAGAAGGCCGGTGCCTACCTGCGCCTGGGCCAGGACGCGCGCCGCGGCGCCTTCCTGCACAACAGCCGCTACGACTTCAATGACGAGATCCTGCCGCTCGGCGCCGCGTTGCACGCGGGGCTGATCGAGCGGGGCATGCCGCTCGCCGCGACCCGCGGCGGGCAGCCGGAGAGAGCTGCCGCCACCGCGGCGCCTTGATTGTTTTGATCCCAACCCGAGGAGTGTTTCCCATGAGTCTCAGAAGAAATGTGGCCGCGGCCGCGGTCGTGTGCGCCCTTGGCGCCGTCAGCATGGTCGCCGGCGCGCAGACCATCCGCATCGCCAACCAGGGCGACGCGCTGTCGCTCGATCCGCACTCGCTCAACGAATCGCTGCAGCTCAGCGTGACGGCGAACGTCTACGAAACCCTCGTGGGCCGCAACAAGGACCTGAGCCTCGCGCCGCTCCTGGCCACCAGCTGGAAACAGACCTCGCCCGACGTCTGGCGCTTCGAGCTGCGCAAGGGCGTGGTGTTCCATGACGGCACGCCGTTCACCGCCGACGACGTGGTGTTCAGCTTCGCGCGCGCGCAGGGCGACGGCTCCGACATGAAGGCCACGCTCAGCGAGATCAAGGCCGTGCGCAAGGTCGGCGAGCTCGCCGTCGAGATCGAGACCAACGGCCCGTTCCCGATCCTGCCCGACGTGATCTCGCTGACGATGATCATGAGCAAGAAATGGTGCGAGGAGAACCAGGCCACCAAGCCGGTCGACCGCCGCAAGGGCATCGAGAACACGGCCTCGTTCAAGGCCAACGGCACCGGCCCGTTCCGCGTGCGCGAGCGCCAGCCGAACGTGCGCACGGTGTTCACGCGCAACGGCACCTACTGGGGCAAGATCGACGGCAACGCGCAGGAGATCGTCTTCACGCCGATCGCCAACCCCGCCACCCGCGTGGCCGCGCTGGTCTCGGGCGAGGTCGACGTGATGGAGCCGGTGCCCGTGCAGGACATCGCGCGCATCAACGCCGCGCCCAACGCGCGCGTGATCACCGGCCCCGAGCTGCGCACCATCTTCCTGGGCATGGACCAGAAGCGCGACGAGCTGCAGTACTCGAACATCAAGGGCAAGAACCCGTTCAAGGACAAGCGCGTTCGCCAGGCCTTCTACCAGGCCATCGACATCGCCGGCATCCAGCGCACCGTGATGCGCGGCGCCTCGCGGCCCACGGGCCTGCTGGTCGGCCCCGGCATCAACGGCTGGACCGCCGAGCAGGACAAGCGCCTGCCCTTCGACGTCGAGGCCGCCAAGAAGCTGCTGACCGAGGCCGGCTATCCGAACGGCTTCGAGGTCTCGCTCAACTGCCCGAACGACCGCTACGTCAACGACGGCCAGATCTGCCAGAGCGTGGCCGCCAACCTCGCGAAGATCGGCGTCAAGATCAACCTCGTGGCCGAGACCAAGGGCACCTACTTCCCGAAGATCCTGCGCCGCGACACCAGCTTCTACATGCTGGGCTGGACCCCGACCACCTACGACTCGCACAACGCGCTGAGCTCGCTGACCTCCTGCCCCGACGACAAGGGCACGGGCCAGTTCAACCTGGGCGCCTACTGCAATCCCAAGCTCGACGAGGTCACGAAGAAGATCCAGTCCGAGAGCGACAAGGCCAAGCGCAACGAGCTGATCAAGGAAGCCTTCAAGATCCATGCGGACGACGTCGGCACGCTGCCGCTGCATCAGCAGTCGCTGGCCTGGGGCGTGAGCAAGAAGGTCGAGCTGGTGCAACTGGCCGACAACTTCATGTATTTCAAGTGGATGAGCGTCAAGCCCTGACGCGGCCCTTCGCTGCTCTTGCGGCCTGACCATGGGCCCGCTTCTTGCGGGCCCATTCCTTTTGCTTCCACGATGAAAAAAACCATAGTCCGCTGGTTCGACAGCGACGTCGGCTACAGCTTCCGCACCTCGCCGGTGGCGATCGTCGCGGCGCTGATCGCGCTGACCTGCCTGTTCTGCGCGGTGTTCGCCGGCTGGGTGTCGCCGCACAACCCCTTCGATCTCGCATCGCTCGAACTCGGCGATGCGCGCCTGCCGCCGGCCTGGACCACCGACGGTTCGGCCAAGTACCTGCTGGGCACCGACGACCAGGGCCGCGACATCCTCTCGGCCGTGATCTACGGCGCGCGCATCTCGCTGATCGTCGGCGTGGTGTCGGTGGTGCTGTCGGTCTTCGTCGGCGTCGTGCTGGGCCTCTTGGCCGGCTTCTTCGGCGGCTGGCTCGACACCTTCCTCATGCGGCTGTGCGACGTGATGCTGTCGTTCCCGCCGATCCTGGTCGCGCTGCTGATTGCCGGCGTGGGCCGCGCGCTGTTCCCGCATGCCAACGATTCGCTGGCCTTCGGCGTGCTCATCATCTCCATCTCGCTGACCGGCTGGGTGCAGTACGCGCGCACCGTGCGCGGCTCCACGCTGGTGGAACGCAGCAAGGAATACGTGCAGGCCGCGCGCGTCACCGGCGTCGCGCCGCTGCGCATCATGCTGCGCCACGTGCTGCCCAACGTGCTCGGCCCGGTGATGGTGCTGGCCACGATCCAGGTCGCGACCGCGATCATCACCGAGGCCACGCTGTCCTTCCTCGGTGTCGGCGTGCCGCCGACCTCGCCCTCGCTGGGCACGCTCATCAGCATCGGCAACCAGTACCTGTTCTCGGGCGAATGGTGGATCACCGTGTTCCCCGGCGCGATGCTGGTGCTGATCGCGCTCAGCGTGAACCTGCTGGGCGACTGGCTGCGCGATGCGCTCAACCCGCGGCTGCGCTGAAGAAGCGGGAGACACGCCATGACACTGCTCCAGGTCAAGAACCTCGTCGTCGAATTCCCGAACCGCCGCGGCACCCTGCGCGCGCTCGACGACATCTCCTTCGACATCGCACCCGGCGAGATCCTCGGCGTGGTCGGCGAATCGGGCGCGGGCAAGTCGCTCACCGGCGCCTCGATCATCGGCCTGCTCGAGCCGCCGGGCCGCGTGGCCGGCGGCCAGATCCTGCTCGAGGGCCAGCGCATCGACAACCTCGGCTTCGACGCCATGCGGCCGATCCGCGGCCGCAAGATCGGCGCGATCTTCCAGGACCCGCTGACCTCGCTGAACCCGCTCTACACGGTGGGCCGGCAGCTCATCGAGACCATCCGCACCCACCTGCCCGTGACCGAATCGGAAGCGCGCAAGCGTGCCATCGGCCTGCTGCAGGACACCGGCATTCCCGCCGCCGAGCAACGCATCGACCATTTCCCGCACCAGTTCTCGGGCGGGATGCGTCAGCGCGTGGTGATCGCGCTCGCGCTCGCGGCCGAGCCCAAGCTGATCGTGGCCGACGAGCCGACCACCGCGCTCGACGTGTCGATCCAGGCGCAGATCATCCAGTTGCTCAAGCGCGTCTGCAAGGACCGCGGCGCGGCCGTGATGCTGATCACGCACGACATGGGCGTGATCGCCGAGACCTGCGACCGCGTGGCCGTGATGTATGCGGGCCGCATCGCCGAGATCGGCCCGGTGCACGAGGTCATCCACCAGGCGGCGCATCCCTACACCGCGGGCCTGATGGCTTCGATCCCCGACATGGCGAGCGACCGCGAGCGGCTGAACCAGATCGACGGCGCGATGCCGCGGCTCAATGCGATCCCCAGGGGCTGCGCCTACAACCCGCGCTGCCCGCGCACCTTCGCGCGCTGCCTCGAGGAGCGGCCCGAGCTGATGCACGCGGGCGCCACGCGCGCCGCCTGCTGGCTGCACGACGCGACCGATCCGCACACCGGCCAGGCCGAGATCGCGGCGAAGCATCACGACGTGCTCGCGGCCGGCGAACGCGCCACGCCCGAGGCGGCGGAACCGATCGTGGAGGTGACGCGATGAGCGCCGTGATCGAACCCGGCAAGGCCACCGGCGGCGAACCGCTCGTGGTGGCCCACGACCTCGCGCGCACCTTCGACGTCTCGCCGCCCTGGCTCAACCGCGTGCTCGAGCGCAAGCCGCGCGTGCTGCTGCATGCGGTCGATGGCGTGAGCTTCTCGATCGAGCGCGGCAAGACGCTCGCGCTGGTCGGCGAATCGGGCTGCGGCAAGAGCACGGTCGCGCGCCTGCTCGTGGGCCTGTACGCGCCCACGCGCGGCGGGCTGCAGTTCGACGGCCAGGACGCGCACGCGGCCTTCAAGACCGCCGAGGGCCGCAAGCTGCGCCGCCGCATCCAGATGATCTTCCAGGACCCCTACGCGAGCCTCAACCCGCGCTGGATCGTCGAGGACATCATCGGCGAGCCGCTGCGCGAGCACGGCATCTTGAGCGATAAGGCCCAGTTGCGCGAGCGCGTGGGCCAGCTGCTGCAGTCGGTGGGCCTGTCGCCGCTGGACATGAGCAAGTACCCGCACCAGTTCTCGGGCGGCCAGCGCCAGCGCATCTCGATCGCGCGCGCGCTGGCCACGCAGCCCGAGTTCCTGGTCTGCGACGAGCCCACCTCGGCGCTCGACGTGAGCGTGCAGGCGCAGGTGCTCAACATCATGAAGGACCTGCAGCGCGAGCAGGGCCTGACCTACCTGTTCATCTCGCACAACCTCGCGGTGGTGCGCCACGTGGCCGACCAGGTGG
>JAESFO010000459.1_pt1 | contig 35176 bp, 34 predicted proteins | sample 9269421 | NCBI WGS metagenome assembly JAESFO01 (sample SAMN14502839, study PRJNA617101) | algae metagenome | isolation source: Nostoc desertorum CM1-VF14 and co-occurring heterotrophs from rocky... | place: USA: Clark Mountains, San Bernardino, California | collected 2000-06-05 | reverse complement strand
GGGACATGTTCGGCACCTACCTGGCCGACCACGCCGCCGCGTTCCTGGCCCGGCCGCGGACCCGGCCGTTCTTCCTCTACGTGTCGTTCCACGAGACCCACTCGCCGTTCAACTTCCCGGCCGGGTGCCCGACGCCCCGCTAACCGACGCCAAGCGTCAGTTTCAATCCGCCCCGGCGCTCGTCACGCCGGGGGACGTGAGCCCGGCCGCGGTGAGGGACAGGACCGCGTCCTGTTTCAATCCGCCCCGGCGCTCGTCACGCCGGGGAACGGCATGGAGTACGCCTGCGGGTCGGCCTGGTAACTGTTTCAATCCGCCCCGGCGCTCGTCACGCCGGGGAACCTCGCCGGCACGTCCGGGGCGGTGGTCGAGAAGGGGTTTCAATCCGCCCCGGCGCTCGTCACGCCGGGGAACTTCAGGGTGTGGTTGCTTTCCTTGGCCAGCATCATGTTTCAATCCGCTTTCAATCCGCCCCGGCGCTCGTCACGCCGGGGAACTTCCTGGGCCTTGGCACGGGCCGGGTGGGGCGGATCGGTTTCAATCCGCCCCGGCGCTCGTCACGCCGGGGAACCCTGGGCTCGCTTGGTGCCCTTGTTGGCCAGGTGGTTTCAATCCGCCCCGGCGCTCGTCACGCCGGGGAACCTGGTCCCGGCTGCTCCCGGTGATCGCGTCCGTGCGGTTTCAATCCGCCCCGGCGCTCGTCACGCCGGGGAACTTCATCCCGCACCTGATGGCGCAGGTGCTGAAGTAGTTTCAATCCGCCCCGGCGCTCGTCACGCCGGGGAACTCCAGGCCGGCCACCACGCGCGCTGTGCGCATCTGTTTCAATCCGCCCCGGCGCTCGTCACGCCGGGGAACGACATGGTGACGATCACGTTGGCGGGGGGCTGATATGTTTCAATCCGCCCCGGCGCTCGTCACGCCGGGGAACGCCACGGCCGCCGGCGTGTACAGCCGTCCGAGGTGTTTCAATCCGCCCCGGCGCTCGTCACGCCGGGGAACGGCCGGTGGCGCGGAGGTAGGCGACCTCGATCAGGTGGTTTCAATCCGCCCCGGCGCTCGTCACGCCGGGGAACACTCCCGCGGCACCTCGCCCCGTGGCACCCCGGACAGTTTCAATCCGCCCCGGCGCTCGTCACGCCGGGGAACCTGACCGAGGTACACGATGTCACAGGCCACGGTGCGTTTCAATCCGCCCCGGCGCTCGTCACGCCGGGGAACTTGACGCTTCGCCGCACTTTGAGCAGTTCTTGCAGGTTTCAATCCGCCCCGGCGCTCGTCACGCCGGGGAACGCTCATGACGATCCCTCTGCACTAGGGGTTGTCTGGGTTTCAATCCGCCCCGGCGCTCGTCACGCCGGGGAACACGCGATCCCCGCCGGTCCCGCTCCAGTGCAGCAAGTTTCAATCCGCCCCGGCGCTCGTCACGCCGGGGAACGCCCGCCTACCGCCCCGCGACGAAGGCTCCGATTTGTTTCAATCCGCCCCGGCGCTCGTCACGCCGGGGAACGCCCGACCGCACCGGCAACGGGTACAACAAGTGGTGTTTCAATCCGCCCCGGCGCTCGTCACGCCGGGGAACCCCGTCGCGGCTCCGGGCATTCGGGAGGGGGGCGTTTCAATCCGCCCCGGCGCTCGTCACGCCGGGGAACCAGGCCGCCGCGAGCGGCGTGGACCTCACCGAGTGTTTCAATCCGCCCCGGCGCTCGTCACGCCGGGGAACTGCAGCCGGTCGAGTCGAGGATCGGCGCCGGCAGGTTTCAATCCGCCCCGGCGCTCGTCACGCCGGGGAACGCCGATCCGCCTGAGCTCGGCGCCCTGGGCGTAGGTGTTTCAATCCGCCCCGGCGCTCGTCACGCCGGGGAACGACGGGGCCACGGGCCAGCCGGCCTACGACGGCATGTTTCAATCCGCCCCGGCGCTCGTCACGCCGGGGAACGGTCGCACCCCTCAGCCCGCACGACGTCGCCGACGGGTTTCAATCCGCCCCGGCGCTCGTCACGCCGGGGAACGTTACGGCGAGTACCATCGCCCCGCCGACCGGCCCCCACCATGCCGTTTCAATCCGCCCCGGCGCTCGTCACGCCGGGGAACGCCCGCAACACCTCGTCCCGGCTGGCCGCCTTCTCCAGTTTCAATCCGCCCCGGCGCTCGTCACGCCGGGGAACGCTCGTCCGCGAGTGCCGCCCTGACGTGGTCATTGTTTCAATCCGCCCCGGCGCTCGTCACGCCGGGGAACTCGGCCTGCGCGTTCCCGGCCCGGGCCACGATCGTGTTTCAATCCGCCCCGGCGCTCGTCACGCCGGGGAACGCGACGACACGGCGGCTGGCATCAACCGTACCTGTTTCAATCCGCCCCGGCGCTCGTCACGCCGGGGAACGCGCGGAAGTAGGTGTCCCGCCGCATCGCCTGGTTTCAATCCGCCCCGGCGCTCGTCACGCCGGGGAACAGGAAACGTACTACGTGGTCTGCCTGGGCCTAGTGTTTCAATCCGCCCCGGCGCTCGTCACGCCGGGGAACATCGTCCCCGCACTGCCCGCTGTACCCGCTGATGTTTCAATCCGCCCCGGCGCTCGTCACGCCGGGGAACCCCCGAGCTACGCGACCTGCCGGCCGACCTGCGGGAGTTTCAATCCGCCCCGGCGCTCGTCACGCCGGGGAACACGACCCCGAAGGCCGGTCCGACGGAGCAGGAGATGTTTCAATCCGCCCCGGCGCTCGTCACGCCGGGGAACGACCCCGGTCTCGGGCGGGTGATGGGGCGGCAGGAGGTTTCAATCCGCCCCGGCGCTCGTCACGCCGGGGAACCCGCGGGGGTGCCCCGTGACCGGCGTGGACAAGCGGTTTCAATCCGCCCCGGCGCTCGTCACGCCGGGGAACGGGGCCGGGTCACCGGATGGCGCGAGCAGAGTGGTTTCAATCCGCCCCGGCGCTCGTCACGCCGGGGAACCTTGCTAAGTGCGCGGAGTCGCTGGCGTTGCGGAAGTTTCAATCCGCCCCGGCGCTCGTCACGCCGGGGAACTTCGCCTTCTTCTTCTGGCCGCACCCGCAGTCGTGGTTTCAATCCGCCCCGGCGCTCGTCACGCCGGGGAACCTGAACTACCGCGACGGGCGTGGCTACCGCCTGCGTTTCAATCCGCCCCGGCGCTCGTCACGCCGGGGAACGCCGCCTGATGCCAGCCCCCGAGCCCAACCCGGTGTTTCAATCCGCCCCGGCGCTCGTCACGCCGGGGAACGCTGGAGGCCCGGGCGCAGTCGGCCGTCAGCTTCGAGTTTCAATCCGCCCCGGCGCTCGTCACGCCGGGGAACGTCCCACCGCAGCCGTTCAAGCACCCGCTGAAGACGTTTCAATCCGCCCCGGCGCTCGTCACGCCGGGGAACCATCCGGCAGGACACGGCACGCGGGAGGCAGTCATGTTTCAATCCGCCCCGGCGCTCGTCACGCCGGGGAACCTGGTCGCGGCCGGGTGGCCGGAGACGCTGACCGTTTCAATCCGCCCCGGCGCTCGTCACGCCGGGGAACCGGGGCGACGACACGGCGCCGGCTGTTCATCCAGTTTCAATCCGCCCCGGCGCTCGTCACGCCGGGGAACCGCCCTCGCTGCGAATGCCGACAACGTGTCGCGGACGTTTCAATCCGCCCCGGCGCTCGTCACGCCGGGGAACCGCACCGGCGCTCAGGCCCACATCAGCGTCCTCCAGTTTCAATCCGCCCCGGCGCTCGTCACGCCGGGGAACTCGGCGACCTGCTGTGGAACAACGCCGGCGTGCTGTTTCAATCCGCCCCGGCGCTCGTCACGCCGGGGAACGTTCTGGGGCGACACCCCCGAGACGGGGACGATGTTTCAATCCGCCCCGGCGCTCGTCACGCCGGGGAACTGCCGGGATCACGACCGGCGCCGCCCGCCCGGGGCGGTTTCAATCCGCCCCGGCGCTCGTCACGCCGGGGAACGCCCGGTGGACCGACCGCAAGGGCCGGCAGGTTGTGTTTCAATCCGCCCCGGCGCTCGTCACGCCGGGGAACGTTCAGGGTGTGGTTGTTTTCCTTGGCCAGCATCATGTTTCAATCCGCCCCGGCGCTCGTCACGCCGGGGAACTCCCAGGGGAAAATCCGCATCGGCTCGCCGGTGTAGTTTCAATCCGCCCCGGCGCTCGTCACGCCGGGGAACGACACGTGCGACAGCGTGTTCGCCCTCATGGAGGAGTTTCAATCCGCCCCGGCGCTCGTCACGCCGGGGAACGGAACAGGTCAGACACCCCCACCTTCAGCCCGATGTTTCAATCCGCCCCGGCGCTCGTCACGCCGGGGAACCGGAGGCGCTCCAGATCCTCCCGGTGCTTCGGTGAGTTTCAATCCGCCCCGGCGCTCGTCACGCCGGGGAACGTGGTAGCAGCGGGTCGCAACGTCCTCGTCGTAGGTGTTTCAATCCGCCCCGGCGCTCGTCACGCCGGGGAACCGGTCGTGCCCCAGACCTCGCCCGCGGGGCCGGTGTGTTTCAATCCGCCCCGGCGCTCGTCACGCCGGGGAACCCGTCCTCGTCGTCTGCCCGATCGACGGGGTATCGGTTTCAATCCGCCCCGGCGCTCGTCACGCCGGGGAACCCTCGACCAGCTCGGGGGAGACTCGCTCCCACCAGGTTTCAATCCGCCCCGGCGCTCGTCACGCCGGGGAACCCGACCCGTTCGCGTCACAAGGCCACCTGTGGGTTTCAATCCGCCCCGGCGCTCGTCACGCCGGGGAACGGCGTGGTGGTCGGTCTGATCACGATCGGCCTGTGTTTCAATCCGCCCCGGCGCTCGTCACGCCGGGGAACCACAACCCACGGTGACCGATGAGCGTCTGGACGCAACAGTTTCAATCCGCCCCGGCGCTCGTCACGCCGGGGAACGCCGACCACCTCCCCGCCTACCTGGCTGAGATGGAGTTTCAATCCGCCCCGGCGCTCGTCACGCCGGGGAACCGGGAGCAGTCGAGCTACCAGGGCACGCTCCGCCAGTTTCAATCCGCCCCGGCGCTCGTCACGCCGGGGAACTCCAACTCCGCGAACTGGAGGCCGTCATCAACGAGTTTCAATCCGCCCCGGCGCTCGTCACGCCGGGGAACTCCGCACGCGGGGCCAACCTGGAGACGACGATCATGTTTCAATCCGCCCCGGCGCTCGTCACGCCGGGGAACGCGGGGCTGTCCGTCGCGGCCGGGGGCGTCGTCGCGTTTCAATCCGCCCCGGCGCTCGTCACGCCGGGGAACCCTCTTGCACCTTCGCGCTGAGCCCCTCGATGTGGTTTCAATCCGCCCCGGCGCTCGTCACGCCGGGGAACCGGCTCCTGAGCGAGATCAAGAAGGAAAAGGAGAGTTTCAATCCGCCCCGGCGCTCGTCACGCCGGGGAACCCAATCCGCCGGCCCAGCGGACGGCCGCGGAGATGTTTCAATCCGCCCCGGCGCTCGTCACGCCGGGGAACCGCTGTCGTCGCAAGTGACTTTTTGGTAAGCCGTTAGCGAGAGCATTTCGCGGGCCTCGCCGCCACTTGCCGGAGACTCGGCCCGGGCTCACCGCGCGTTGCAACGAGACCCCCGTTCGGGTCAGCACTTCCGGCCGGTCGCGGACCCCTTGGCTTCTCCGACACCACTCGGGGTCCGCGATCCCCGGACTATACCACCAGCGGCCCGTCCAAGTCGACCGGCTCCTTCGTCCCGTGGTGTTCGATCGACGTGTCCGCCGCCAGGAAGTAGAACCGGACCGAGTCCGCCGCCGCGTCCATCTCGGCCAGCAACCGGGTCCGCAGTTGCACCCACTCGGTCGGCCCGACCGTACACTCGAACACCGACTTCTGCACCCGCTGGCCGAAGTCCTGACACGCCCGCGCCACCCGCCGCGTCGGCCGTCCGCACGTCGTACGCAATCAGCACCTTCATCCGCCCCTCCCGACGGGTTGTCAAAGATCGTGACCGGAAGGCCGCCCGGTCAGTTCTTCGGGACACACGGGACGTAGCTCGGCAGGTCACCCCGGAGGTGCCGGGCCAGCACCCGCGCCTGGAGGAACGGCAGCCGTCCGGCCGGCACCTTCACCCCTAGGTACGGGTGGGCGACCTCCTCCCGCTTCCGCTGCTGCCACGCGGCCACCACCGCCTTCCGAGTCGCCTCGTCCATCGACACCGCACCGCCGTCCCGGGTCTCGAAGCCGCCCGGCTTCACCTGCTGGCGGTTCACCAGGGCCAATGCCAGCCGGTCGGCCAGGAGGGGGCGGAACTCCTCCATCAGGTCCAGCGCCAGCCCCGGGCGGCCCGGCCGGTCGGCGTGCAGGAACCCGACCGACGGGTCCAGCCCGGCCGCGGCGCACGCGGCCACGCAGTCCTGGGTCAGCAGCGCGTACAGGAACGACAGCAGCGCGTTCATCCGGTCCAGCGGCGGGCGACGCGTCCGGCCGTTCGGGGTGAACTCCGCCCGGTTCGCCCGGACCATTGCCCCGAACGCCCCGAAGTACGCCCGGGCCGCGTCCCCCTCTCGCCCGCGCACGGAATCCGCGTCCGCCTCGTCCGCCAGCGGCGGCAGGTCGTTCCCGAGTTCGGCCGCGGCCCCCCCGAGGACGTCGCGGTCGGCCGGGTCGGCGGCCTCACGCCCGGCCCGGAGGAGTAGGTTGCGGGCGTTCTGGATCTTCCCGGCGACCGCGCACCGGGCGACGGCGGCCCGGGCGGCCGGGTCGTCGGCCTTGCGGAACTGTTCCCGCCGGAGCAGCACGTTCCCGGACCCCGGGGCGTCCACCCGCGCGACCAGCCGGCCGGCCTCGGAGAGGAAGTTGACCGCCACCCCGGCCTCGGCGCACAGCCCCATCGCCGGCGGGGTGACGTGGACCCCGCCGAACGCCGCCACCGACTCCAGCTGGTGGATCGGCACGGTCAGCCGGGTCTGCCGCTCGACCACCACTTGCAGCGTCCGCCCGTCGCGCCGGACGGCCGCGCCGTTCGTGACCACGTAGAGCGTGTTCAGCTGGACTTCCACGGATCGGCCCTCAGTCGGACGCGCGGAACAGGGCGGTCGCCGCCCGCCGATACGCGGCCGGGGCGGCGACCAACTCGGGCAGGCAGACGGGGTGGAGCGAGCACTGCTTGCACTTCGGGTGGACGACCGGCGGCGGGGCGGTGCGGCGCGCCAGGAGTTCGTGCAACCGGGCGGCGGCGGCGAGGGTCTGCTGGCGGAGGGCGTCGTCGAACGCGACCTCCTGGCGGCGGCGCGTCTTCACGAAGTACAGGGCACCGGCTGGGACGGGCACGCCGAGCGCCTCTTCGAGGCCCATCGCCTGGGCGCACAGCTGGACCTCGTTGTTGTCCCACCGGCGCCGCTTGCCGCGCTTGTACTCGACCGGGAACGGCACGTCGGTCCCGCCGCCGGGGTCGGGGCGGAACTCGACCAGGTCGCAGACGCCGACGACGCGGAGGCGGTGGGACACGACCCACAGCCCGCGGGCGGTGCGGCCGGCGGCGGGGTCGGTGTCGCGGGGCTGGTGGACGCGGCGGTGGTCGGCGGACCCGGCGGCGGTGTGGTGGTTCTCCACCCACACTCCCTCGACCCGGTGGAGGAAACACCGCCGCTCGCAAAAAAGCAGGTCGTTGAGTGCCGACAACGGCGGGTACACCTCCGGGTCGGCTGGCGCCACGATAGGCAGCGGGGTCATGGCGGCTACCCCACCAGTTTGCGTAGGATGACACCAGCGGGCATCGCCTCGGTGGTCACCTCGACGGCGTAGTCGGCGAACTTGCGGGGCGCCTTGTCGGCCCCGAGTTCGGGGACGTGGACGCGGGCGAACAGTTCGTGGGCCGGGGCGCTGCCGAGGGCGGAGGCGTGCTCGAACACGTACAGCCCCCGGGTGGCCATCAGCCCGCGGGACGCCGACCGGTCGATCTCCCACATCTGACCCTTGAGGGCGGCCCAGAGGAGTTGCAGGTCGGCGTCGGTAAACCCGGTGTCCCGGGCGAGGTACGGGTTCACGAACCCGTGGCAGCGGTACAGCCCGTACGGCACGAGGTTCTTCCGCCCCATCGTCCCGGTGATGTTGCCGTCCTCCCGCGACTGCTTCTCGGCGTCCTCGATCTTCGTCACCGACTTGCGGGTGATGGAGAACTCCAGCGGGACGATCGGATCGACCGACCGGGCGAACGTGAACTGCACCGGCCCGCGGACCTGGCCGCAGTTCACCCCCGTCGTCATGACCGCGCCGAACGCCCGGATGTCGTAGAAGTTGGCGCACATCCACTTGCGGGCCGTGGCGGTGTTCTCGGCCTTCTTCTTCGTGTCCTTGGCGTCCGCCGAGAGCTTCTCCGCGTCGTACGCCCGCTGGTGCTGGAGGTTGAGTACCCGCTTCTCGTACACCGCGTCCTGCGTCTGGAAGTACATCTCGGTGCCGGGCTTGTCCTCGCCGAGTACGGCGACGGCGTTGCGGACCTTGCGCTTGATGCACCCGTCGGTTACGAGACCCTGGAGCGACTGTGGGTCGATGCGGGGCAGGTTGCCGGCGTCCGGGTCGCCGTTCGGGTTGCCGTCCTGCACGTCGAACAGCAGGACGAAGTCGTACCGCTTGGTCACGGGGGCGGAATCGGGCACGGGCGTCTCCTCGGGTCGGGGATATGGGGTGTCCGCGGGGTGTCACTCGGCGGCCGCCGCTGCCGCTGCGGCGGTCGCAGCAGCTTTGGCCTTCTTGTCGGCCGACTCGCTCCGGTAGTCGGCGCGTTGGTGGTAGAATCCGAGCGAGAATCGGCCCTGCTCGGCGAGCGACAGCAGAGCGGGGAAGTCGGCCGGACGGTCTGCCGTCGGACGGAGCGGCGCTACCCTTTCTTCGAGTTCGGTTTCGAGGTTCACGGCGAAGCCCGCCATCTCGTCCCGGATCTTGGCGATGTGGTGACGGTTCAGTCGCAGCAGCGTCGGGAAGACTGCCCGTGGCGCGGTCGAGGCGGTGCCGAAGAAGCGTTCGAGGAGTTGGGCACCGGCGCCGAAGTCCTTGGGGCTCTGGCACCGGGCGAGGAACGCGAGCAACCGGCCACAGGCGTACGCCCGGTCCTCGCTCCGGTTCTCGTCACACGTCGGCGTCATCGGGTTCTCCTGACAATGGGTTCGGTTGAGGCAGAGCTTGACGAGCGCCATCCGGGCGGGGCGGAAGCCGTCGCTGCCCTCCGCCCGGAGCCGCGTCACGCACGCGGCGAGGATCGAGTCGGGCAGCGGCCCGCCGGTGAGGGCGGCGTGCATCAAGCGGGTCTGCGTGTCGGGCGCGACGCGGTCGGCCTCTAGGGCGGTGGCGGTCGCCAGCATCCACAGTGGGAACGCCGCGTTCGCTCGTCCCTGGTACTCCTTCGACGTGTCCGCGATGCTCAGGTCGGCGAACCACTTTCTGATGCCCGTTCGCACCTCGCCGAGCGGCCGTTCCAGGTAATCTCGGACCACCACACGGGCCGAGTTACCACCGAGGGCGAGAATGCGAAACTCGTCGGGGGCCGCAATCGCGTCCGGTCCCGATACCACAGGTGTGTTGATGACTTCGAGCAACCCGGCGAACTCGTCGGGCTTCGCGTCGAGGATTTCCACCCCCGATGAGCCTTCCATGTCGCGGGTCCAGAACAGGAACTGCGTCCCCCCGACCCGCATGCTCGACCGCATCCCGCCGACGTACCCCTTGGCCCGCTTGTTTGGTAGTTGGTTGGCGAGCAGGGCGTGAACGGCCCGGGTGAAACCGTCGATACCGGCGGGCGATACCATCCCCGCCTGAGCGCCTTTGAGCCCGTAGCTGTCGGCGGAATCCAACCCGACGACGAGGTAGGCGTCGGCCCGGCAGCCGATCGGCGTTAACCCGTTTACCCGCACCGTCACCGAACTCGACAGCGGGGCGCGTTGATGCGTCACCTGGCAGACGCCGACCGGCAGTTCGGCTTGAGCGGCGCTCGCGTCCGCTTCGTAGAACCCGCGCCACCACACCAGTACGTCGCGGTCGTTGAGGGCCGGGCCGTCGTCGGCCGTTCGCTCCAGAGTGCAAAGCCCCTGACTCGCGCTCAGGCCGGTCGTCTCGATCTCGGCCGCGACCTGAGCAACCAGTTCGGGGTCATCCGCCAGAACCCGGTCGCCGAACTCGGTGAGCCCCTTCAGCGTCGCATGGCCGGTCTGCTCCGCGGTGTACCGGATGAACCGCCAGAAGGTGGATCGCTGACGTCGGCACTTGTCCACCTCGGCATCGGGGTTCGCACCTTTCTTCTTGGCGGCCGCCTCACGGATCAACTGATCGACGGGGAGTACCCGCGCGATCGTGTCCGCCAGGAACGCGGCGGGGCGCTCTTCCCCGTTCCCCGCAGGGTCAGTCACCTTCCACCTCTTCGCCTTGATGTCCCAGATGACCGCCCGTAACGGCACCGGTAGCGGCAACCCGCCGGCCTTCACCGTCTTCTTCCCCTTCGGCACGTCCTGCCGTACGTCCAGCAGCCCGTTGAACTGGCCGCTCTTGCCGATCTTGACGACGCATGCCACCCGCGTCACTTCGACCGACGGGTCGGTCAGCAGGTTGGCCCACTCGGCCAGCTCGTACAGCCTGCGGAGGATCATGCTCCACCCCCTTCGTCGTCCCAGCCGAGCACCCGGACGGCATCGCAGCCGAGAACCCCGCGGCTCACCGTCGCCAGGAAGAAGCCGGGGCGGTTCTGCCCGTCGGCCCCGAACCGGATGTCGTAGAGCATCAGGCCGAGGTCGGCTGACCACGCTGTTAACGGCTGGTCGTCGTCGGCCGGGGGCGAGAACTGGCAGGCGAACTCGCGGCAGCCGAGGTACGGGCGGTGGAAGCACTGGCCCTTCGCCACCCGCCGCTCGAACATGCCGGCGTACTTGGCCACCGTATCCGGGCCGTGGTCTTCGTCGTCCTCGGGCTTGATTCGCGGCCGGTTGGCACGGTCGGTCAGCACGGGCGTCGCGTCGATCCGGTAGGCCACATACTGGAGGACGAGGCTATTGCGCTGGGTGCGGTCGGCGTCCACCCGACAGGGTGCGTACTTCGCCGGGTCGGCGATCCACTGGTTGACGTTGTGCGTCGAAACCTTGCTCGCCACCTCGTTGCGGCGGATCTGGATCAGCCGGTAGTGCTGGTTCGCTTCGGCAGCCGGGAACCCGGGCGGAAACGCGGGCCGTAGGGCGGTGATCCGCCGCACGCGCCACCGCATCTGCGGCTTGTACAGGATGGCGTCCAGCACGCCACGGGCGGCCGACGGCGTCATGAACGGGTACGATACCCGTTCCACTTTCAGCTCGGGTCGGGTGAACAGGGCGAACTCGCCCCACACCTTGACCGACACGACTGCTGCCATGTCGTCCTCCGGTTTAGACGCACCACTCGTCGTCAATCTTCTCGTCCAGCCCGAACGACTCGTCGTACCGGCTGGTCCACAGCAGCAGGCCGTCTTTCCGCGTGTCGTCGATGTGCGGTTTCAGTTCGCCCAGCTTCTGCCGGAACACGTTCACCTGGAAGGCGGCGAGCCGCCTTCGGATTTCCTTCCGGGGCCGGCGGTCGAGTTCGACGAGTAGGGATGCGATTTTCGCCTGGTGCGGCGCCCATCGCGTCACCAACACCGACACCGTGTCGTCCTTGATGAGCTTGTAGTCAGTCGCCACGGTCGCGTACTTCTCTTCCAATCGCTTGGCCTGGATACTCGGCTTGTCGAGTTGGCCGGAGCGGTAGAGTTTTCGGTAGTACCGGCGGATGTCCTCTGGCACGTCGATCCGCGGCTCGTCGCCCTCGTTGAGGAAGTCGGTCCCGAGCAGTTGAGTGCCTCTCCTGTACCAATCGTCCGGCGGCAGCTTCCCCTCTTCGCTGCGGAATACCACCACCCGGCTGTCCTGCCACGCCCGCCTCCCCTCGCGGTTGCAGCGGCCGGCGGCCTGGATCACCGACTCCAGCGGCGCCAGCTCGCGCATCAGGAACGGGAAGTCCACGTCCACCCCGGCCTCGATCAGCGGCGTCGAGACGACGTGGCAGGGCCGCTCGTTCTTCAGCCGGTCCGTGATGACGTCGAGTTTCTCGCGTCGGTGCTGCGGGCACATCCCCGTCGAGAGGTGGAACACCCCGTCCGCTCCGCCCGCCGCCAGCTCGGCGTACACCGCCCGCGCCGCCTTCTTCGTGTTCACCACGCACAGCGCCGACCGCCCGCCGCGCATCCGCACCGCCACGTCCGCCCACGACAAGCGCGCGTCGTCCCGTTTGGGCCACGTCACCGCGACGCGCTTTAGCGACTCGAACAGCCCCGCCCCCGGCGGGATGATCTCCGCCGCCGCCAGCCGCTCGTCGGGCTTCAGCAGGTCGTGGTCGAATGCCGGCTGGGTGGCGGTACACAGCACGACGGTACACCCCAGCCCGCCGTCCGCGGCGGGGGCGGCGAGCTGGCGCAGCATCCCGCACGTCGGCGCCACCAGCCCGGGCGGGAGAGCCTGGCACTCGTCCAGCACCACCACGCTGCCGGCGACGTTATGGACCTTGCGGCAGCGGCCCGGCTTGTTGCTGAAGAGGCTCTCGAAGAACTGCACGTTCGTCGTCACCACCACCGGGGCGTCCCAGTTCTCGGCCCACCTGGCGGCGGCCTCCGGGTCGGTCTGGGCCGCATCGCCATCGCCCGGCGGCTCGGCCAGGTTGTGGTGCTCCAGGACCGCCGGGTCGTGCCTTTCCACCCCGAGAGCGGCGCGGATCACGTCGGCGTTCTGCTCCAGGATGGTCGTGTACGGGGCGATGTAGATCACCCGCCGCAGGCCGTTCGTCGTCGCGTGCTTGAGGGCGAACGCGAACGCCGCGAGCGTCTTCCCGCCGCCGGTCGGGACGGTGAGCGAGTACAGGCCGGGCGGGTTTGCCGCTGCCGCCAGGCACGCCGCCAGGACCGCGGCACGCGCCGCCCTGACGTGCGGTTCGAGCGGGCGGTTGGCCAGCCCAGCGACGAACGCCTCGACCCGGGCTAGGCGGGTCGCCGGGTCGAGTGGCGGCGGGGGCGGGTCGGCCGGGCGGCCCTTCACCACCCGCTCGTGTTCCGCCGTGTTGGCCCAGTCGGCGTCGACCAGGCAGCTGAACAGCACCCGCACGAACAGGTCGGCCGCGAACCCCGGTGGCGCCGGGGAGAGCCCGTCGAGCGCGGTCGCCAACTCCGGGAGGTCGGCGACCGCGTCGCCCCACACCCCCTCCCCGACCGGCCGCCCGGCGGTGAGGGCCGGGCGGATCTCGCTCCCGTCGGGGATTCCCCCGTGGTGCCCGAGGACGGCGAGGGCGATCGGGTTCTGCCCGGCGTCGAACGCCCGGGCCGCCCCGGCCTCCTTGTGGCGGGTGAGCGGGTCGCCCCGGTGGTACCGAAGGCCCCGGACGTACTGCTGGAACTCGGCCCGGTACTTCCCCAGGTCGTGGAGCAGCCCGGCCGCGCCGGCCTGGGCGGCGAGCCCGGGGACGGCGGTCGAGGCCGCCCGCCCCCTCGCCCCAGCCGCCACACCGCGGAGGTGGGCGGCGAGGGGTTGGAAGAGGTGGGGGATCGTTCTCCCGGCGGCGTCCGTCGCGGAGTGGGCGTAGTACGGCACGGGGAGATCGCGGCGGGTGTGCCGGGCCTGCTGGGCGGGGTTCGTGGGGTGGGTTCGTTCGGCCGTTCCACCGCGCCGACGAGGGGCGACGAGGCTTCGTTCCATCGGTCGGGTTGTGGCGGGATCACGCCCCTCTTCGTCCCAGAAACCGGCGGACGGGCCAAACACCCGTCGATGAGAACACACCCCGCGGCGGGAGACAATCTCGGTCGTCATTTTGTGGCCGATTTCAGCCCGTGGGTGCGACGAGGCCCACCTGGGGCGTCACAGGAAAAAGAGTCGGCCCCCTAAAGAACGCCCTCACCCGCGTCACAATTACTGGGAGCCCCTTACCGGCCGGCACGTCCCTCCGACCGGCCCGAAGCGTCACGTGCGTGGTGCCTGTCGAACCGCTGCCACGGCCGAGACCCCAATTGGTCGCTGCCGGAGCCGCGTCGCCCGTCGTGTTCTCCCCTTCGAGTACTCGGGTTCCGGACCGATGGGGGAGCACCGTGGGGAGTGGGATACCCGGCGGCGGGAGTTGTTCGGCCTCCGCTCCCCGCGACGCTCGCCCGTCTCGACCGACCGCCTTTCCGCCACCGACCCGTCTCCCCTGAGGAGTGATGAAGATGAAGCTGGTCCGGCCCGAGGGCGACCCCGTCCGCGAGAAGTTTGCCCTGGTCCGCAAGGAGCTGTCGTCCGCCCTGATCGAGCGGGACGAGGAGGTCGACCTCGTCCTCACCGCCCTGATCGCCAACGAGCACGTCCTGCTCGTCGGCCCGCCCGGGTGCGGCAAGTCGCTCCTCCTCGACAGCGTCCTGTCGTGGACGGGGGGGACGAAGTTCTCGATCCTGCTGACCAAGTTCACGACCGTCGAGGAGGTGATGGGGCCGGTCAGCCTCGCCGCCCTGAAGGCGGACAAGTACCTGCGGGTGACGACCGGCAAGCTGCCGGAGGCCGACTTCGCCTTCTGCGACGAGGTGCTCAAGGCGTCGAGCGCGATCCTCAATACCCTCCTCCGCGTCCTCAACGAGCGGACGTTCGACGCCGGCGACGGCACCGCCCGCAAGGTGCCGCTGAAGCTCTGCCTCGGGGCGAGCAACGAGTGGCAGTCGCCCGACACCGGCCGGGAACTCGCCGCCCTCGCCGACCGCTTCCTCCTGCGGAAGGCCGTGTCCCCGATCCGGTCCCTCGCCGGCCGGCAGAAGCTCCTGTGGACCCGCGACCACGCCCCGCGGCTCTCCACGACGGTGACCCCGGCCGAGGTCGAGCAGGCCCGGCGGCAGGCTCTCGCCCTGCCGTGGTCGGCTGACGCGCGAGATGCCCTCGAAGTGATCCTCAAGGAGCTGGCGCGGGAGGGCGTGCAGCCGGGCGACCGGCGGCAGTTCAAGACGGTCGGGGCGGTTCGGGCGTTCGCCTACCTGTGCGGCGCGGACGAGGTGCTGCCCGAGCACCTGGAGGTCGCCCAGCACTGCCTGTGGGACGCGCCCGAAGAACAGCCCCGGAAGGCCGCGCAGGTCATCGCCAAGGTCGCCAACCCGGTCGGGATGCGGGTCACGCAGCTTCTGCTGGAGTGCGAGCAGGTGCTGGCTGCGGCCGACGTGCGGAACCTCGCCGACGCGGCGATGGCCGCCGCCAAGCTCGCCGAGATCGACCGCCAGCTCTCGACGCTCAAGGGCAACGGCCGGGTCGAGACGGGCCGCGTGTACCTGAAGGACCAACTCAAGAAGCTCAAGCTTGCCTCGATCGAGGCCGTCTGACCCAATCCCGCTCCCACACGACCTGGCCCGACTACCGCCCCGACGTCGGAGGCACGCCGTCATTCGTTCCCCCGACCTGGAGGAGCCCGTGGACCCGCCGCGCCCGCACCCCGACTGGCCGCTCGTCGTCGCGTACGGGCTGGGGTGAACAGCACCGCCCTGCTCGTCGAGTTCGCCAACCGGGGCGTCACGCCCGACCTGATCCTGTTCGCCGACACCGGCGGCGAGAAGCCCGAGACGTACGCCTACCTGCCCGTGACCCAGCAGTACCTGAAGGAGGTCAAGTTCCCGCCAGTCGTGACCGTCCGGTACGAGCCGAAGACCGCCCGTACCGGACGCTGGAGGGGCAATGCCTCCACACCGGCACGCTCCCGTCGCTCGCGTACGGCGGCAAGAGCTGCTCGCTCAAGTGGAAGCGGACCCCGCAGGACCGGTACGTGCTCGAACGGTTCCCGCCGGCCGAGTACCGCGGCCGGCGGGTGGTCCGGGCGATCGGGTTCGACGCCGGGGAGACGCGCCGGACGTACGCCGGGGTGGTGAAGGCGGTCGGCCTCGACGCCGGCGAGGAGCACCGCTGGACGTGGGCGCGGGCGGCCCCGGCCGACGGGGAGAAGCCCTCCCGTGAGGCGTTGCTCGACCGGCACTTTTTCACCTACTGGTATCCGCTCCTGACCGACTGGCCCATGGACCGGGCGGCGTGCGAGCGGACGGTCCGCGCCGCCGGGCTGCCGGTCCCGGTGAAGTCGGCGTGCTTCTTCTGCCCGGCGAGCAAGAAGGCCGAGATGGTCGCCCTCGGCCGGGACCACCCGCGGCTCCTGCGCCGCGCACTGGCGGTCGAGGCGAACGCGCGTCCCAACCTGACCACGGTCAAGGGGCTCGGCCGGTCGTTCGCGGGGGCCGACTTCCTCGACGCCGCCGACCGCCCGCCGCTGTTCCAGGACTGCCCCTGAGTATCACCACCCCGTCGGAGGAGGCATGGACCCGAAGGACTTGCTGACGCTGCTCGACCTGGACGGGAAGCCGCCCGACACCAGGGCCGACCCGGGCACGGGCGTCGCGGCCCTGGGCGACGGCGCGCCCGCCGCCGCCAGCCCGACGGCCCTCGCCGTGGACGCCTGGGGGCTGCGGCGGGGGCGGGATCTCGTCGCCGAGAGCGACCGGCTGAAGGGGGCCGGCACGGACGAGTTCGCCGCCGCCGACTTCTTTGCGGCCGGGTTCGACCCGGACCCGCGGCTGGTCGAGGCGTGTGCGGACCCGCGGCGGCACCAGTTCCTCGCCCAGTTGCTCGACACCCCCGAGTACCGCGCCCTGCACGCGGCCACCCGGCTCGACGACACCGCGGCGGCGATCGCGGCGACCCACTTCGCCGAGCAGTTCGCCAGTCTGAAGAAGGAGGTCGAGACGGGCCGCGCGGCCGGTGCGGCGCCCGGGTGCACGCCCGGGGACGAGATGGCGACGCTGCGGGCCGTCGGCCGGGCGGTCGCCGCGGCCGGGACGGAGGTGGCCGAGCTGCACGAGGCGGCGGGGGCACTCGGGATGGGGCCAGGATCGCCCGGCGGCAACGACGCGCGGGCCGTCGCCGACCTGTTCCGGCGCGTGCGGAGCGACCCCACGCTGCGGCGGATCTGCGAGCTGGCCGGGCGGTTCCGGCGGGTCGCGCAGTCGAAGCAGCGGCTGAAGCAGACGCACGGGCTCGACGACGTCGTGGGGGTCGAGCCTGGGGGGGAGGTCGGCCGCCTGCTGCCGGTCGAGCTGTCGCGGCTCGTGCTCCCGGAGCTGGAACTCGACACCCTGCGGCGGATCGTCGAGCGCCAGGCGGCGTGCCGCGAGCACCACGCCGTCGAGCCGGTCGGGAAGGGGCCGGTCATCATTTCCATCGACGAGAGCGGGTCGATGGAGGGGGACAAGGCCCACACCGCGAAGGCTCTGGCCCTGGCCCTCGCGTGGGTCGCCCGGCACCAGCGGCGGTGGTGCGCCCTGGTCGCGTACTCGGGCGACTCGGGCGAACGGCTGCTGGCCCTGCCGCCCGGCCGGTGGGACGAGAGCGGCCTCTTGGACTGGCTCGCGGCGTTCATCGGACGTGGGTCGGACATCGACGTGCCCGTGCGGGAAATGCCCCGGATGTACGCCGCCCTGAAGGCCTCGCCCGGGGTGACCGACCTGGTGTTCGTGACGGACGCGCGGTGCCGCCTCCCGGCCGAAGTTAAAAACCACTTTTTGGAGTGGAAGGTAGCGGCCCACGCCCGACTCGTGACGCTCGTCGTCGACAACGAGGCCGGCGACCTCGCCCACGTCAGCGACGAGGTCCACGCCGTCCGCTCGCTCACACCCGACGCCGCCGCCGTCGGCCGGGTGCTCTCCCTGTAGCTGCCCGCACCCGCGTTCGTGGCCCGGCCGCGGCCCGCCCCACCGGCGGGTCACGGCCGGGCCGCGTCGTTTCCCCCGTTCCGAAGGAGGTAATTCCGTGCCCCCCACCACCGCTCTTCCGTTCCCCGTCGCCGCCGGCACCCGGCTGCTCGGGGAGGTGATCTCGTGGACCTGCTCGGGGGTGACCGTCACCCACCCGGCCCTGCTCGCCGCACTCCGGGACGCCGGCCTCGACGAGAACGTCGCCCGCGAGCTGGCCGCCAAGCACGCCTTCACACGGGCGTGCAGGAAGCTGTGCGACCGCCGCATCATCCGCCAGGTGGCCGAGGACGAGTCCTGCGTCAAGTTCCAGTTCACCCAGGAGTCCCGCGACGGCGACCGGTACGAGTACGCCCTGGAGACGATGCTCACCCTCGACAAGAAGACCGGCACGGTGACGTGCAACCTGCCCGGCCTCGCAACCCTCGCCCAGGAGGAGCTCGACCGGGCGACCGACGCCCGGACGGGGAGTGACGTGACCCGCGTGATCCAGAAGCTGTTCGACCGGCACGCCGACCTGTTCCCGGTCCGACCGCAGGGCGGGCGCTACTTCACCCCCATCCGGCACACGACCTTCGTGGACAAGGTGCAGGCGATGCTCGGCCGGCTCAACGGCCAGATCCTCCGGTTCCCGGTGCCCGCCGGGACGGCCGAGGGCGACCGCTCGGTCAAGGACGCGGTGGCCGCCGGCCTCGCCGCCCTGATCGACGAGCACCGGCGGGCCGTCGCCCAGTTCGGGGAGGATATCCGCGAGGACACCCTCAAGCGGGCGGCTGAGAAGATCCGCGCCACCCAGTTCAAGATCGCCGCGTACGCCGAGTACCTGCTCGACGAGAAGTGCCGACTCGACCGGGCGGTGGCCGCCGCCCGAGACGAACTCCGGGCCAAGGTCGAACACCTCGCCGCCCCGGCCGTCGCCTGACCCGTCCCCTCACGGAGGAGCAACGTGCGGATGCCCGTCATTTCGCCGGGCGACCCGGCCCGGAACTCGTTGGTCGTCACCACGCCCGCCGCCTCGCAGCCCGCCGGGTGATCGGGAGGCGCGGTCGGCGGGCGTCAGCGGCCGAGGACCGGCTGCCCATCCGCCTGCCAGACCATGATCGTCCCGTCCTGCCCCCCGGCCGCGACGTGGCGGGCGTCGGGGCTGAATGCCACCGGATAGACGTCGGACTGTTCCCAGCCGGGGAGGGACTTGTGCCAGTGGAGTACGGTCTTGTTCTCGCCGGTCGCAACGTCCCAGAGGCGGACCGTCCGGTCGTGGAACCCCGTCGAAGCCAACGTCTTGCCGTCCGGGCTGAAGGCCGTGTGGTAGCTCGACTCGGTGTGGCCGTGGAGGGTGGCGGTGTTCCGCCCCGTGCCCACGTCCCACAGGCGGACGGTCGCGTCGTGCGAGCAGGACGCGACCGTCCGCCCGTCCGGGCTGAACGCCACGTCGACGACGTGCCCGGTGTGCCCGCCCCAGGTGGCGGTCAGCCGCCCGGTCTTGACGTCCCAGAGCCGGACCACGCCGTCTCAGCCGCCCGAGGCGATGACCCGTCCGTCCGGGCTGAACGCCAGCCTGGCCACGTACTCGGTCAGACCGCCGAAGGTGACGGTGTTCCGTCGGGTGGGGACGTCCCACAGCCTGATCCGCCCTTCGGAGCGTGAGGCGATCGTCGTGCCGTCTGGACTGAATGCCAGTTCGGTCACGCAGCACGCGCTGCCGGTGAGGGAGGCGGTTTCGCGGCCGGTGACGGAATCCCAAAGCCGGACCGTGTCGTCGGGGCCGCACGAGGCCAGCGTCCGGCCGTCGGGGCTGAACGCGACGCTGAGGACGGCGGCGCGCTCGGCGAGCGAGCGTGTGGTCTTCCAGGTCGAGGTGTCCCACAGCCGGACCGTGTGGTCGTAGCTCCCCGAGGCCAGGGTCTTCCCGTCCGGGCTGAACGCGAGGGCGTGAACGGTCGAGGTGTGCCCCCGCAGCGTGAGCGTGTCCGGCTCGGGCGGCGGGACGGGGTCACGGCTCCGGGTCGCCCACCAGACCGCGAGGCCTCCGACCGCCGCGCAGACGCCGAGCGCCGCAACCACCGTTGCACTGGGTTTCACGCCGACGCCCCCGCACGCCTGATCATTCCCGGACGGCGGCATCCAGAGAGCCTGATGCCGGTTTCGGACCACTTTCAGCCCGCACTCCGTCCCGGTCAACCCCGTTCTTCCCCAATCCTGACGCGAACGAGTCGTGGCGGGCGGTCAACCCGACCGCCGCCCCGGCCGTCGCCCGACCCCCACCCCACGGGAGGATGCCGTGACCGCGCACCCGTCGACGAAGCCGGGCGACCCCGTCCGGCAGTTGCTGTTCGTGACCACACCCGCCCTGTGGCCGGCGTGGCCGTTCCTCCCGGTCGTCCGCCGGGCCGGCGGGGCCGAGGAGCTGGGCGTGATGTTCGACGCCCGGACCGTGTGCGGGCGGACCGGGTTCGGCTCGACCGTGTTCAGGACGAACCTGTTCGCCCTCCCGCCGACCGTCGACGCCCTGCTCGCCCTCCCGCGGGAGGCGTTCGACAGCGGCGAAGAGCTGTTGGCGGCGGGTTGGGCGGTGGATTGACTCGCCCCCCGAACCGGAGGTGACCGTCGTGATCGTGATCCCGCGCGGGCTGGCCCGGTCGTTCCGGGCTCTGCTCCGCAAGTGCGTCGCCGGCCGGCCGAGAGGCCCGGCCCCGGCGGTCGTGTTCGAGGCGGCGGCCGGCACCCTGACGGCGCGGGCGCGGACCGACGACGCGGTTCTCGCCTACTCGGCCCCGTGCCGCACCGCCGGCGGCGAGCGAGTGGTGGTGCCGGTGGCGGTACTCGCCGCCGTGGCGGGGCCGGGGGCCGGGCCGGTCGAACTGGCCGTCGGGCCGGGGTTGACCGGCGAAGCGCGCTTCGCCGACCACGGCGTCCCGACGACCCACCCCTTCGAGGCGATCCCGCCCGGCCGGCAGCACCAGCCGCCCGAGCCCCCGGCCGACTGGCACCCGGTCCCCACCGGCTTCCTCACCGCCCTGCACCAGTGCGGGCGGACGGCGGCCAAAGACGCAACCCGTTTCGCACTGACCCGCCTGCGGCTGACGGGGAAGGCCGGGACGGTGACCGCCACCGACGGCCGCACCGCCCTGGTCTGGGGCGGGTTCAACTTCCCCTTCGCCGGGGATCTACTGGTCCCGGCCCTGCCGGTGTTCGGCTCCCGCGAGTTGGCCGCCGGCGGGGAGGTGCGGGCCGGGCGGACCCCGACGCAGCTGGTCGTCGGGGCCGGCCGGTGGCGGCTGTTCCTGGCGGTCGACACGGCTGGCCGCTACCCGGACGTCGCCGGGGTCGTCCCGAGGAACGCCCCGACGGCGGCGGGGGTCGACGCCGCCGACGCGGCCGTGCTGCTCGACCGGCTGCCCGGTCTGCCCGGGGCCGACGCCGACCACCGCCCGGTCACCCTCGCCCTGGACGGCGGGGTGGCGGTCCTGGCCCGGGACGAGAACACCGGCCGGGTCGAACGGGTGCGGCTGGGGGGCTCGTCGTCGGCCGGGCCGTCCGCACGGATGGTGATCGACCGGCGGGTGCTGGCCCGTGCCCTGACCCTCGGGTGCCACACCGTCCGGGTCACCCCCGGCCGGCCGGTCACGTTCGAGGGCACGGACAAGACGCTGGTCACCGTGGCCCTCGACCCGGCCCTCGCGGCCGGCGTCGAGGCCGGTGGTCCCGACGCCGCCGACACCCACACCGACGCCGAGAGGACCGCCGTGAGGCACGAGACGAACGGGCACGCCCCGACCGGCCGGCACGCCCCGCCGGCCGCCGACCCGCCCGACCTGCTGGCCGCCGCCGAGGAGCTGCGCTCGGCCCTGGCCGACGTGACGGCCAAGGCCGGCCGGTTGGTGGCCGCGCTGAAGTACCGCAAGCGGGAGCAGAAGGCCCTGACCCAGGTGTGGTCGAGCCTGAAGGCCCTCAACCTCGGACCGGAGGGCCGGCCGTGACCGGGGTCATCCGCACCCAGCTGTCCCGGCTGGCCGGGACGATCGCCGAGTTGAAGGAGCGGGTCCGGACCGCCGTCGCCGGGGAACTCGGCCGGGCGGTCGCCGGGGCCGTCCAGCAGGTCGTCCAGGCGGCCGTCGCCGGCCGTGCCGACGCACCGCGGCCGGAGTTCCCGCCGGCGTACCGCCGCCCGGCCCCACCCGGCCGCTGGGACGACGAGGACGACGAGGACGACGACCGCTGGGGCCGCCCCCGCGACCCGTGGGCCGACGACCCGGACGACGAGTACGACCGGGCGGGTCGTCCTGCCGCACCCCTACGGCACGACGACCCGCCGCCGGCAGACCCGGGGGTGACCGCCGCGGTCGCCGCCGGCGTGGCCGCCGCCCGGTGGTGGGTCACCCGGAAGGGGACGTGGCTGGCCGCCGGCCTCGGCCTTGGGATCGGCCTGCTCGGCGTCCTGGGCGGCCCGGTCGTCCGGACCACCGTCGCCCTCGTGGCCGCCGCCGCCGACGTCCTGGCCGCGACCGACGCCCTCGGGGCCGGGGCCGCCCGGCTCGGCCACGTCTGACCGACCGCGCCCCCGGCTCGTCCGCCGCCCGCCCGCGTCAGCCCTGGGGCCACCGTGCCCGCGGGTCACCACCGGGGACGGCCTCGCCGACCGGGGGCGCTCCGCCGCCGTCCGCGTCCCGACTCCCGCACCCTGGAACCCCATCCCCGCACCCGAGAAGGAACACGCCCATGACCCCCGCGACCGCCAACGGCCGGCCGGACCGCAAGCAGCTGAGCGACCAGCTGGACCGGCGGGACCGGGTGATCGACCTGCTGGCGACGAACCTGAACGAGGCGGTGGCCGACGCCTGCCGGGAGGGCGCCCGGCTGGCCGTCCGGGACGCCGTCCTGGAACTCCTGACCAACCCCGACCTGCGGGTGGTCGTCGCCGGCCTCGCCCCCGCCGCGCCGCCCCCGCCGACCGAGACGACCCCCGAAGCCCGGGCCGGTCGCTGGCCCCACCTCCGGGAGCGGGTTCGGGAGGCGGTGGCACCGGCGGTGACGCGGGTGGCCGCGGCGGCGGCGGCCGTGGTGGGCACCGCCCGCCTGCTGACCGCGGTCATGCCGGTGCGGCGGTTCCTGGCGGTCGGGGCCGGGGTGGGTGTGGCCGTCGGGCTGGTCTCCTACCTGTGCCCGCACGCCGTCTCGGCCGCCGCCTCCGGGGTCGGCGGGGCGGGCGTGGCGGTGGCCGCCCAGGTCGGGCGGTGGCTCCGCCGCCCTGCCGCCCCGAGTGGCACCCCGGACGCGCGCTGAGCGTGTGTCCGCCCGGGACGCGGGTAGGCGGTGGGCGGTCCGGCCGGTCACGTGTCCCCGTGGGGGAGACGTTAGCCCGTGCGGACCACGCGCCTGCCCCGCCGCCCTCAGTCCCGACCAACCCCCGACGCGTCCGGCGGGGACTCGCACCCCCGGGCCGACCGTCCGTCATCCTCTTGTCCCCTCTACCCCACCGAGGAGCCCGCCGTGGCCCACCTGGGAGCGCTGCTGATTTTCCTGGCCCTGTCCGGGACGTGCTGGGTCGTGTCGGTCGCCCTGTACCGGGGCACCGTCGGCGGCCCCGACCCGGCCGCCGCCCCCGCCTACCGGCCGGTCGCCGCGGCCGCGGTGGCCGCCGCCTTGACGTCGTTCCTGCCCCTCCCGCACGGGTACCTCGGCGGCCTGGTCGGGTGGGCCGCCGCGGCCGTCGGCGGGCTCGGCCTGCCCCCGGGCCGGGCGGCCGTACTGTTCCTCTACCTGGCGGCCTCCTCGTTCGTCAGCCGGCTCGCCGTCCGCGGGTTCATGGACCTGTTCGGGATCTGACCGCCCGTTCCCCCCCGCCGGAGGCTGACACGGCCAAGGCCGTTACCGTCGACGAGTTGACGATCACCGTCCGTGTCCCCCCCCGACCTGCCCGATACCGACATCGAAGCCGCCCGCCGGACGCTGGCCGGGGCCGCGTTCATGGCCCGCCTCGTCGGGCCGTCCGGGCGTACCCGGTGTTGCACCCCTGCCGCCTCCCCTTGGGGCGGTGACCGCACGGTCGGTAACCCGCCCCGCCCCACGCGGGGCGTGGGCGGGCAACGCGGCGGGCGGGACGGACGCCCGCCGCCGGGGTCTTTTCTTTAGCGGTCGGCCGGCCCCGGGAGCAGGCCTGGGACCGTCCCCGCCGACACCCAGGCACCGGCCCCTGGCTCGAACACCATGTCGTTCGGAGCCACCTCCCCGGCCGCGGCGAGCCGACGGAGTTGGTCGAGCCCCAACGGACCGACCCTCGCCCCGCCGCGCGCGTAGTACCACCCGTCGGCCGACGCCGCATCGGCGGTCCGGGCCGGCCGGCTGACCCGGGGTACCGGCCGGGTCAACTCGACCGCGGCGTAGGCCACGCACGCCGCCCCGACCGCCGCCCCCGCCCCCCGGCCGAGCCCGCCCTCCTCGCCGGCCGCTCCTACCCCGAGGGCCGTGACCCCCGCCCCCACGGCCAGGACCGCCAGGTAGGTCGGGGCCGACCCCCGGTCGCGCAGCCGGCGGCCACACCTCGCGCACCGGTATCCCCGGACCGGGGAGAGTTCGTTGCGGGCGAGCCGGTCAAGGCGGTCCGCCCCGCACCTCGGGCAGGAGAGTCCGCCCATCACCCGGCCCCCCCTGACCCGGCCCGGCGGGCGGCCGACCGGGGCCGGAGGGCGTTCCACACCCCCGCGAGCACGAAGTAGCCGACCACCGCGACCCCCTTCCAGTTCCGCTCGACGTAGCCCCAGAAGCCGACCGGCGGGCGTGCGGCGACCGGGCGGGCCGCCCCCGCGCCGCCCGGGGCCGGCGGGGGTGGGTTCCGGCGGTGTTCGTCGACCAGTGAGACCGGCGCGGGCAGGGCCTCCCCCTCGACCGCGGTGAAGACCATGTCGTCCGCCTTCCACCCGCCGTCTTGGACCACCAGGACGTGCCCCTCGACCCGGACGCGGCGGCCGACCTCCCGCGACAGCCACGACCCGCGGAACCCGACCAGCCGGGTCCGCGGGCGGGGGCCGTCCACCTCCTGCGTCCACTCGAAGGTGTCGTTCGGGTCAAGGGCCGCCGGGTCGTCGTGGACGGCGTCGAGGAGCGGGTGCATCCGGGCGGTCGCGTACCGCTTGGCCTCGGCCGGGGACACCGCCGCGGCGAGCCGCCGGCACATCTCGGTGGCGGTGAGCGGGCGGACCCACTCGTAGAGCCCGTACAGAGCCGCCCCGATTCCCGCCACGAGGAGCAGAACGCCGACCACTTGGGTCGCCGTTCCGGCCCCGCCCGCCGGGCGCGGGTCGGCCGGCCGGGGCGTCTGGTGTGCGGCAGCCAGCGGGGTGTACGGGGCGGGCGTGGTAGGGCTGGCGGCGGCCTCGGCCGGTTACCCCGAAGCCGTCCCCGGGTCGGCCGCCGGGCCGACGCCCGGGGTCCGCACGAGCGGCAGCCAGGTGCTCCCGCCGACCGGGCAGGCCGGGGTCTGCCAGGTGGCCCGGCCGGCGGCCAACTCGGCGTGGACCTCGGTGGCGGTGAACGGTCCGGCCGGCACCTCGCCGGTCAGCAGCCAGAACCGGTCCGCGGGCGGGGCGGCGGGCATGGGAGCCTCGGGTGGGGCGGCGGAATGTCACTCATGGTCGATACACCCAAAGTCTACACTGGTCTACCGTCGCCGCAATGGGCAAGCGGCGTGCCACCCCCGACGTCCGCGAGCGGTTCGGGACAGCCGTCAAGTTCCGCCGGGAGGGGCTGGGGCTGACGCAGGAGGAGTTGGCCGAGCGGGCCGGCATCCACCGGACTTACCTGTCGGACGTGGAGCGAGGCACCCGGAACCTGAGCCTGGTCAACATCGAGCGGCTGGCGTCCGCGCTCTCGATCAGCATGTCCGAGCTGTTCACCGCGGTAGAGAGGACATGAGGCGGGTGGGATTACCGACCGAGGAGGGCGGATCTGCCTCCCCGGCCTGTGCGACGACGCGGTAGCCGGAACGGCGTTGTCATGTGCCTGATCCTTCTACGGATTGGCTACAGCGTCCATCCTGCCACTCGACCGACGCCGCGTACACCGTCTACGCGCAACCCAGGCTGAAGGGGGAGCAAGTGTCAACGCCGCGGCAGGCGGCGACCACAGTCACCCACACCCGGTTGACGGTCGCTTGGAGATGGGGCACGCCGGGTTGAGGCGGCGATCGAGACCGGGCATGGGTACAAGAGTGGGGAGGGGTTGGCCACGGCCAACTCGCATAGTGACGGTCCCATAAGGGGCGATTTTCAGTAACCCGTTGCCGGGTCACCGAATCTGGCTCAACTCCCGCCGCCATAGCATGGGGGATGCGAGCCCCACACGACCCGAGCGACGTGACCGACGACCAGTGGGCCTTGGTCGAGCCGCTCATCCCGGTGTACCCCGGCGGTCGGCCCCGCAAGACCTCTACCCGGGATGTCCTGGACGCCGTCTCCTACGTCCTGCGGACCGGCGGCCAGTGGCGGTACCTGCCCACCGACTTCCCGCCCAAGAGCACCGCCTGGCGGTACTTCGACGAGTGGCGGCACAACGGTACCCTCGACACCATCCACGACCGGCTCCGCCGCCAGGTCCGCACCCAGGAGAAGCCCTACGCCCCGCGGACCACGGCCAGCGTGGACCGCCCGTCGGTGGGCACGACGAGCGGGGGCGAGCACCGGGGGCGGGACAACCACAAGAATGTGGACGGCCGCGAGCGACACATCGTGGTGGACAGCATGGGTCTGCTGCTGGCCGTGCCGGTGACCGCCGCGGGCGTGGACGACGCCACGGCCGCCCAGGAACGGCTCACCCACCTGGAGGGGCAGCCGGTGGGGAAGGTGGCCCGGGTGTTCGCGGACAACACGTACCACAACCACGCCCGATACGCCTGGGTCGAGGCGCACGCCCGCTGGGAGTTGGTCATCGTCCGCCGCCCGTCCGGGCAGAAGGGGTGGGTCAAGCTCCCCCTGCGGTGGGCGGTGGAGCGGACATTCGCGTGGCTGGGTCAGTGCCGGCGGCTGACCAGGGACCGGGAGAGGACCGTCCGGTCGTCGGAGGCGTTCGTGAAGCTGGCGATGGCCCACCTCATGCTCAACCGGCTTGAGCCGAAGCATGCAGATGCCGAGTTCCAGTATCACACCGCAGCCCAGGGCCAACGCATCTTGAAGGGCGGACGCGGTAAGGGGATCGGCCTACACCGGTGGGGGCAAGGAGGCTCCCGCCATGACGGCATCCCCCGCCGCGTTCGTCCGCTACCTCGCCGACCTCCCGGACCCGCGGGTGGACCGGACCAAGAAGCACGCGCTCGCCGACATCCTGGTCATCGCCGTGTGCGCGGTCATCTGCGGGGCCGACACGTTCGAGCCGGTCGAGCGGTTCGGGAAGGCCCGCCAGGGGTGGCTCAAGCGGTTCCTCGGGCTACCCGCCGGCATCCCAGTCACGACACCTTCAACCGGGTGTTCGCCGCCCTCGACCGGGAGAAGTTCGCGGCCGGGTTCGCCCGATGGATGGCCGACCTGTCGGCGACGACCGGGCTCCGGGCGGTCGCGGTGGACGGGAAGGCGTGCCGGGCGGCCCCCGGGGACACGTTCAGCGGGTGCCTCCACCTGGTCAGCGCGTGGGCGACGGAGAACGGGGTCATCCTCGGCCGGGTGGCGGCGGCCGACGGGAGCCACGAGGTAGCGGCCGTACCCGAGTTGCTCCGGGTACTGGACCTGAGCGGGGCGCGGGTGACGATGGACGCGGCCGGGTGCCAGAAGGCGACCCTGCGGCAGATCCGGGACCAGGGCGGGGACGACCTGGTGGCGCGGAGGGGAACCAGCCGGCCCTCCAGAAGGCCGTCCACGCGGTGCTCGACCGGGCGGCCGCGGCCGACTTCGCCGGGTGCGACATGAGTGAGTCGGCCGACGACGGGCACGGGCGGCACGACGAGCGGTACGTGACGGTGATCCGGGATCCGGCCGGACTGCCGGCCGAGTGGGCCGGGGTGGGGGCGGTGGTGGTGGTCGGGCGGGAGCGGGAGGTCGGCGGGGCGAACACGAGTACCGCCCACTTCGACCTCACCAGCCTGCGGGCGAGCACGGCCGAGCTGGCCGGGTACATCCGGGGGCACTGGGGGATCGAGAACGGCCCGCACTGGTGCCTCGACGTGTCATTCCGGGAGGACGCGAACCGGACCCGGGACACCAACGCCGGGGCCAACCTGGGGGTCGTGCGGCGGGTTGCCGTCGGGCTACTGAAGCACGACGCGGAGGCCGGGAGCATCAGGGCGAAGCGGTTGAACGCCGCCCTAGACGAGAAGTACCTCGAACGGGTGCTACAGGGATTCCAAGCCGATTAGATGCGTTGGCCCTGGGGTTGGGGGTGAGCCAACGGGATCCAGTCGCGTCAGCCCGGAGCTAGGTGTACCCGAGGCGGGGTTGCCCTCGCCGGAGTGGTGGCCGAACGAATGGTGCGGCGCGGCGGATACCAGTTGGTGGGCCGGTCCCTCTCGCCCACGCGGCGCGGGCCGCCGCCCGAGTCGTCGAGTGCGACCCGACGGCGACCCCCGACCGACTGACGTGACGAGCCCCGCGGCCGGCGGGGACGGGGTGGTGCTTGCCTCGGCGGACCTCGCCGACCGCGGGTCAGCCGTGGGGGAAGCAAAACACCCTGGAAAACCCGGCCCGCTTGAGTTGACAGGACTGCGGCTTCATAGTCATCCAGCTCAGCAGCCGCGGGGGCCGGGTGAGCAGTGGGTCACGACCCGCCTACGCCCCCGCGGTCTGCTGAAGCGTGGGGTTCGGCCTGTACGCGCCGGCCATCAGTTCATCCGCACAACCAGCGTGTCGAACAACTCGCCGTCCCGCACGATGGCATACCCTGCGCTGCCGAAACCCATTGCCCATTCCTCTGGGTCGGAGTCGTAGTGGTACAGCACGTCGCCCGGTTGCAGCCGCTGGCGGAGCTCGGCGAGTGCTTCGCCGAACGCTGCGGCAGAGCGGCCAGTTTCAGCCGGCAGGTCGGACGGGCCGACCTCCCGCAGTATCTTTCGGACGCGGAAGTCGGCTAGGCTCTGTCTGCTGAATCGGAGAAGGCCCGCCATGGCTCCAATTGGGCATGCACCAACGCGACCTCTCCGATTCTGAGTGGGCGGTCCTGGCCCCGTACTTCCCGACGACCCCGCCCCGGCCGGGCGGGCCGTGGAAGGACCACCGGACCATCCTCAGCGGGGTCTTCCACCGGCTCCGCACCGGGTGCCCGTGGCGCGACCTGCCCGGCCGGTACGGCCCGTGGCAGACCGTGTACGAGCGGTTCTACAACCTCCGCCGGTCCGGCCGGCTGGCCGAACTCCTCTCCGCCCTCCAGCTCCGGCTGAGCGACGCCGGGCTGCTCGACCACTCCCGGTACTGCGTGGACGGGACCGACGTCCGGGGAACCCGGGCGGCGGCCGGGGCGGGTTCGGGACCAAGGTCCACCTCGTCGGCGACGCCAACCGCCTCCCCTTGGCGGCCGTCCTCACCCCCGGCCAGCGGCACGAATCCACCCCGTTCGAGGCGGTCATGGATGCCGTCCGCATCCCGGGTCGGCGGGGACGGCCGCGCACCCGGCCGGCGGCCGTAGCCGGGGACAAGGGGTACAGCTACCCGCACATCCGGTCGTGGCTCCGGCGGCACGGGGTCAAGGCCGTCATCCCCCGGCGGTCGAACCAGCGGCCCGACGACCGCCGGCACCGGTTCGACAAGCCGCTGTACCGGAAGCGGGCGGCGGTCGAGCAGTGCGCCGGGTGGCTCAAGGAGAATCGGGCGGTCGGCACCCGGTTCGATACGTTGGCCGTCCAGTTCCTTGGGATGGTCCACCTGGCCATGATCCGACGCTACCTCCGGGCTCTCGCCGCGCACCCGGATTCAGCAGACAGAGCCTAGGCGCATCACGCCCCACTGGTTCTGCCATCCGTCGCCCAACGGCGCCCCCTCCTGTGGCCGAACAAACAGCTCAGCAGCCGCGGCTTGTAGCTGCTGTGAGTCACGAACCGCTTGTGAGGCCGCGGTCTGCTGCAGCGCCGGGTTCGGCGGCCGCTACGGGTTCACGCCACGCGCGCCAGCCGTCTCGAGGCGCCGGGCGACCCTCGCGTGCCCGGCGCGGTTGGCTGCTGCCAGTGGGCTCTCGCCGTCATGGCCGAGGTTGGGGTCGGCCCCATGTGCCAGCAGCAGTGCCACGAGCCTCTCGTCACCACGCCCGCTCGCCTCCAACAAAGGCGTCGGCCCCGGCCCGCACGGGTCGAGATAGCGGGCACTCGGGTCTGCCCCGGCCGCCAGCGCGTGGCGAGCCGCGGCCTCGTCCCCGCTCAGGACGGCGAGGTACAGCTGATTGGCGTCGCGGATCTGATCGTCGGTGCGGTGGTCACCGAACCGCTCAGCGACCCGTTCCCAGGGTGTCCGCTCACGTCCGCTCGCTGGGTGGGCCGTGTCGGTAGGTGACCTCGGACCACGAGGAAGGGTCCAGAGTGCGGAGCCCCACACCGCCAGCGCAAGAAGGGCCACGACGCCGAGCGAGAGCGTCGGCCGGCCGCGTGGGAATTCCGATTCTCGACCGGCATCCACCGGTGTCCCCTCTGTCGCCGAACGACCGGGCGCTCCGGTGCGGGCGCATTAGAAGCGTCCGCACTCCCCGGGAGCAATCGCGCCCGTCACCTGCAGCGCGGGGTTCGGCTGTGCGTAGCATCCCCGCAGGCTGGGCGAGGATGAGACGCATCTTCCGCACCGGAGCGCCCGGTCGTTCGGCCGCGCGTTCCCCCTGAGCGCCCGTCGTGGGCCAGTCCCGCGCCTCGGGGTCGGCGCGGGCCGGGGTGGCGGGTCTCGCTCCCGAGTCCGGGAGAGGCCCGGGGGCCACCTTCCCCCTCCGGCTCGCGCCGACCCCGTGGGTCCGACGCGCGGCCGAACAATAAGCTCACCTGCACCGCCATCACCGGATACGCGGTGCGTCACAAATCAGCGGGCGGTGTCAGGTGCAGCGCACGGTTCGGCGTTATTGGCGACGAGATCAGAACGGATCCCCGACGACCAATCGCAATAACGCAACTAACTCAGTCATCTCGTGATCGCACGCGGCTTGCGCGATCTGGACGACCTCAACCCCAATCCGCCCACCGATCGCAGCGACGACTTCTGGCCTGTTGCATGCGATGGTGAGTAGTTGCCTCGATACTTCGAGTCCCGGCTGATCGCCCATTAGAGTGCAAGCCCACGCGGCCAATCCGGCGTGACCGGTGAGCGGAAGCAGGTGGCCCGGATACCCCGTCGTCGGGATGACAGCATCGCGTGCCCGTTGTCCGGCCACGCGCATTTCGTTTAGGCTCGCTTCTTGACGAACGTATCGCTCCGCCGTCTTGACAGCTTCGCGGCCGACATCTGGCACTAAATCCCAGATGTGGTGGCAGCAGGCAATCGCGTAACTCCTCAACCGGTGGAACCACTCACGCCCGCGGTAACACTTTATGAGGCGGAACACATCTGTCTCGGCGTCCCATTCCGCTGTTGTACGCGGTATCGCCACCACTTGCCTCTGTGGCCGAACATATAGCTCAGCAGCGGCGGGGCCGAGTGAGCGGTGGGTCGCAGAAACGAATCACGCCCCGCCGTCTGCTGCAGCGCTGGGTTCGGCGGGCTGGGGGAGTTGCGGCACCACCCGCGAGCCGGGTAGGTGGAAGGCACCCAGCCCCGACTCCGATGGCCGCCATCCCTGAGCAAGCCCCGCCACGATCAATTCGCAGATCACCCGCGGGGTGACGGCGTGCGGCTGGACCCGGCCGACGGTGATGCCGCATGGCTCGACCGCGGTGTACACCAACGGCTTGCGGAATCCGCTCATTAGCCTCTGACCGGCCGGCTCGACCTGCTGGATGCAGACATGCAGGCCCAGACCGTCGAATTGATCCTCGGCGACGTGGTAGCGATACCGCACCTCGTCCACGGTGATGAGTCGCGACCACTTCTTATGCATCCCCACCCGGATAACCTCCGTCGCCGAACATCAAGCTCAGCAGCGGCCCCCGCCCGTGCGAGCTGTGGTCACCAGAAACCTACAGGCGGCGGCCGTCTGCTGTAGCGCCGGGTTCGGCGGGTGCCACCTCACCAGCTGCTGGCGGTCCGACCCACTCCCTCAGCCGGTACGACACCCAGCCGAAATCGCCGGTAGCGTATCGCTGAATGCGACCGCTACGCACCAGACGAGCAAGCGCCTCGGCCTCCGCGGGAGGGAGCCGCGGCTCCCCACGGCGGAAGAAGATAGTCCGCAGCCCGCCGACTGCGCGGAAGGACTCAATCAGCGCCAGCTCTGCGTCCGTATAGTGCCGCACGCCCGCTGCGCCTCCGGGGCCGAACAAACAGCTCACCAGCCCGCCCCGCGCGGGGTGCTACGAACTCCCGGAAACCAATGTGCGGGGCGGGTCAGGTGCAGCGCCTCACATGTTACCTTACCGGGGTCGTTGAGGCGACAGCCCGGCGGTCGGATCAACCGCATGCAGCGCATGAGGCACCGACCTCGCGAACCAGGTGGCGGACCGGCCGCCGGTGCTCCTCGACCTCGGACGCTACCCCGCGGGTCACCCGACCGGGTGGACCCCGTATCCGTGAGCATGAGGGGAGGGACACCGTGGGCACCGCCGCCGCGTTCGTCGGGATCGATGTCTCCAAGGCCACCTTCGACGCCTGCCTCCTGACCCCGGACGGGAAGGCGCGGGAGAAGGCGTTCCCCAACGCCCCGGGCGGGTTCGCCGCCCTCCTCGCCTGGGCCGACGGCCACGGGGCCGGGATGACGGCCCGGTTCGGGATGGAGGCGACCGGCGGGTACGAGGACGCCCTCGCCACCCACCTCCACGCCACCGGCCGGCACGTCAGCGTGATCAACCCGACGCGGGTCAAGTACGCCGGGGTGATGCGCGGGCGGCGGAACAAGACGGACAAGGCCGACGCCCGGCGTATCGCCGCCTACACCCGCAACGAGAGCCCGCCCGCCTGGACCCCGCCGACCCCGGAAGTCCGGGAATTGCAGGCGTTCGTCCGCCGCCGGGACGACCTCCGGGCGCTCGCCGCGACCGAGAAGGCCCGGCTCGAATCCCCGCTCCTCACCCCGGCCGCGCGGAAGTCGGTGGCCCGCGTCGTGAAGCTCCTGGGCAAGGAAGCCGACGCCATGCAGAAGGCGGCCGACGCCCTCATCGCGGTGACCCCGGCCCTGGCCGCCGACGCCGCACTCCTCGGGTCGATCCCGGGGGTCGGGACCCAGACCGCCTCGACCGTCCTGGCCGAGCTGCCCGCCCTCGACCGGGTGCCGAGTGCCCAGTCGGCGGCGGCCTACTGCGGGCTCTCGCCGCGGGAGTTCAGGAGCGGGTCGAGCGTCCGCGGGCGGACCCGATTGAGCAAGTCCGGGAACGCCCGACTGCGGAAGGCGCTGTACCTCCCGACCCTCACGGCGATCCGGTTCAACCCACTCCTCAAGGGGTTCTTCGGCCGGCTGGTGGCGGCCGGGAAGCCGAAGATGCAGGCCGTCGGGGCGTGCATGCGGAAGCTCGTCATGATCTGCTACGGGGTGCTCAGGAACCGCACCCCGTTCGACCCCGCGTGGGCGTCACGAATCGCCCCTTGACAACACGCTACCTGGTTCGGCGTGGCTAGCCGCACCCAGCCGGCGTATGTGGGCCGCTCACATCGATCACCTTGGCCTCCGGTGGGATCGGTGCGAACAGCTCGGCGTCGTACTCCACCGTCATCAGATGCGGCCCCGGCGGCAGGTGGGGCGGGCTACAGTAGTAGACCACATACGGCACCTCGATCTGGGCCTGTCGGCCGTCCGGCCCGGCCCGCCACCGGACGGTGAACTGCTGCGGGCGAGCCAGGTCCGGCACCCCCAGCAATTCCTCGACTTCCCGCCGGGTCATCCCAGGGCGGACTCGGGCGAGTGCCGCGCCGACCCGCCGCTCCCGCGCGGGGTCGGGGTCGGCCGAGGCGTCCGGGTTGACCGCCACGGGGGCTCCCACTTCTGGACCCACCTTCGCCGGCTCGGGGCGGCCGACGGCCAGCCACACCGCCGTTGCGCCGATACCAACCCCGAGGAGTACCCACGGGAGTCGGGAGCCGATGTACCGAATCCGCTGCATAGCGCCCTCCCTCCTGCCGCCGAACACCAAGCTCAGCGGCCGCCGTGGGACCGGTCACCCACGACGGCCCCGCACCACCTGGAACTCGCCGGTGACCCGGCGGTCCGCTGCAGCGACCGGTTCGGCACGCCCGCGGGACCGAGCACCGGAACCATTCGGGAGGTGCCGGCGGTCACCAATTGAGCGGCCCCGTCAGCGATGGCCCGGGGGCGCCCGCGCCGCGCATCACCGACGGAGACTCTCGGTCAACTACGGCACGCGCTCACACCGACTTCGGCGGCCGAACGAAAAAACTCACCTGCGCCGGCCGCCAGTGCGATACCGGTCACGGCAAACCTATCAGCGGCCGGCGTCAGGTGCAGTGCGGGGTTCGGCCCGGCCTGGCGAGTGCGTCAGGTGGCGAACACCCGGCCGTCCCCGCCCACCCACAGGTCGCGGGACCACCAGAGCACAAAGCACCCGCCCGCCAGCCACCCGTCCAGCGTGCCCCCGCCCTCCTCCGGCTCGCGGCCCTCGTACCGCCGGTTCCCGTCCTCGATCCCGATCCGCTCGCCGGGCAGGGCGAACCGCCGCACGCGGACCGGGCCGAACCCCACCCCCAGCTCCTCCGCCCACTCCCACGCGAGTCGGACCGGCCGGTTGCACCAGGCCAGAGCTTCCAAACACCGCGGGGGTGGGTGGAGGGGGTCGCGGGCGGCCTCCCGCATGATGCCCAGGTACAGGGCGTCCCGCCCCGGGTCGGAGATCGGGTCCGTCTTCTGCGGCCGCCGCTCGACCCCGCGGAGGGCGCCGTCTGGGCCGAAGAAGCAGGCTACGAGCAGCCCCTCGTACGGGCCGACCAGGACCGGTTGGCCGTGGAGGGTGCCGGTGAACACGTCGGTCCAGGCGCAGTCGAGCGGGTACAGGTAGCCGGCCGGCCGAGCCGGGTGGGCGAACCCGTCGTGCAGCTCCCGCAACCGCTCCTGCCAGAAGTCACCCACGCCCCGAAGCCCTCCGGTGCCTTCCGCCGCCGAACCAGTGGTTAGATTGCGCCTTCGTTATCTATCACATCCTGCCACCGAGGGGCCACCAATGGCGGCAACACACACGCCGCAAGGCAGTTCCGACGACCCTCGCCCGAGAACCCCCGTTATCTATCCTGCCAACGGACCTCGCGAAAGCTCACTCCGCGTCGAGTGGGCTCTGCACCCCCTGACCCCCTTTGTTTACAGGCTCTGACAAAACCGGGTGGCATGAGGTTTGCGCGATGGCCGCGTAGCCCGCTCCACGACGGAGGTTGCGGCCGTGGCGATCGCTCGCATGCCGGACGCGTTCTATGACCTCGTCGCA
>JAESFO010000457.1_pt1 | contig 35304 bp, 26 predicted proteins | sample 9269421 | NCBI WGS metagenome assembly JAESFO01 (sample SAMN14502839, study PRJNA617101) | algae metagenome | isolation source: Nostoc desertorum CM1-VF14 and co-occurring heterotrophs from rocky... | place: USA: Clark Mountains, San Bernardino, California | collected 2000-06-05 | reverse complement strand
CGACCTGATCGAACACCTTGAAGCTGCTGATCATCAGCATGACGGTATTGATGGTGAACGCCGGTGCCAGCAGTGGCCACGTTACGTGGCGGAAATGCGCGAGCGGCCCGGCCCCGTCGATCCGGGAGGCCTCGTCGAGTTCCTTGGGGATCGCGGCAAGCCCGGCCAGGTAGACGACGATGGCAAAGCCCAGCATCTGCCAGACTATTATCCCTGATAGCGAGTACAACGCGATTGTCGGGTCGGAGAGCCAGCCCGGCGGGTGTGCGACGCCAGCGGATCGCAGCAGAGAATTGAGTAGACCATCGTCCACGAGCAGCGATCGCCAGATCACCGACACAACGACCGCGGACAGCACGACAGGAGTGAAGAACACGCTGCGGAGCGCGCCATAGAGGCGACTCTCGCCCCTTAGCAACAGTGCGATCAAAAGGCCGATGATGTTGGTTCCGACCACTACGATCAACGTGATGACGACCGTATTGCTCAGAACCTGCCGGAAGGAGGAGCTCACGATCAGCGCGAGGTAGTTATCGAGCCCGACGAAGGATGTTACCGGACGGGACGCTCGTTCGTTGGTGAGGCCGATCAACAGCGTCCAGAGTATCGGGATAAAGACCACGGCAGTGAAGATTGCCAAGCCGGGCAAGACAAAGACCGCGAAGTTTCCGGCGGCCTGCCACCACCTGAGGAATCTCGGCATCAGATGATGGGTGCGCATGAAATCCTGCCCATTGGGGGAGCGAGGCCGCTCGCGGGCGAACCGGCGAGCGGCGGTCTTGTCAGTCGGTCTTGCTACTGCTGGAGCTCTTTCAGCTTTTCGTCGAGATGCTGGACAAAGGCGGCTACGTCCTTGCGGCCGCTGATCAGGTCGGCGACAGCTTTTGCAATCTCCCCGCTCAGGCCGGCAGGAAGCGCCGGGGTGCCAGCCTCGTTGCTGAAGGCGGGAACGACCGTGCCAGCCGCGATCGCCCGATTGTAGAGGTCAAGCGTCGCTGTATAGAGCGTTGGCATGTCAGCAGGCGGCGTGTAGCCCTTCAGCGCGACGAACAGGGCGTCGAACTTCGCTCCGCCGTCGGCGTTCACCTTCGAGAAGGCAATCGCCCATTCCTTTGCCTTTGCAATGTCAGGCGCCTTCGAACTTACAGACAGTCCGCCGCCGGTGTAGGCGGCCACGACCAGTGCGCCGTCATCGGTAGGCCAGGGGAAGACACCATACTGCTTCTGCTGCTCCGCTGTCGGGGCAACCGTGAACCACGAACCCATGGGGTACATGGCGCCGACGCCGCCGAGGAAGGAGGCCTGGGTGGCCGCGTAGTCATTTGAGAGCAGCGCCGGATCAACATATCCCTTGTCGATCAGCTCCTTGAACTTCGTCACGGCCGCGACGAACAGCGGATCGGCAAAGCTTGTCTCGCCGGCGGCGAGCTTGGTGAGCCAGCTAGGATCCTTGGCGTAAACCTCTGTGCCGACCAGCGCGGTAAGAACGTACATATCTGCCCAGGTGTCGTTGCCGCCGCCACCGATATTGAACGGCGTGATACCTGCCGCCTTCAGTTTCTCCGCTGCGGCAAGCAACTCCGCCCACGTCTTTGGCGGCGAGGCGATACCGGCTTTTTCGAAGTCGGCGAGGCGATAGTAGACCATCGGGATGGTCTGACTGTTGGTCGCGAGCTGGTAGATCTTGCCGCCGAAGCTGTTCGAGGTGGGGTTGACCCAGTCGCTCAGCTCGTCTGCGGTGAACTCGGCAAGCTTCCCGGCTTCCGCAAGCCCCGTCGGGGTCACTGCAACCATGATGTCGGGAAGCTGGCCCGTCGAGTCGAGTTGTCTTGCATAAGCGTCGCGATCGATGGTTGGCGACACTAGCTTCTCGATGGTCACCCCCGGCACCACCGCGTTGGCGTCGGCGATGGCCTTGTCCCAATATGCCGCGGTCAGGTTCGGCGTTTCAAACGTCAGAAACGTCAACTCGACGTTGTCCTCCGCCCACGCGGAACCCATCATGAGACCGACGGCAACGGTGGCCGTGATGGTCTTAGCTAATTTGGTCATTTCCGTTCTCCTCCATCGCTTCCTGGGGCGATAGACTTATTTAAGTAACTACCTTATGTATGTCAAGGCACGGTCCCCCGGGCCGCTTGCACGGACGTGTCAACCTGTTATGAGACCCCAATGTCACCTAGGTCAGAACACCCTAACGGTGAGCCATCAACCCTGCGACGGCTCAACCGCGCCGCGGCAATGCGGACTCTTCTGAACGGCGGCGAAACCACGATCGCCGAACTGGCTCGTTCTACCAAACTGTCGCGACAGACAACCACTCAGGTCGTTGATGACCTGGTCGCGTCGGGCTTTGTCGAAATACTTCAGGCCGGCCCGCCTGGCGGAATGGGCCGACCCGCCCAGCGCGTTGTGCTCAAGACCAGCGCGGGCAACGTTCTCGGGGTCGACGTGGGCGCTCACAAGATACTCGTGCTGGTTGGGGACCTGTTTGGGAACATCGTCAGCAAGGCCCGGCGCACCGTCACACCCGCCGACCTTCCTGCCGACAGGTTGTCGGTCACCAACGATTGTATCACAGAGGCGTTGGCCCGCTGTCCCGGCGGCCAGCCGCGGATCACTCAGGCGGGCGTTGCCACTGTGGGTAGCGTCGAGCCGGATGGGAACGTCATCTATTGTAAGGCGATACGGGATTGGGAGGGACAGAACCCGGCCCGCGCCGTTTCGGAGGCGTTTGGTTTTCCGGCTTACGGATTCACTGACATGAACATGTCTGTGCTCGCCGAGCACTGGCGCGGCGCGGCACGTGACGCCACCAACGTGGTGTACCTTCATGCGGGACGCCGTCTCGGGATGGCGCTTCTCGTAGGTGGAGTGCCGCTGCGTGGTCATCATTCAGCGGCCGGACAGATCGGCATCTGGCGGCAGCTGTCCTGGAAGGAAGATTACGAAGACTTGATGAACCCAGTTGGCGGTGCCGAAGCCGTCTTCGCTGCGGCGGCCGCCGGGGACCTTGGCGCCAAGGCGCGCATCGCCTCCTTTGTGGCCGACATGTGTCAAGGCGTAGCCCCAGTCGTGGTCGCATTTGATCCTGAGCTCCTGGTGTTGGGTGGAGGCATTTCCGCTGCGGGCAACCAGATCGCCGAACCGCTCCGGACCGGCATGCAGGTGGAGACGGAATTCGCTCCAAATGTGGTGTGCTCAACGCTAGGGGATGAAGCTGTAGCGCTCGGCGCCCTGCGCGAAGCGCTCGATAGGGCCAAGTCGGGGATTTTCGATGAGCTTGCGATGCCCTCAGTAGGCTAACAATCCTTCTGCCGTCCGCGACCTGTCCTTTGCGCTACCATAGGGACGGCACCACTACCCGATGCGTACGCACTCGACTCATTTGGTCGTCACGTGTTGGCGCGGACAATGCGGTCAGCGTTTTCCAAGACCTTCGACTTTGACCTCGATCTGCGAGATGGGGGCACGTCTGGTTCCGTAGCAGCGGGCGCCGGCGGCAAGGATGCCCAGGACATGCCAAAGGCTTACGCGCAATGTCGCCTGGCACCCATCTGCCGAATCTGCAGGACACCAACACTAGCTTGCGTTGGCACCATGCCACTTGGCCTTGGCCAAGAGCTTATAGTTATCGCGTTGAAATCGCAGTATGTCTCATGAAAGACTAGGCTCGAGTTCCAACGTCAGCACGTGTGCCAGGCAACACAATCGCAAAGTTCTTTGAAACACCGCTTTATTCCTCGACCGCAGCCGCGATGGTAGCTTTTGGGCACATCCTCAAGGGACCGAGACAATGAGTGATTACGACCTACAGGACTTTCTTTTTGACCTGCGCGGCTACCATATCCTGGAGAACGCTGTCGACGCCGAGCTGCTGGGCGAGTTGAACGCCGAGTTCGACAGGTTTCCGCAGGACCTGGGCTACGGAGACTGGTACGGCAACGCCCAACGGCTCGACAACAACGGCTGGGCCGGCCTTGAAATGCAGAACATCGTCGAAGCTGGCAAACCGTTCGAAAAGCTCATCGATCACCCCGCCTGGATCGAGCGACTACGCCGCTATTGCGGTGAAGAAGGTACGTACGTCGAGGGGCTATTCCTCGACGAGTGCTTTGCCTCGATCCGGCGCAATGGGGGTTATTTCCCAATGCACTCGGGTGGGCAGGACGGTATCGTTCGCAACCAGTTCCGCTTCGTCAACGGCAAGTTCCGCTGCGGCCAGGTCAACATCCTTCTGGCACTCACGGACATCGGTCCTGGGGACGGCGGCACGCGCATCCTGCCGGGGAGCCACAAGTCAAACTTCGCGCATCCGGTCTTCGCCCGCGACTTTGCCGAGCGGACCAAGGACACCGACGAAGTCGTCGAGGGCTCGATAGAGGTGACCTTGAAGGCCGGCGATGCGCTGATGTTTTGCGACGCAACTTCACACGGCGCGACCAAGCGAATCAATCAGGGTGACCGCCGCGTCGTGATCTATCGATACGGTCCGTGTTGGGGTTCCACGCGCTACGGCTTCCGCTATTCCGAGGAGCTGTTGAACCGCGTCACGCCCGAACAACGGCGTATCCTGGAGCCGATCGCCCCGCGCGCACCGGGCAGCGGTCACGGACTCAAGAGCTAATCCAGACCGGCGCCGGAGGCTTCCCATGTCCGACATTCCCGTGACCCCGGCGCCGGACTCGCTGCCGATCATTTGCGGCGTCCAGGAGCAAGTCGGCGAATTCGCACGCGGCTGGCGTCCGCGAGGCACCCACGACTGGCTGCTGGTCATGACGACGGGCGGGCAGGGCTATGTCCGCGCCGATGGCCGACAGCGCCTGCTCAGCCGGGGCGACATCCTACTTATCTCGCCGGATACGCCTCAGGAGTACGGCTATGTGGACGAGAACAGCTGGTGGTCGAATATCTGGGCACATTTCCGCCCGCGGCCGCATTGGCTGTCCTGGCTCAACTGGCCGAGCGTGGCCCCGGGGGTCATGGTGCTCGACGCGACCACGCGGCTGGACGAGATCGAGGCCGAGCTTCGGCGCATGGTCGAAGTCGATCAGAGCGCGCGGCGCCTCAGTCTGGAAGCCGCTATGAACGCACTGGAGCGGGCCCTTATCTCCGCCGACGACATCAACCCGCTCCATGCCTCAAGTAGTGTAGATCCCCGCATCCGCCGTGCGCTCGACATCGTCGGCGAACGGCTTAAGGAGACGCTCAGCGTTGACGAACTGGCCCGCTCGGTCGGCTTGTCGCGCTCGCGCTTCAGCGTGCTGTTCTCGCGCGAACTCAACATCTCTCCGCAGTCGTATATCGAGTTGGCGCGGCTCGGTCGGGCCGCACAGCTCCTAATGTTCTCCTCCTCGCCAGTCTCGCAGATCGCCGAGGAGGTTGGCTTCCCCAATGCCTACTACTTTTCGACCCGTTTTCGCCGGCAGTACGGCCTGCCGCCGACCCAGTACCGAGCACACGTGGAGCACGATCATGCAGGAGCATCGCATTGACCGCCGGAATGACCTTGAAGCCTGCCGCCGCTGCGGCCTCTGTGGACAGGGTCGGACACCCTGCGCGAACAGCGAGCCAGCTACTTTGCGGGGTGAATCTGGGGACGCTACTCAACCTGCCCCGGTGGTCGACCGGACCGCGAGGGAACCCGCTGGAGATGGCACGAGCCATTCGTGACGCCGGCTACGAGGCGGTACAGGGAGCCGACGCGGCGCCCTATGCCGAGGCGGGCCTGATCGTCTACGGAGCGGATTGCATCGGGGTTCCACACGAGGCAAGGAAGGTGCTCCAGGCGCAGCGCGCAGGTGGGTTCCGGGCCACGACCCTGCATCTCGGAACCGGGCTGGAAAACGATAGCGAGGCGCTGCGCCTCATCGACGCCACACTGTCCGCTTCCGCGCAACTGGACCAACCGGTTCTGATCGAGACACACCGCGCAACCCTGACGCAGGATATCTGGCGCACGCTGCGCTGGATCGAGTTCTTCCCCGAGCTCCGCTTCAACGCCGACCTTTCTCATTGGTACACTGGGCACGCGATGCCTTACGGCGACTTCACCGCAAAGCTCGATCTGCTGGGACCGGTTTTTGCCCGCACCGGTTTCATCCACGGTCGCATCGGCACCCAGAGCAGCATGCAGGTCTCGATCGGGGTGGGCCATCGCGATGAGCCGCACCTCAGTCATTTCCGGGCGATGTGGAAGCTTTGCTTCGAGGGTTTCCTGCGAAGTGCTCGCCCCACCGACCGGCTCCCTTTCTTGCCCGAGCTTCTGCCCTCGACTGCGGAAGGGCCCGAGGGAACGGTCCACATGGAGTACGCGAACCTTCAATTTGATCGTGACGGGCAGATCGACGAGGTGGTCGACCGCTGGGAACAGGCCTCGATCCTAACTCGCATCGCCGAGGATTTGTTTGCGGCCGTAACTGACGATCTGGCCGCGGTTATGGGCGAGGGCCGCCGAGAATAGCAGCACGACTCCTCGGGCGACCAACTCGCCGAGCTGCTGCACCAGTTCACCGGCGTTGCACATGAACATCCGGTCGCGGTGGCAACTGGCTAGCCAGTCAGATCGCCCGCATCAGTGATCCCCACGGCAAACGGCCGCTAAGGGCCGCAAGCGGAACGTGCTCGTCCGTGTGCAGACGGATATCGGAAGCAGTTGTCGGTAGCCCAATCGGACTTGGCGGCAAGGATTTGGGGCCGGACACTCGGCACTGACCCTATAGCTTCAGTCCACCGACTTGATCGGTGCAACGTGATATCGGCGTTCGCCGGTCTCGTTCCTCTCCGAAGTCACTTCGATCTTGAGCCGCCGTTTCAACGCGCCGCTCAAGAAACCTCTGGCGCTGTGGGCTTGCCAGCCGGTCGCCTTGCAGATTTCGGCTATGCTGGCGCCTTCCTGATGCCGCAGCATGCTCAAGACGAGGTCCTGTTTCGTGGCCCTGTGCACGGCAGACACGGGCTCGGTATTTGCGTTGCCGGGTTTCTTTGCCATCGGGCTCTCTCCATCAGTTAAGTCCGATCAGGATTGACCGGCTGTACTGCCGCGAGCCCGGGTTGGCTGGCCGGGCGGAGAGATGCTGCCGCATCGCGATCGCCACTCATGCTTCGATCGAACAACTAGTCCAGCGGAAGTTCCGAAGCGCCCGTGCGCTGAGCGGTCCCCGGGTTGCCGATCCCGGCGGATGAACGGGTGTCTCAGTCGGGGTTCAGCGGTGGACGTGCATGCTGCTCCGCAACTGGCGCTGCCAGGCATTCAGAGGAGCTGATTATGACCCATCGGCGATTGCTGTTACTCGTCGCCCTGTTGGTTGCGGGACTTTCCGCGACGCTGCCCGCCAAAGCCGTCGATGTAACGGTCGAGTCCGGCGCCTGCGACAGTGCGCTGTCCAGACTCCAGGTCGCCAATGCCGGTGTTACCCGAATCCGCGATATCCAGGGAACCAACATGCTGCGTCGCTACGTCGGAAGGATGCAGTGGCAGGGCGAAAGGATGCTCGTCGGGGCCGAGGTGCACATGTTCACCTGCAAACTGACGAACCTGGTCGCACCGGTCACCGGCACCACGCCGATCTTCGGTCGGTACGCGAGGTCCGGCGGTCACGGTGGCTACTAGCCATGCCTCTGCGGCCTGGACGAGCCGGTAGCAGCGTCGGTCGCACGCCACCGCCTCAATGAAATGAGGAGCCTCAGCTCACGGGGGCTGCTGAGTGATGTTCCTCAAGGCACTGCCAAGGCCTCACGCGCCGAAGGGTGAGGCAAAGCCGCAACGTTCACCAGCCATGCGCGTTAAGAAGAGCGCCCCTTCCCAGAAGTGATCTACAGGTCGCCACGAATCGGCGCTCATATGGAAGTGGCCTCAGTTACAGCTGAGGCCACCCACGGTTAACGCGATGTTAACCACGACGGATCAGGTTTCTTACCGGACAGGTGCGGGACCAGACCCTTTAACAAGGTTGATTGCCGCGAGGCAGTCAGCCTTGTTCCAGTAACCTTCACCAGAGTTTGCAATCTTGCGACCGTTGCTGGCGTAGAGCGTCCAGCGCCAGTGCTTGTTAACGTCTTCGTAGAGGTTGAAGTACATGTCCATTATCCTTTTGGGTTCGGACGATAAGTTTAACCGGTATCAGTTTGAGTACCGGCATGACGGCGCGGAATATGGCATCGTCATCAGCGCCCGAAGCCCCACTGAGGCCAAGGAGCGCATCAACGCTCTCAACTTCGCCCGCTACTGCGGAGAAGTTCGAGCAACTATCCATGTTCCTAGCGTCGGTCTGATCGGGAGGATCATCAGACGCATTCGAACAATTTATCGCGATTCGCGCCGCGACCAATAAAAATACAGTAATCCACAGAACGGGACAGCATTTCTGCCCCTCTAATTGGTCAGGTCTGCTTACGCTTCTTCGCGATGCGCTTGATCAATGTGATGCGCTGCTTAGGCGTGACCTTCACCAGTCCGCCGATGAGTGGGCGCGTTCCGCCGATACGCGCCAGCGGCAGGGTCGTGACGCTCGGTATCTTCGATGCCCAATGTGGAGCGGCGGTTGTGGTGGCAATCGGACTCCGCGAGGTAGCGATGCAGATGGGCCTCGCCGCAACGCTGACGGGAGAGCGGACCCTCCGGCCCAATTCACCATGTGGACGCGCAACTGCCGCTGCACTCACGCCTTTCAGTCGGGGGGCACGCTCGGCACCTACTTGCTGGCCGTCGCCAGTCACGCAGCCGTGAGCATATTCCACCGGGCCATGGGTGAATGTGGTGGGAGACCGCGGGCCCAGATAACGGGCTCGCGGCTCCCGCCATAGTAGACGCGGCCAATAAAACTCATAGCTGCTTGCACCGTGCGCTGCTGCTGCCCCTCATCGCACCCACGTCCGGGGAGGACCCATCGATGCTCACCGCGGCTGCGAGACCGCGACGGCTCCGCGATGGGCAACGGAGGCGTCAAGCTCCATCTGCCAAGGCGGGCCTTTTCGACAACGAGCCACCATGCTGATCGGCGCCACACCCTGATGGAAGGATCTCGTGCCCGACGAGGGCAGGGATCGTCGTGGACAGGGGCAACGGGTCACGTAGTCATTGCAGTCCGAACTGCTATTGGCCGACGTGACCTACCATAGGGGCAATCGCCAGAACGGCACGGACCGCGCATTCCGTCCGCCTTCAGCTTGACGCCTCCGTTGCCCATCGCGGAGCCGTCGCGGTCTCGCAGCCGCGGTGAGCATCGATGGGTCCTCCCCGGACGTGGGTGCGATGAGGGGCAGCAGCAGCGCGCGATGCAAGCAGCTACGGCGATCTTGTCGAACCTACTCCTCGCTCGGTCGCGGCGATCGGCCCATCGCCTGGAGTCATGAGTACATGTTCCCAACGGCAGTTGTCCGGTTGACGTAGCTCCCAGTAACGGCGTGCCCGGAGAGCCCCGGTTCGCGGGCACCCTGGGGACGGGGGCAAGTAGGTTGGGAACGACTTGCGAGATCGGTGTGTCATGCCGAGGAGCAGGAGCTTTCGGGGCATTCTTCGCCACATGTGGAAGTAACTCGAGTCGATCGGCCATTTCGGAATTTTATGTGTAATTTGAGCGGGGACGTAGATTGGCGTCCAGCCCTCGCGCCAGCTGCCCGATCGCAGCCCGCGCCAGCCGGCTCACGACGTCACCGTCTCTTCGCCCTGCCGCATCGCATGATCGATCGCGGCGGCCACTTCTTAGCCACCGGCACCACCCAACAGGCCACCTGGTCGCCGGCCACCATCGCTGCGCAGCAGCATTGGCGGCCGAACCAGGTATCTCAAGATCCCTCTTGTAAAGGCCAAGATAGTCTTCTAGGTAGACTCATCGGGTCATCCTACCAATCGAGTATCTTGGACATGCAGCAGCTGACCAATATCCGCCTCTACGAACAGATTGCTGCATCGATCCGCGGGCGGATCGTCTCGGGCGAACTGCAGCAGGGCGAGCGCCTGCCCAACGAACGTGACATCGCGGTCGGCTACGGCGTCAGCCGCAACGTGGTGCGCGAGGCGATCCGAGCGCTGGCCAAGGACGGGCTGGTCAGCGTGCGTCAGGGCAGCGGCACCTACGTCGCCGACGGAACCTCGCGGGCGCTGGGAGACTCGTTCGAGCTGGCGCTGTCGGTCGGCGGGCTGGCGCATAACCTCGCGCACCTGATCGAGATCCGTCAGATCATCGAGCCAACTGTCGCCGGGCTCGCGGCGGAGCGCGCCGGGCAGGCCGAGATTGCCGAGCTGAAGGCGGAAGTCGCCATCATGGAGGGCGCCTTCGAGGATGTGGAAGCGTTCATCGCGGCCGACCATCGCTTCCATGTCGCCATCGCCAAGTCCACGCAGAACCATCTGGTGCCGATGATCCTGTTTCCGATCGTCGACGTGCTCAACGAGCAGCGCAAGCGCCTGTTCTTCGTCGAAAAGAGCGCCCGTGCTGCCCAAGCCTTCCACCACCGCATCCTCGACGCCATCGAGCGGCACGACAGTGCCGCCGCCGTCGAAGCGATGCGCGGCCACCTGGGGCAGGTGAGCAGCGATATCTCGACGCTCGCCAAGGGGAGTGCATAACCCCGCGACACGACTACCCGGATCACCGGGCCACAGGCCGCTGAGGGGCGGCTGACAAGAACCGTCTCAAGGAGGAGACCAATGAAAGTACTATTTGGGACAACCGCCCGGCTGTCGTTTGCCGCATTGCTGGCAGCAGCCGTCGCCATCTCGCCGCTCGCGGCGCAGGAGCCGACCCGGCTGCGCATGACCGTGCTCGGCGGCGTCGGCGCCGGCGATGGTACGGTCGGGGCCATCAAGGCCTGGAACGACGCCAACCCCGATATCCAGGTGGACCTGGAGCTGCAGTCGGACGAACTGAACTGGCAGGCAACCGCGCCAACCACGATGTTTGCCTCGAGTGACGGCCCCGATCTCAGTTGGTGGTGGTGCTCGCCATCCTTCCAGTACAAGGAAATGATCGCCGCAGGCCTTTTGGCGCCGCTCGACGAGATCTATGCCAATGGCGGCTATCCCGAAGGCACGATCCAGTATTTCACCGAGCCGGATGGTCACAAGTATGGTGTCAACACCGACGTCGTATGGACGCCCTATGTCTACTACAACAAGAAGATCTTCACCGACCTCGGCCTGACGCCGCCCACCACCTGGGACGAGCTCTACGCCATTGCCGCCAAGGTGCGCGAGGCCGGCTTCCAGCCGATGGTCACGCTCTACGACTACGGCATGGTCAACCACCTGCCCGACGGACTGATGATGCGCTCGTGGACGCAGGAAGAATACAATGCGCTGCTGCGCAACTGGTCACCGGATTCGACGGAGGCCGAGCGTGCCTTCAAGTGGACCGACCCCAACAGCGTCCGCATCTTCCAGACGCTGAAGGATATCGTCGACAAGGGCCTCGCGGCCGACGGCTTTGCCGGCATCATCGACGACGAAGTGGCGAAGTCGATGTTCACCTCGGGTAAGGCCGCCATGTACCAGACCGGTTCGTGGGGCGGCGCCGGCATGCTTGAGCAGGACCAGTTCGAGGTCGGGTACTTCTACTATCCGCCTATCAACGAGGTTGCCTACGGGCCCGTCGGCAGCTGGGTGCCCAACTGCTACATCGCCTTCAACCGCGACAAGCAGGACGCGGCAAAGAAGGTCATCGCTTTCCTCGCCTCGCGCGACGGGGCTCTCGCCTACGCCAAGGCCTCCGGGCTGACCATCGGCCGCACCGACGTCGATGCGGCAGCGCTTGCCGAGTTCCTGAAGCCGATGGTGGCGCAGATGGGCGCCGACGTGGCGCAGATGGGTGCACCGGCGCTCTACGAGTCCTCGGTGCCGTCGGACATCCTCAACACGCTGAAGCGGACGGTCGGCGAAGTGCTCACCGGCGTCATCACGCCCGAGCAGGCCGGCGAGGCCATGCAGGCCGCCTATGAGGACGCGCGCAGCCGCTGAGGCGACGCGCCATGACCCGGTTGGCGCGGCCGGCCGGGTCTTTCTCCCGCCCAGATGGACGAACTGATGACCGCTTCCGCGCCTTCCGGCACACGCGAGGCCGTGCCCCCCGTCATTCCCGCCACACACAGCCGCCGCAGCCTCACCGCGCGGTTCAGGCAGAACGGGCACTGGTACCTGTTCCTCGCGCCCGCCGTGCTGCTGCTGGTCGCCTTTATGGGGTTGCCGCTCTACCGCTCGCTCGAGCTGTCGCTGTTCGAGTGGAAGGGCTTGCTGCCGCGCAAGTGGGTTGGGCTCGAGAACTTCGAGCGGCTGTTCCGCGACCGGTACTTCTGGAGCGCGCTGAGCCACACCATCGTCTTCGCCATCTCGGCAACCGTCGGCACGGTGGGCCTCGGCCTGCTGCTCGCAATCGCCATCTCGCGGCGGGTGCCGGGACACGGCATCTTCCGCTTCGCCTTCTACCTGCCCGTAATGCTGCCAATGACCGTGGTCGCGGCGCTGTGGGCGCGCATTTATGAGCCCAATTACGGGCTGCTGAATTCGGCGCTGAACGCCATCGGCCTCGGCTTTCTGGCGCAGCCCTGGCTGGGCAGCCTCGACCTCGCGCTACCCTCGATCATCGCGGTCTGTATCTGGCAATATGCCGGCTTCCCGATGATCGTGCTGCTTGCCGCCATCGAGGGCATTCCCGAGGAACTGCACCAGGCAGTGACGCTCGATGGCGCCACCGAGTGGGACCGCATGCGCTACCTCATCATCCCGATGATCTGGCCCGTGCTGGTGTCGATCAGCGTCATCCAGATCATTTTCTCGCTCAAGGTGTTCGACATCGTCTGGGTAATGACTAAGGGCGGGCCGGCCGAAAGCTCATCGGTGCTGGGCACCTATCTCTACCGGCGCGCTTTCGAGCAGCAGGAATACGGCTACGCCTCGGCGGTCGCCGTGGCCATGTTCGCGGTGATTTTCACCGTCACTTACCTCTATTATCGGCTGACCAAAGTCGATGCGGTGGAGTTCTGAGATGACCACCCGCACAAGCTTCCGTTTCACCGGCCGGCTACTCGTCGTCGGCGTCCTGCTGCTCTGGCTGGTAGTGCAGGTTTACCCGATCGTCTTCTTGTTCTTCACCTCGCTAAAGACCGATCCGCAGATCCTGTCGACGCCGTTCGCCCTGCCGTTCCCGCCGCAGCTCTCGAACTACGCGGCGGTGATCGAGGGCGGGCGGACCAACCAGTCGATCCTCGTCTACTTCTTCAACTCGGTCGTGGTGACCGTCGGCACGCTGGTGCTGCTGCTCGCGGTGTCGTCGCTCGCCGGCTACGCCTTGGCGCGGGGCCGGTTCCCCGGCAGCGCCGCGACGCAGCAGCTGTTCCTCCTGGCGCTTGCCGTGCCGGTGCACGTGCTGCTGATCCCGATTTACTTCTTTTTCGGCGAGTTGGGGTTGCGCAACAACCTTCTCGGCCTGATCCTACTCTACACCACCCTGGGACTGCCCTTCACCACCATCCTGATGCGCTCGTACTTCGTCTCCTTTCCGCGCGAGCTGGAAGAGGCGGCGCGCATCGATGGGTGTTCGCGCTTCGGCACTTTCTGGCGCGTGGTGCTGCCGGTCTCGCGCGGTGCGCTCGCCTCAATGGCGATCATCAATGTCGGCTGGGTATGGAGCGAGTTGTTCTTCGGTTTGGTGCTGCTCGACAAGCTTGGTGTGCGCACGCTGCCGCTGGCCATCGCCGCCTACAAGCCGTCCTCGATGGCGCAGCAGACCTCGGTGGGCGAACTGTTCGCCATCATGAGCCTCACCGTGCTGCCGATGATCGTCTTCTACTTCGTGTTCCAGAAGCAAATCCGCAAAGGCATGACCGCCGGCGCTGTCAAATGAGTACGGCGCAGGCCGTCAGTGGGGGGAAATCTATGTCGCAGTGGTTTCGCGAGAGCTTTCGCAAGGTCCATCTTCTCTATGTCTCGCCTCAATGGGCGCAGAACCGGGGTGAGAAATTTGACGCCATCGCCTATGCCGATGCCTATGAGCGCGCCGGGGTCGATTGCGTGCAGCTCTACTGCAAGGACCATCACGGGGTCTGCTACTACCCGAGCTCGCTGGGGCTGCAGTATCCGCGCGACATCCTCGGTGAGCTGTTGCCCGAGCTGAAGAAGCGCAACATCAAGCTGATGGCCTATGTCAGCATGTTCTTCGACAACTACGCCATGGGGCTGCACCCGGAATGGCGGGCGGCCAATGAGGCCGGCGACCCACACAAAACCGGTCCGTTCTGGCACGCCTCAGTCTGCTCCCCTTATGCGGAGTTCCTGCTGGCCCAGCTCGGGGAGCTGGCGGCGAACTACGAGGTGGATGGCTACTGGCTCGATATCATCCCGCTGGCCCGACACCTGCCGCAGGAAACCTGGATGATCCAGCCGCATCCCGTGCCGGACTACTCGCTGCACGCCCAGAAGCGTCACCGCGAGATCACCGGCAAGGGCCTGCCGGTGAAGCCGACCGCCGAGGAGACCGACGCGATCTTCGACGTCATGGCCGGCGAGGTCGATGCCTTCATGAACCGGGCCTACGCGGTGCTGCGCAAGCATCGTCCCGACGCGGTGATCACCTACAACGCGGCCGGCGCACCCGGCGACCCGCTGGACTCCGGCGACCTGATCTCGATCGAGGGGCATGCGCCGCACTACACCCGCCAGAGTTTCATCGCCCGCTGGGCCAAGGGGCAGAGCAAGCCATTCGAAATGATGACGGCGGGCGGCGTGTCACGCACCCCGCTGGGCGGCGGCTGGAATGCGCTCGACCAGAAGCCAGCGACCATCCTGCAGCTCGAGGCAGCGATCCTGGTGGCGCAGGCCGGCAACCCGACCATCGGCCAGGTGCCGTTGCCGGACGGCTCGACCGATCCCGGCCAGTTCGACACCTTCGGCAAGGTGTTCCATCCGATCAAGGCGCTCGAGCCATGGCTGGTCGGCGCGATCGGTGTATCCGACGTCGGCCTTGTGCTTGCCAGCAAGCCCCGCAAGGCGTCGGCGCACTGGCTGCGGATGACCGCGTCCGCCGAGGCGGTGCATGAGGCGCTGATCACGCAGCACGTGCAGTATGACATCGTGCGCCTCGACAAGGACATTTCGTCCTATCGCGCCATCGTTCTCGCTGAGCAGACCGCACTCAGCGATGCCGAGGTGGCAAAGCTCGGCGCCTATGTGCAGGGCGGTGGTACGTTGATTGCCGCGGGCAATGCCTCGCTGTTCGACGAGAACGGAAAGCAGCGGGCTGATTTCGCGCTGGCCGACGTGTTCGGGGTCAACTACGCCGGCGCCGTCCCTGCCGACTTCGTCTACCTGACGCTCGAAGACGACGCCCTCAAATCCACGGTGACGCCGCTCCCCATTCTGGTCGACCAGCCCGGTGTGGCGGTGACGCTGGCCGGTGGTCGGTCGCTCGGGCGGCTGGCCGAGCCCGAGGCGCGACGCACCGACGCGACGACGGTGCTGTGGGGTGATGCGCCGCCCGATTGGGAGCACGCGCATCCGGGCCTCGTCGAGCATCGCTTTGGTGCGGGAGTCTGTCGGTATCTGCCATTCCCGATCAAGTGCGATGGCATCCCGAACCTCTGGATCAAGCGGCTGGTCGGCGTGCTGGTTGCCGATGCCGTGGCCGATCCGCTCCTCTCCACCAATGCCGGCCCCGGCATCGAAGTCACGCTCAACCGGCAGGGCGGGCGGCTGGTGATCCACCTCTGCAACCACCACGCCGGCGACCCCAACCGGTTGTCGATCGGCGACAACGTGATGCGGGTGTCCGGCGTCGAGGTGTCTCTCGATCTCGCCCGAGCCGGGCTCAGCGCAGCCGGCTCGATCTACGCGGCACCCGGAACGTCGTTGGCCCACCGCACGGAAGACGGCAAGCTGCTGATCGCGGTGCCGGACTTCAGCATCCACAGCGTCGTCGTGGTCGAGTAGGGACGCCGTGTCGCGGCAGGTCCTGGAGATCGCAGACCTGATGGAGCTGGCGCGGCGACGCGTGCCGCGGATGTTCTTCGATTACGTGGATTCCGGAGCCTATACCGAGGCGACCTACCGCGCTAACGAGGCCGATCTGGCCGCCATCAAGCTCAGGCAGCGCGTCGGACGAAAGCTCAGCGACCGCTCGCTGCATTCGACCATGGTGAGCCAGCCTGTGGCAATGCCGGTGGCTTTGGCACCCACTGGCATCGCCGGAATGCAGCATGCGGATGGCGAAATCCTGGCGGCGCAAGCCGCGGAGGAATTCGGCGTGCCATTCACCCTGTCGACGATGAGCGTCTGCTCGATCGAGGACGTCGCCGCGCATTGCACGAAGCCGTTCTGGTTCCAGCTTTATGTCATGCGCGACCGGGGCTTCGTCGACGCCCTGATCCAGCGCGCGATGCAGGCGAAGTGCTCAGCCTTGATGGTGACGCTCGATCTGCAGGTGGTCGGTCAGCGGCACAAGGATTTGCGTAACGGCCTGTCGACGCCGCCGCGGCTGGGTCTCTCGAGTGTCCTGCAACTGGCAATGCGTCCGCTCTGGTGTGCCCAGATGCTCGCCACACGGCGTCATCGGCTCGGCAACCTCGTGGGACATGCGAAGGGCGCCGACGACCTGACGTCGATGTCGGCCTGGGTCGCCGACCAGTTCGACCTCGAGTTCAACTGGGAAGACTTGGCCTGGATCCGCCACCGCTGGCCCGGCAAGCTGATCCTCAAGGGCATAATGGACGCCGACGACGCCCGCATCGCCGCCTCGACCGGGGCGGACGCCATCATCGTCTCCAATCATGGCGGCCGGCAGCTCGATGGTGCAGCGTCGACCATCAGCAAGCTGCCCTCGATCGTCGAGGCGGTTGGCGATCGCGTCGAGGTGCACATGGACGGAGGTATCCGGTCTGGTCAGGATGTATTTCGCGCTATCGCTCTCGGTGCTCGCGGTACCTACATCGGCCGCCCGTTCCTCTACGGGCTTGGCGCGATCGGCAAGGCCGGCGTCGGTCTTGCGCTCGACATCATCGTCAACGAGCTAGACACGACGATGGCGCTTTGCGGCGAACGGCACATCTCCGAAATTGGGCCGCACAATCTGGAGACAAAGTGAGTTTCGGCTATGCCGTCCGGCGCCCATGCTGGATGCCTGCAGCATCCTGTCGCGCCATAACTTGGCGGGGCCTGTGGAAAAGCAGCGATGGTGCGGGAGTTCGTGACGCCCGCTCGGGGCCGGGTACAACGGATCGAGATCCGCCCGCTCATACGAGGATGCGCCGGTACAACAAGGCGCGGGCAGTGTGGGCGGCCACGCAGTACCATTCGCCGCCCCGCAGAAGCCTAGATCGGCGCCGGTTAGGGAATGGTTTCCCGGTCGTACGTGATTTCGCGGAGCGTCGAGGTGGCTTGCGGCTAGTCCAGCAGCGTCCCCGGCGCCGGTTCTCGGTCGGCCGGAGGGAATGGGATCGGGTCAGACGTCGGGTAGGCGTAGGTAGCGAAACATGCCGGTCCCGTGAGAGCTAGAAGGCCGCCTGAAGCGCCAGAATGATTCCCGCCCATGCAAGCGCAGAAAACGCAATAACGCCAAGCAGCGTCCAGCCTTTGGCTGTCGGCCGAAACCTCAGGCGCGGCGGTGGATCAAGTCTGTGAAGCACACAAACTCCTTCAATCTACAATGCGAACGTACAATAGAGGCCGTTCCGCGAACGTTACGTTCAGTGAGTGGCTTGCCAATGATGGCATTTCGGAACCATTGATCGTCGGGAGGCGCGCCCGCCGCCTAAGCTTCGATCGTCGGCGGCACCAGCCAGGGTTAGCGTGCGTGAAAAGCCGGCGGCGCAATCCCCGCGGTCGCACGAGGATACGAGCGCCGGACCCTGTGGAAGACGCAATCGCAATGATCGGAGCAACCTCGCGCCAGGGAATTGCAGCCTGTGACACGCATGACCCATCGCGCCAGAGGCTGGCTTATCGCCATCACATTTTCGAACGCCGGATCGGGGTTGATCGTCTGCCACTCTCACTTCCTCAAGAATACATCTGGTAGGATCCGCCGCCGCGTCAGGTTCGGCAGCCGGCCAGTCGCTCTCTCGTCGAGAGTGCTTAGGAGTGCCACCATAATAAGGTCAGACGTAGGGAACGGGCGTCGAGTGCCACCACTCGAAGCCCGTTTTCACCGAACCGCGAAGTGTGGACGCAACGGCGATTCGGCCATTTCAGCCTATTCAAGGTGGTGCGAGGTCGAAATCACTTTCGCCCGGATTACCTTGTACCACTTAGGGCCATAAGCGCTGTTGGGGCGCTGGCCGCCTCGTCAAGTTAACGCCCGACCCGCCCAAGCAGCGCGAGGCCCTGCTCGAGCTTGCTCCTCCGCGGACATTTCAACGCACGAAGAAGCGGACATTTTGCCAATACTGGCTTCTACTTGAACGTACAACTAGCCGATGCGGCACCTGTTCTCCTCCAGCCCGGGTATGTCGACGCGTAGTGAGAACAGGCTGCCCGCGAGGCGGTTGCCGGGGGGCGATACTATTGAAGCGGTCGCTATGAAGAGCGTTTTCAGGTCTTCGCCGCCGAAAGTGCAGGTGGTGACGTTCTGGACTGGCATCTCTATGACGCGATCGATGGTTCCCTGTGGGCTGACCCTGACGATGCAAGCGCCGCCGAAGCGGCAGTTCCAGACGTAACCTTCGCTGTCGATCGCTGAGCCGTCGGGAGCGCCGCGTTCGAAGCCCGCGAAATAGCTTCGCTCGTTGCCGATCGACCCATCCGCGCCGTTGTAGTCGAAGGCGTAGAGCTCGTTCTCCAGCGTATCGCCGAAATAGAGGCTGGTGCCATCCGGACTCCAGCAGAGCGTGTTGGAGATTCCGAGGTTACCCCGCCATTGGGTCGACGTGCCGTCAGGAGCGATCCGTAGCAGGACGCCTTCGCCCTTCCCCGCTTCGCCCAGTTCGGCGTTTGGCAGCACGTTGTTCTTCATCGTGCCGAGCCAAAAATTGCCGAGCGGGTCGGAGCGGCCCTCGTTCAGGCGCACGCGCGGGTAGCCGTCGAGCTTGAACCCATGGTCCTGCCGCCGATCGGTTGAGGGCCACCAGTAGATGAGCCTCGAGCCGAGTGCGACGAGCATGCGGCTCGCGTCACTGGTCAGCGACAGCGCCACCACCGGTTCGTCGAAGTGCCAGGAGCGCACCGAGCTGCTGGCGCAATCCAGCCGATGGACGAGGTAGCGCAGCACGTCGACCCAGTAGACTGCTTGCTCCGACTGCGCCCAGACCACGCCCTCGCCACAGCGGTCCCCTACCGGCGCAACACAGGTCACTTGCGATTCCAAAATCTGCTCTCCCTCGTTCTGCATCAAGCACACCATCGCATCGGCTTACCAACTCACACGCAGCACCATCGACGCCGACATGGCCTCGCCCGGCTCCAGCCGGGTCAGGCCGCCGCGCTGATGGGCATCGACGGCGTGTGTCACCGGCTCGAAGCAGAAGAAGTCGGCCTCGGTAGACGGCGAGTAGAGGATGAAGGTGTTCAGCGAGGTCGAGGCGGTGAGGCTGATCTTCGGCTCCTCGTATCCGATCGCGAGTTCGGCCGTCCCATCCCACCCCAGGAACGCGTTATTCACCCAACCGCCCGGCAGGTGCGACCCTCTCCGGAAATCGAAACCATGGCGCTCGCCGACGCCAACCACTTCCGTCGGCAGGTACTGCTCGTCCTGAAGCTCGACCTGCGTCGCAGATGCACGCAACAGCGTCGTCGGGGTCCGCGGGAACCAAGGGTGGAAGCCAAGTCCGAACGGCAAGGCCATAGCCGCCTGGTTGACCACCGTTAGTGAGGCGAACAGGAAGCCATCACCGATGCCGTAGGTCACGTGGGCTGTGTACCGGTACGGACCGATGGCGCCGTCCTCGAGTTCCAGTTCGAGCTCCGTGGCCTCCTTGCGGGAGACCCTCCAGCTTCGTTGAAAGCCATCGCCATGCAGCGGATAGCGTTCGCCCGCGACGTTGGGCGCAACAGCGTGAAACTGTCCCTCGTAGTCGAAGCCGCCACCGGAAAGCCGGTTCGACCACGGCACGAGCAGCTGGCAGCCGCCTTTTAGCGCACCCGTAGCAGGCATCAGCACCGGAACGAGCCGCCCGTCGTGCTGGACTGCTTCCAGCCGGTCGATGCCCCCGCCTTCAGTTGTCGCAGCGAACCGAAGGGTGTCGGAACTGAGTTCGACCATTTCGGCCGTCACCTGTCACCATCCTCCATCGATGGCGATGTTCTGGCCGCTGATCATGTCGGAGGCCGGCGAGACCAGGAAGAACACCAGGCCGGCGACATGCTGTGGTTCAATCCTCCGTTTGAGGCTCTGGTTCTCGAGGACCCAGTCCTGGTACTGCTTCAGCCGGTCGCCGAACACCCGCTCTTCGGCTTCGGAAACGACGGCTCCGGGCGAGATGGCGTTGACGCAGATGCCGTGCGGCCCCAGTTCGCGCGCCAACGATTTCGTCAGCCCCAGCATTGCGCCCTTCGAGGCGACATAGGGCACATAGCCGTCCCAGCGGCCGTTCAGCGTGATCGAGCAAAAGTTGACGATCTTGCCATAGCGCTTCGCCTTCATCTGCGGCGCGCAGGCACGAGCGAGAGCGAAGGCGGCGGATGAGTTGACCCGGATCTGATCCTCATACTCAGCGAGCGAGAACTCCTCGAAGGGTCGGTTGATGATCAGCGCGGCGTTGTTGATCAGGACATCGATGCCGCCGTACTCGGTGGCCAGCGCCGCGGCACATTGCTCGGCACTCTCGAGCTGATTGAGATCACAGCCGACATAGCTGATCCGACCGCCCGCTTCCGCAGCAAGTCCGGCTGTGATTTCCGACGCGCGTTCGGCCTCTGGCCGGTCGAGCAGCAGCACGTGCGCTCCTTCAGCGGCGAGCTTCGTCGCCTGTGCGCGACCGAGTGAGCCGAGGCCTCCCGTGAGCAGCACGATTTTGCCTGCGAGCGATCTCACCTTCGGCCCCCTACAGAACGGAGTGGACTTCGTCGATCGACGTCTGACCGATCGGCTTGTCCAGCACGATCTCGCCGCGCGCCATGGCCACCACGCGGTCGCAGCACTCGAACACGTGGTGCATGTTGTGGCTGATGAACACGCCGGTGACGCCCTGCGCCTTGAGCCCGCGCACGAAGCCGATCACCTTATTGGTCTCCTTGACCGAGAGGTGATTGGTCGGCTCGTCGAGGATCATCACCTTGGACTTGAAGTGCATCGCGCGGGCGATGGCGACGCCCTGGCGCTGCCCGCCGGATAGCTCGCCGACCAGCGCGTCGGGTGAACGCAGATGCAAGTCGACATCGGCGATCGCCTTGATGCTGTCCTCGCGCATGCGGCGCTGGTCGAGAATGCCCATGCCGAACAGCGAGAAGCGGGTCGGCTCGCGTCCGATGAACAGGTTGCGGGCGATCGACATCGTCGGGACCATCGAGTTGTACTGGTAGATGGTCTCGATCCCGAGGTTCATCGCATCGCGCGGCCGCCCGATGCGGGCACGACGACCGTCGACTAAAATTTCGCCTTCATCGGCGAGGTAGACGCCCGAGAGGATGTTGATCAGCGTCGACTTGCCGGCGCCGTTGTCGCCCACGAGGCCGACGGCCTCGTTGCGGCGGAAGTCGAGGTTCACGCCCTTGAGGGCGTGCACGCCCGAATACCATTTGTGCAGGTTGCGAACGGAGATGATGGCGTCGCTCATGGTCAGACCCCGACCTTGATGGACCGGGCGCGCTTGCGCATCCAGGCATTGGCGATGACGGCGAAGATGGTCAGGAAGCCGATGGCGAACTTGAACCAGTTCGCGTCGACCTGGCTCAGCACCAGACCGTTGTCGATGACGCGGATAAGCGCCGCCCCGATGATCCCGCCGACAATAGTGCCGATGCCACCGGCAAGCGCGGTTCCACCGATCACCGCGGCAGCGACGGCCTGCAACTCCATGCCCTCGCCGATCGAGGGCAAGGGTGACCCCAGCCGCATCACCTGGATCATCCCGGCAAATCCCGCCAGCATGGAGCAGAGCATGAAGCAGACCATCTTCACCCGCGCGGTGGGGATGCCCATCGCGGCTGCCGCCGGATGGAACCCACCGGTCGCCTTGATCCAGTTGCCGAAGTTGGTGGCCGACAGCATCAGCGTCAGCAGGATGGCGATACCGACGAACCAGAACAGCGACATCCTGAACATATTGCCGGGACCGACAAACGCCGTGAACAGGCTGGTCGGCAGGTCGTCGGGCAGCAGCGGCGGAAAGCCGCCGGAAATGACGATGGTCAGCGACCGGGCGATGAACAGCATGCCCAGCGTGGCTATGAAGCTCGGGATCTCGAACCGGATCGTCACGTAGCCATTGATAAACCCGATCACCGCGCAAAGCGCGAGGCCGGCCAGCATCGCGACCGGGAACGGCGCGCCGTGCACCATCAGGACAGCCATTGACATGGGCATGAGCGCGAAAACTGAACCGACGGACAGGTCAAACTCGCCCGCGATCATCAGAATGGTGACCCCGATGGCGACCAGCCCCATCTCCGGCAGAATTCCGAGCATGCCGCGGACGTTGTCGTAGCTCAGGAACACCCCGTTGGAGCGGAACTGGAACAACACGATCAGCGCGACGAGTAGGATGAGGCCCGCGAGTTCGGGTTTTTCAAGGTAGGTCTTGAACAGGCGCTTCACGGGATTCTCCATCATTCCAGCGCGAAGGGAGCGGCCGTGACGGCCGCTCCCGGTTTGGTTGGCTCGCAGGTGGTTAGCGAAGCCCCTTGGCCGAGAGCGCCATGATGGCGTCCGCATCGGTCGGCAGCACGATCCCCTGCCCGGTGTCTACATCAGCCGGAGCAAGCCCAATGGTCTTGTTCAGGTAGGCCTGCATCACCGGAATAAAGCCCTGCATGTAGGGCTGCTGGTCGACGAGGGCCTGGACGTAGCCCTTCTGCATCTGCTGCAGCGCTTCGGGCACGAGGTCGAAGCCCGCGAGCAGCACCTTGCCCGGCTCGATGCCGCGGTCCTGCAGCACGCGCGCCACGCCCGCATGCCAGAAGCCGGTGTCGAAATAGGCAGTCGTATCAGGGTGGGCGCTAAGGTAGGCTCCGACGCGATCGGCGGTAACCGCGAGGTCCGTGCCGCTATCGATCCGCTCCCAGCTGATCTCACGATCGGGATGCGCCGCCTTGTATTCCTCGAGGAAGTCCATGACGCCGCCGCCACGGCTTTCCGACCAGTTCTGGCCGGGGGCCGAGATACCGACCAGCACCTTGATCGGACCTTCTGCCGGGAACTGCTCGGATAGCGCCTTTGCCAGCGAATGGCCGGCCGGCCGGAAGCCCTGACCGATGAAGGCCTGGCGGGCATTGCCTGCCGCGCCTTCGAGGTCGTCGACGTTGACGGCGAGAACGAGGACGCCCGCATCGCGGGCCTCCTGGATCACCTCGTCGAGGGCCTGGTTGTCGACGATCGAAGTGAGCAGCGCATCCGGCTTGGCGGCGAGCGCGGCACGCATGTTCGCCACCTGCTGCTCGATCGAGCCTTCGGTCTGCGTGAAGACCATCGAGCACGTCGCTTCGACACGGGTGCAGGCGTCGTCGAAGCCCTTCTTGACGGCCTGCCAGAAGGTATTCGAAGCCGACGAATGGTGCGTGAACACGATGTTCAGCGCCTCGGCGGCGCTGACCTGACCAATGGTCAGCGCAGTGCCGAGGATAAGTGCAGTCGCAAGTCTCTTCATTGTAGTTCTCTCCCTGTGATGGTTGTCAGCTTCCCGCCGCGTCGGAGACGGTGCGGGTGATGGTGAAGGCCCGATCGAGGTTCGGATGGAGTTCGAGGCCGAGGCCGGCGCCGGGCGGCACGCTGATCATGCCGTTCTTGACTTCCGGCAGCGCAGTGACGAGGTCGCGATACCAGGTCCGGTAGAAGGCCCGGACGCTCTCCTGGACGAGGGCGTTGGGCGCATTGAGCGAAAGGTGGGTGGAGGCGGCCAACACCACTGGCCCGGTGCAATCGTGCGGCGCGACCGGCAGGTGCCAGGCCTCGGCCATGGTGGCGATCTTCTTGCCTTCCGACAGCCCCCCGCACCACGAAAGATCGAGCATCACGACTCCCGCGGCGTCGGTCTGGAGCAGGTCGCGGAAGCGCCAGCGCGTCGCCAGGGTCTCCGACGCGCAGACCGGCGCTACCGAGGCTTCGCTGTAGCGCTTGAGATCGCCCAGCGAGTCCATCTTGATCGGGTCTTCGTGCCAGAACGTGTTGTAGGGCGCGAGCGCGCGCGCGATCTGCATCGCCGGCAGCAGTTGCCACATCGAGTGGAACTCGACCATGATGTCGATCTTGTCGCCGACCCGCTTGCGGATCTTCTCGAACGGCGAAAGCGCCGTCTTGAGGTCCTCTGCCGAGATGTACTGACCGCCGGACTTCTCGGCCGCGACGTCGAACGGCCAGATCTTCATGGCCGTGATGCCTTCGCTCAGCAGGTCCTCGGCCAGGTCATCGGCGCGATTGAGGAAGGCATCGAGGTCAGCGTACTGCTTGCGGCCGTTATCCAGCCCATAGTTGGCGACCGTCTGGCCGCCCTCCTGCATGTAGGCGGTGCCTGCGCAGGTGTTGTAGGTGCGGATCTCATTGCGGCTGAAGCCGCCGAGCAGCTGCGCGATGGGCTGCCCGGTCACCTTGCCGAACAGGTCCCAGAGCGCGATGTCGATCGCCGAATTGCCGCGCATCTCGACACCCGAGGAGGCAAAGCCGACATAGCCGGTCAGCGCCTTAGACAGCTTATCGATCGCCAGCGGGTCCTGCCCGAGCAGGATCGGCGCTGCGGTCTCGTGGATGTAGGCCTCGACCGCCTTGGCGCCGAAGAACGTCTCGCCCAGCCCGACCAGCCCCTCGTCCGTGTGCACCTGCACCCAGCAGATATTGGCGTGCTCGCGGATGCGGATCGTTTCGATCTTCTTGATTTTCATGGGGAATGGTCCGTGGAAGATCAGTTGATGCCGCTGGCCAATAGGACCTTGACGGTGTTGTCGAAGTGGGCGGCCATTTGAGCCTCCGCCTCCGGGCGGTTGCCCGCCTGGATGGCAGCGGCAATCGCTTCGTGGCCCGCGACGCTGTCGTAACGCTCAGCGTCGGTCTCGCGCGCCGCCCAGCCGATGCGCCAGGTCTGCCGCGTCACGACATGGAACGAGCCGACGAGAAGCGCGAACATCGGATTGCGTGAGGCGCGGGCGATCGTCTCGTGAAAGGCGATGTCGTGCTCCATCACCTTGTCAGTGTCGAGGAAGTCGGCCCGCATCGCTGCGGCCAACGCAACGATCTCGCGGGCCTCGCGCTCGGTCCGCCGCAGTGCGGCGAGGCCGACAGTGCGCATTTCGATCGTGCGCCGTACGTCGAGAATTTGCTGGATCGACACCTGGTCGGTCTGGACACCGTGGTCCATCACCAGGGCAAGCACTTCGTCGTCGACCGCCGCAACGCGCGCCCTACGCCCGTTGCCAACGTCGATCAGCCGGAGAGCCGACATCGAACGATAAGCCTCCCGCACGACGGCACGGGACACACCCAACTGCTCGCCGATCGCGCCCTCGCTCGGCAACGGATCGCCGACCCGAAGCCCTTCTGAGCGGATCATCGTGCGGATGCCGTGAATGACCTTGGAGACAAGGCTCGTGGGCGTTTCCTGTTCATCTGCGGCGTCGACCGGGCGCAGGTAGGGCGGTCTGTCCATATTGAACCTGTCGTATAGGTTTGCAATTATCTGGCAGAGAGCATAGCGTACACCTATGAGTCAACCATGAAAGGAGATCGAGGTCGTTGACATGGAGTTCGCATGGATGTCCGGCATCGAGCGACGCGAACCATTCACCTTGCGTTGACACTAGAGGCGTGAGATATCGTTTTCTCGATGAACACACGTTCTGGCGGGAAATCGATATCTTGGTTACCATACGCGATGTTGCAAAGCGGGCCGGTGTGTCGGTGCCCACAGTCTCCAGGGTGCTGAACAAGCATCCCGGTGTGGGGGAAGAATTGGTCGCCAGGACCCTGGCTGCCATCGCCGACCTGAACTATCACCCGAGCAGGGCTGCCCAGCAGCTCAGGACCCAGGACAGCGGGCGGGTAGCCGTCGTGTTCTCCGACCTCTCGAACCAGTTTCACATCAGTGTCCTCAAAGGTATCGAGCAGGTACTTTCCGTCGAAGGGATCAGCATTACGATCGGCAACGCCGACCAGGATCCCAAGCGCGAGGCCGCGCTGATCGACATCGTTCTCTCAGACAATGCAAAGGGGCTGATCATCGCGCCGACGCGAGAAGACGTGCCCGCTGTGGAGCGCGCCGTGGAGCAGGGCCTCCCGGTCGTCGTCGTTGACCGGCGGATGCGAAACGTCGCGGTCGATACGATCTACACAGACAGTGCGAAAGGCGCCCAGGACGCTGTCAGGCACCTGATCGAGTTGGGCAACCAACGAGTCGCGATGATCAGTGGGCCGATCCACCTCACCAGTGCCCAGGACCGCTACTCCGGGTACATGCAGGCCATCTCGGATGCAGCGATCTCGTTTGATCCATCACTCCTGCGGTTCGGCGACTACCGACAGGAATCGGGCTACCGGCTGGCGCGCGAGTTGATGGGGCTCGAACAACCGCCATCGGCGATTTTCGTGGCCAACAACGCCATGACCATCGGAGCGCTCAACGCCATCCACGAGATGGGGCGGGCGATACCCGAAGAAATAGCGATTGTTGGCTTCGACGAGGTGGATTGGGCGATTTCGCTGAATCCACCGCTCACAACTGTGGCTCAGTCGCCGGTCGAGATCGGTGTTGGCGCAGCCACGATGCTGCTCGAGCGTATTGCGGGGAAGGCGACTTCGGCGCGCACCATCGTGCGCGATACTTCGCTGCAGATACGGGCGTCCTGCGGCGCGGAGCTTCGCCCAAAATAGTCACCTTACCACCAACCAAGTATTGTCGCGGACGCCCAATGTCGGGGCCGGCCCGCCCGTCAATTTCAGGAGACTTAAGTGACTGAAGGTGTGTTCTCCCCGAAAATAAACCGGGACCGACTGATCTACATAACTCATCCCGATCCGCGCTGCGGCAAAGACCTTTGCGATGAGTTCCTTGTGCGAGGATTTCAGATATCGCTGGTCCCTGATCTGGACGCCATCGTGCGACTGGCACAGATTCGGCGGCCCGACCTCGTCATAGTGCCGCTATGCAGCGGCGAGGATGGCGATGGTGACGCAGCCATGGCAGCTCTGATGGCAATCCGTGCACTGCACCTCAGCATCAAGATGTACGTCCTCGCTCCTGCGAATGCTCGAGCAGAACTGATCTCAGACGTCCTCAAGGCGGGGGCATGCTACGCGTTCTCTCCGCCCTATGCCGCAACACAGATCGTGCATGCCGTCGAGCAGCTGCTGCGGAACGACCTTGCCGTAAGTGGAAAAGATGGCTTCGTGACCGCTGTTTTGACCGGCTTTGGAACGCTGACCAGACGCGAGCGGGAAGTCCTGCAGCTTATCGTCGAGGGCCGCACGAACAAGGAAATCGGCCTTCAAGTCGGCATTTCCTATCGAACCGTTGAAGTGCACCGCCGCCACCTTCTGGGCAAGACCGGCGCACGAAACACCGCCGAACTGGTTCGGCTTGCAGTTGAGGGTTAGTCGGACACGAAGTCCGTCCACTCGCAGATGCGGGCGGAGTGACCCTATCAGTTTCCACTCATGAGCAGATTTCGAGGCGGTTAAGACGTCCAGTATCGATGCTGCTGGGCACAATGTGGAGCGTCCGCGTGCGCAAGAACTGGCCTATAGCCCCAATAAACGTGCTCGCCGTACTGGTTCCGGTCATCGTTTCGGCCGCGCTTGCCTATCAGGTGAGTTTTCACGATCAGCGCAACCGCGCTCAGGTCATCGCTGAGGTGGTTCTCAACCGCAGTGAACTCATCACCATGCAGCTGGAAACGGCGTTCGCTCGCCTCGCTGGGATCGGGTCAAGTCAGGCATGTTCCGCCGAGGCGATCGGGCTGATGCGGGAATCCGACCTCAGCTCGAGTTTGCTGCAAGGCCTTGGCTACGTCGAAAACGATCGGCTGGAGTGCTCTTCGCTGGGTGAGGAGGGTGTTGTCGAGGTCGGGCCGCCCGACTACGTGAGCGCGACCGGTGCGATCATCCGAAGTCAGCGGACGCTGCCAACTGCACCGAACACTCCGCTGCTGCTCGTGACCATTCGCACGGGGTATACCGGAATTGTCCATCCAGGGCTTATCTTCAGCCTTAGCGGCGAGGATGGCGAGTTGCTGGGCGGAACGGTCGGTTACTCAACACGCGAGAACATAGTCCACTCCGGACCCACCACGTTCGACTGGAAGGGCATCGGGATGCCGGCCGACCAGTACAGCGGCAGCCTTGTTCTCGCCGATCAACTGGTCGGCTGGCAGCGCTCGACCAGATGGGACCAGTTTGCCTATGCGGGCATTCCCTTGGCAGCGGTAGGCGAACAGTTTCGAGGGTTGATCGGCATCTTCCTGGCCGGGGGACTTCTTTCGGGTGTGGGTCTGCTCGCGCTGTTTCGGAGGCTTGCGGCCAGCCGCGCATCGCTGCCGTCGCTGCTGAGAATTGGCCTCGCTCGCGGCGAGGTTCACACCGTTTACCAGCCGATCGTCGACATGCGTACCGGCAGCTGGGTCGGCGCTGAAGTCCTGGCGCGGTGGCAGCGACCGAGCGGAGAATGGATCGGGCCCGATGTCTTCGTGCCCATTGCTGAGAAACATGGACTGATGCGGCAGCTGACGCGACATGTGATGACTAGCTGCGCCAACGACCTCAGGGCCTTTGTCGCCATGGCACCGGATTTCTTCGTTTCGGTCAATATCACCGCGATCGATCTTCACGACCCCGACTTCGTCAAGCTCATGGTGGCGGAATGCAATGCAAGAGGCGTGGCACCTCACCGCGTGCACCTCGAAATCACCGAGCGCGTGGAGGTGGACTCGACAAAAGTGTCGGATGCAATCCGTCTACTTAGAGAACACGGATTTGAAATCGGCATCGACGATTTCGGCATTGGCTACTCGAACCTAGCCTACCTCGATAAGCTCGACGTCGACTACCTCAAGATCGATAAGGTCTTCGTCGCTGGCCTCGGAAATGGTGCGATCGGGACGGCCACCGTCGATCACATCATTGAGCTTGCAGCAGAACGGGGGCTGACGACGATCGCCGAGGGTGTCGAACTCGAATGCCAACGCGCTGAGTTAGTGGTTCGTGGCGTGCTGTTGGGGCAGGGCTGGCTTTTTGGCAGGCCCATGTCAGCTTCCAAGCTGCTCGCCGCCTATGCCGAGGCCCCGCAGGTGCCCGTCATGCCATTGAGTTTCGCCAGACTAGCGGGCTGATGGGCATGCGCTAGGCGTTTACGCTTATGGGTTTGCACGCGGCAGACTGGGCCGCAACGGGCGGATAACGCTGACTGCCCTAGCATCGGAACGGTGCGCTAGTTCGATCTGCCCTTTTGCTTGCGAGGTTAGGAGAACAATGGTGCGCTCAGGGGTTGCGGCGGGTATCCAGACCGGCTCCGATCCGGTCGGTCGGCGCGGGCAAACGCGGATCGCGGCCGGCCATGCGCGGCTAGCCACGACTGAACCGTGGTTGCAGCTTTCGCAGCTTCCCCTCACGGCGGCTGTCCTTGCGGCAGCGCTGATCGCGTCGGCAGTACAGCCAGCTGCGGCACAGTTCTATGACCAGGTCGTAGATGTCCCGCCCGATGGTCCGTTTACCGTTGGGTACCACGACTTCACGGGCAGCACGCTAAATGCCGGCATTGCAGACGCCGTTGCGGACGGCGACCCGTTCACAACTTTCCCGCAGTTGTGGTTCTTCCGGCTCTACGAGCTCGACGTCGACGGGACCGTGACAGGAATCCCGGGGGCCGTGACAAGCATCCGGGAAAGCGAACTCAACGCCACGGTGGCAGCAGCCGTTAGCGGTGGCAGTGTAGTCCTGAACGACAGCAGTCAGTTGAACGCCTGGGCGCCCGGGGCCGTCAGCGGCGGCACGATCTATTTCAATGGTGCCCCGTACAGCACGGTGGGCGATCCTGACGCAGGGCAAATAGTTACAGTTATCGAGAACCACCCCAGCGTGCAGGTGCTGGCCGAAGGTGCCCTGACCAACGGAGTCGCCATCGAGTTCGACTACTTCGGCTATGGGGTACCGATCGGCCTGCTGCAGATGAACGGCTTCGACACGACGGTCGGAAAGATCAACGGGCTGGGGACGATCCAGAACGGCGGGGCCGATGCGGCCGTGCTGACGGTCGACAGCTCGGTGCTGGGCGATTCCAATTTCTTCGGAATTATCCAGGATACTGACCCGCTCGACCTGGCAAGCGGCACCGGCGCGCTTGGTCTGACCAAGACCGGCGCGGGCACATTGGTGCTGTCTGCCCTGTCGGGCCCCGGCACCAATACCTACACGGGTCCGACCATTGTCGACGGCGGCACGCTCATGGGCGGCGCGGACAACGCGTTCAGCCAGTTCAGCGCGACGACCGTGAACACGGATGGGACGCTCGATCTGGGCGGCTTCGCGCAGGCAATCGACGATGTCGTCCTTGCCGGCGGTACCATTCGTAACGGCGCACTCAATTCGCTGAACGGTGTCATGTCCACAGGCGGCATCATCGATGGCGTGGGGGGAACTATTGGGCTGACAACCACCGGCGGCATCACCACCGTCTTCGGCATCAACACTTATAGCGGCCTTACCACCGTCAACGGCGGTACACTCACGGTCGCTGACTTGGCGTCGATCGCCAGCGACACCATCGTGAACGCTGGCGGCAGGTTGAACGGCACTGGCTCGGTGGGCAGCACGACGCTCAACCCCGGCGGTATTATCGGACCCGGTAACAACGCGATCGGCATACTGACGGTCAACGGCGACTTCACCAGCAATGGCGGTACGCTCGAGATCGAGGCCGAACTGGGCGGCGATGGCTTTCCCGCCGACCTGTTGCTGATCAACGGCAACTCGCTGCTCGGGCTGGCGCCAACGCTGGTGCAGGTGATCAATGTCGGCGGGCTCGGCGGGCCGGCCACGAACGGTACCAAGATCATCGACGTCGCAGGCGGCACTTCCGATGCGGGCGCCTTCGTGCTCGACGGTCCAGCGATCGGTGGCGCCTATTCCTATCAGTTGGTCCAGGACAACCTCGACTGGTACCTGCGCAACTCGGGCGAGCTCGCTCCGACCACTCCGACCTTCGAGAACTACCCGGTGGCGCTGCTCGGGATGATCGACCTGCCGACCTTGCGGCAGCGCGTCGGCGATCGGACTGACGCCGCTGAGGGCATCTGGACCCGCATCGAAGGTGGCGCCGGCCACTACGAAGCTTCTGGTTCGAGCACCGGCGCCAGCTATGACGGCAGCTACTTCCTCACCCAGATCGGGCTTGAAGGCACATTGCAGCAGTCGAGCGAGGGTTCGCTTACCGCCGGTCTTACGGCGCAGTACAGCCGCCACACGGCCGATGTTGCCTCGAGCTTCGGCGACGGTTCGAACCTCACCGAAAGCCTCGGGTTCGGCGCATCACTTACCTGGCGCGGCGCGGAGGGGACCTATCTCGACCTGCAGGGCCAGCTCGCGAGCTTCGCCAGCGACCTCGAAGCGGTCGGCTACACGCTGGTCGAGGACAATGCGGGCGACGGTCTTGCGGTGAGTCTCGAGACGGGTCACAAGTTCGACCTCGACGACAGCTGGTCGCTGACCCCGCAGGCGCAGCTCAGCTACGCCTCGGTCGATTTCGAGCACTTCACCGACTATTTCGGCTCCGAGATCTCTCTCGGGAAAGGCGACAGTCTGGTCGGCCGGTTCGGCGTGGCGATCGATTATGCCACCGCGGGCGTTTACGAGGACGGGCGGGCGAGCAGCAGCAAGCTCTACGGCATCGCGAATGTCACCTACGAGTTCCTCGACGGTGCGACCGTTGTCGTTTCCGGTACCGACCTCAACTATTCGGGCCAGAAGTTCGGCGCCGAGCTCGGTGTTGGTGGCGCGCTGGAATGGGCTGATGGCGCGCAGGCGCTGCATGGCGAACTCATCGGCTCGTCCAGCCTCGAGGGCAGCTACGCGCTGAAGGGTACGCTCGGCTTCACGGGGCGGTTTTGAACCATCAACATCCGCCGAAGGCGGCAACAGCTTCACCCTCGCGACGACAAACGTCTGGCGTCTCGCGTGAGGGGCTGCCTCCCAGCGGAGAACTGATCCAGCCCGGAATTTGGCGCCTCCCGACCCCCGCTGGGGTCACGCTAGGATGAACGCCGGCTGTTAGATGCCTGGCGGCGTGCAACGAAGTCAGGCTGACAGGGCCTCCAAGATGGCGCCCACCGACACCCAGCCGATCACGATCGACACGATCAAATGACGACAAAAAAGCGCGCAGTCCCTCCAGAAGGTGTCGTGGTGGATGCGCCTAGCCAAGGTTTGTACTCACGCCCTTGCTGCAGAAATATCATTCCCTTCCGCCCACTCAATGCACCGTTCGGAATCGAACAGTTGCAGGGAGGGGCGCCCAATGGGGCGCCCTCTCAATCTACGCGCCGAGGGGGCCAGCCGCGCGTTCGACAGCCGCTGAGGTCGAAAACAGGTACTCGAGCTGAGTTACCAGGGGCCTCATGCAAGAGCTGGTCGATCACTTGGTGAACGCACTTAGACGCACACACTAAGTGTTACCGCGCGTGTGGCTCGGGCATAGCGCTGAACGATATGGGTTTGACTGTGACCAAATAGAAAAGCAGCATCACACACAGAGACGCACCCTCGGCTCTTTGGCAGATGACGGCAATGCGATACAAATTGTCTGCGGTGGTAAGTGTATTAGCAGTTGTTGCTGTCCTGAGTTTCGGAGCGACGGCGGGAGGACTGGTGGGCGAGGGGATCGACGATGTCGGCGATGCCTTACGCGAGATCGTTGCGGGTGATGACACGGCGGTCGTGGCGGACTCGTCGATGTCGACGGCGCGGATGGCAATGTTCTCAACGTCACTCTCGGCAAGGGACAGCGGGCCGGCAATGCCAATGCTTCAATGGGGTCGAATCTCACGGCCAGCCTGAATCTAGGAGGTCTGGCTGGATCTCAGCCTCCCCGGGGTAACGACCTCTAAAGCCTCACACAACGCATGGAACTACACGTGACGAAAACTAATCACCTCGAGCAAACCGGCAAGGTCGTTCCGGCATATGCACGTAAGATCACTGGGTCATCTCGCCTACTCGTGGCCGAACTGTTGTCGATCTTCGACAATTAAATCCGAAATCGGATTCGTTCCGACGTGCGCACTTTCGCGGTGGTAGATCATGATCGGTGATTTGTTTTCCTGTTTGTTATTGCCGTTATTTTCGCTTGGGCGTCCGGTCACTTGTTTAGGAGTGGCGTGAATGGATAGTTTGCTTCCCGTCACTGCCGAGATCATCGATCGCTCCACCGGCGCGCGACATCAGGTGCCTGCCAGCCAGATCGCTCTCGACGCGCCCGGCATAGTCGTCCTGACCATCCAGCGTGCCGACATCGACCACCTGGAGCGCAGCGGCCAGGATCTCGTCATTCATCTAGTCTCGGGCGAGACCATCACCATCGCCGGTTTCTACGCCGACCCACCCCACGGCCCCGGCAGCGAATTGGTCCTGCAGGGACCGGACGGAAGTCTGTGGTACTGGGACCAGTCGTCCGGGGGCCATTCGCTGAATTTCCTGCAGATCAGCGATATCGAGTCGCTCCTACACGATGAGGACGACGATAATGGCCTGTTGCCGATACTGCTCGGCCTTGGCGGGCTTGGCCTCGCCGGCGCCGTCGCGCTGGCAAATGACGATCCCCCCAATCCGCCCGGCGAGGACGACACCGAGCCGCCCTCCGCACCCACCGCCGCACTCGCCGACGATACCGGGGAACAGGGCGACGGCCGCACCAGCGACGCGACGGTCAATGTTAACGGCCTAGAGCAGGGCGCGAGTTGGGAATATTCGACCGACGGCGGCCAGACCTGGCACCCCGGTACCGGCACCAGCTTCGAGTTGCCGCCCGGCGAGTATGATGCTGACGACGTGCAGGTCCGTCAGACCGACGAAGCCGGCAACACGAGCGCCCCCGGCCTGCTCGGCCCGGTGATCGTCGACACCAGCCCGCCCGCCGCCCCGGTGGAAATGCTGGAGAACGACACCGGCACGCAGGGTGACGGCATCACCACCGACGGCACCATCGTCGTCAGCGGCCTCGAGCCCGACGCGTCTTGGGAATACTCAACCGATGGCGGCGCCAACTGGATCCCCGGCACCGGCACGAGCTTCGAGCTGCCGACCGGCGAGTATGACGCCGGGGACGTCCAGGTCCGCCAGACCGACGCTGCCGGCAACACCGGCGCCCCCGGTCTGCTCGGGCCGCTCGTCATCGACACCGGCATTCCCGCGGCCCCGACCGCCACGCTTGAGAACGACACCGGTACTCCCAGCGATGGCATCAGCAGCGATGGTACGGTCGAGGTCTCGGGCCTCGAGCCCAGCGCGACGTGGGAATACTCCACCAACGGCGGCGTCAGCTGGACCACCGGCACCGGCACCAGCTTCGAGCTGGTCCCCGGCACCTACGACGCCGATGATGTGCAGGTCCGCCAGACCGACACCGCCGGCAACACCAGCGACGAAGGCCTGCTCGGCCCGGTGACGATCGACGCAAGCGCACCCGCCGCGCCTACTCTTTCGCTCGAGAACGACACCGGCACGCTCGGCAGTGACGGTATCACTAGCGATGGCACTGTCGATGTCGGTGGCATCGAACCCGGCGCCACCTGGGAGTATTCCACCGACGGCGGAACCACGTGGGATCCTGGCACCGGCACCAGCTTCGAGCTGGCCCCCGGCACCTACGACGCCGATGACGTGCAGGTCCGCCAGACGGACGCCGCCGGCAACACCAGCGACGAAGGCCTGCTCGGCGTCGTCACCATCGACACCACCGGCCCATCAAGCGCCGGCGCCACGGCGGTCATCTTGCCGATTGCGACGGACGATGTGGTCAACGCCGCCGAAGCCTCGGGCGACATTCCGATCACCGTGACGCTCACCGGCATCCCCGCCGACGCCGTCAGCACCACCGTGACCATCAGTGTCGGCAGCGTGGATTATCCGGCATCAGACAATGGCGACGGCACCTGGACGGCAGATGTGCCCGGCAGCATCGTCGCTGGCACCAACTCGGCGACGGCCACGGCAGTCTTCACCGATGCCGCCGGCAATGACAGCGCACCTGTCACCGACACCC
>JAESFO010000455.1_pt1 | contig 35487 bp, 28 predicted proteins | sample 9269421 | NCBI WGS metagenome assembly JAESFO01 (sample SAMN14502839, study PRJNA617101) | algae metagenome | isolation source: Nostoc desertorum CM1-VF14 and co-occurring heterotrophs from rocky... | place: USA: Clark Mountains, San Bernardino, California | collected 2000-06-05 | reverse complement strand
GAAGAACTCGGCCTCGATCACTTCTAAGGCCGTTCCTGGATAGGCCTGCACCGGCATGCACTCATGACAATGATGGCCTATGCCTTCCTGCAAAGCCGCCGCCTCGCTCAAGCGGGACGGAAAAAAAAGAGTCCCCGGACCACCCGGACCACCGCCGCAGCCCAGCCTACCAGCAGTGCGGCAGGCCATCCTTGACCGCCTATCCCGCCCGCCACCGAACCATTGCCCTCACTGCCGCTGCTCGCTGCCGCGCGCCAAAATCACACTTCTGCCAAAGTAGTGCTAGTAGACGAGGCGGTACCCCGGCCTTGATAGGCCGTGGTCCCGGCGCCCGGCGGTCTAAGCTACCAATGGCTATTGCCATATGGTCCGGATCCGTAAACTCCCCGAAATAGGATCGCCTTATTTCAACACCGCTGCGTGGCGACAGCACGACAGATATCCCCTCCCGATTACCCCCAAGTTTGCGCGGCGACTGAGACATGTGCAATACAAAGAGCCGACATTTCACTGCTTGCCGGAATCGCATAGCGCGCAGCACCCCGGCGTGCCTTAAAGAGCCGGCAAAACCGCGACGCGACTAGCAGCGGTAAACAAGGGGATGTGATTGTGCTTCGTATTAACTCACTGGCACCTGACTTCACCGCCCACACCACCGAAGGTGTGCTCAATTTCCACGAATGGATCGGCGAATCCTGGGCGGTTCTGTTCTCACACCCCAAAGACTTCACGCCTGTCTGTACGACAGAGCTCGGCAATATGGCCAAACTCAAGCCTGAGTTCGACAAGCGCGGCGTTAAAATCATCGGCTTGAGCGTCGATCCAGTCGCCGATCACGCCCGATGGGCCGAAGATATCGCCGAAACCCAGGGTGCGGCGCCGAACTACCCGATGATTGGCGATACCGATCTGGTGATTTCAAAACTTTACAACATGCTGCCTGAGGAAATCAAGGGCGAGGCCGACGGGCGCACGGCGGCCGACAATGCAACCGTGCGTACCGTATTCATCATTGGACCCGACAAGCGGATTAAGTTGCTGCTCAGCTATCCCATGACAACCGGGCGCAACTTCGACGAAATTCTGCGGGTGATCGACTCTCTGCAGCTAACCGCGCGCCACCGGGTGGCCACTCCGGTCAATTGGCGAGATGGTGACCGGGTGATTATCGCCGGCTCCGTATCCGATGAGGAGGCTGCGGCGCTTTATCCGGATGGTTGGGAAGCTCAGCGCCCCTACCTTCGCCTCGTTGCGCAACCGCGCTAATAGCCATGATGTTTGAAGCCTTCGCTGCGGGAGGATGCCGATCCTACCTCGTCGGATGCGAAAGTTCATGTACAGCCGTACTCATCGATCCGGAACTCAACCTTGTTGACCGGTACCGCGGAAAGCTGATGCGCCATGCTCTCGCGCTCCGCTATATCGTCGACACCCACACGCATGCTGACCATTTTTCCGGAAGCCGCGAGCTTGGTCGTGTGCTGAACGTCCCAGTTGTCATGCACCGGTTGAGCTCAGCACCTTATGTCGACCTGCGACTGGATGACGGCGACATGTTGATCATCGGGTCCATGAAGCTGACGGCAATGCACACGCCTGGGCACACTGCCGACTCGATGTGTCTGGTCATGGCTGATCGGGTGTTCACCGGGGACACCCTTCTCATTGAAGGAACCGGACGATCCGATCTCCCGACAGGCAACCCGGAGGAGTTATACGAGAGCTTGTTCGAACGGCTATTGTTGTTGCCCGCGGATATGCTCGTTTACCCGGCACATGACTACAAGGGGCGAACCCATTCGACCATCGCGCACGAGCTACAGTACAATCCGAGACTTCAGAAAACCGATCGTACTGAGTTCGTGCGAATGATGCGGGGCCTCGATCTGGCTGCTCCGACGCACCTGACCGAGGCGCTACGCACGAACATGAGCGGCGGCAAGACTGTGGCGCAACTTTTGTCAGAGGCCGCGCAGAAGGTTCCCTTTATGGCGTTGGCTGAACTGTGCAGCCGCCTGGGCAGCACCGCCAGAGAGGTGACCGTTATAGATTTGCGAGAGAAGGACGCATTTGAGGCTGGCCATATAACCGGCTCGCGACACCTCCCCCGGGGACAGTTGGAACTTCGTGTAAACAGCGAACTGCCCGATCCGACCGCGCGGATTGTGACTTGCTGCGAGTTCGGAAAGATCTCTACGCTCGCGGCCGCTACCCTTCGAGAGCTAGGTTATACCCGAGTGACTGCGCTCGAGGGCGGCATTACGGCCTGGCGCGAAGCTGGTCACCCTTTGGTCTGTTCTGAATAGTGGAACCAGATCATTCGCCAGGGGCAACAGCATCTGCCGCTTCGACGGAAGCTGGCTACCCCGATGCGGTACGGTCCAGAATGCTGCACACGGCTCGCTTGGCGATCGCCGGCTCCGCGTCACGGTTGAGGACGGCAACCTCTTCTACCTGGGAGGACGCTGGCGGCCGGCGGAGGCCGATGTCCAGCATGAACATGGGCACCAACAGGCAGCAGAGCATCGCCCCGTCAATGCTTTGATCGCGGCTAGCTGTTTGATCCCAAGGTTTGATGGTGCGATCCTTTCGTTGGAATGGAAGGAAGCCGCATGGGCCAGGTACGTCACGGGAGCGCCACGACCACCTGCTAAGGGGCACCGCCGCAGCCTTCCAGGCGTTAACGCCGACTTCGCCGTCTATCCCCACTCAGAGACCATACGGTCTCCGTGTGTATCCTACAAAGGACGAGCGGAGGTTACGGCCAGAACCTGGGACGTTGCCCCAGGCTCTGACGCGGCTCCAAGGAAAGGGATCAGAAGCGCGTGCGGACGCTCAATGCATAGATGCTGTCGTCGGTCCGCGTGTCGCGCCAGAGGTAGTCGTTGTTGATGTAGCTCTGGTACCGCGAGCGCAGGATGTTGCTGCCCTCGGCGGCGACGGTGATGTTCGGCGTCACGTCGTAGCCGATGCTGAAGTCGAGGCGGCCGTTCGGGCGAACATAGTTGAGCCAAACCGGCGTACCCACCGGACGGACGTCGCCGGCGCCGGTGCGATCCTCGTCGAAGTAGCTCGAGCGGTACGTGTAGACGACGCGCGCGGAAATGCCCTTGCGATCGTAGAGCAGCCCGGCGTTGAAGTTGTACTTCGAGACGCCCTGCAGGCTGTAGCCGGCCAGCCGGTCTTCGCCGCCGACCTCCGAATCCGCCAGCGTGAAGTTGCCGAAGGCACCGAAGCCGGCGAGGTCGCCAGGCAGGAAGGAGAAGAAGGTCTGGGCGCTGACCTCGATGCCCTTGAGCTTCGCGGTACCGACGTTGCGCGGGCGGCTGATGTTGTAGACGATCCCGTCGATGGTCTCGGCGGTCACACCGTTGATCACGCGATCCGTGATGTCGCGGTAATAGCCGGCGATCGCGAAATAACCGTCTTTCCAGTAATATTCGACTGTCGCATCGAAGCTGTCGGACTTCTGGGGACGCAGGTCCGGATTGCCGCCCGAGCCGCTGTTGCGGATGTTCGGGTTGGTCGAGACGAGATAGTTCAGCCCCGGGTTGAGCGAGGCGAACGACGGGCGCGACAGCGTGCGCGCATAGGTCGCTCGGAGCTGGAGGCCGCCGCCGAGCCGCAGGCGCGCGCTGGCATTGGGAAGCCAGTCCGAATCGCTCTTGGACGCGGTGGTGGTGACCGGATTGCCGCTGACCACACCCGTGCCGGTGATGTCGCGGTCCGTGCGCGTGTAGCGAACGCCGATGCGGCCATCGAGCACGACCGGGCCATCGCCGAAGGGCACTTCGTAGCCGGCCTGAACATAACCGGCGTAGCTCTTCTCGGCGACGTCGAATTGGCGCGTCGGGTCGAACGGCGGCTGGCCGTCAGGAGCGCCGAACAGCGCGCGGAGGGTCGACTGGCCGTCGTCCGAGAGGAGATAGTCGCGCGATGGCAAGATGAAGGGCGCGCCGAGGTTGATCTGGGGGATGCCGGGGGCGAACTCGACCGGGAGGCTGCCGATCGACGTGGCGAACGAGCCCCCCGGAGGCGCAATGCCGAGCTGCACCTGCTGGAAGAGCGCCGTGCGGTTCGCGAACCGGCCGCCGACCTCGATGGTCTTGAGGAAGCCGCCGACCTCGTAGCTGGCGTCACCTTTCACCGCGAAGAGGCCGCCGCTGGAGCGGACATAGTCCTGGAAGAGCCCGTTGACGTAGGTGAAGCCGTTGACGTTCGCCATGGGGTTACCCGGTGCGGTGACCGCAGGGGTGTTGTCGGCGTTGGACAGCGCCAGCGTCGCCTGCGGGACGCGCTTGCCGATATCGACGATGAAGTTCTCGTTGTTGACGATCGAGCGCTCGTAGCTGACGTCGACATTGGCCTTGAAGCGATCCCGGTCGAAGCGGAAGCCACCCGCGGCCAGCCAGGTGTCGGTGCGGTTGTTGTGCGCTTGGGTCGACGTGAACGACTCGAGGTTGTTGAACGTCGCCGAGGTGAAGTCGCACAGGTTCTGCTGGGTGATGTCAGCCGGATCCGTGGCTGCGTTGGGATTGAATCCGTCCGGCCCGACGTTTGCGGTGAAGCAATTGTCGCCGACGGTTACGCCGGTGATGCTCGACGCCGTGCCCAGGCGGTATTCATAGAAGCCGGTGGTGAACTTGCTGCGATAGGCGGAATAGAGCCCGTCGACATAGATTTCGAGGCTAGGCGTAGCCTGCCACTGGATCGAGCCGTTCGCCTGCGGGCGCTGGTAGCGCCCGAACTCGTTGAGGCCGCCGGTCGAGATCGGCAGCAGGAGGCCCGCCGCGCCGGGCGCCGCGCCATTGCCAGAGCGGCGCTCGGCCACATAGTTGTACGGCCGGTTGAACGGCATGTCGTACCACGACACATTGATCAGCGCGCCGATCTCGCCGATGCCTGTGTCCCAGCGGTCGGTCGCGAGGAAGCTGGCCTGGGGCCCGAGCTTCTCCGTGTTGGACGGATAGTTGAGCTTGCCGCTGAGCGCGATCGTCGGCTTGGTATAGTTGAAGGGCTTGTTGAGGCGCAGGTCGATCGTGCCCGCGACGCCGCCTTCGATCAGATTGGCGGTGTTCGACTTGTAGACGTCGACACGCGCGATCGCTTCGGCCGGAAGATCCTGGAAGGCGAAGCCGCGCCCGTCGGCGGTGAAGATCTCGCGCCCGTCGAGGGTAGTGAGAATGTCCGAAAGGCCACGGACGAGCGGGTTCACGATCTCGTTGTTGCCGCCGACGGTGACCTGCACGCCCGGCACGCGCTGGAGCGCGGCGGCAGTGGTCGGATCGGGGAACTTGCCGATGTCCTGCGCGACGATGGAATCGACGACTTGGGGCGCGTCACGCTTGATTTCAGCGGCTCGGGCAAGGCTCGCCCGGATGCCGGTAACGATGATTTCTTCGGAGTCACCAGGGACGTCTTCAGGCTGAGCCGACACAGCTTCCGAGGCAGGCCCGGCCTGGCCGCTAGCCGGCGTCGATCCATCCTGGGCGGCCTGATACGCGAAGGCGGGGGCGGGAACCGTTAGGACGGCCGCCGAAAGCAAGAGCACACTACGCATGGAATACTCCCCATAATGACGACTCTCCTAACTTCGGAAGGTCGATCGGTTGTGGAGCCGCTGCTACTCTCAGCGAGCGCGCTTATCAATATCATATAAATATGCTTCTGCTCGTGGGCGGCCGCCGCTCTGGACCACACGGGCGTACACGCCGCAGCTTGGCCGAATTTTGCGCCTGGGCCATCGAAACAGGGTTGCCCAGATCAATCGAACCGCGCCTAGAAAGCGGCATGGGAATGCACTTGTTGAGTAGAGCGCGCCGGAAACCACCGCTGGCCGCTGCCCTGGGGTTCATCCTCGTGGCCGGCGCCACAGCGACGCTGGGCATCACCAGCTCGAAACCGGCTTCGCCTGATGAACATGCGATCCCCATCGAGAAGGGACAATCGGCTGATCGCGCTCCCGACAGTGGACCGTCGCGCGTCGACTATCGGCGACTGGATGAGCGGATCGCTCGGCTCATGCAGGAGCCGGACATGGTCGGCATGGCAGTGGGGACAGTGGAGCGCGGTCAGATACGCTTCCTCCGGGGATACGGCGAGACGCTTGCCGGCTCGCACGAGCCGGTCACCACCGATACCGTGTTCCGCTGGGCATCGCTGTCTAAGGGTGTCGCATCTGCCCTTGTCACCAATCTGGCAGCGGAGGGCAGGCTGTCGCTCGATGCCCCACTGGCGACGATGGGCACGACACTCACGCTTCCCGGAGGCGTCCAACGCGTCACGGTAGCCGATCTCCTCTCCCACCGCTTGGGTCTGGTACGCAACGCTTGGGACGATCGGCTTGAAGCGGGCGAGGATCCGAAACTGCTCCGCGCTGCGCTCGGCACCCTGCCCGCCTATTGCCCGCCCGCGAGCTGCTACGCCTATCAGAACATCGCCTACGATGCCGCAACCGAGGTCGTCGAACGCGTAGCCGGACAGGACTATGCTCGCGTTGCCCGGGCGAAGCTGTTCGGCCCGCTGGGCATGACCAATGCCAGCGTGGGGCGGACGGGACTGGAAAGCGCAGCGAGCTGGGCGCGGCCGCACCATCACGGCAGGACACCGGCGACCGTGAACGACAGCTATTATCGCGTGCCTGCAGCGGGCGGCGTCAACTCGTCGATCCGCGACCTCGCCCTTTGGATGCGCGCGCAGATGGGCGGAGCGCCACAGGTCCTGTCGGCCCAGACGCTCGAGGTGATGCACCGTCCCAGGGTATCGACCCCGTCGCGCGGGCGGCGCGGATCGATGAATCTGGCGCTGACGAACGCCGCCTACGGCTTGGGCTGGCGCAGCTTCACCTATGCCGGCCACGCGCTGGTCGGGCATCGGGGATTGGTGAACGGCTATGGCTCGCTGATCCTGTTCGACCCGGCGGACAAGAGCGGCATCGTGATGCTGTGGAACAGCAACCAGTACAAGGCGGCGCGGCTGCAACTCGAGTTCTTCGACATGCTCTACGGTTTGCCAGCGAAGGACTGGCTGGAACTGCAGGCGCCACCCCCGGCCCGGGATATGGCAGCCGCTGAAACCGACCCGCGGGAGAAGGCGCGATGACCCGTTGCCCGGATAGGATCGGTCGTCCCGTTCAGCGCTCGGGCTTGAACCCAGGCTCCAGCCGCGCTTTTAGGAACAGATGATCTCTGCCACCTTCGTATCGCACCTGTTGCGGAGCGCAGCGGGCGCGGCGTTGCTCGTTGCCAGCCTGACCGTCGCGCCAGCCCGTGCCGCCGACCCTGCCCCATTCGACCTGCCCGGACCGAGATTGCGCGTGATGGTGACGCGCGACGGTGTCAAGCTGCCGATCGCGCAGGTTCCCGATCTCGCCGCCGGGGACAGGCTGGTCATCGATGCCGAATTGCCCGACGACCAGCGCGTGCGGTTCCTTCTGGTCTCGGCATTCCTCAGCGGCGCGACCAACCCGCCGGCCAAGAAGTGGATTGCCACTGCAGAGACATGGAAGCGCAAGGACAAGGACCGCGCGCTTACCCTGACCGTACCCGAGGGCGCGAGACAGCTCGTCGTCTTCCTGGTGCCCGAGACGGGCGGCGCCGAGGACAGCATCGCCGACGCCGTACGCGCCAAGCCCGGCGAGTTCGTGCGTGCGAGCCAGGCAATCAACCAGGTCTCGCTGGACCGCGCGCGGTTGGACGCCTTCATCGCAGCGATCCGCGCCCAGCAGAACACCGATCCCGAGCATCTGAAGAGCGTCGCCCCCACGCTGGCGCGCAGCCTGTCGATAAAGCTGAATGCCGAGTGCCTTGCCAAGGTCGTCGAGCTCCAGGCCGCCTGCCTTCTGGAAGACCGCGAATCGCTGGTCCTCGCCGACATGCACAGCAACTCGGTTGCGGCGACGCTCGCGGGCGCCTCGACCGACCTTGCCCTTCAGCTCAGCTACACGCGCGAGGCGGGCTTCGGCTACTACAGCCAGTATATTGCGGTGGCCCGCGACATCGCCCGGCTATTCGGCGCATTCAGCAACCCGCAATTCCGCTACCTGCCGGCGTTGAGCCTGCGCGATGGCGAGCGTGTCTCGCTCCTTCTCAACACCCCGCCGTCGTTCGCCAAGCCGCGTTCGGTGCTCGTGGCCTCGATGCCCGCGATCGGATCGGACAGTCGGCCGCGGCTGCGCGCCAGCAGCAGCGCGCCTGTGTGCGGGGCCGATCCAGGGCTGGTGCTTCCCGTCGAAGGCGCGCCGCTCATCTATGCGACCGAATATGCGCGCAGCATGGTGCTGCGGCTCAACGGCGTAGATGTGCCGCTGGAGGCTCGCCCCGACCGCGGCGGCTATGTTTTGCGTACCCCGCTCAACCCAAAAAGCTTTCGGGGCAGCGTTGACGGCCGCTTGCATGGGATGTGGGGGTATCACACCTTCGAAGGGCCGGACTTCCGGCTCCAGTTCCCCGGAGATGAGGCGTGGAGAGCCGGAACCGATGGAACCACCCTGGTGATAGGGCGAGAGAACAAACTGGTCCTCACGGGCCCGGCGCCTGCCTGCGTGTCGCGCGTGACCATGCGGGTGGGCGACGCCGCGCCCCGGCAGGTGGCATTCACGATCGAAGGCGACCACGGCCTGGCGCTGACGCTGCCGCTCGACAATGCGCGGCCGGGCGACGTGGCGATCGAGGTCCACCAGACCGGCCGAGCCATGCCTACTACCGTCTCGCTTCGCGCCTATCGACAAGCGAGCCGCGTGAACGAGCTTGCATTCCATTCCGGCGATAGCTGGGGTCAGCTCATCGGACAGCGGCTCGATCAGGTGGCGAGCGTCCAGTTGGGCGACCTTCGCCTTCAGCCTGATGGCCTCGTCCGCGACGGAGACGTCGACCGGCTGCGGCTCACAGGCGAAGGAGAGGGTCCGCAGCACGGCGACGCGGTTGCACGCGTTACGCTGGTCGACGGCCGCACGCTCACCCTTCCAATGACGGTGCGCCCGCCGCGGGTCCGCGTCCAGCTGCTCGACAAGAGCGTGATCGCGGCGGACCCGGCGGTGCGCCATCGGCTGATGACACCCGAAGAGACGGTGCTTCCAGACACGGCGCGGCTGATATTCTCGATCCGCGCTTCTAAGGGTGCCCTGTCGCCTCAGGACGCGATCGAGATCACCGGACCCGTCGGGCAGCCGTTGAGGCTTGCCGTCGGTCCGAACCTCCAGCTTCAAGGTCAGGACGTGCTGGTCGCCACGGTGGATCCGACGGCGTTCGGCCCGTCCGCGTTTGGCCCGCTCCGCTTCCGGCTCGTACGCGAAGGCGAGGCCAGCGACTGGCAACCGCTCACCACGCGCGTGCGGCTGCCGAAGATCACGGGTGTGGAATGCATCACGGCCGAGGGCTGCGTGCTCACGGGCGAGTCGCTGTTCCTGATCGAAAGCGTCGCGGCCACGCAGGCGTTCGACAAGCCAGTGCCGGTGCCGCAAGGCTATACCGACCGCACGCTCAGGATTCCTGCTCCACAGGACGGCAAGCTCTACCTCAAGCTTCGCGATGCCCCGGAGCAGATAGTGGTGCTGCAAACAGCGGTCTGATGCGCCCTGCGCTATTGTGTGACGCGCGCTACCAGGCGCCCGGCATCTGCCGCACAGGGCGTCATCCGACCTCCAGAACTAAGCGCCCGTTAGACCCATCCGGCCAAGCACGTCTGCGAGGTGTGCCAGCGCCTCGGGATTCGGGCCGGGATAGTCGCCGGGTGTCGGCTGGTCGCCGATATAGCCCATATCGGCCTTGCCTTCGGGCAGGCTGTAGAAGCCAAGCACGAAAAGATATCGCAGCTTGTCCATGAAGGCGACCGGCGCCGCCATCCTGGCGACAGGCGTCGCGACGGTCAGCGCATCGAGCAATCCCGCGCGCTGCGGCGGCGTGATAGCATCGAACGCGGTCCCGTGCAGGGCCCTGCTCTGCGCGTCGAGCCACATCAGCCCCCCGATCACCTGCGCTCTGTCCGCCTGCTGGACCGGATAGGGTGCGCTGATCCATTCGTCTACGAACGCCCCTACGCCCAGCGCACCCGCGCCCGGCGAGCGTTCGTCGGCGGGAAGGATCAGGTCTCCCAACAGATCGACGGTGGCGCGCTGCGCTTTGGTCAGCGTCAGCGGCCAGGGCACCTTGGGGGCCATCAGGTCCGGATCGCGGCCATAGCCTTTGGCGGGCGGCTGCGGGGGCAGCGCGGCGGGCCAATCTGCGATCACGCTGAACGGCGGGGGCGTGCCCTGCCCGGCTGCCATAGCCGGCGGTGACCAGCGGGCGAGCGGCAGGGCCGCCGCGGCCATCATCCACTGCAGCGTTTCGCGGCGCGACGGCGTCATGCGAAGGCTCCTGACTTGAAGCGGGCGGCAAGCCGCTCCGACGCGCGCAGCGCCAGCGCGAGGATCGTGAGCGTCGGGTTCTTGTGCGCACCGGAGGCGAAGATCGCGCCGTCCATCAGCACCAGATTGTCGACATCCCAGGTCTTGCCATAGCTGTCGACCACCGAGGACCGCGCATCGTCGCCCATCCGCGCGGTGCCCAGCTCGTGGATGATCTCACCGCCAGCGGTGATGAGCTTCTCGGGCGGCAGTTCGGGATCGAGGATCGTGGCATTCATCCGCTTGAAGACCGCGTGCGCGGTGCGCTGCCCATGCGCCACCTGATTCAGCTCGTGCTGCGACCAGCGGAAGGCGAAACGCAGAACTGGAATGCCGAACCGGTCCTTCATTCCCGGGTCGATCTCGCAATAGGTGTCCTTGTTGGGGATCATCTCGCCGCGCAGGGTCATCCCGATCGTAGCGCCGGAGGCGGTCCGGACCGCCTTCTTCAGCCCGGCTCCCCAAACCCGCGGCAGGGCCGCGGCAGGCGGGATGCCGAACCGGCCGCCGATCTCGAAATGATAGCCGCGCGCAAAGTCCAGTTCGCCGCGCTGCTGCTCCTTGTATAGCCAGAACGGGATATAGACGTGCTGCCCGCCGATGCCGTCCTCATTGTAGCGCGGACGATCGGCAAGCGCGGGGACATAGGCGCGGAACGACGCGCCGGTGGAATCGGTGAGATTGCGCCCGAGCTCGCCGGAAGAGTTGGCGAGGCCGGCGGGTGTATCGCCGGAGTTGAGCAGCAGCCGCGTGGTCTCGCAGGTTCCCGCTGCCAGGATTACCGCCCGTGCCTTGACCTGATGGCGGGCGCCGGTCTTGCGGTCCACATATTCGACTCCCGCGGCGCGATCCGTGCTTGCCATCACCACCTTCGACACCATCGCATCGGTGACGATCGTCAGCTTGCCGGTCGCCTTCGCCATCGGCAGGAACGAGGTCGTCGTCTGGAACATCGCGCCGATCGTGCAGCCGCGGGTGCAGGGCGTCGCGTTGAAGCAGGCGGTGCGCGGCGCAACGTCGTCGGGCATGTCGCGCGTCAGCACTGCCGTATGCGCCGCCCGCACCGGGATCCCCATGCTCTCGCACGTCGCTTTGAGAAGCATCTCGGGTATGCGCGGCTTGGGTGGCGGCATCAGGCAGTCCGGCGGAGAGTCTGGATGGTTCTCCAGCTCTATCCGTCCGCCGTTGACGCCGATCATCCGCTCGACACGATCGTAGAACGGCGCGACGTCGTCATAGCCGATCGGCCAGTCGACCCCCAGCCCATCGCGCGAGAAGGGCTTGAAGTCGTAAGGCCCCCAGCGCGGCACGTGCCGCCCCCAATGGTTGGTCCGCCCGCCCAGCATCCGCGAACGATACCAGCGAAAGTCGGTGCCCTCGCGCATGGTGTAAGGCTCGCCGTCGACCTGCCAACCGCCGCCGACCGTCGCGTCGAAATAGCCGAACGGCTTGTCGGGCGTGGCTGCCCCGCGCAACGGGGCGTCGCTCTCGGGCGCGTACATGTTGACTTCGGCCTGGGGGTCGTAGTCCCGTCCCGCCTCCAGCAACAGGCAGCGCAAGCCCGCCTTGGTCAGGCTGTAGGCTGCCATGCCCCCCGCGGCGCCAGAGCCGACGATGATGACATCCGCCGCCATTTCCGCCGGATCGAACCCAGCCGCCGTCATTGGGCACTCGCGCCGAGCTTGCGGATCTTGATGTTGCGAAATGCGGCCGGCTCGCCGTGGTCCTGCAAGCCGATCACGCCGCTCGGGAACGTGCCGAACAGCGGCATCGAGGCGAACTTCGACGCGGCCACCCGCTCGCGCCACGCGTCATTGCCGTAGGGCACGTCGGCAGTGAGCGTGCCGTTCAGCCATTGGCGGATTCGGCCCCGCTCGACGCGCAGCCGCGCATGGTTCCAGCTCCCGGCGGGCCGCGCAGCACTCAGCGGCGGCACCGTGATGTCGTAGAGCGAGCCCGCGCGATGCGTCGGGATCTTGCCATCGGGATGGCCTTCATTGTCGAGCACCTGCATCTCGATACCAGTCTCGTAAATGTTCCTGGTCCCGGGCGCCTTTCGCGCGAGATAGAAGACCCCGCTGTTGCCGCCGCGCTCGACCTTCCAGTCGAGCGTCAGCTCGAAGGCGCCGTAGCTGTCGGCGGTGACCAGATCGGTCCCGCTCATCTGGCCGTTGCTCGCCGTCAGCACCAGCGTGCCGTCGCGCACCGTCCAAGAAGACGCCGGTGCACTTCCATCGAAGGATCGCCAGCCGGTCAGGTCGTGACCGTTGAACAGCAGCTGCCAGCCTTCGGCCCGCTCCTCAGCGGTGAGCGTGTTGGGCGCAGCGCCCTGATGGTCTGCCAGCGCCGGCGCCGCTGCCAGCGCCACAAGGCAAAATCCCACACCGGATAATCTACGCATCAGGCCCTCCCACGACTCGATCGCCTCCACGCAAGCGATCCCATTCACTACGGCTGCTCCACCACGTTTCACCAGAACTGTCCGTCAGTGAAGCGAAATCGCGGGCGCGCTCTCGCAATTCAGACAGTGACAAGCGATGTCGGCCAATCGACCGGCCGGCCGCTGTCCATCGCCTGTTCGCCCATCAGCGATGCCACGCTCGCCCAATAGGCCTGGCGCAGCATGCCCGGCACGGGCGTGCCGCTGCGCACCGCCTCGCCAAATGCTTCGAACTGCAGCATCGTCTCGTCATACTCGCCCCAGCCGAGAGACTCGCCGGGCGTGGTCACCGGCAGTTCGGGGAACCAGGTCGCGCCGCCGATCGGCACGGGGCGCTTCTGGCCCTGCTTCACATCTTCCGTCATCTTCCGAAGCGCCCGAACGCCAGGCGCGTTTTCCTTGAAGATCCGGCCCAGCTCTGGCTCGATCGTGCCCTTGCTTCCCTGGATCTGCTCCTCGCAACCGTAACGGGCATTGTTCAGCAGCGAAGTCCAGACGAGCTTCCGGCCGCCGGAATAGTCATAGACCAGCGCGGCATGGTCATAGACTTCGCGACCATCCTTCCAGAAGCAGATGCTCCCCGATCCGATCACACGAGTCGGCGCAGCGTCGAGGAACCAGTTCGCGACCTGAAGCTGATGGGTGGCGAGCTCGGTCATCAGCCCGGCCGAGCTTTCCCGATACAATCGCCAGTTGATCCTGCGCTCGAGATCGCTCCCCGGCGGAACCGGACGGCGCCAGCTGTTGTTGCGGTGCCAGCTCGCCCGGATCTGGGTGATTGCGCCGATTTCCCCTGCCTTCACACGCTGAAGCGCGTTCAGATAGGTCGGGTTGAACATACGCTGATGCCCGATCTGCAGCACCTTGCGGCTTTGCTGGGCGCGCTTCACCATCGCGCTGCAATCGTCGATCGTCCGCGCCATCGCCTTCTCGCACCAGACGTGAAGCCCGGCGTCGAAAGCGTCGAAGCTCTGGTGTGCATGGACATGAAGCGGCGTTGCGATCACGACGGCGTCGAGCCCGCCTGCTTCCAGCATCGCGCGATGGTCCGCGAAGGCGCGCGTGGCGGGATCGACCAATGCGCGGCCCCGCGCCAGATGCGGCTCATAATTGTCGCAGATCGCCGCCACCGTGCAGTTGCGGGTCTTGGCGATGTTCCGGATCAGCGTCCGGCCCCGGTCCCCCGTACCGATCACGCCCAGGCGCACGCGATCGGTTCCGGCCGGCTGGGCGCGAGCGGCGAAGGCGGCCCATGGGGCGGCAGCGGCCATTCCCGTAGCCGCAGATGCCGTCAGCACACGATCGATGAAGGCCCGGCGCGTGAGGTCAAATTCCTTGTCGATCATTGAATAGCGGTCCTCGCTGACGAAAGGGGCATTGCCACCTCACGGGTGAAATCAAACACGAAGCAGCGCGCCTCCCGGCCATCGAGCAAGGCGCTCGCCTGATCGTCGTCGGCCACCAGCAAGGCGGTGCTCATCGCTTCCGCCCGGGCGCCGCTGCATTGCACGGCAACTGAAGTACGCCGACGGGTAACGATTGCGCCGTCCGTGGGGCGGATCATCGCGGCACGATCCGGGGCATCCGTCCCCGCGCCGACCGTAGACGAGATCGATAGTGCCTCGTCCCTCAGCTCCAGCTCGAGGAGGGTCTGGCCGGACCGCCGCGGATCAGGAATGGCGAACGGCCATCCGCCGCCCAGGGGATGCTCGCCGACGACGGCGATCGAGCTCTCCCCGGCCGAGAACAGGGCCGATCCCCCCGCACTTCGCAAGACATCGCACGCCCGATCGAGCGCAAAACCCTTGCCGAAGCCACCGAAATCGAGCGCGACCGGTCGCAAGGCCCGAATGCGGGCATTGCCGCGATCGAATGCGATCGCACCCCACCCTGCCCCCGCCAGGCGGACATCGGCTGCGGGGTCGAACAGGCCTTGGGTCAGCACATGCACTGCGTCGATCCCGACCAGCGCATCGAACAGCACCGGGTCGTCGATGGCCGCTTCCCTGCCATTCATCAGACTCTCATTGAGCGCAGTCGTCGCAGACGGGCGATGAATCGTCAGCGCATCGTCGACTGCCTCGATCGCGCGTCGCGCGTCGATCAGCGCACCATCATCGGCCGCGCCGAATCGATGCAATTCGATCCGGGTACCCATTGCGACGAACCGCTCGACGTGCGTCGTGATTGGCGCGAGCGTCAGGCCTTGACCTCCCAGCCTGGCTCATAGTCGACGGACCACAGTTTCATGCCCTCCGGGCTCGAGGGCCTGCCCGTCTTCGCATCCAGCGACACCGTCGTGCCGGTGCGATATGCGATGTTGCCCAAGTGGCAGAGCGACGTGCTGATGTGCCCCTCCTCAATCGGCGAAGCGAGTGCCTTTGCCCGGCCGCGGATCACGTCGGCCAGGTTGCCGGCGTGATAGACGTCGAGCGCGCCTTCGCCAACCGTTCCCGTGGTTTCCGAGCTCGCCGCCGCGGCCACCTGCCGAAGTTGCTTGCCCGCCAGATCGAACAGCTCGAAACCATTGCGGTCGACGATCGCCGATCCCTTGGTGCCCAGCAGCAGCACGCCGCGGCCGCGGCCATAGCGCGGCATAGCGTTGCAGCTTTGCCCGTCCCAGCGGATCATCCGGTTGTCCGGATAGGCCAGATCGAGCGCGAGCGTATCGTACATCTCCCAGTCGTCATCGCGGAAGAACTGCCTCGATCCGCGCGCCGTCACCGTAGTGGGATAAGTGAGTCCCATCAGCCAGCGCGCCACGTCGAGCTCGTGCATCGCATTGTTGCAGAGCTCGCCGGTGCCGTACTTCCAAAACCAGTGCCAGTTGTAGTGCACCAGGTTCGAGCGATAGGGTCCCCGCGGACGCGGCCCCTGCCAAAGATCCCAATCGAGATGCGCGGGGGGCGGAACTTCCTGCCCGCGGCCGATCGAGCCGCGATTGTTGGCGTACCAGGTCTGGGCCTCGTACACATCGCCCAGTTCGCCTGCGCGGATCAGGTCCGCAAGCTGATGCGTCTCTTGGCTCGATCGCTGCTGGTTGCCTACCTGCAAATGCCGCCCAGTGCGCCGCTGCACCGAAATCAGCGCTTCGCCTTCTGCGGGCGCCATGCCGATCGGCTTCTCGATATAAACGTGCCTGCCGGCGTCCATCGCATCAATCGCCAGCTTTGCGTGCGAATGGTCCGGAGTGGCGACCGTCACGACGTCCGCCGACTTGCTGTCGAGCAGCCGGCGATAGTCACGCTCGGTCTTGGGCGCGGCATGTCCCTTGGCGGCGAACTCCCTCGCACGCTTCGCAAGCACCTGCGAATCGACATCCACCAGATGGGTTACCTCGACATTCGGCAGCTTGGAAAAGGCGCTCATATGCGCCTGCCCGCGGCCATTCACGCCGATCACCGCTACGTTCAGGCGATCGTTAGCACCCTTGATCCGGGCATAGCTGCGCGCGCTGATCGTCACGCCCAATGCAGCGCCCGCGCCCTTGATCATCGTCCTGCGGTCCAGCATCGATCCCGGCCCCTTCACAGTTCGCGCAGCTTGATCGAGCGGAAGTCCACGCGATTGCCGTGATCCTGGAGCAGGATGGGGCCGGTCTCCCACTCGCCGAACTTGGGCCATTTTGCATATTTGCTCTGGGCGACGAGCGCGCGGAATTCGGGCGATCCGCGCTCATACTCCACTACCTTGAAGCCATTCAGCCAGTGCTCGACGTGGCGGTCACGAACCACGACCACGGCGCGATTCCACTCGCCGGGCGGGTTGAACCTTTTGTTCGGGCTGGCCGGATCGGACAGGTTGCGCGCGGTGATGAGGTCGTAGAGCGAGCCTAGTGTCCGGTTGCCGTCGCGGCCCATCTTGGCATCGGGATGGCGCGCGTCGTCGAGCAGCTGGTATTCCAGCCCGATCGCCGAGCCCTCCCCCTTCAGCAGATCGGGGTCGACGAAATATTTGATCCCGCTGTTGGCGCCGGGTGTCAGCCGAAAATCGACCGACAGCTCGAAGTTTCGATAATCGCGTGTCGTGATGATGTCGCCGCCATTGGTCGATTCCGCGCCGTCCGCGCCGTCTACCGAGAGCACGCCGTCGCGGATCGACCAGCCCTTGCTGGGAAACGACGACGCCTTGGCGCTCCGCCAGCCGTCGGTCGTCCTGCCATCCCACAGCAGCTTCCAGCCAGCACGCTGCTCGGCATCGGTCAGCCGATTGGCCAGCCACCCCTGCTGCTCCAGCCCGGTGGATGGCGAAGCGAAGCGGGCGGGCGCGTCGGTGATAACCCGGATGTTGCGAAAACGCACTTCGGGGCCCCGGCTCGCTTCCGCATCGGAAATGGCGTGGACCTGGAGCGCGATGAAACCGCGCGCGTCAGTATCGTCGGCGATATCGGCTGCGGGCACGCCGTTCACGAAGGTACGCAGGCGATTGCCGATCGCCTCGACTCGGTAGCGGTTCCAGTCGCCCGAACGGAAAGCCTGCCGCGCGGCATCGTTCCGGCCGAGCGTATAGAGCCACTGACGGCGTTGCTCATCGTAGATGCCCCCGCTCCAGCCGCGCGCGGACGGATCAATCTCTGCCTGATATCCGTGGACAACGCCGTTACGATAGTCAGGCCTGCTCTGCCCGCGGATCATCACTCCGGAGTTGAGCATCGGATCTGTCTTGGCTTCGAATTCGAGGATGAAGTCACCGTATAGCGCGTCCGATACCAGCCAGCTGTTGGTGGAGCCCGGGGCCGCACGCCCTATGACCTCGCCATTCGTGACGGTGAAAGTGGCGTTTCCGCCAGTAGCATGCCAGCCGGCCAAATCGGCGCGCGGAGTTATGTCGCGCCATTGCGCCTGAACCTGCGCAGCAGTCGGAACGGAAGCCGCAATAGCGAGCGGAGCCGCGACCAAGGCCAGAAAAGCGAATCCTCGAGCCATGGCGTTTTCCTCACCCCTTGTTCCGAGAGCAGGTTTGGGCTTTCACGCCCACCTTTGACGCTCTCGTGTTACATACCGCTCGTCGTATTGCCGGCGGCTCTCCTGCTCCTCCAATAGATTGTGGTCGGACCACGTGCAATAGGATGTCAGACAATTAATGCGGGAACCTGAAGACAAACCGCACGAAGCGAAGTAGGGATAAGCGCTTCACGGGAATTCTGGCGGCATGGGCACTCCGCCGATCGATGGGGAATGAAATGCGAGCGGCTGAACGCGGTGGCAAACTATATCGCAAGATCGTGCAAGCCATCATCACTGACATTTCGAATGGCCTTTTCCCGGTGGGATCGCGCCTCCCCGCCGAGCGCGACCTCACCGAGCGATTCAAGGTCAGCCGTCCCACGATCCGGGAAGCAATGATCGCACTGGAGATGCAGGGCATCGTCGAAGCGCGAAAGGGATCCGGAGTCTTCGTGCTCGCCTCCTCGACCGCCGAGGTGGATGAGGAACTCGATATCGGCGCATTCGAGATCACCGAGGCGCGACGACTTCTGGAAGGCGAAGTGGCGGCCGTCGCCGCGACCGAGATCGATGAGAAGCAATTGGCGGAACTACGTATTTTGCTGACCGAGATGGCGCAGGAAGATACCGTAGTCGCAGAAGCAGCCGATCGCCGCTTTCACATCGCCATCGCCGAGGCGACTGGCAACGCAGTCATCATCTCGGCCGTCACCGATTTTTGGGACCTGCGCTTCCGCTCACCGCTGGCGCGCGAAGTCTTGCTGAAGGCAGGGAGCCTGGGAACTGAAAATCGTATGGCCGAGCACGGCCGCATCCTGAGCGCGCTGGAAGCCCGCTCGCCGGTCGATGCCCGTAACGCAATGCGGGACCACCTCACCCGGGTCATCGATCATCTTCTCGACGTGACCGAAACCGAAGCAGTCGAACGCGCTCGGGCCGAAACCGATCAACGGCGGCGCGCGCTCGCTCGTCGCTCGGTCTGATACGGACGCCGCCCCTCGCGCGCGGCGCAAAGGAGAGTTTTCGCTCTCCTTGAGTCCCAAAGGCGAACATATGTCTCCTTGGCCAGGCCCACGCCAAGGTAAGTCGAGCGCTGCTCGCGGCCAATTTGGCCTGACCGCTCCTAGATACATGTCAGGCACTATTGTCATATATAATTGACGATGATACCTGCTTCGAAGCTGGCAAATAAAACCAACCTGTCAGCTACCGCCCTGGACAGATTCCTGGGCGCTTGGCCTATTGGGAGAGGCGATATGAGCTGCAACGGCCGCAACAAGCGTGGGCTGCTGATTTCGACGAGTTTCATGAGCCTCTTGCTGGCGTCACCTGCCGCAGGGCAAACGGCCGAGCAGACTCCCGCGCCGGAAGCCGCTCAAACGGGCCAAGGGAGCCCCGCCGCTCCATCGCAAACCGATACGCCTTCGCAGGAATCCGAGATCATCGTCACTGGCTTTCGCGCCTCCCTGAACAGTGCGTTGAATCTGAAACGGCAGGAGACTGCGGCGGTCGACAGCATCGTTGCGGAAGACATCGGCAAATTTCCCGATTCCAACCTCGCCGAATCCATGCAGCGGGTTCCAGGCGTGGCACTCTCGCGCGGTGACGGCGGCGAAGGCCGGAACATTTCGGTGCGTGGACTCGGCGCGCAGTTCACTCGCGTGCGGATCAATGGAATGGAAGGCGTCTCGCAGGTCAGCGGCAGCGACATTCGCGGCGGCGTCAGCTCGGGCCGCTCATTCGATTTCATCACTTTCCCGACCGAGATCTTCTCTTCGCTCTCGGTGCGCAAGACGACCTCCGCCGACGTGGAGGAGGGATCGCTCGGCGCGACGGTCGACCTACGCGCGCCCAAGCCGTTCGATCAGAAGGAAGATTTCACCTTCTCCGGCACCGCGCGCGGCATCTACAACGACATCAGCAAGAAGGCCGATCCGCGCCTGTCCGCGCTGGCGGCGAAGAAGTTCGGCGATACGTTCGGCGTGCTCGGCAGCATCGCCTATTCGAAGCGGCATATCGAAGAATATGCTTATTCGGCGGTCGATATCCTGCCGACCTACGTCGCCGGCCAGTCTCAGTCGGTCCTGCTGCCAGGCCAGACAACGCCGACCTCGATCATCTTCCCGTTTTGCACCCCGATCGGCTATACTTATCAGGGCGTCGCCGTCACCAGTCCCGGCCCAAATAACACGGTCGGCAATCCGGGCGTTTCCGTCGGTGCCGATGCGAACAACTGCAGCACCGGCAATCCGCGCACCAGCACCCAGGAAGCATATGACTATATCATGAGCCGCACCGGCGTGTCCGGGCGGCCCGGCGGCGGCGTGTTCCTTCCGCGCCTGCCGCGTCCGGTCAAATCCAGGCAGGAGCAGGAGCGTATCGCGGGAACGCTGACGCTGCAGTGGAAGCCCAGCGATCGTACCGACATCTCGATCGACGGCCTTTATTCCCGGTTCAAGGTCGACCGCCTCGATACGATGCTGGACGCTCGCTCAATGGGCCGCACATTGTCTAACGGCGGGCAGCCCATGATGTCGATCAAGGACATCGAAGTCGATGATCAGGGTTCGCTGATCTACGGGCTGTGGGATGGTGTCGATCTGCGCTCGGAAATGCAGAACGAGGAATTCACGTCCACCTTCCGCCAGATCAATCTCAACTTCGATCACCGGTTCTCGGACACCTTTCGTGTCTACGGCCTCGCCGGCATTTCGGATTCGATACTGCAAGTCAACAAGTTGCAAGTGGCGATGGATGCGAACGACACGGACAACTTCTCGATCGACTTCCGCGACAACCCTGAGATTCCGAAGCTGAGCTACGGCGTCGACCCAGCCGATACCTCGATCTTTTCCTATGGGCCGCCGTTGCCGGACGGCAACCAGCGGGGCCAGATCTCCAGCTTCGATCGCCGCAACACGATCATCAGCAAGACGTTCGAACTCAATACCGAATGGGAAGCCGCACCTGGCTTCACACTGCAGGCCGGCGGGCAGTATCGCACAGGCGATTATACCCAGCGTCAGTATGACTTGATCCCCTCCCAACGCTTGCCCCAGACGTTACCTGCCGGTGTTTCGCTGAGCGATTTGACCTTCATCACGACCGGCGTCGCCGACAATTTGGGCGGCAACATGCAGGATTTTGCCGCGATCGATCCCGACAAGTTCCGTAGAGCGGTGGATTTCGACAACACCTATAAATACTGCGGAATCGAATGCGGCAGCGGCTATGGAAAGGTCGACGAGAAATATACTTCGGGCTATCTAATGGTGAAATTCAGCACCGAGCATACCCTGCCGATCGCCATCCGCGGCGACGCCGGTGTCCGTTACGTCCGCACCGAACTGCATACCGAAGGTACGATCCCGGTCAACGCACCAGCCGGATCGCCCTATCCAACGCTGGGCGTCCTCACCACCGTCGAGCGCTCCTATGAGGATTGGCTTCCCTCGGCCAACGTTGCGATCGACCTGACGTCCAACCTGATCGGCCGCCTGTCCGCGGCGCGGGTGATGTCGCGTCCCTCGTACGGCCAGTTGATCCCGAGCGCGAGCGTCAACGCCGTTATCCGTACCGGATCGGCCAGCAACCCGTTCCTCGATCCGATCCGCGCCAATACCTTCGACGCGGCGCTCGAATGGTATTTCGCACCGGGTTCGCTGCTGTCGGTGGCCTATTTCCACAAGGACATCGAGACCTACATCCAGAATACGAACCAGCTGGTGCCGTTCAGCGCCCTCAATCTGCCGCTCTCGCTGCTCTCCGGCAGCACCGCGAGCCCGGACGAACTGTTCAACTTCTCGCGCAGCAACAACACGCCCGGCGGCCCGCTGCGCGGCTTCGAAGTGAACCTGCAGCTGCCGTTGCGTTTCCTGCCTGGCTTCCTCAGCAACCTGGGCGTGCTCGGCAACTTCACGCGAGTGCGGTCGAACATCAATTACATCCTGCAAACCGACCCCGCCACCGGCCAACCGACGTTGGCCGTGACCGCGCCCCTCGTCGGCCTGTCGCCGGAGACGGCCAGCGGCACGGTCTATTACGAGGATGATCGCTTCAGCATCCGGTCGACCGTCAACTATCGTGCCGGCTATCTCACCGGCATCCCGGGGCCGCAGGATAGCGACGCAAACGGCGCGACCAGCTCGATTTTCGTCGATGCGTCGGCCTCGTACAACCTCAGCGAGAACATCAAGCTGATCGCGGAAGTGTCCAACATCACCAACGAGCAGAATAACCTCTATACCGACACCACGCGACAGGATCCGCTCTACACATCCTATTTCGGCCGCACATTCGCGCTGGCGGTGAACTTCCAGTTCTAGAACTAGAAATCGCGGGAACGGCCCGGGCGGGCGCTTCGTTCTGGAGGAAACTTCAGAAGGGAGACCGCCATGGCCGAGACGATCGGGCCGGCAGTCGCGGACGATGCTCCGCTCGCTGCCTCCAAGCATCAATCCGCGGCCGTCGATGCCGCCACCGACGCTTTGGTCGAGAACCGTGGCGACACGCTCGTGGGGCGGAGCGTTACGATCAACCGGCCCCGCAGCGAGCTTTTCGCCTTCTGGCGCGACTTCACCAATCTCGCGGGCTTCATGGAGAATGTCGAACGCGTCGACGTGCTCGATGACAAACGTTCGCACTGGGTGGTCAAGGCGCCCGCCGGGAAGACCGTCGAGTGGACCGCGACGATCACCGACGAGGAGGAAGGCGCGTTCATCGCCTGGGCGTCCGATCGAGGCGCTGACGTTCCCAACAGCGGGCGTATCGAGTTCCGTGACGCACAGGGGAACCGCGGCACGATCGTAACCGCGACGATCCTCTATGACCCACCCGTCGGGATCATCGGCAAGGTGATCGCCAAGATGTTCCAGCGCGAGCCGGCGATCCAGGCCCGGCGCGACCTTCGCCGCTTCAAGCAGTTGATGGAGACCGGGGAGATCGCCACGGGCGCGCGCAACCGCCGCCTCCAGGAGGAAGGGAAGAACTGATGCGCGCATTAGCCTGGCACGGGAAGCACGACGTGCGCGTCGATACCGTGGACGATCCCGAGATCCTCAATCCGCGCGACGCGATCATCAAGATCACGTCTACCGCGATCTGCGGGTCCGACCTGCATCTCTACGACGGCTATATTCCCACGATGATGGCCGGCGACATATTGGGCCATGAGTTCATGGGCGAGGTGGTCGAGGTGGGCCCCAAGTCGACGCTCCGGAAGGGGCAACGCGTGGTGGTGCCCTTCACTATCTCCTGTGGCGCCTGCTATCATTGCGGGAAACACCAATATTCGGCGTGCGAGAACAGCCTGCCTGCCGACAATCAGGACATCGCGATGGAGCTTTACGGCACTCCGATGTCCGGGCTGTTCGGCTACAGCCACATGACGGGCGGCTATTCGGGCGGCCAGGCCGAATATGTCCGCGTGCCGTTCAGCGACGTGGGGCCGATCGTGGTCCCCGACGGCGTCGAGGACGAAAAGGTGCTGTTCCTTTCGGACATCCTCCCCACCGGCTGGATGGCCGCGGAGAATGCCGAGATCGAGCCCGGAGACACAGTGGCGGTATGGGGCTGCGGCCCGGTGGGACTGTTCGCGGTCCAGTCGGCATTCCTGATGGGCGCCGAGCGCGTGATCGCGATCGATCACTTCCCGAACCGGCTGGAGCTCGCCAGGAAGTTCGGCGCCGAGACGATCAACTTCGAGGAGACCAAGACCTACGAAGCGCTGATGGAGATGACCGGCGGAATCGGCCCGGATGCCTGCATCGACGCAGTCGGGCTCGAAGCCCATGGGCTGTTCGTCGACAATGTTATCGACCAGATCAAGGCATCGACCTTCCTGGGCACGGACCGGCCGCATTCCATCCGCCAGGCGATCGTCGCTTGCCGCAAGGGCGGGCGCGTCTCGATGCCCGCAGTCTATGGCGGCTTCGTCGACAAATTTCCGCTGGGGGCGCTGATGGAGAAGGGACTGACGCTCAAGACCGGCCAGACCCACGTCCAGCATTACATGCCCGGGCTGCTCAACGCGATCATGGAAGGAAAGATCGATACGACCTTCCTGATCAGCCACACGCTTCCGCTGGAGGAGGCGCCCAAGGGTTACAAGATGTTCCACGACAACCAGAACGAAGTGACCAAGGTCGTGCTCAAGCCCGGCCTGGCGCTGGCGGCGGAGTAGGCGCGATGGCGAACAAGCTGGCAATGGTCACCGGCGCCTCGACCGGCATCGGTTTCGAACTCGCCACGTTGGCAGCCAAACAGGGCTTCGACCTGGTGGTGGTCGCGAACGAACCGCTGATCGACGCCGCAGCGCGGGACTTCGAGCAGCTCGGCGTACAGGTCATTCCGGTCGAGGCCGATCTGGCGGCGATCGAGGGCGTCGATCGATTACTGGACGCAGCCGGCGAGCGGCATATCGACCTGCTCTTCGCCAATGCGGGCACCGGCACCGGCCGCGCGTTCCTGGATCAGGAGGTGGCGACTTGGCGCCACGCGGTGGACACCAACATCACCGGCACCCTTTATCTGCTGCAGAAAGTGCTGAAGCAGATGATGGCGCGGGGTGACGGCAAGATCCTGGTGACCGGTTCGATCGCGGGCTACATCCCCGGCACCTTCAACGCCGTCTACAACGCGACCAAGGCGTTCATCGACAATTTCACAGAAGCGCTCCGGAACGAGATCAAGGACGTGGAGGGCGTCACGCTCACCACATTGATGCCGGGCCCGACCGATACCGAATTCTTCGCCCGCGCAGACATGCTCGACACCCCGGTCGGACAGAGCGAGCACAAGGCCGATCCCGCTAAGGTCGCGAAGGACGGCTGGGACGCGCTAATGGCCGGCAAGGGCCATATCGTCTCCGGCCTCAGCAACAAGCTCCAGGTCGCCGGATCTGGGATTGTGCCCCAATCGGTGCTCGCCGAAATGCACCGCGGCATGGCCAAGCCCGGTAGCGGCAAGGAATAGAGACGCGCCCTCCCTCAGGCTGTCGCACCTGCCGGTGACGCAGCGTTCCGCCGAGCGAAGAGCGCAAAGGCGAGAATGACCGCAAAGGCAGCCGCTGGCACCAGCATCGCCGTGGCGATGCTCGTCCGGTCCGAGGTCCAGCCCATCAGCGCAGTGAGCGCAGCACCGCCGATGATCGCCATGACGATCAGCGAGGCTCCCCATTTACGCAGCGGGCCGAGCCCTTCCACCCCGAGCGCGAAGATCGTCGGGAACTGGATCGACATGAAGAAGCTGAGCCCCACCAGCGCATAGAGGCCGGTTGCGCCGCCTGCCGTCGCGACGCCGGCAAGCAGGAGCGAGATCGTCGCGAAAGCCGCCAGCAGCATCGCAGGGCGCACCCGCGCCATCAGGGCAGTGCCGACGAAACGCCCGAGCGCGAACAGCAAGAGCGACACGAACAGCATGTCGGCAGCCGCCTTCTCTCCCATGTCCGGAACGTTCGCCTGCGCGTAGCGGATCGTGTAGCTCCACACGCCGACCTGCGCGCCGACGTAGAAGAACTGGGCGAGCGTTGCGAAAAGCAGCCGAGGCTTGGCGAACAGTTCGGAGAAGCGGTGGGCGCCACTCCCCTCCTCCGTACGCACCGTTTCTCCGGCAGGGAAGTGGATCAGCATCGCCGCCACCGCGAAGCAGAGCACGAGCGCGCCGAGGAACAGATACGGCCCCTGCACCGCCAACACTTCCATCTGATAATAAGCAGTGCGCTCGGCGGCCGGCATCGCCGCGATCACAGCCTCATCATGCTCGATGCCGGAGAGGATGAAGTTGCGGCCGATCAGGATACCGGTGATCGCACCCAGCGGATTGGCCGCCTGCGCCCAGTTGAGCCGCCGCGCCGCGCCAGCCGGATCGCCGAGCTCGGTCATCAGCGGGTTGGCCGATGTCTCGAGGAAAGCGAGTCCGGACGCGATCACGAACAGCGCGAGCAGGAACAGCATATATTGGTGCGCCGCTGCCGCCGGATAGAAGAGCAGCGCGCCCGCTCCATACAGGAGCAGTCCGGTGACGATCGCGGCCTTGTAGCCGTGCCGGCGCATCAGGAACGAGGCCGGAATCGCGAGCAGGAAATAGCCGAGATAAAAGACCTGCTGGACGAAGCTGGTGCCGAAATCCGAGAGGACGAACGCCTTCTTGAACTGGGCGATCAGGATGTCGTTGAGATTGTTGGCGACCCCCCAGAGGAAGAACAGGCTGACGGTGAGGACGATCGCCGGCATGTAGGAAGACGCCCGTGACTCCACCCCGGCGGCCACTGCTTTCGATGCCATCCTCGCTCTCCCATCTTCTTTTATCTATTCTCTTCCGTCGAGCGCACGATCGAGGTGCGTGTAGCCTCCATCGACGAACACCCATTGGCCGGTCGTGTGGCTCGCGCGCGGCGAAAGGAGGAACACCACCGTATCGGCGATCTCGCGCGGGCTCGTCATGCGATGGCCCAGCGGAATACGCTTCAGGATTGATCGCAGCGCGGCGTCGGGATCGTCGAAGCGCTGGAGATGGCGCTCGTAAGAAGCCGTCATCACTTCGGCGGGCACGACTGCGTTGACGCGGATCCCGTCATTCGCGAGTTCAGCGGCCCATTCGCGGGTGAGCCCCAACACGCCGGCCTTGGCGGCGACGTAGCCGCTGGTCCCGCCCTGCCCGGTCACTGCCGTTTTGGACGCGATGCCCACGATCGCGCCGCGCGACCGACGCAGGTGCGGGAGGCAATGATGCGCCATTGCGTAATGATGCGCGAGATTACGGAGCACCGACTGCGAAAATGCCGCCGTCCCCGCGTCGAGACCGACAGCGTCGTTGCCGCCGGCATTGTTCACCAGCCCGTCGATCCTGCCGAACCGCCGCGCGGTCTGAGCCACTGCATCGGCACAGGCGGCATCGTCGCTCACGTCGACCTCGAAGAACACCGCGGTGCTCGCGGCGAAATCGGGGCCCGGCGCCGCACGATCGAGGATCACGGGGATCGCACCTTCCTCCGCCACGACATTCGAGATCGCAGCGCCGATGCCTCGCGCGCCGCCGGTGATGATCACGACCTTGCGGGCGAGATCGAGGTTCATGCCGAGAGCTCCGGTCGCATCACAGCACCGTCCATCCACCGTCGATCACTGCGGTGGTGCCGGTGACGAAAGCGCTCTCATCCGATGCGAGATAGACCGCGAGTGAGGCGATCTCCTCCGGCCGCGCCAAGCGCCCGGCAGGCTGGCGCGATGCGAATGCCTGATAGGTATCGTCATAGCTCGTGCCTGAACGTTCCGCCTGCTCACGCACGCGCTCCAGCAGCGAAGGGGTCTCGACCGTGCCGGGGCAGATTGCATTGCAACGCACCCCTTGCGCGACGAAATCGGCGGCGATTGCCTTGGTCAAACCGATCACGGCGCCCTTGGAAGCGCCATATGCAAACCGGTTCGGCACGCCGATGATCGACGATGCTACCGAAGCGATATTGACGATCGAGCCGCCTCCCCGCTCCACCATCCCGGGGATATATGTCCGGGCAAGCTCGAACATTGCAGTGACGTTCAGTGCGAAGGCGGAATCCCAATCGGAACGCGTACAATCGAGCACCGTGCCCGCATGCACCATGCCTGCCGCATTGACGAGGATGTCGACTGGGCCGGCCTGCGCGAAGATCGCCTCCGCTGCGCCCGGTGCGGCCAGGTCCTGCACGATCGCGTGATCGAAAGCACCGAGCAGCATCGCCTCGCGATCGACGGCAAACACCGAAGCGCCTTCGGCCAGGAATGCCTCGGCGATCGCACGCCCGATTCCCTGGCCGGCAGCGGTCACGAGCGCGCGCTTCGACTTCAGCCTGGACACGCACGCCTCTCCTTTGGCTGTTGATCGGCAAAGCAGCATCGCTTCGCAACTGTTTTCATATGTGCGACGTAATTGCATACGCAAAGCGGCGCAAGTGCGCAGCGGGCCTAGCGCTGAGTGAAGGCGAACTGGTCGCGGACGCGCCGGTTGAAATAGCCGCCTTTGGAAGTGGCCTTTCGCATTCCCTGGGCAATCCTCGGCGGGACCTGATGATAGCTGTAACGCTTACCGCTGACGAAGGTAATGTCGAGGCGGTGCGCAGCCTCGTCATATTGCCAGTCGCGAATCACGCTCGAGGGCATGTCTGGTTCAACGCATGACCCGCCCCCGCTGCTCCCGCTTGCGCGTCGTCCGCGCGCCTGCAATGGTCCCGCCATGAGCGACCTCGACGCTTTCATCACCGGCTTGCCCAAGGCCGAGCTCCACCTCCACATCGAAGGCAGCCTGGAGCCCGAGCAGATGTTCGCCTTCGCGAGGCGTAACGGCGTGGAGATTCCATTTGCGTCGGTCGAGGAGGTGCGCGCCGCCTATGATTTCTCGAACCTGCAGGACTTTCTCGACATCTATTATGCCGGCGCGGACGTGCTGCGTACCGAGGAGGATTTCCGCGATCTCGCCCTCGCCTATTTCGAGCGCGCCGCCGCGGACGGCGTCGTGCATGCCGAGATCTTCTTCGATCCCCAGACGCACACGCACCGCGGCATTCCCTTCGGCGTCGTGGCCAACGGACTGCTTGCCGGCATGGCCGAAGCAGAGGCACGGCACGGGATTACCTCCAAGCTGATCCTCTGCTTCCTGCGCCACCTCGACGAAGAGGATGCCTTCAGGACGCTGAGCCAGGCGCAGCCGTGGCTCGATCGGATAGAGGCGGTCGGTCTCGACTCCTCGGAGCTCGGGCATCCGCCAGCCAAGTTCGAGCGCGTGTTCGCTGCCGCTGCAGCGATGGGCCTCAAGCGCGTTGCCCATGCGGGAGAAGAAGGGCCGCCGGAATATGTGCGCGAGGCGCTCGAGCTACTCCGTGTCGATCGGCTGGACCATGGCAACCGCTGCCTGGAAGACCGGGAGCTCGTCGCCCGCCTCGCGCGCTCGGCAATGACGCTCACGGTGTGCCCGCTCTCCAACCTCAAGCTCTGCGTGGTGGACACTATCGAGGAGCATCCGATCGACCGGATGCTGGCGTTGGGCCTGCGCGCCACGATCAATTCGGACGATCCTGCCTACTTCGGCGGCTATATCGCCGAAAATTATCGTGCGGCAGTCCGCGGACGAGGCCTGGGGCGCAGCGAGCTGGTGACGCTGGCGCGCAACAGCTTTCTGGGCTCCTTCCTCCCGGACGAGACAGTCGCGGCGCATCTCGGCAGGCTGGACGCCTACGCGGAGACGCACCGGTGAGCGACATCGTCTTCACGCACTTCACCCACGAAGAGATGGTGGAGGGCATCCACGCATTGGCGGCGGCGATGGAAGCCGACGAATGGCGGCCGACTCTGCTGGTGGGCGTGGGCCGCGGCGGACTGGCGCCCGCAGTCTATTTTTCGCATCGGATGGACCTGCCTCTGGTTTCGATCGACCATTCGGCGCGGATTGCCCAGTTCGGCGAGGAGCTCGTCGCCGTGCTCGCCCAGCGCTCGCGCCAGGGCGACCGGTTGCTGTTCGTCGAAGACATCAACGACAGCGGCCGCACGATCGGCGAGCTTCGGCAGGCGCTGGCGGACCGGGGCGCGGAGATGGCCAATATCCGCTTCGCCGTGCTGCTCGACAATATCCGTTCGGCTGAGCGCGTCGAATATCAGTTCCGTGCGATCGACCGGATGGTGACCAAGGACTGGTTCATCTTCCCTTGGGAAGCCATGGTTCCCCGAGAGAAACTCATCGAAGAAGCGACGGAGGTGCCGGAACGGCTCGGCTAAGCCGTTGTTCAGCCTCGGTCAATCGTTGATCGGGCACAGTTCATCGTGTCCCCGCTCATGAACATTCCGGTGTTCGCGCGCGTTCGACTGGCGATAGGCACTCTGCCCCTCGCCTAACTATCGGAGGAATCATGCTGAAAGGCATCATCAAGCGTTCCCGCCTGGCAGCGCTCGCTGCAGCCCTGGCGGGAAGCGCGGCGCTCGCGGGCTGCATGACTGCGACGCCCTACCAGCCAGCGACCAACTCGTCGCGGATGGGCTATTCGGAAGAGCAGATCGAGGCCAACCGCTTCCGCGTCAGCTTCGCGGGCAATACCATCACCTCGCGCGAGACGGTGGAGCGCTACCTGCTCTATCGTGCCGCCGAACTGACGGTGCAGCAGGGCTTCGACCACTTCCTCCTGGCCAATCGGGACACCGAGGCGAAGACCGAGATCCGCAGCACGCCGAGCGCCTACGGCCCTGGCCCCTGGGGCTATTGGAGCCCCTATTGGCGCTATTACCGTCCGCGCTGGGGCTGGCGGACCTGGGACCCCTTCTGGGACGATCCCTTCTGGAACGACCGCAGCTTCGACTATCGCACGGTCCGCCAATATGAGGCGATCGCCGAGATCGTCATGGGGCGCGGCCTCAAGCCCGACAATGTCCGGGCCTTCGACGCCCGCGACGTGCTCAACCGGCTTGGACCGCAGATTCAGCGGCCGACGCAGAACTAACTTCAACAACCAGTCTCAGGAACCTCCCCGAGGATATTCCCCGGGGAGGTTTATTTTTGCCTCAGGCCGTCAGAGCGCCGTGGCAGTGCTTGTACTTGCGGCCCGACCCGCAGGGGCACGGCGCATTGCGGCTCACCCGGCCTTCCCATTCCGCCGGATCATCGCCCACATCCTCCAGCGACGGCCGCGGTATGGCCATCGGCGGCAGGTTGGCCGAGACCAACCCGGCCGCCCCGCCATCATAGTCGCCGCTGTTGTCCTCACCGGTCAGCGGATCGATGTGCGTCGTCAGGAAGTCCGGCAGTTCGGGAAGCTCGGGCGGCGGCGCCATGCGGAACTGCGCGTGCGCCAGCGTGCGCGTCACATCCTCGCGGATGTTCGACAGCATCCGCTCGAACAGCGCGAACGCCTCCTGCTTGTACTCGTTGATCGGCGTCTTCTGCGCATAGGCGCGCAGGTGGATCACCTGGCGCAGCGCGTCGAGCATCGAAAGATGCTCCTTCCAGTGGTGATCGAGGTTCTGGAGCAGGATCGACTTCTCGATCTGGGTCCAGGTCTCGGGATCGAGATCGTCGGACTTGGCGGTGACCAGCGCGTCGGCCGCGGCACGGATGCGCTCCTCGACCGTTTCGGGCTCGAGGCCGTCCTCGGCCGCCACCCATTCGTCGACCCGCGCCTCGACGCCCAGCGTCCCGAGCACCTTCTCCTTGAGCCCTGCGATGTCCCACTGCTCGGGATAGCTGTTCGGGGGGCAGGCCTCGCCGACGATCGCGTTGACCGTCTCGTGGCGCATGTCCTCGACCACCTCGCCCACCGTGTCGGCATCCATGATGTCGGCGCGCTGCTCGTAGATGACCTTGCGCTGGTCGTTCATCACGTCGTCGTATTCGACGACCTGCTTGCGAATGTCGTAGTTGCGCGCCTCGACCTTCTTCTGGGCGGTCTCGATCGCCTTCGAAAGCCACTTGGAGCCGATCGCTTCCCCGTCCTCGATATTGCTGCGCATCATCTTGGCGAACAGCGTGTTCGAACCGAAGATGCGCAGCAGGTCGTCGTCGAGGCTCAGATAGAAGCGGCTGAGACCCGGATCGCCCTGGCGGCCCGAACGGCCACGCAGCTGATTGTCGATGCGGCGGCTCTCGTGACGCTCGGTGCCGAGCACGAACAGGCCGCCGGCTTCCTTCACCCGCTCCTTCTCGGCGGCGATCTCGGCCTTGATCTGCTCGATCGCCTGGTCGCGCGCCGGACCTTCCTCCATGCCTTGCAGCTCATCGTGGATGCGGAACTCGAGGTTGCCGCCGAGCTGAATGTCGGTGCCGCGGCCCGCCATGTTGGTGGCGATCGTCACGGCGCCCAGCCGGCCGGCCTGCGCGACAATGCCCGCTTCCAACTCATGGTGGCGGGCATTGAGCACGGCGTGCTCGACGCCTTCCTTCTTGAGGAATTCGGAAAGCAGCTCGCTCTTCTCGATCGACACCGTGCCGACCAGCACCGGCTGGCCCTTGGCCGAATGCTCGCGGATCTTCTTCGCGATCGCCGCGAACTTTTCCTGCGTCGTCTTGTAGAACTCGTCTTCCTCGTCGACGCGCGCGACCGGCAGGTTGGTCGGGATGGTGACGACGTTCATCTTGTAGATGTCGAAGAATTCCGGCGCCTCGGTCGCCGCAGTGCCGGTCATGCCCGAGAGCTTGGGGTACATGCGGAAATAGTTCTGGAAGGTGATCGAGGCGAGCGTCTGGTTCTCGGGCTCGATCCGCACGCCTTCCTTGGCCTCGACCGCTTGGTGCAGGCCGTCCGACCAGCGGCGCCCGTCCATCATGCGGCCAGTGAACTCGTCGATGATGACGACCTTGTCGTCCTTCACGATGTAATCGATGTCGCGCTTAAACATCACGTTCGCGCGCAGCGCCTGATTGAGGTGGTGGACGACCTGGGTGTTCTCGAAGTCGTAGAGGTTGGCGCCGACGAGCAGCCCTGCCGCCTCCAGAATCCGCTCGACCTTCTCGGTGCCGTCCTCGGTGAGGACGACAGTGCGCTGCTTCTCGTCCTTCTCGTAATCCTCCGGACGGAGCTGCTTCACGACGGCGTCGACGCCCATGTAGAGCTCGGACTTGTCGTCGGTGGGGCCCGAGATGATCAGCGGAGTGCGCGCTTCGTCGATCAGGATCGAATCGACTTCGTCGACGATCGCGAAGTTGAAGGGGCGCTGCACCATCGAGGCGCGCTCGTACTTCATGTTGTCGCGCAGGTAATCGAAGCCGAACTCGTTGTTCGTGCCGTAGGTGATGTCGGCGGCATAGGCGTCGCGGCGCTGCTGATCGGTCAGGTTCGGAATGATCACCCCGGTGGTGAGGCCGAGGAAGCCGTAGATCTGGCTCATCCATTCGGCGTCGCGCTTGGCGAGATAATCGTTCACGGTCACGACGTGCACGCCCTGACCAGGCAGCGCGTTCAGATAGGTGGCGAGCGTGGCGACCAGCGTCTTGCCCTCGCCGGTGCGCATCTCGGCTATTTCGCCGCGGTGGAGGACGATGCCGCCGATCATCTGCACGTCGAAGTGGCGCATGCCGAGCACGCGGACCGCCGCCTCGCGCACCGTGGCGAAGGCTTCGGGAAGCAGATTGTCGAGCTTCTCGCCGTTCGCGAGCCGCTCGCGGAACAGCACGGTCTGGTTGGCGAGGGTCGCATCATCCATCGCCGAGATGGCCGGCTCGAACGCGTTGATCTTCTGGACGATGCTGCCGAGCGACTTGACGTAGCGCTCGTTGGAGGAGCCGAATAGAGTCTTGGCCAGGCCGCCGAACATGGATTTTTCCTGTCGTATCTGAATGTTGGTCAAGCAGGCACGGCACCGGCCGCTGCCCGCGTCATGCGCAGTCGGGAAAGGCGCGCGGCATCGGCGCGCCGCGCACTGCGGCTATTCGAGCCGACGCTCGAAAGGCAGATAGGTTGCTGCAAGCGGCGCCGGGCGGGCCTGCGGAAGCAGCTTGCGCTGCGCAGTGGCGCGGCCTCCACGGATCACCGAGGGAAGCGCGCGCTGCGCGGGATCGACCGCGACCTGCACCGCCTCGGCCGCGCGGGCCACGGCGACACCCTGCACCTGACGCAGCGCGCGATCGCCCGAACCGCTACCGGTCAGGCTCGCGAACAAAGCAGTCAGGAGAAGCAGCAGGTTCAAATCGGCCCTCTCACAGCAGGAGGCAGCGACATAGTGTGCCGCATGCCGTTCGTCTAATCAAAAGCTCCCTCCGTGAGACGTTTTCGCTGGGATTTCCGTTCCGAGCGCGCCGCGGACGGCACTGCGGATGCAGCGCTTGACTCGCCCCCCTGACGCCCGGTTGACTCGATATCGCGTTTTTTCGGCGTAAGCGGCGGGTTCGCGGCGGGTAAGCAGCGGTGATGCGGCAGTGAGGACGCAGCCACGCGGCGGCGACGCGGCACCTGCGCGGCAGGCACGCAGCACCTTTGCGGCGGCCACGCGGCGCACGCGCGGGATCATTGGGATCGAAGAATTTCGCTGCTCGCCCACAACAAGAACAAAAGCAGATCATATCCTACTTTGCCAGCCGATTTTTGCCGTGAACGGCTGTTGCACTGGCGTTCGCCCGACCTCGCCATGCAGAGGCGATCAAGGGGGCAAGCTAGCTTCGCAGTCCTTTTGGCCTCACTAAGTAGACTCATAAAGCTGCCCGTCAGCTAGCGCCCCAGTTTCGGTCATTGGCGGCCCGCAAACGAGCCGCCAATAGCCGTCGTGCGGTGCGGCTCAGCTCCTATGCGGCCTTGTAGCGGAAGACGATCACTAGGCCGGCGACCACCATGCCGAGACCAATAAGCATGAGCGCCGACATCGGATTACCCAGGATCGCCCAGTCCATTGCGGCTGTAACGCCGGGAACGAGGTAAAAGAGGCTGGTGACGTTCACCAGATTCCCGCGTGCAATGAGCTTGTAGAGCAGGAACGTGGTGCCGACGGAGATCACGATGGCCAGCCATAGGACCGGCACCACGAACCCTGCGTCCCACGAGCCGTAGAATGCACCAAAGGGTGAGACCGCACCCGCGAACGCAAGTCCGACCGCGTATTGTGTCGGCAGCACCACCCACGGTGCCTGCTTCTCACGCTTCTGAAGGATCGAGCCTGCGGTTATGCCGAGCAGCGAGAGCGCGGCGAACGCCAGCCCAAGCAGGTCGAACTGCATCGAGATAAGCCCATCGGAAACGACCAGCGCGAGACCCACGAGGGCAAATACGAGCCCGAGGAGGCGCGCCACCGTCACACGCTTTTCAGTCAGAAAAATCGTGAAGATCGGCTGCACGCCGAGCAGGGTTGCCAGCGCACCCGGCGTGATTCCGTTATCGAGAGCCAGGAGGTAGCAAGCAGAGTAGAGGCCGGCGATCAGGAAGCCGATCAGGGCATTGCGGCGTCGGGTGCCGCGCTGTGGCACCAGTGTACCATTCCATACCGCGACGGCGATCAGGATCGCTAGTGCGATGCCGTAGCGGAGGACAAGGAGGGCGAATGGAGAGCCGTGCCGCAAGCCAATCTCGGACACGATGGCGCCGCTGCTCCACAGGAGGACGAACGCAGTCGTCGGCAGAAGCGCCGAAACATGACGATAGAACATGAAACTTCACCTGAAAGACATTGAGACGCCCGCGAAGCACGCGAGCAAGCCTGCCGGCAGTTAGCCGGCGACGATCAACACAGGCGGAGGCGGTGCCCCAACGCGGCCGATCCGGTCAGTCAGATGAGGCGGAGGAGGTGGTGACGAGACGCGCGCGACCATGCCAGCGACGGCAATGTCATGGTCAGGACTGGCGTTCACGAACATAGTAATAGGAATAGCCCTGTTCGCCATTGCGGGCAAGCGCATGAGATCAGCCGGTCCCGGTCTCGCCTTCGCGAAGGCGGTACAAAGCGGCAGCATCTTCTATCACGCTGTCTTGTCCGAAGTGGTGTCGCCAGAGCTTTGCGCCGAGTCCGGCCGAGCGATCGAGCGAAGACCCGACCGTCAGCCACTTCAGCATCGTCGGATTCAGACCGGCGTCGAACAGCAGAAAGCCGGCCGCCAGACAGCAGGTATCGGCTTGGATGCCGCAGACGAGCACGCGCTCCACGCCGGCATTCTTTAGGCCGTGAACTCATAAACGGTGGAACGCGCCCTGCTTGGTGATATGCTGGGCGCATGGACTTTTCCTTCATCCTGGTCATCGGCCTGAGTGCGATACTCGCCTCTGCATGGATGATCTTCGTTGA
>JAESFO010000454.1_pt1 | contig 35623 bp, 28 predicted proteins | sample 9269421 | NCBI WGS metagenome assembly JAESFO01 (sample SAMN14502839, study PRJNA617101) | algae metagenome | isolation source: Nostoc desertorum CM1-VF14 and co-occurring heterotrophs from rocky... | place: USA: Clark Mountains, San Bernardino, California | collected 2000-06-05 | reverse complement strand
ATAATATAATTGCAGTTTATCATTGTAAAATTTATAGTCAACAAAAACTTATGATTGACTGGGGCTGAACAACTAGTCAACCCTTGAAATTGCTTCTTTCTGACTTTTTCAGCAAGCCCTAATTAAACTAGAACTCTGGCATTTGACACTCTTCAGCATCAGTATGAGTCATGTTACCATTCTGCTGCGAAAGATCCTGAACCGCCTGTGAATATGCGATATCTGATTCACATACCCTTCTTAATATTGAATCAATCAGTTATAACCAATCTTTTGGACTCTTAGCTAGCTAGACTGCCAACTCAAGACGAGAAATTTTTCTTTTCATTGTACAGTTGTATTAATCTAAATAAAAATTGGTAATTGTTATAAATTAAGGTGTGTATTCTCTCTGCAATCTCTTCAAAATCATTTGATTGAGGTCTGATTGCTTTTAATGCTATGATTTCCTCAAGATAAAGTTTTATGGTATCTTTTAGAATCTTCTGACAAATAGCTAACTGTCCATTGTAACCAAATACGTGATAATTATAGCTTTTATTGACAATATCTAGCTTATCTTGAATGCTTAACTTTTTAGGGATGACATCAGAAAAATCATCAGCAAGAGCAACTTTAGAACCTACTAAGTTCTTCTCTACTTCCTCAATAAATTCAGTGGCCTGTTCGTGACTCATGCCAAACTCAGTAAGCTGGCTAACTTTTTGTAATTTAATTCCAACTTTGTCAACCTTGCTAAATTTATTAGTACTTTTAAGCTTGTCAATAACTTTCTGAACAAATCCCTTTTTAGCCTCATCATCTTGGAACTCTCCAAACAACAACTCAAGGACATCTAGAGATGTCTTTTGCCTTGGTGGAAGCTTTAGAAACTGTGCTTTCTTAGAATCCCACTTTTCCACTACCCTAGCCTGATTTAGCAAGGATACTGATAAGTCTCCTCTCTCAGCTAGCCTATCAATACTTGCATTTCCACAACAGTACAAGACCAAACAATGCCAAATAGATAAATTCCCTTTTTTCACTTTTTATTCTCCTCATTATATATATTTCGAAATAAAATTAAGGTTTAAATATCAAGAATAGTACTTGCTATAAAAGACCAGCTAAGTGTTATCAACTATATAATCTGATTACAGTAACAGTCAAATGCCAAATAAGGCAATATTACAGCAAATTAACTAAAAGTTGCTGCAATATTGCCTTTAAGCTTAATATTTAACCTTGTAACGCCCTAGAAGGCTTTATATCTAGATAATGCTCTACTAAATACTAATTAGCAAAGTATGTATATGTAATTTAATTACAAATTCAACTACTATAGTATTCAGATTTGAATACGCTGTCAACACTGATTTAAAAAGTCAATATATAAATTAAACTTAAAACAAAGATACTAATGATTAATAAAAATTATGGAAAATTCTTTTACTGCTGTATTTGAAAAGTTAGATGACTGGTATATTGGTTACGTTCAAGAGTTACCTGGTGCAAATGTCCAAGAGAAAACTCTGGAAGAAGCTAGAGAAAGCCTACGGGAAGCGATAGAATTAATTCTAATATCAAATCGGGAACTCGCAGAGCAACAAATTTCCGGTAAAGATGTCGTCCGCGAACAGATTAATGTCAAATTATAGTGAAAAGACGTGAATTGATTCGCCATTTGGAAAAGAACGGCTGTTTGTTTCTTCGGGAGGGTGGAAGGCATACGATTTATTACAATCCATCAAACAACAGAACCTCAGCAGTTCCAAGACATACTGAGATTGTTGATATTCTAGCTATCAAAATTTGCAAAGATTTGCAGATTTCCCCACCTTAGTGTTGTAGTGTGTGTTACGGCTTTTGCAGGGCATCAAAAATCGGACGGAAATATTGCGTTACACATTTCACCTAAGGGATTTCCAACAAATAAATTATCCAATCTTGTGGGGTGGTGACATACTTACGAATTTTACCACCCACCTGCTTAATTGTATCGACTGACGAGAACTGATAACTATTTGACTAATAATCCTGTTCTACACCACCTACGACTGGTCTAATTTCAGAAAATGGATCAGTGCCACCACCCCAGTTAAAATCACTAATTCGGATGCTGAAACCGCCTAACTCCAGCACCGGATTGTAACGCAAGGTGATCCCATAGGTGCGACGGCTATATTCTAAAATGTAGTCCGTGCTAGTTTCTTTACCAGTATCCAAGTTAACAGATGTTTGAAAGCCTAAGCGAAAAGGGCCGTAGATTTGCTGTGATATCCCAGCACTCAACACTTTGTTATCAACGGAGCGATCAAACAAAAAGGGTGATAATCCGCTGTTTAAACCTTGAGAGTAACTAATATTAAAAGCGGTATAGTCGAAAAAAGGCCGAGAAAAATGACCAATTTGACCTTGTAAGCCAATTGTAGCAGTTAGGGTACTTTGGTTATCTCCATTGGTGTAATAACTGCTAGTGCCTGTAAGTCTACCGATCGCCTGCAAGTAAGGAACTACAGGGTTAGCTGTGTATCTTAACCCTTCAGTGGCAGTGGGTGGTAATGGTTTTCCCTGCCACAGTAATATCCCTTTACTGAGTTCAGCACTGCCTTGGAAACGACCTAGTGAAATGCGATCGTTTTCCCGCACCGGCTCTAGTAAGTCTTGGCGATCGGTGTTGGCATTGATATATCGAGCGCTTGCTTGATAGGTGAGGTTGATGCCACTCTTGCCTAAAGGAATCACGGGAGAGGTAACAATACCGCCAAGACTGCTCTGGACGGTTTGAAAGCCAAGGGTACCATTGTAAAAGCGAGTGCGGTAGCTATATTCCAGATCCAAAATGTGGGGAAGGGAAGTCCCTAATATCTGGCGCAATCCTAACCTCGCCCGCAAATTCTCTTCTACCTTGTTCAAGTCAAAACTAGTTAACTCTCCAGTCCCCTCAACTACTGCTCGTGGACTCAAAACAGAATTTATCTTTGTTTTCGCAGCAAACAGTGCGCCTAAGTCACCCGTGCCTTCTTGCACAGCTCTCTGTATTAGCAACTGGGGCGTGATTGTCCAGCGTGTTTGCTCTGTATCAATCACTGGAAAGCCACGCTCAATATACAAACCACCCCGATCTTCTCCATCATAGCCGGGGGAAACTATTGCAGGTGTAACGTCCCGCTCCCGGCGGTCAATAGTCCGTTCATTTACCGGAATTGGCAAGGAGATTGTTTGATCCAATACCAAACGCTGCCCCTGTGTCCTGATGCGGTCTACCAAGGGTGTCTCTCGCGTCAGAGTTACTTTATCGGCGCGTAACTCTAATTCTGGGGGCGAAAAAGGATCATTGGTGATGCGGACATCTCTTGCTTGCCAGCCTTGCGGATAAAAGTCAATGTTTTCAGCTTCAAACCTGAGCCGATTCACTGCACCCCCTGCTTTCGGTGGCGGGATATTGGTAGCATCTGCCTGACCACCAATTGTCACATCAATTCCTCCAGGGCTACTCACACCGGAAACGGGCTGATTGGCTCTAATGCTATCGCTGGGCGGACGTCTTGGAACTCCACCAGCAGTTCCAGCAGTTAGACCCGTGGGTGAGAAAGCAAAATCTGTTTGGGCTGAGGGTACGTAAATTTCTCCTCTACCATTTAGCAGTTCCCCATTATCTTGAACAAAGTTATAAGTAAAGCGTTGTCCGCGCAGTACCTGATCGCCCCGTGTTAAAGTTACGTTGCCTTCTCCGGCAGCAATCAAGTTGTCTAAATTGACTTGCAGGCGATCGGCATCCACCACCGCCCCATCAAATCGCACAACTACATTGCCAACAGCTGTAATAATTCGCCGTTGCTCGTCATACTCTTGCCGGTCTGAAGTGACTTCTACAATTCTCGGCTGGACTGGTGGCGTGGTAGTGGACGCTTGTGGTTGATTAGTGGTGTCTACCTTTGGTGTAGGCGTTGGTACTTGAGTTGGTTGTTGAACTTGGGACTGGAATTCTACAGTGATGGGTGCTGAGAGTTGCTTTGTTGGGTTACGAGACTTGAATTTTATAAAATTTTGTACTGATTGAGAATTCGATGCAAGATCAGCAGCAGATACAGAGATATTATCTGTTCCTGAAGACTGTGGTGCAGTAATATCACTTTGCTGTTTTTGCTGGGTTAATTTCTCAGCTAAAATTCCCGCCTTTGATTCGACTAACTTGTTGCTATTTGCGACACTTGGGACAATTTGAAGAGGACGCAAAGATTGAGCGAAAAGGGGACTTGGGGAAACTCTATAGCTAAAGCTACCATCCAAAAAGGTTTGTTTTTCTCCACTAGAGTTTGAATTTGGAAATTGCTCTTTGAGTTTTTGAAAAGGTTCACCTTTTGCGGCTACAGAGGAAGCCTCTGCTCCAACTTTTCTTAGCAACGCAGTAGCTTCTCGTTCCGTCTTCCGTTTGCGTAACGCTGCTCTTAGAAGAATTTCTGAGCGCTCAACGCCGATGCTCGCACTTGTCTTTGTCTCTTCTTTATCTTGGCGGTTAGAGGTTTTAACCTCCTGCGTAGGATAACCAACAATCAGCGATTTTCCCAAAATTGCAGCATTTCCAGAGCTAATTATGGGCGAAACTTCTGGCGGATGGGGTACAGAGGGGATTTTGGCAACTACCAAGTCATCCTGAGTTGAGTTGTTCAAACTTGGCAATGGCGGATCACTCTTGGTGTCACCCGCAATTACCGATTGAGGCAAATCCTTGGGCTGCTTGGATTTGTCTATCTTTTCCTGCATTCCAGTCTCTACAACTGAAAGAAACTTTGGATAACTAGCAGATGAGGCGTGATTTACAGGTTGTAAAGATTCGAGGATAGGAGGCGGATCGGGCGGCAGAACTGGATGAAGCATATTTGAGCATAATCGGGCTAACAAACAGCCAAATGACGGACGGAAGGATGAATATACATTTTGCCTTCCGACTGTCGCCTTCTGCTACCGGTAGCAAGCCACTTGGAGGAGGAAACTTACTAGGCGAGAGTTTAGTAAGTTTCCGTGGCATTTAGTATCTTCCGCCTTCTAATGTCGCGGATGATTTATCGCCCTTTTACTCTAAGTCCCGACGGCCGGGGTTACGAGCTGGATCGTTTGACAAAAATCCGAAGACAAAGATAGTTACGAAGAAGGCAACAACAATATAAACAGCGATTTTTAAAGTCAGCATAGAAATATCTCCAAGGGGTAAGACAAAGAAAGCTTTTCTTTCAGGATCTGCCATGCAGAAAAGATAGCTCCTTTATATTACCCAAATCTCGTCCCTTTTTGAGAGGACTCTGGAGACTGGGGTTACTCTTGTGACGCTAACTGACGGCAAAGGTTTCCCAAAAAGGTAACAGGGGAGATATTTACTATGCCCCATGCCCTATTTCTCAACTTGAAGTTTTGCGAGGTTTTTACCAATTCGGTTTTTGATTACTCGTGCAGGTATGCCTACAGCAACGGAGAAAGGGGGAATATCTCTATTGACAACTGCTCCCGCACCAATAACACTGCCTTTGCCGATAGTAACGCCATCTAATACTGTTACTCCATGCCCTAGCCAACAGTCATCCTCAATCACAATTCCCTTACGAGTAACACCTTGGTATTTTATCGGCTTCATCGGATCGGCAAAATTATGATTATTAGCATATATCCCTGAATGGGCAGCTATTAAGCAGTGTTTACCAATTTTAATGTCTCCTGGCCCCTCAATACACACATTGGGGGCAATAAAGGTGTCTTCATCAATATGTATACACGTATTGTCCAAAGACCCTATATCAACGTTACGCTCAATAGCAACTCTATTTCCTAGATGAATTCTATTATTTTTGTGTCCTCTAGCATCCATCCGCACACCCTTGAAAATATATACTCCGCTACCTATCTCAATACAGCAACTACCGTTAAATTCAACACCATTTTGAATATAGACTGGGCTGCCTATCTGGGCAAAAATACTACGATATCCCAAATTACGCAACTTTGGCCCTAGAATAACGGTAGGAATATCACCTAACATAGTAGTTACTAAAAGTTCTTGCACGCGCTGCAATTTTGAAAAATATTGCTTGTTATGCATAGCTACATATCTCTTCAATTAATTGTTGTTGACAGGATTGATGTGTTGCGGTTTTATCTTGAGCTTCTGCAAATACCAATAAGTCATGTAATTATTAACACGTAACTTAAGGTGGTAGTATTACCGAAATTTACCCATATTTTTAGATGGTTTTTCAACATTTGGAAAACCAGAGCCTAGCTTTGACTATGTGAGCAATTCTTTAACTTAGGTGCGATAGAATTGCTCAATTGATATACACAATTGCGTTAGGTTTATAGAAGCTTTTGTACCAGTCACAGCACGTAAAAGTTTTGCTTCTTTCCACCAGATTAATTAACACAATCTCAGTGCATTGCATGGTTAAACCCCAGACTATTAAATTGTCTAATGGTAAAATTTGCTGGGTTAGATAGGCTACTGTTTTGGTTATCGGGCAAATTTGCAAAGTTTGTTACGTAAATATGGATAAAATTGTTTACTTTGAGCTAATTTATCTCAAACGGTTTTAGCATTTTGAAACAATTCGGTTCCACAAGCTCTTTTGCAACAAAAAATACATTTAACTAGACTATATTCAAAGATCAGATAAAATTTTTGCCTAGCATAAAAATGTAATTATTGTTAAATTTTTATGGGTCTTATTGCCTAAATAAAATCTAATTAGGGTGGATTATCTCCCACATCAGCCATCACATTGAAGTTAACCATCGGTGCAAACAAGTAAGCGCTTCCCCGAGTGCTATGACGGCTTTCTTGCAACGAATTTCTAGAGTATGCTGCTCCAATCATGTTGCACACGGATGATTTACAGACTAACAAATTCACGTTTATAATTACATAAATTGCTTTTAATAACAATTGTTTTTAACGATAACACATTTTATTTTAAGTGGAACACTATTATTAAATAAGTTGATTTTCAAGTTAATTGTTGATGATAATAATAAAAATTAGTTAACTTTTTTACTAGAGCGATGCCTACGGTGGGCAAAGCCTACGCTACTCTGAAATATTTTTATACACTTAGAGAAAATTATTGAAAAAGGTAAGTTTAAAAATGCTTTAAGCGGTTAATTGCTATTTATGTCTATATTTCTAAGGTTGCTTGTTGAAGTAATGCTATCATTAGGTGTTCAAGTCAAAATGATATCTACTATACTTATGACGCTCTCTTCGTTAAAAAGCTAAAAATTTTCTTCTTATTTATTACTTGTATCTAAAAATTTGTAAATCACCCATTCGGGTGAGCCAAGCGGGTGATGCGTGCTTGGCACTACTCATTATAAATTTTATTGAAAGAAGACTAAAAAGTAACTTAGTTTCCAGGAGAAGTCCAGAAAATAATATTAAATGCCTACATTGAGGTATCGGTTTTAACTCACATACTTGGTTCTAATTATGGCTTTAATTAAAGAAATTGTCCAAGAAGCTCTAACTACCGGCTATCTGAGTGTTGTAGCCGAAGATCAACTGCGATCGCAACTTCAAAGTAATTATGACTCAGAAGACCTAGATGCCTGGATCATTTTACAGCGATCTATTGTCGCGGGTGATGTCAAACAAGAATCACGCCGAAAAAAAGCTTCCCCCTCTCCTAAAGCCAAGGACACTTCATCTAGTAAAGCCAAGGACACTTCATCTAGTATCAAACTTGCTTATCAAATGGCAGCGGAGATTGCTTATGCAGCAGCTGTAGCTTTGTCAATGACAAAAAACACCAAAGATCAGCCTTCACTAGGCGCGTAGAATAACACCGTCGCAAGTTATTTCCCTGTTTTAGCACCAAAACATTTATACCAAGTAGTTAGCGTAGGCGTAGCCCGCAGCAGGCATCGCTTTTCTTAGTTAACTGCTTGGTATTATTTTTACATGATCCTAATTTAGGCGATGTTTACGACTACGAGACGCTGTGCGTAGCTTGCTTGCCCGTAGGGGTACGCTATCGGCGTCGCATCACCTTAAGCTAACCTTAACCGAAGAATTATAGTAAGTCTTTTCTCTCATACTGACTCTATGCTAGGGCACTTTTATTAAAAAATAATTAAATTATTAACTGTTTCTTGATGCAGTTATGAGGAATTTTCCCCCTCAGCCAAGACCTTATAATTGATCCCCGCAATGAATTCTAAAATAAATATAAATTATTCGTTCAGAGCTATAATTTTTTTAAGTGATATATGGCACTAAATGATTAAATTTTAATATACCAAGTATATGGCTGAGGCTAAGGCATAGAATTAGAAACACCTTGGTGTAAACTTTAGCAACGAGGTTAAAAAGAATTCTCAATGCTTAACAAAGTCATCGCTTTGTCACAAATTACTGTATAAAGAATTGGCAACATTGGTAAAGAGAGTAAACAATAACCATAGTTAAACTTGGAGTTTTGCCAACTTATGCAGCCAATTCGCACATTTAATGTATCCCCTTCACTACCACCGCGACTCGAACCACTACGGCGGCTGGCATATAACTTGCACTGGGATTGGAACGTTGAAACTAAAGATTTATTTCGTCGCTTAGACTCTGACCTTTGGGAGTCTAGCCATCATAACCCGGTGTTAATGTTAGGAACAATCTCTCAATCGCGGCTTCTGGAAGTTGTCGAAGATGAAGGCTTCCTAGCACAAATGGATCGATCTGACCGTCAGTTAGACGATTATTTACAAGAGCGGACTTGGTATCAGAAACAACGAGAGCAGAAACCAAAAGAATGCTACGCCTATTTTTCGGCGGAATTTGGACTTGTAGATTGTTTGCCCGTCTATTCTGGGGGCTTGGGTGTCCTGGCGGGGGATCATCTCAAATCTGCTAGTGACTTGGGGCTACCGCTTGTGGGTGTGGGTTTGCTGTATCAGCAAGGTTATTTTGCCCAGTATCTTAATGCTGATGGCTGGCAGCAAGAGCGCTACCTGCTCAACGATTTCTACAATATGCCCTTGCATCTAGAGCGCAATCCCGATGGTTCAGAGCTGCGGATTGCCGTAGATTATCCAGGGCGCAAGGTATATGCCAGAGTTTGGCGCGTACAGGTAGGAATGGTTCCCCTGTATCTGATGGATACCAATGTTGAACCCAACAACACTTACGACCACGACATCACAGATCAGCTCTACGGTGGCGACATCGATATGCGTATCCACCAGGAAATTATGCTGGGGATCGGTGGTGTGCAAATGCTCAAAGCTTTGGGGCTAAAAGTTACAGCTTACCACATGAATGAAGGTCACGCCGCCTTCTCTGCTCTAGAACGCATCCGTTTGCTGATTCAGGAAGAGGGACTGAATTATCCCCAAGCTAAACAGGTAGTGGCTTCCAGTAATATCTTTACTACCCACACACCAGTACCGGCAGGAATTGACTTGTTCGCTCCCGAAAAAATGCTGTATTACCTGGGGTACTATGCAGAGATATTTGGGTTGCCCAAAGAGCAATTTTTAGGACTTGGGCGCGAGAATACAGGCGATTTATCGGGGCCTTTCAGTATGGCGGTGCTGGCGCTGAAAATGGCAACATTTTCTAACGGTGTAGCACAGCTGCATGGTGTGGTGTCGCGGCAAATGTTCCAGGGCTTGTGGCAGAAAGTGCCAGTAGAAGAAGTACCAATCGCCGCAATTACTAACGGTGTCCATGCTCGGAGTTGTGTTGCGAAATCAACTCAAGAGTTGTACGATCGCTACCTCGGACCAAACTGGTCATCAGCACCACCAGATAGCCCATTGTGGGAGCGGATGGACGCTATACCCGATGAAGAGTTATGGCGCAATCACGAACGCTGCCGCTTAGACATGATTTTGTATGTGCGGGAGCATTTGGTCAAGCATTTGACCGATCGCGGCGCTTCTGTGTCCGAAATTGTCCAAGCCCAAGAAGTTTTAGATCCCTACGCTTTCACTATTGGTTTTGCCCGTCGGTTTGCCACCTACAAACGCGCCACCCTCTGGATGCGTGATTTGGAAAGGATTAAGCGGCTTTTGCTGGCTAACAAAGACCGGAAAGTGCAATTCGTGATTGCTGGTAAGGCACATCCCAAAGATATCCCCGGAAAAGAACTCATCCGCGAGATAAATCACTTTATCCGCGAACAACATTTAGAAAAACAGGTAGTATTTGTTCCCAATTACGACATTCACATATCTCGGTTGATGGTTGCGGGTTGCGATATCTGGTTAAACACACCGCGTCGCCCACGGGAAGCCTCTGGTACCAGTGGCATGAAAGCAGCCATGAATGGATTGCCAAACTTAAGCGTACTAGATGGCTGGTGGGATGAAGCTGATTACGTCCGCACAGGTTGGGCGATTGGACATGGAGAGAATTACGACGATCCTAACTACCAAGATGAAGTAGAAGCAAATGCTCTCTACGAATTGTTAGAGAAGGAAGTTGTACCTTTATTTTATGAACATCGGGATAGTGATGGTTTACCCCGTCCGTGGGTTGCCAAAATGAAGGATGCAATTCGGTTGAATTGCCCATTCTTTAATACAGCGCGGATGGTAGGAGAATATGCACAAAGGGCTTATTTCCCAGCCAGCGATCGCTATCATACCCTGACTGTTGATAACTATGCTCCAGCTAAAGAATTAGCTGCTTGGAAAGAAAAACTAAGCGAACACTGGTTCAATATCAGAATCAAAGATGTTGATGTATCGGCAGCTTCAGATATTGAAGTTAACCAAACCGTTGCCGTCAAAGCCAAGGTTGACTTGGCAACTTTGACCAATGATGATGTGCAGGTGGAGTTATATCAAGGTGCGATCGATGCCAATGGTGAAATTGTCAACGCAGTGCCAGTGGTGATGGATTATCAAGGTGAAGATGCACAGCAATTGAGCATTTACACGGGTAATATCACCTATACTGCTTCTGGTTTACAAGGTTTGTCTTTGCGTGTATTGCCAAAAAATCCACACCTGGCTAATCCCTATGAACCAAGGTTGATTGCTTGGGCAGAGTAAGAGTGCTGAGTAGTTATTGAATACTCAAGATGAGGCGTTGCTGATTTAAGTTTAGCAACGCCTTTTATTGTGCAATGCAGTTACGCCCCGAAAATAATTATATTCTTTGGGGGATGATAATGTAGCCAGTGGTGCGATCGCCTAATACTAAATTACGTTGTTCTCCCCAATACCACCAGTATGCAGCAACGTAAGCGCAAATTAAACTATCTAGTTTATCTTCAGTTGCTTTGAGGGCTGCGCCTGTAGTGGGGATTTCAAGAATAAACGTAGACGCACCAGTGGCTTGCTGTAGGCTACCGCAGAGACGCAGAGGAGGAGAGAAGGAGGGGAGGATATCGAGAAGATAATTTTGGAGTTTAATTAGTTCTAGACGGCGTTCACTGAGGCGTCCTTTTTTGTATTTGAGGATGCGTTCTAAGTTGAATAGATTAACGATTGCTGGGTGGGGAAAAACTTCTATTTGATATCGGCTAAGTTTTTGCGGTTCAATGGTGGGTGCGTGTGCAAAACCGCGTGATTCTAATTCTAAGCCAAAGTTGATGGTGCGATCGGCGAAGGCTAGGTTTTGATTAGCTGGATAGCATCCTGCATGATATTTACCAAAGTACTTGTGGCTGAGTTTATCGGGGAGGCGGCTTCCGGTGGCGTTGGGTATGAGAGTAGGCGCATCTACGGCGATGATGGCTGGTTCGTCTGGTTGTACGCTTTGATCAATCCAGGTGAGGATGTCTGCAATGGCTTCTTTACGGTCTAGATCAAGTAGTTGAAGTTGTTCATCTATCCATTCTAAACAGCATAGTCCACTTGGTTGAGATTTCCAGCCTAAATCAATGCCAATAAATTTCATGGTTATAACACGAATTTGCGATTATTTTCGCATTATGAGGCAACGATTTACCTAAATTTATTTGCTAAAAATCGTGAAAAATAATCTTATAATCTTAAACAGCTTGTCTTAATTTATTTTACTTGGCAATAAATTAATCAAGATTATTCTAATGAAAATTTTATTTTTACATCCCAATTTTCCCTCGCAATTTCGCAATCTAGCAATAGTTTTAGGTAAAGATCCTAATCATAAAGTCGTCTTTGGAACAAATCGTCCTGAAGGGGAAATACCTGGTGTTTACAAAGCTATTTACGCTCCTTCTCGTGAAGCGGCTCCCCAAACCCACCATTACGTTCGCAACCTAGAAAATGCTGTTCTCACCGCACAGGCTGTCTATCGCGTGGCAGAAAAATTAAAAGCTGAAGGTTTCGTTCCAGATATAGTTTATGGTCATTCTGGTTGGGGACCGACTTTATTTATGAAAGATATTTTCCCCAAAGCAGAATTATTATGTTACTTTGAGTGGTTTTACCATGCTCACGGTTCCGATGCAGATTTTGATCCCAATGAACCATTGAATGCTGATGATGAATGCCGCATCCGCGTGAAAAATGCGCCGATTTTGACTGATTTATATAGCTGCGATCGCGGTCTTTCTCCGACGAATTGGCAACGTCAACAATTTCCCAAAGAATATCATAGCAAACTCACTGTAATTCATGATGGTGTTGATACCAAATATTTTGTTCCCAAACCAGGTGCAAAGTTAGTTTTACCAAGAATAAATCTTGATCTTTCTCATGTAGAAGAGTTAGTAACTTATGTGGGACGGGGGATGGAACCTTATAGAGGTTTTCCGCAGTTTATGGAGGCAGTGGCACTAATTCAGCAGCGAAGACCTAAGTGCCATGTGGTAGTTGTGGGAGAAGATCGGGTGGCTTATGGCAAGAATCTCCCCGATGGTCAGACTTATAAAAAATTAATGCTAGAAAAATTAAAATCATCTTTAGATTTATCGAGGTTGCACTTTACAGATAGGCTTCCTTACAATGAGTATCTTCAAGTTTTACAAGCCTCTTCTGCTCATATTTATTTAACTCGTCCTTTTGTTTTATCTTGGTCAATGTTAGAAGTCATGGCAGCAGGATGTTTACTAATAGCTTCTAAGACTCCACCAGTATTAGAAGTCATCCAAGATGGAGTAAATGGATTGTTGGTAGATTTCTTTTCTCCTCAAAATGTTGCTAATCGGGTTGAAGAGGCGCTAAATAATCCTCAAGAGATGCAAGCAATTCGTGCAAATGCGCGAGAGACAATTTTGAAGCGTTATGATTTAGCGAAACTGTTACCACAGCATTTGCAATGGATGTTCGCTGGTAAAAGTTCTGAAAGTTTGAAAAAGCGCTCAGTTTCTAAAGGATTTGGCAAAAATTAGATGACATTAGTCATTAGTCATTAGTCATTAGTTACAACTAATAAAGGACAGATCACAAAAAAATATAAAAGCGATATTTAAAATGCGGATTCTTTTTACTATTGCCCATTTTTTCAAACCTAACAGTGAGGGCCGTCATGCTTCTCAACGCAAAGACCCACAACCCCGCTTGCAGGCGTTAACTAAAAGCATTACCGCTTTACACCAATTATTTGGTAAATCTCAAAGTATCATCAACATTGCTCAACGACTAGCTTTCCCTGCTAACCAGCCTCAGTCGCACGAACTAGACATTGTTATTTGTACAACCAAAGATAATCATCTTCTGAATCAGCTTCTTTTGCCATCCCATTTATATAAGCATCATTCTACTAATGTAGAACCTCTGCTTTTGGGGTTTGAGTGCCAAGTTGTTCTGCAAAGTTGTCTCAATAAGTATGATTATTATTGCTTTCTTGAAGATGACCTAATTATTTATGATCCTTGGTTTTTTATCAAATTAAACTGGTTTACTCAACAAGCAAGTGATTTAAACTTGCTCCAGCCAAATCGTTATGAAGTTTCCCCCCACGGTTTGGTTCACAAAGCTTACATTGATGGGGATTTGGCTTTGCGAGTAACTGCTCCCTTTCAAAATGTGCAGGAGCAACCGGAACTCAAGGGTACAATTATGAATGCACCAATTACCTTTCGCCGTGCCCTCAATCCTCACGCAGGCTGCTATTTTTTAAATGCAAATCAGATGACTCATTGGGCTAATCAAGCTTATTTCCTTGATCGAGATATTAGCTTTGTTGGGCCTTTAGAAAGTGCTGCCACTTTGGGAATTATGAAGACATTTAGAGTTTACAAAACCTCACCGGAACAAGCAAGTTTTTTGGAGATTCAACACTCTGGAACAGGGTTTTTGGGGCTAATTGGAGGACAAGTTGGTTTGGCAGAAAAGGGAAATTGAATTTTAGGATTTGCTGAGAAAGATTACTGCGATCGCTATTTTGGAAAATTAGCTAATTCTCTATCTAATATACCAGCTTCTTTAGTTTTAAGAATTCTCCTTTATTTTTAGTATTCAGAGCAATATCAGTTAGATAAGGAATAAGTGCGTAGCCTATACACTCTGCTAAACGTGGTGGTACAGCATTTCCAATTTGCCACATAGCTTTTTTCATAGAACCTTCAAAAATAAATGAATCTGGAAACGTCTGTAATCTTGCCATTTCGCGAGCGGAAATAACACGGTTGAGATAAGGATGAATATGAGTGCCACCGTGGTTCTCTTTAACAGTCATACTGGGTTTACCAGGATATTGCCGTTTGAAAGCATCAACATATTTTGTATATAATGAACCACCTGGAGGTACTTTAGCAATTCGCTCCATATACTCAGGTGAATGTTTAGTCCACTGATGGTTTATCTCTGGTATTGGGGTATATGCTGGTAAATCAGAAATAGCCGATTCAATAGGTTTGTATTCTTCGGGTAATAACTGAGGCTTAGGATAGGGATTTGGCATTCCAAATCTGTTAGCTATAAAGATGGCTCTTGGTCGAATTTGTGGCACTCCATAGGCAGCAGATTCAAGAATTGCAACAGATATATTAGGATAACCAATAGATTTAAAAGCTTCGATAATTGCTTTTTTTACATCTCCGTTTTGTATAGTCAGAATACCTGGAACGTTTTCCATAACAACATACCAAGGACGTATTTCTGAGACAACACGCACAAATTCATAAAATAAACGATTACGGGGATCTTTATGATCACGTTTTCCTGCTACCGAGAAACCCTGACATGGCGGCCCGCCTATCACAAGATTTACTTCAGATAAGCCGATTTGTTGTAGCCAATTACGGGAATCAAACTGTTCGATATCTCCACAAAAGTGATGACATTGTGGAAAGTTATTTTTATGAGTAGCAGAAGCGATTGGGTTGATTTCAACGCTAGCTAAGGGTTTAAATCCAGCTTGAACTAGTCCTTGTGTTATACCTCCTGCTCCACAAAACAGATCCATGAAGGTGTAATTAGATGCTGGATTTGGTACAGGATCAACATCAATGAATATTTTGTATGGATCTAAGCCATTTTGGTCTAGTTCTCGTTTGATACGTTCATAACGTCCTAATTTGGGTTTTTTTTGCTTTATAGTAGAGTGATTTTCCTCGTTAGGAAAAAAAGAAAGTTGGGTTCCTTGCATTTTTTGTTTGATATTGATGTCTGCTTCTGTGTGATATATAGCCTGAAATGTATCAAGCATTGCACAGTTTTTGCAGAAACCCACATAAGCTCAACTTAAAACTTGTTTTAAGATTTAGGTTGCTACTCCACGAAGTTTAAATCCGCTATATTGCTGCTAAACTTCTCTTAAATTGTGACTAATGGTTTTTCAACAGAGGTAGGCGCGGTTAGCGGATCAAATCCTAACTGCTCAGTAATGCGCTCTCTGGCTAAAAGGCGGTACTCCCAAAAATGCTCGCCAGCAGCACATAAACCTAGATACATATTCACGAATTGGGGCTTGGTGCGGAGAATAGCCCAAAGCTGTTGCCAAAATTGACCCCGAATTTCCTGCCGTTGCCAGCCTTGACGCCAGAGCAAGTGTGCCAGCAGTCGCAGTCCTTTGCCAGGAGGAAAATACATTGTCTGCTGTAATTGGGGATTAGGTGTAATCTTGAGGCATTGTTCAAAACAACGTCGGAGATAGTTTTTGGGTTCGTACATTCTCCAAATTGCCTCTAAATATTCTTTAGCAACTTCAGTCATCGGCCGGGTAGGAACAAAATTCATTAAGGAATTCTGATCCCCCACCTCCAAAATTCCAAATTCTTCTAATAATCGCTCCTCTTTTTTTAGTCTTTCCCAGAGGGCAGTATTGGGAAGGGCTTGCAGTATACCTAGCATTGGTTGAGGAATGCTGGTTTCTTCAATAAAAGCTTGAATTCGCTCTCCAGCACCAGTTTTTTCTCCGTCAAAACCAATGATAAATCCTGCATAGATTAACAATCCAGCTTGATTGATGGTACGACAGGCTTCTAATAGGGGATTGCGAGTGTTTTGAAACTTGCGAGTGACTTGGAGGCTGTCTTGATCTGGTGTTTCAATACCCAAAAAGACTGCGTAGAACCCAGCTTTAACCATTAGTTCTAATAGCTCAGTATCTTCTGCTAGGTTGACGGAAGCTTCGGTTAAGAAAGTGAAGGGATAATTGCGTTCCTGCATCCAGGGAATTAATTCTTGTAAGAGGCGTTTCACATTGCGCTTATTGCCAATGAAGTTATCATCCACTACGAACAGAGATCCCCGCCAGCCTAAGTCATAGAGGGTTTGAAGTTCTGCTAGAGTTTGACTGGGTTCTTTAGTGCGTGGTTTGCGACCGTAAAGATTGATGATGTCACAGAATTCGCATTCAAAAGGACAACCGCGAGAAAACTGGATTGCCATCATTAAGTAATCATCTCGCTTGAGTAAATCAAAGCGAGGGATGGGGCTTTGGGTTACATCTGGTTTTTCAAGGGCACGGAAGGTTCCTTCTTCTTCACCTTTGGCGATCGCTTCTAAAAATTGTGGAACTGTAATCTCCCCTTCATCTAAAATCAAATAGTTAGCTCCTGCTTTTTGGGCAGGTTCTGGTACTGAGGTTGGATAAGGGCCACCTACAGCAACTTTTTTCCCCAGTTGCGCTGCTTTTTGAATTTGGGTGAGAAAGTCTTCTTTCTGTGCAAGCATTGCAGAAAGAATTACTATGTCGCACCATTGCCAATCAGCATCCGTTTCTTGATTAACATTGCGGTCATAAAACCGAACTTCCCAGTCTGTTGGTAGCATAGCGGCAACAGTGAGAATTCCTAGCGGTGGAATAGATGCTTTAAGTCCCGCTATCTTCATGAATTCGTCGTAAGACCAAAAGGTTTTGGGAAAGCGGGGGTAAAGTAAGAGTACTTTCATTGCTGTAGTCCTCTAATTAAATTTTGTTTAGAAAATTTTTACTTTTGATAAATCCGTGTTCTGGATGCTCATTGCAGAGATGATGCTAATAGCCTACTAGCCTGAGTCAAAGAATTAACTCATAAATTCGAGGTTACTGCCACTTTCTCTGAAAGAAAATTAAATTTTGTCTATTTTTGTAATCAAAAGTACATAAACTGCTTTGAGGAAGAGAAAAAGCTTTAGTTATAGCGTTTTGCAGTTTAGTCTTTCTATTATCGTGTTATGTAAACGCAACCTTTTACAATGCCATTGCATCAACTAACAATGCTATTGCATTAACTAACAATGCTATTGCATCAACTAACAATGCCATTGCATTAACTAACAATGCCATTGCATCGACTAACAATGCCATTGCATCGACTAACAATGCCATTGCATCGACTAACAATGCTATTGCACCGACTTTTTCTTTTACAACGGACTACAGTCAAGCTTTACAATGTCCACCCTGCCACACTTCCCACCCTATGCGTGATAAATTCGGGTAAAAGCTGTCTTACCACACAAACTTGTCGTTTTCCTTTCTGAAGAATCGGATTTGAGTTAAAATCTCTCATTCCACAACGGCGAGTTGACCTGGAAAATGTCAAAATTAAATGAGTTTTGCGTAGGCGCAAGCGACTTGTCGCCAGACATCGCCACTTTAATAGCGCGGATTTGAGATAACTAAGTTGAAATTTATGGGCAAGCAACGTGTTCTTTCTGGAGTTCAACCAACAGGCAATTACCATCTAGGTAACTACTTGGGAGCCATTCGCAACTGGGTAGAAGGTCAGAGCGAATACGAAAATTACCTCTTTGTGGCTGATTTGCACGCGATTACAGTGCCACACGACCCAAAACAATTGGCAGCTGATACCTACACCCTTGCTGCTCTCTATCTAGCTTGTGGTCTTGATTTAAATCACTCCACCATCTTTGTACAATCACACGTTTCGGCCCACAGTGAACTCACCTGGTTGCTCAACTGCATTACACCTCTCAACTGGCTGCAAGACATGATCCAGTTCAAGGAAAAGGCTGTTAAACAGGGAGAAAATGTGAGTGCAGGCTTATTAGATTACCCTGTACTGATGGCAGCTGATATTTTGCTTTACCAAGCGGATAAAGTGCCAGTGGGTGAAGACCAAAAGCAACACTTGGAATTGACACGGGATATTGCAGCTCGGTTAAACCACCAATTTGGTAAACCAGATCAGCCAGTTCTGAAGTTACCAGACCCTTTAATTCGCAAAGAAGGAGCAAGGGTGATGAGTTTAGCGGACGGTACACGCAAAATGTCGAAATCCGATCCTTCGGAGTTAAGCCGAATCAGTTTGCTAGATTCACCAGAACAAATTCAATACAAGATTAAGCGCTGTAAAACTGATCCCATTCGTGGGCTGACTTTCGATGATCCAGCGCGTCCAGAGTGTAATAATTTGTTAACGTTGTATACATTGCTGTCTGGAAAGAAAAAGGAAGATGTAGCCGTTGAATGTCAGGATATGGGTTGGGGGCAATTCAAGCCATTGTTGACGGACACGATAATTGAATCCCTGAAACCAATTCAAGAAAAATATCAGACAATAACCAAGGACAAAGGCTATTTGGAGTCTGTGTTGCGGGATGGAGGAGAAAAAGCTAGGGCGATCGCAAATCAAACTTTATCACAAGTAAAAACTGCTTTAGGTTACTCGCTTCCTCTATAGGTTTTCACTTTTGGGTGTGATTTGCTATACCATTTAATAAATGGAAATTCTTAATTTTATGCATCACACCCATAGCCCCACAGCCTTCCAGAGAGCTGTACAAGCAGGTGAATTTCTAGTTACTGCCGAGGTAGCACCTCCAAAAGGGGGAGATCCAGTGCACATGATTCAAATGGCGGCGACTCTTAAGGGAAGGGTTCATGCCGTCAATGTTACCGATGGTAGCCGCGCAGTATTACGGATGTCTTCGTTAATGGCCTCGGTTATTTTGTTACAAAACGGTGTAGAGCCGATTTGTCAAATTGCTTGCCGCGATCGCAACCGCATTGGTTTACAAGCTGACCTTATGGGTGCTCATGCTTTGGGCATACATAATATCTTAGCTTTGACTGGCGACCCAGTAAAAGCAGGCGATCATCCAGATGCCAAAGCTGTGTTTGACTTGGAAGCTGTGCGACTGCTGCAACTGATCCGGAAAATGAATCAAGGCGTTGATTGGAACGAAAAACCTTTGACTGATGGAGCGTTAGATTTATTTGTTGGTGCAGCTGTAGATCCGCAATGCAAAAGTTGGTCGGGTTTGCAAAGTCGATTTGAACGCAAAATCGAAGCAGGAGCGCAGTTTTTTCAAAGTCAGTTGATTACCGATTTTGAGCGGCTAGAAAAGTTTATGGATGCCATTGCCTCTGGCTATAAAAAACCGATTTTGGCAGGGATTTTTCTGTTGAAATCGGCAAAAAATGCCCAGTTTATTAATAGATGTGTTCCGGGTGTAAATATTCCCCAACATATTATTGATAGATTGGCAAAAGCCAAAGATCCTTTTGAGGAAGGGATGAAAATTGCTGCTGAACAAGTGCAAATAGCACGGCAATTATGTCAGGGTGTCCATATGATGGCAGTGAAGCGAGAAGATGCGATCGCGCCAATTTTAGATTTAGCTGGGGTTGCTCCAGTTAATCAGTTAGTATCTAAGTAAATGAGATAACTAATCTTTTCTTACAGCAGATGGAAACAAACATCTGCTTTTTTAATGCTGCAATCAGCCATTAAGCTGTTACACATTTAAATTGAACATTTACATCAAGGCTGATGACCGATGACTGATAACAGCTAACAGTTTACGGCCGTAAACAGTATTTATATAATTTAGGCGCGCATCAGCTTAACTATTGGCTTCCAAGGGGCGCTGAAGGCAAAGCTCGAAACATTAATTTTCTAATTTTATTTAAATATTAAAAGCGCGATCGCCTCTTTTATGTTTAGTTTTACTAAACCAGAAGCGATCGCAGTTAAAAACCTGGGTTACATCTTACCGTGTTGCAACACTTGTTGTAGATGTTGGCGAATCTCTTGCGCGTGTTCAATATCAGATTGCCGCAATTTTTGGAACAATTCTACACAAGGCTGAGAACCTACTTGCTCTGCATCTTTGATATAGGTATCGTAAGCTTTAACGGCTTCAGCCTTGTTGTGCAAAACGGTGACAAAATCGTATTCCAAGTTGCTAATGGGTTCTTGAGATTCTCCGTTACCTGTATTTGTAGCCATTGCTTGACCTCTTTTAGAATTCCTAATTAACTTTATACTCACCCTTAAAGAGCGATTCATCTTCCAAAAAGAGTATATTTCAATACGTCAGAAGTACCTTGCGAGTGGCGTAGCCCGTCGTAGAAATCGCCTCACAATTACCTCAGCATTATTCAATTACTACAGAATTTATTAAAGGGTTAGTTTTAAGGTAATTACAACAAAAAAGCGCCCCCCATTTCTGGAAGGCGCTTTTTATTTAGCTAATGTTCAGAATTAACCGTTGATAGCAGGAGCAGTAAGAGCTACAGGAGTAATTTCACCAGCAGCTAAGTCTAGGGGGAAGTTGTGAGCGTTACGCTCGTGCATTACTTCCATACCCAAGTTAGCGCGGTTGATTACGTCTGCCCAGGTGCTGATGACGCGACCTTGGGAGTCAATTACTGATTGGTTGAAGTTGAAACCGTTCAAGTTGAACGCCATCGTGCTGATACCCAAAGCGGTGAACCAGATACCGACGACGGGCCAAGCTGCGAGGAAGAAGTGCAGTGAACGGCTGTTGTTGAAAGAAGCGTATTGGAAGATTAGACGACCGAAGTAGCCGTGGGCTGCAACAATGTTGTAGGTTTCTTCTTCTTGACCGAATTTGTAACCGTAGTTTTGTGATTCGGTTTCGGTGGTTTCACGCACCAAGGAAGAAGTTACCAGAGAACCGTGCATTGCAGAGAACAATGAACCGCCAAATACACCAGCCACACCTAACATATGGAAGGGGTGCATCAAGATGTTATGTTCTGCTTGGAACACGATCATGAAGTTGAAGGTTCCAGAGATACCCAAAGGCATACCATCAGAGAAAGAACCTTGACCGATGGGGTAGATCAAGAATACTGCGGTAGCGGAAGCCAAAGGTGCGCTGTAAGCTACGCAGATCCAAGGACGCATGCCTAAACGGTAAGAAAGTTCCCACTGACGACCCAGGTAGCAAGCGCAACCGATCAAGAAGTGGAAAACTACCAATTGGTAAGGACCACCGTTGTACAACCACTCATCTAAGGAAGCAGCTTCCCAAATGGGGTAGAAGTGCAAGCCAATAGCGTTGGAGGAAGGAACAACTGCACCAGAGATGATGTTGTTTCCGTAAATCAATGAACCTGCAACAGGTTCACGGATACCGTCGATGTCTACTGGAGGTGCTGCGATAAAAGCGATTACGAAACAAGCAGTAGCAGCTAGCAGGGTTGGGATCATCAATACACCAAACCAACCGATATATATACGGTTGTCAGTGCTGGTAATCCACTCGCAAAAGCGATCCCATACGTTAGCGTCAGAGCGCCGTTGTAAGGTTGTGGTCATTATTTTATAAGTGCTGTTTTTTGTTAAATATGGAACAAGCAGATTTGATTTTGCCTGTTGAAATACAGTCTACATTAATTTACTTTGACGCGATCTTTGACTTAATATTCTGTAACAGAATTCTTTAACATAATAATCGAAATATAAAGTTTTCCTGCTATATAAAGTAGTAATAAAAGTAATGAATTTAGGCTTTGTAAGCCATTTCAAGACTAAACTGGCTATAACTTTCAATGACGTGATCGCCTCGTTTATTGTCTTTACATTCCTTTACAAATAAGCTGTTAGAGAAATTTTCAACTCTATCGATTTGTAACGAAAGAATAAGTTGTACATTGTCTTACTGTTTTGTGTTGATTTTTTGTAGAAACTTAAAAATCAAAGTATATGTAGGGCAAACTACCTTCAGGAGCGAATAACCAAACAGCGTAGAAACAGATGGGGACAAAGACAAGCTTAAGAGGCCAGTTAAACTCTAACTTCAGCATTCGGTTAAAGGCATAAACTACAGCCATAAGGGCAGCTAAAGCTATAAGTAACCAAGTGAGTTGAGATTGGCTTATATTTAAGGCATCTACATATACCTTTTGAGCAAACTGATCGTCAGCAGGGTAATTCCAAAGATGCCGAATTACCAAAGAAGAGTCTTGAAGATTAGGTAAGCGGAACCAAATCCAAGAGGTAAAAACCATTAATTGGGTCAATAACCAAGCTACAAAGATACCCAGAGGATTTTGCCAGAATTGTTCTAGCTTTTCAAAGCGATCGCTCATAGTATCTGTAAGTCGATGAACCACCAAGGCTAACCCGTGGAATATGCCCCAAACTACATAACCCAAGGCAGCACCGTGCCAGATACCAGCGATTAGCATTACAATAAATAAATTCCAGCAGGTACGTACTAAACCCTGACGAGAACCACCCAAAGGAAAGTAGACATAGTTACGTAGCCAATCTCCTAGAGTCATGTGCCAGCGTCGCCAAAATTCGGAAATATTGGTGCTGAAATAAGGAAAGTCGAAATTCTCAGGTAGAACCAAGCCAAAAAGCATAGCACTACCACGGGCAATGTCTACATAACCGTTGAAATCTAGATATAACTGCAAACCGTAGGCAAATGTAGCTAACCACAGATCGGTACTACCCGCCCGTTGTAAGTTCCCAAAACATAAATCGACGAAAATCCCCAAGTGGTCTGCAAAAATACCTTTTTTGACTGCGCCCCTAGCAATCAACCACAGCGCCTGGGCTACTCTATCGCTACTGGGGAAGCTTAGTGTATTAAATTGATTTGCTAAGTTGTGGTAGCGCGTAATCGGGCCTGAAATCAGTTTGACGAAGAATAATTTGTAGGTAGCAAATTTGAGAAACTGATCAGTAGCAGGGGCACCACGATAAACATCTATTAAATAGGCAATGCATTCAAAGGTAAAAAATGAAATTCCCAAGGGTGCAATTAATTTAAAAGAGCTATCTGGTGAGTTTGTTTGTATATTAAAAACAAACTTTAATAAAGGGGTAAAATACTTAAAACCTAATAATAGTAAAACATTTAAACTTATCCCTAGCCACAAAAGTTTTAAACGACGGCGATTCCAGTCACCTTGGGCAAATTGCCACTCTTCATTAGAAATTTGCCAATCAAGAGAATGTTTTCCTGGTGATGTATTTTTACCAATCTCTAGCCCCACACGGAAATTAATAAAGGTTAATGCTAATAGTAGTGGTATATACTGGATGTGCAATGATGCGTAGAAAACCAAACTGGCAATTAGCAGCGTCCATAATCGCAATTTATGTTGTGCTAAAGACCAATAAATTCCTAACACACTCAATAAGAATAGCCCATAGAAAATTGATATAAAGTTCATTTTTTAGTCATTAGTCATTAGTCATTAGTCATTAGTCATTAGTCATTGGGCATGGGGCATAGTTTTCTCTCTGTACCCCTTGCCCCCTGACCCCCTGCCCCTCTGCCTCTTACTTCACGGGCCAAGGAATCATCGGGTCATTAGCCAACTTTTTAGAGACTTCGTATGCTCCAAAGCGGTTGAGGTGGCTGGGGTCAGAAAAGTAGTCATTTGCTTTTGGCCACTGTTGGCTCAGATCTCGATAAATAAAGTTGGGACTAGTAGCTAGACGCAACATATATTCCTGAAATTCTTGCTCATATTGTTTACGCACTGGATCTAAATAATCTGCCGTAAGAGGCATATTGATAAAAACTAAGGCAATTTTCTGAGACTGGGCAAACTGAAGCACTTCTTGAAAGGCAGCATCTTGCTGTCCTTCTACTTGGAAAAATTTATAGTCGTTGTCGTAATTTCCGGTAACTCTAGAATGTTTTTGATAGTATCTAGCAGGATTGAAGCGAATAGACAAAGGTAGAAAACCATCAAAATCAACTGATTGTCGAGAAGTAATCTCATCTGAAGTACCGTCTGTTGGTTGTCTTTGTGATGCAACTGTCTGATTGCGACCAAATATAAGCAGTTGTTTTTGCAGTAAATTTTTAATTTGGTCGCGGTTTGGGTAGCTAGCAGAAAGAGATGCTAAAGCCTGATTTAACGACTGATTGACAGCTTCATAGGTGCTAATTTCCGGTTTTTCTTCTTTTACCTTTTCTTCTTTTGAACTTACCGTATTTTCGGGCGAATAACTGCTATCGGCTGTTGTTGGGGTTTTTTGGAATGCTTGTTTATAACCAGCTGATGCCGCGATGGATTTAAAAGTAATATCCTCGCGTCCACCGTTGAAGGCACGGGCCCCATCTGCCCAAAGAATTATTTTAGGCAGTTCTGATGGTTCTAGTACATGGCGAATCACAAAGTCTACAACTTGTGCGGTAGCACCGTTAATCCCAAAGTTAAACACATCAATATTTGGATAGCCCTGAGTCACTAAAGCTTTAGAAAGTGCTGCCGGATCTATTCCCCTAAGAGCGCGGGAGGAGCCAATAATTAACACATCTGGCGGAGTACCATTTATAGCCAAACGCTGTTTATACAGTGCTAGTTGCTCGTCTAACTGCCTAACATTGAAACTTGGCATTTGCGATCGCGCTGCTAAAAGAATAGCGGTAGCGGTTGCTTTTTCCTTCAGTGGTGCGGCTGCTAAATTATTTATTGGAGTCTCATCACTTTGAGTAAACTCAGAAGCATTAAATACAGAACTCTGATTTGGAGGAGATTTTGTTTTAGAAGTGCTGGTAAAAAATGTCGTTTTCTCACTCTGAGTTTTCCCAGATGTCAAAGATGCCTTTTGCCTAGAAGAAGATGAAGGCAAGACATTAGCCACTTTTGGCGAACTAGTTGTACCCCGTGCAATAATTTGACCCAACACCCAATCGGTTTGGAGGGTAAGTAATAATCCTAGTGTCCCCCAAACTAAAGCAATCTTAAGTCCTTGAACATCAGGGGTTTGTTCTTGCGACTCGTGGCTTTCGGTAAATAGCTGGCTTTTCAACAGGAATTTTTTCGCTGTTGCACTCGCCGTTACCATCCAATCTCGCGCTACTTCTGTCACAAAACTTTGAACATCTTCTGTCGTTAAGTCGGGGCGCAAAATTGGCTCACTAGTCTCAGAGCTTACCAGATCGTTAACGTATTTAGAAGTAGCAGCAAATTCTGGGGTTGCTTCTGGTACTAATCGTTGGCGATGCTCAAGATCAACACCATAGTGCCAAAAAGGTTCTTTATTCCCAGCCCGGCGACCGTAGACACGTATCCCCATGATACCAGGAATCTTTAACTGGCGAATAAACTGTGTAACTTTGTTTGCTACTTGTTGACGTCCTGGGCAAATAGGCGCATCACACATGATGTGTAATAAATCATTTTTGTTCAGCAGGAGGACGCGAACTCCACCTGTCAATAGACGCCAATCCAGGTCAGGATTGAGTAAACGCTCCAGTAAAAATATGATGGCTGGTTCATCACCAGTATTGGCCAAATCTAGCGGTGATGTGGCAAAGGCGGGATATTTTGCAGCAGGTAAAGCCAGCCAATCAATCCAAGTAGGTTCCTGGTCGCCTGCTTTTTGTCCGTATACAGTGGCGGCGAGAATGCCTTGAGGGGCGATCGCTTCTAACTGGGGTAAAATCGCATCTAAGCACACTACCTTGTCGGGAATTGGAGCGGTTCCTAAGGGATCAAAAGCTGGGATACAAAAGATATGTAGTGTTGATTCTTTCAGAGAAACTTGTACACCAATTTTTAACCCTGACAATACCTCAGTTAATAATCGAGCGATCGCTTGTACATCTCCCCAACGCGCCCACTCCTTCAGCATTACCTCTGGTGGTGTCAAATCCACCCGCAGCAGCCAATCAGGGGCAGTTTCGCCGCTTACCTGGGAAACAATTATGGCATCTTGGTAGCCAGAAAGCTTGAGATAACGCAACTTCTGTGCTATCGGTTCAGCAAGCAACGATGCATCAGGGCTATAGCTCGACTGGCAAAATATCCACAAGCGATCTTCTTCTGGCTGAGAGTTCTTTGGCTTATATGGCTTAATCTTTACTTGTACTGATACGCCTAATACACTTAGCGTTTCGCTAAGATACCGAGCAATGGCCTCTGGGTTGCCTTGGCGTGCCAAACTTTCGTTAGAGACAATCAGCGCCCCACCCAATTGTTTTGATTTTTCCGAGTCTGCTAGCAAGGCTTGCTCCACCTGCTCCAGATGCTTATCTATTTGATTCAAGTAAACCCGGTGGCACCATTTGGGGCGTTGTTCCCCTTTTCTTCGGCCATAGACAAATACTTGATATATTGAGGGTTGTTCGTTACTTGTGAGGATATCTAAGTTTGTTTGTTGTAGTGCTTGCAGCAAGTCAGACAAAGTGCGCCAACGCTGCGGACATTCTGTACCTTCACAAAGAATATGAAGGTCATTTCCCCGTAACCGAACTTTCACTCCGAAAGTGTTGATCCCTGTTGCTTGGCTTACCCATTGCACTAAGGATTGCTGGCGATCTGGTAATACTGTTTTCATGGGAAGTTAACTTTACAGGAAGCGATTGTTGGGGGATAGTGCCTGCACTTGTAAACTAGAACCATAGGTCTATCATACTCTGACGGTTTTTTTTAACAATTTTGTTACCTTCGTAGCTTACAAAATCGGCCAAGATAGTCTTGTATAGGTTGCAAGTCTGACTAATGTTGAGTTTTGCGTTTATTTTACTAATAGGGAGTCATAAATCGGAAGTTAAGAGTTAGGAGTTAGAAGTTAGAAGTTAAGAGCCAAGCGTCAGAATAATTTTATATGACTGACTGATGGCTTGTCCTTTAAAGCTGGACTTGCTTCCCACTGCGCTAACGCCCTTAATTGGTGAAACAACCAACAAGCTTATCTCATTTAATACTCCATCCCTTGATCGTTGGAGCCATCTTAACTCCTAACTCGTAACTTTCAACTCCCGACTCCTTTTGACTCATATTCCCATAACCAAGAATTAGCAATGCCTCCTGCCAACCAACAACCTTCAACTAACCCCACATCCAATCTGGATTTGTTTAGCATTCCCCAATCTTTCCTTTTACAAATAGGTACAGCGTCTATATTACTGCTGCTCATTACCGGAAAAACCACAGTAAGAGCGCTAGAAGGCATAGGGGAAGCCAGTGAAGAATTGTTTCGAGGCGATCGCCTCCCGATTCTCGACTTCCCAGAGGATCACGAAACTAATCAAACTTAGAAAATATACACCAAATAATTATTTGCTCAGGAACAACCTGGTAAGCACTAAGTGCAAAACCTAGAAGCGTAAACAGTAATTAGCTTTACAACATAGAGAATATGGGTTCCCTTTTATACTCTTCGTCTCAAACTGCGGATATATACCCGGTGTCGGAATTATTTTTGCGTCATCGTCTCCAGGTAGTGGAAGAATTGTGGGAGTCTGTTCTCCGGCAAGAATGCGGTCAAAACATGGTAGATTTGTTGCGGCAGTTGCGTGATTTGTGTTCGCCAGAAGGACAAGCAACAAATGACCAAGCATCCTCAGCCGTCAAGTTAATTGAACAACTAAATATCAACGAAGCAATTCGTGCGGCTCGTGCTTTCGCTCTGTATTTTCAGTTGATTAACATCATAGAGCAGGAATACGAACAACGGCAGCAACTGAGTCGCTATGAGGCAGAAACAGAGGCTATAGCGCCAGAAACAGCATCCAATGTCAATTATTCGTCTAATCAAGGAGAAGATGACGCGCCTGTTAGTAGGGGAATAGCAGCAGACTTGCTGAGAAAGAATTATCTAGAAAAAGCGCAAGTCAAACCAAAAGGTACTTTCGCTGCCTTGTTTCCCTATTTATTGAAACTGAATGTACCACCCCAGCAAATTCAACGTTTAATCGCACATCTGGATGTGCGGTTAGTTTTCACCGCGCACCCGACGGAAATTGTTCGTCATACCATCCGGGATAAGCAGCGCCAAGTGGTACAACTTCTGCAAAAACTGGATACCCTGGAAAACCATTTTGGTACTACGGCCGGGGGATATGCTTGGGAAGCAGCAGATGTCCGCGAACAATTGCTTGAAGAAATTCGCCTCTGGTGGCGCACAGACGAACTTCACCAGTTCAAACCCACTGTGCTAGATGAAGTGGATTATGCGCTGCACTACTTCCAAGAAGTTTTATTTGATGGTATTCCTCAACTGCATAAACGTTTCAAACACACCCTATCCAACACTTTTCCTTGGCTAGAACCACCGAGTAAAAACTTTTGCTCTTTTGGTTCTTGGGTAGGCTCAGATAGAGATGGAAACCCATCAGTCACACCCGAAATTACCTGGCAGACAGCTTGCTATCAGCGCAAAATGGTGCTGGGGAGATATATCCAGTCAGTGAAAAATCTGATTGAATTGTTGAGTGTGTCGATGCACTGGAGTGATGTCTTACCAGACTTACTGGAATCTCTAGAGTTGGATCAGTCCCAGTTGAGTGAGGTATACGACGCACTGGCGCTGCGTTATCGCCAAGAACCATATCGGCTCAAACTGGCTTATGTGCTGAAACGGCTAGAAAATACTCGCGATCGCAATCTAGCTTTGTACAATCGGGAAACGCCAAAAAATCAAGATAGCCCCCTATATCGTTCGGGAGCCGATTTTTTAGCAGAACTGCGGATGATTCAGCGCAACTTGACAGAAACGGGTTTAAGCTGCCGAGAATTAGAAAATCTGATCTGTCAGGTAGAAATTTTTGGTTTTAACTTGACACAGCTAGATATCCGCCAAGAATCATCCCGCCACGCCGATGCACTGAATGAGATACTACAATACCTGCAAATATTACCTCAACCTTACAACGAACTATCTGAGGAGCAAAGAGTCGCTTGGCTTACAGGAGAACTGCAAACTCGGAGGCCGTTAATTCCGGCAGAATTGCCATTTTCCGAAAAAACCAACGATGTAATTGAAACCTTTCGCATCGTGCGATCGCTCCAACAAGAATTTGGTCTAAATATCTGCCAAACTTACATTATCAGTATGTGTCGCGACGTGAGCGATGTGCTGGAAGTATTGCTTTTGGCTAAAGAAGCCGGACTTTTTGACCCCGCCATAGCCGTGGGAACCATTCAAGTTGTCCCTCTATTTGAAACAGTAGAAGACTTACAACGCTCTAGAAGCGTTATGCGGAAACTGTTTGAACTCCCGTTATATCGGGCTTTGTTAGCCGGCGGCTACGAACATACAAAAACGAAGAGTCTTGTGGATGAAAACTCATCCTCCCCTGCCTCTTGTCCCCCCTCACCCCTTCCCGTGAACTTGCAAGAAGTAATGCTGGGGTATTCTGATAGCAACAAAGACTCTGGTTTTTTAAGCAGCAACTGGGAAATTCATAAAGCCCAAAAATCACTGCAAAAAATAGCAGAAAACTATGATTTAAGTTTGCGGATTTTTCACGGACGCGGCGGTTCTGTGGGACGGGGTGGCGGCCCTGCTTACGAGGCGATTTTGGCTCAACCGGGTCATAGTATCAATGGACGAATCAAGATTACCGAACAAGGAGAAGTTTTGGCTTCTAAATACTCCTTGTTGGATTTAGCTTTGTACCACATGGAAACCATCACCACTGCTGTGATTCAAGCTAGTCTACTGCGGACAGGGTTTGATGATATTGAACCCTGGAATGAGATTATGGAAGAATTAGCAGCGCGATCGCGTCAACATTATCGTGCTTTAATCTATGAACAACCTGATTTTGTTGACTTCTTCCATCAAGTAACCCCCATTGAAGAAATTAGCCAACTGCAAATTAGTTCCCGTCCAGCCCGCCGTCCATCTGGTAAGAAAGATTTAAGTAGTCTGCGAGCTATTCCTTGGGTATTTAGCTGGACACAAACCCGCTTTTTGCTGCCTTCTTGGTACGGTATTGGCACAGCATTACAAGAATTCTTGAACGAAGAACCAGAAGAGCACTTGAAATTACTACGCTACTTTTACGTTAAGTGGCCGTTCTTCAAGATGGTGATTTCTAAAGCCGAGATGACCTTGGCAAAAGTAGATATGCAAATGGCGCATCACTATGTCCAGGAATTATCAAAACCAGAAGATCAACCCCGCTTTGCCAAGGTTTTTGACCAAATTGCCAGCGAGTTCTATCTCACAAGGGATTTGGTGTTAAAAATCACCGACCACAGTCGACTGTTAGATGGTGATCCTGTCTTGCAACGATCTGTGCAGTTACGCAATGGCACAATTGTCCCCTTGGGATTTATCCAAGTTTCACTACTTAAGCGCCTACGCCAGTCTATGAATACTAATGCTACTTCTGGAGTCATCCACTCTCGTTATAGCAAAGGCGAGTTACTGCGAGGAGCATTGTTAACTATTAATGGGATTGCAGCAGGGATGAGAAATACAGGTTGATTGGAATGGGAAATTGGGAATTGGGCATTGGGCATGGGGCATAATGACCAATGACCAATGACTAATGACTAATGACAAAAAATAGAATTTTAATTTGCACTTTTTTGGCGCTATCAGCAGGTTTTTTTGGTGCTTACACTAGCGGGCAAATCACCATAATGCTGCATAGCCAAAAGTGCCAAAACCAACCTTGGGGTTTAAAGGAGATGTGCAACGCTTGGATGACACCAGGAGCAATATGGCAAGGTAGCACAACAGGACTATGGACAGGCACTATCTTAGGGGCGTTTGTTGGTGGTTTAGTGACCCGACAAGCTCGTGATTAGTCTAACGTGAGTTCGATAAACATCTCCCTGCCTTTAACTAAAGTTCAAGTCTGTCTATCTCCGACTCGGAGAGGGACAGTTTTGCGTAGTAAAACATCTTAAAGGTCTTTTATTGATATCTTTCTGGTTTCATTCGCTCCCAGGCAAAATTCATTTTTACCCAAGCATCCCGCCAGTAACTTTTGAAACTATGTCCTCCTGCTTTGAGGGCACGATAATGACCAAACCAGACCAGAATCACTGGTACGTAGTAAAGAAATTTCTGTATAAGATAAGTGAGCTTCCGTAACCATGCAGGACGGTTTCTGTGTATAATCGCCAAACGCTCGTATTGGAAACGAATATGCTTCACTTCATCTCTCAATATTTGTTGACACAATTGTTTTAGAACTGGGGAATTTGTTGCGTTTTGAATTGCTTTATAATAGACCAGTGCTAGAGTCTCAACCATGATGACAGGAGTTGTCCAAATCTCCATTGTTGGGATTGCATAGCGTATTTTCCGAAACAGCGTATCACCCCAGTTACGCTGCAATTGAGGAATTTGAGCAAGGTCAAGAAAGCGTCCTAAATCCCCTCCATGACGTTGTTCTTCCTTGATGAATAGTTCAATTACATCAACATATCTGGGATCTTTGATGCGCTGTGCATAGTTTTTAGCAGCAGCCAGCAAGTGCAACCCATCTGATGTCTCACCCAACTGCCAAGCTGCTAAAGAATCTGCTATGGCATTTTGTTCATCCTCTGTAATTTCTGCACCACGCTCCCAAGGTATCTCTAATTGAAACTCAGCGTTGGCTTTGTAGTAGGTGTACCACTCATCAGATGTTGTGATTGAAGGCAAAGTAGGTAACAGCTTATGAGGATTCATTGAAATTCCAAATGTATATAACATTATGTTGTTTTAATGATTCCCAAGACTTTGTTTCGACTAACAATGCTATTGTTTCAACTGACAATAGCATTGCATCGACTTACAAAAATTAACTCACCCTTTGGGAACACTGACTTTTTTCTAAAAAGATATTTTAAAAGTATCATTACTAACATCAAAACCCTAGAAATAACCCCCTTTCCTATAAAAGAATTGGGTTACAAAGCAACTTTCTACTGTAAAACGCAGGATAGGCAGCTTTGGTGTCAGCAAGACTGGTAAAATCTACCCATAGCGAAGAAGAGTAAATCACCATGCCTACCGAAACTAACCCAGGAAATCAAACCACCACAGGGGCTGATGCTATTGATGAAGCGATCGCACAGGGAATTGATTTTGATGGTTCGCCCATTCCACCTGCCAAACTAGAACTTTATGGTAAAGTTATGGCGCTAGAAGGTAATAGACAGCGCAGTGGCGTATCTAATACTATGCGATCGCGTATTGTGCGAATTGGTGCAAAACACATTCCCCAAGCAGAACTCGACCAATTACTTGTAGATGCTGGTTTCGCACCCCTAAAAGAAAAAGAAATTGCCTTTTTTTATAGCGGCAAATAAATATTAATGTTTTACAACAGTTCTCATTTATTTGAAGCCAATATGTTGTAGGGGCATAGCAATACTGTGCCCTCAATTGTTTACCTCAAACATCCCAAATTGCCATCGGTACTTTGATTTCTTGAGTTCTTTCCTGATCGAGTTGAAAAGTGTATCTTCAGCAAGATTTTGTCAGATATTCCTTGTGTTTGAATTGGCAGACAGCTATATGTACTTAAGTCATAGCTGAAAGACTTGGAGAATAGATGTCAGGGACTATGTCAAATTCAGAAATGCAATACCGAGTTCTCGGCAGTACAGAAGAGAAAGTTTCCGCCATCGGATTGGGTGGTTGGCATATCGCCTTGAAGCACGTTGATGAGGAACTGGGTATCCGAATTGTTAGAACAGCCATTGATCGTGGCATCACCTTTATGGATAACAGTTGGGATTACAACGGTGGAGTCAGCGAGATTCGCATGGGGAAAGCGCTGCGCGATGGCTATCGAGACAAAGTGTTCCTGATGACGAAAATCGATGGTCGCTCTAAAAAAGCAGCAACAAAACAGCTAGACGAATCACTCCAACGCCTGCAACTTGATTGTATCGATCTCGTTCAGCACCACGAAATCCTTCGGCACGAAGACCCGCATCGAGTTTTTCACGAAGAAGGGGCGAATGCTGCCTTAATAGAGGCGCAAAAAGCTGGCAAACTCCGATATATAGGTTTCACTGGGCACAAAGACCCTTATGTTCATCTGCATATGCTGGAAGTTGCAGCCACTAACGGGTTTAAATTTGATGCAGTGCAGATGCCGCTCAATGTCATGGATGCTCACTACCGGAGCTTTGCAAAGTTGGTTCTACCAGAACTGGTCAAAGAAAATATTGGCGTTCTGGGAATGAAAAGCTTGGCAAACGGTATTCTTTTACGGTCAAATACTGTAACGCCAATTGAGTGTTTACATTATGCTTTGAATCTGCCTACATCAGTTGTGATTACTGGAATTGATAGCATGGAGATTCTAGAACAAGCCTTTGAAGCAGTAGAGACATTCCAGCCAATGAACGACGAGCAAGTGCGATCGCTCTTAGCAAAAACGGCAGAAGCGGCATCACGCGGCGAGTTTGAGCCTTTCAAAACCTCATCAATTTTCGATAGCACTGCCCAAAATCCAGATTGGTTGGGAGAGGAGCCACAGCGCCTCCAGCAATTGATGTCAGCATAATCGCAGAGTATATTGTATTAATTGATGCGTTACGCAAGAACTAATTTAGCTTACAAGATTAGCGATCGCACCTTTGTTCATCAGAAAATATGTTAACTTGCGTTGACCCTTTTCGAATTAAAAATTCTTGATGACTCTTTCATTTTTAATTGAACATTTTAAATTTTTAATTCCCCACAGGGTTTGCCCTCACTGATACCGCAGCGTAAACCTTGCGGCATAGCTTCTCAGAGGCTACGCCCTGCATATGTTTGAGGCTTATTTCTCCCTCAAAAACGTTTAAGTTTGTTTAATTAGATCCTTAATTACCAGCAAAAAAAAATCTTTGCTCAAAATTCAATCTATCAAAATAGTGAATTCGTTTAGTAACTAATGACGCAACAACTTCTATCTAGGGATCGATATGGCTTATGAGCTAAATGAAGTAAAAATAGTATACTAAATCACATGAAGACGTTCTCTATGAAACTGAATTATTTTACAAAACAGCTTTCCACGGTAAAACGCTGGATGGCTACAACACTGTTTTGTATGTTAGCGATCGCTTTTGTTTGGCAAGGTGCATTTTTCTCGAACACCTCAGCAATGGCTGATCCTGCTGCAACCTTGATTGCATCCTCAGACTCAGGCGATCGCGCTCAAGTAAAAGCCAATAGAGATGCTGGACGAACCAAAAATTTCATTGATGATACGGCAGATAAAGTTAAAGATGCTGCCAAGAGTAACGCCAGTAAAGTTGACCAAGCAACAGACAATGGTAGTTTTATTGAGCGCAAAGCAAAGAAAGATGCGGCTACAATTCAGAAAAGAGCAAATGAAGATGCATCTAGAACTAAAGAAGCAGTAGACAACACAAAGAATGTTGTTGAACGTACTGTTGATAACATCAAGGATGCTTTTGGTAAATAGTAATCCTATTTGATTTGTAAAAATCGAAAGGCTTAAATTCCCGACTTTTTAGAAAAGTCGGGAATTTTGCTGTTTACCAATAATTTAGGAAAATCTAAATTTATTACACAGTAGAACTTACGCATTGACAGAAAAATGATATTATGCAGTCAATATGAACTTCTGCGATAGGTGTTCTAAAATAAAGTCACGAGCTACTTGAAGAGATAAATTTCTTTGGAGTTCATACCAATTGTCAATTAGCTCTTCTACCCGCATTAATTCTAATTGTGTAAAAGCTCGAATTGCGCTAAAAAAGTGAGTTTTAATTGCCTCAGATGTCCTCACCATAAATCGACCAATACCACATACTTGCTTAATAGCTCTGTGGTAGCATTCAATCCCCCAATAATTGAATGTAATGTGTTAAAATCTGTTCGACTAATTCCAAGTAGTGCATTTTCTTCAGCTATATATATCATGTAGTATCTGTGAGTTTCGTTTTTGAAACTTTTCCTAAATACTTTTACTTTTCCAAAATTTTTTAGATGCACTACTAAACCAATTTCGGGAATTTCTAGATTTTGAACTTGGGTAAAATTTTTACCATCAACTGAACATGAACGATTTTTCGCTATACCAGTTAAAAACGTCAATCCCTTGTCTTTAAAGAACTTTACGTTGTCTTTGCTAGAATACCAAGCATCGGTAGTTACTGTATCAGGCTCCAATCCCCAACTCAAAATCTCAGCAATCATTTCTCGCAAATAATCATTCTTTGTCTTACCTTCTTGTTTGTTATAAATGCGATAATTTAGAGGGACAGACTTACCGGACAAATCGGTATAAGTAGGTGGGTGGGAAAATTTACAAGTATGTAACAAAAATTTAACCTGAAGAATTAGAGTTAAATTTGACACGCTCCGTACTGTAGTTTCCTTTTTTTCCCCTAGCTTGAATACCATCAATTACA
>JAESFO010000453.1_pt1 | contig 35623 bp, 31 predicted proteins | sample 9269421 | NCBI WGS metagenome assembly JAESFO01 (sample SAMN14502839, study PRJNA617101) | algae metagenome | isolation source: Nostoc desertorum CM1-VF14 and co-occurring heterotrophs from rocky... | place: USA: Clark Mountains, San Bernardino, California | collected 2000-06-05 | reverse complement strand
GCTCCTTCACCTGCAGCGTCCACGAAGCGCAGATCAGGAAGACCGCGCCGAACAGCATCCATTGCAGCTCGAGCCAGGCATTCGACGAGATGTTGAAGACCTTGCGGACGATGGCGTTGGCGGCCGCCACGACGACGGCCACCAGGATCAGCCAGGCGACAGCACGACCGAGCTTGCGGTTGATGCTGTCGATGGCACGGCTGAGCCTGACAGGTCCCTGCATCCATCCCCAGACATAGACACTGATGTTCATCATACGTTGAGGGCGAGCGGTATAGGAGAGCACTGAGCGCATCAAGCCGGTTTGTGTCTTGATAACAGCTAACCCGGTCAGCGCAACTCGAGCATTCAGGAATCACTTTCTATCAAGGATGCTCATGCGGCTGGCCGCGCCCCGGAAACTTAGAGGGGTTGAGAATACTTCACCATCATGTCAAAGCGCGACCGCTTGCCTTGGCCTAAGTGTCAGGGCTCATCAGCGGAGCACCTGATCCGGATCGTCTCGCTAATTCCACGTTGGTCGTAGCCCTGAATGGTTCGCAATGGTCAAATTTGTCCGGCCAGTTCTTGACGGTCTCTATCTTTGGTCCGGCTACGCGGCGGGCCTGTTCCTCGTGATCATCTTCCTTCTGATGATGGGCCTTTCATTGGGTCGCGGCATTGGTTTCAACATTCCAGCGGGTGATGATTTCGCCTCGTGGTGCATGGCGGCGATGGCTTTCCTCGGGCTCGCTCACACCTTCAAATCAGGCGACATGATCCGCGTGGGGTTGCTGATTGACGAGTTCAAGGGCGCGGCCCGCTGGCGGTTTGAGGTTTTTTCCCTGGTTCTCGGGCTCGGGTTTGTCGGCTTTTTTGCGTGGCATGCCGTCTCGATGACCAGGCAATCATACGTGTTGAATGATGTCGCAGGAGGCGTGGTAGCAATGCCGCTGTGGATTCCACAGATCGGTTACTCCGGAGGCCTCGTTATCCTCTTTATTGCCTTTCTAGACGAATTTGTTCACGTCGTACTGCGACGGCAGAAGCCACATTACGAGAAGCCGCCGCCACAATCCGACGAGGAGATAGTCGAGCGAGCCATAGGGAGCGGGGTCTAGCATCGTGGCGATGATTGAAATCTCGGGCCTTCTGCTACTACTGCTGATTGTCTTCCTCGCAGGCGGTGTGTGGATCGCAATCGCGCTAATGGCTTGCGGTTGGATTGCCATGCAATTCGTGGCCGGTGGCATTCCAGCCGGCGCCGTATTGGCAACAACGATCTGGGGGAACAGCGCCTCCTGGACGCTTGCCGCGCTTCCGCTCTTCATTTGGATGGGTGAAATCCTTTACCGCACCAAGCTGTCGGAAGAAATGTTCCGCGGGCTTGCACCTTGGCTCAATTGGCTCCCCGGCCGGCTCATGCATGTTAACGTGCTCGCCTGCGGAATCTTCGGATCAGTATCGGGCTCCTCAGCGGCGACTTGCGCCACAGTCGCCAAGATTGCGCTGCCGGAGCTTAAGCGGCGGGGCTATGATGAAAAGGTCGCGTTGGGCTCACTGGCTGGCGCGGGCACGCTGGGTATTTTGATCCCGCCTTCGATTACTATGGTCGTGTATGCGGTGGCAGCGAACGTTTCGATAATCCAGATCTTTCTCGCCGGCTTCCTTCCCGGCCTTCTCGTGATGGCTTTGTATTCCGGCTATATCGCGATCTGGCACATCGTGAATGCAGACAAAGCGCCTCCGAGCGAACCGCAAATGGCGCTGCGCGACAAGTTGCGAGAATCCGCCCAGCTTATTCCTTGCATGCTGCTAATCGGATTGGTGTTCCTTTGCTTACTTCTGGGTTGGGCTACAGCCACCGAATGCGCCGCGTGGGGTGTCCTCGGCTCGTTTGGTATTGCTTGGTGGTCAGGCACGCTTACTAGGGAGGCATTGTGGCAGAGCGTGATGGGTACGACCCGGATCACCGCGATGATCATGCTGATCCTCGCAGGCGCCTCCTTCATGTCAACTTCAATGGCCTATTCCGGCATACCTCTGGCTCTTGCAGTTTGGGTCGACTCGCTGCAACTCTCACCCTATGCCCTGATCGCAGCACTTACAGTAATGTACATCGTGCTCGGCATGGCCCTCGACGGCATTTCAATGATTGTTCTAACAACGGCTATTGTTATTCCAATGGTCAAAACCGCAGGTTTTGACTTGATTTGGTTTGGAATTTTTCTTGTCTTGATAGTTGAAATGGCAGAAGTCTCTCCTCCCGTAGGTTTTAATTTGTTTGTACTGCAAACGATTTCGCGGAAGGACTCTAATACAGTCGCCTTAGCCGCGCTTCCATTCTTTTTTCTTTTAGTGGCAGCCGTATCGATTATTACTGTATTCCCTGAGATCGTCATGTTTCTCCCGAAAATGGCTTTTCCACCTTGATGAGCAGCATCCGGCAGCGGACGATCTCTCTGCTTTTCTGACATGTCCGCAGTTGGCGCTCCCCAGCCTAGACGCTGTCAGGGCTGGGCCCGGTCCCATACCGAAGCGCCGTCACCATGAGGCCCGCCAGCGCCGCCGATGAAGCGGGATTCTGGCCGGTGAGCAGATGGCCGTCCTGCACCACATGGACCGCCCAGTTCTTGCCTTGGACATAGTTCGCGCCGGAACACCTGAGGCGATCGGCAAGCAGCCAGGGTGCGTTCTGCGCCGTCCCGAACGCGATCTCCTCGTCGTCGCTGAAGACTGTCATCCGGCGGCCGGCGAAGGGCCACCGGCCCTGCTCGTCCTGTGCGGCGAGGAGCGCTGCCGGGCCGTGGCAGACTGCCGAGCAAGCGAACGGTATCGAGGAGATGACCCGACATCTGTCTTAGCTATCCGGCTGTCGCGGTCGCTGCCGGTCATCGGGACCGATGAACCACCAACGCACACGCCACCCGCTGGTCACGATGACTGCTTTCGGGCAAAGCTCCGATGTCTGCAACTTGGCGCGATCCGACGCGTAGCCGTAGTGCGAGCAATGGCCAGGTGGGGGCCGATAGCAGACCTCGTTAATTCGTGAGTCGCGCGGGCTGCTCCGGCATCGTCTTGAGCGTATCGATAATCCTGTCTGTGCTCGCGCCTGATGCGCAAAGCCCCAGTGCGGTCTCACCGAAATCGACGAGGTTGTGATGTCTGGCGTCGGTCGCCTTCTTCAAGGGGACCAGCCACGCGGCATGGCCGCGTGAGGTCAGCCCATCGAAATATTTTCGCTGAGCCGAGAATGGGACGTTGGTCTCCCGCGGATCGCCGATTACGAAGATGCGGCGATCTGGAGCGGCGGCAACCCGGTCGAGCGAAGAGTAGGGGTCGAAACGCGTCAGCAGGTCACCGCGCTTTAGCAGGCCGCGCGCTTCTAAATAGGCTCGGTAAGCGGAGGCGCCAGACGAGATCACCGCACAGCGCAGGTCATTGCGGCGAGCCAACATCTCGGCGACCAGCGTGCCGCCGCCGCTGTGCCCGCCTAGCGCCCAAGACTGAATGCCATAGCGTCGCTTGATGCCGTTGAGGGCGGCTTCCACAAAATCGGCCTCAAGGGGGCGGCCTCGGATGCTTAGGTGCTTGCCCGCGCTCCCGTAGGTTCCAGGCCGACCAAGATGAATCGCGGGGACGCCGAAACGTTCGCTGAACCTTTTCTGCAGAGCGACCATCTCGGCCGGGCCGAAGCCCTTTTGCCGCTTATCAGCGCTTCTGCCCTTAGGGCCGAGGACGTCGCCGTTCATCCAAAGAGCCGCTATCGCGTTTGGTCCCGGAGAGCGCTTGAGGCCCGCAGCGTAGTAGCGAATGCACCGTGACTGGCTGTGTATTTGAACCCATATCGCCGTATCGCGGGCCGCCAGCTCATCGCACTGGACGCGACCGATCTCGATGCCATTTACGACAGCGATAGGGTCAAAATGCGCGGACTCAGGATTGGACTGCGACCAAGCCGGTGCAACGGCAAACAAGTACGCGGCAGAGATCATTCCCTTCGACAGGGGGATCCGAAGGCTTGGCTTGACCACAGTAAGGATCCCGGATGGACGCAACAGCCATCGTGCTTTGAGGTAATGGTAGCTCCAAAACGCGCGGCCGATAAGGGTCGAGAGCGGTCCTGACGCAGCTGAACAGCAGAGGTCCGCTTTCGGGCGGAGATCCAATTTCCGCTTCTGGCGCGATCTTCGCTTCCAGCTTCAACTCTGCAGATCGCGACTCCTCCCGGTGATCTTGATGGAACCTTAGACTGCGGCAGCGATCCGAGGCGGATCGATGCGGCGGTGGCGCGCGAGAGCGATCTGGAAGGCTCCGAAGGCGAATAGGCCGAGCGCGGTCACCGACAGCAGCGCCCAGCCATAGGGCTGCTCCTGCAATGCCCGAAGCGCACCTGCTAAGCCGCGAACCTCGCTGGCGCTGGCCTGGTAGGCCGCGGTGACAAAAAAGCCACCTATAAGCGCGAAGACAAGACCACGGGCGAGGTAGCCGGCCCGTCCTAGGCGGACCAGCCAAGGTTCAACCTTGCCGTCTGCAGTGACGTGATCCGCAACGCGGCCCTTGTAGCTTTTCCATGCATTCGCTCCGCCGGCCCCGATGACAACAACGCCGACACCGGCAACTAAGATTTGGCCGAATGGGAACGACAGCAAGTATGCGGTCCAGTCGCGGGCCGTACTGTCCCCACTCCCTGAAGCAGATGTCCTCATGATCATCTGCACCGCCGAGACTGCGAGACCGGCGTTGATGATCGCACTCACGGCAAAGGCAGCTCGGCGTATTAGTCCTTTCGCAGCCGTGCCAAGATGATCTGCGTCCAACGCAGCTTGCACGCCGCGCCAGATGGCAAAGCAGACGAGGCCGGCCGCGACCAAGCCGAGCAGCACTGCGCCGAAAGGCTGTGTCAGTATTGCAGAGAGCGCCGTCTTGCTGTCAGGCGCGCGGGCCGCGGGGCCAAGGGCGGCAAGAACGGCAAGCCACCCGACGAGAGTGTAGACTAGCCCTCGTGCCGCATATCCTACGCGAGCGAAAACCTCCACAGGATTTCTGTTGAGCGAGCTTAGCGAGATCATGGTGCTGCAACGCCCGTTGGACGGCGCGCGTTCCCGGGCGTGAGGCATGATCGGGGCTCGGCGGAAGCTCGCTTCGCTTTGCGATACTCGGCAGCCTCCAAAATTGGCAGCTCGACATTATGCCGCGCGAGCAGACGGTTGCCGTCCAGCTTGCGCATCAGCGCGGAGAGGACCGGCGTCCGAAAAATGCCGAAGGCGGTGACGCCGATCATGCCGGCTAAGACCGCAATGCCATGGCCTGCCGCATCTCGGCGCCAGCCCCGATCGAGATCACCAGAGGCACTACGCCCATGACTAAGGCACGCCGGTGACTCAGGCGAGCGAGGTCATCGTGATCGGTCGCAACCGACAGGCGGCTGGCCTCGATTGCCGCGGCGGCCGCTCGATCGTTAAGGTCGGCGCGCGGCCGATACCCGTGCCTATCTGTGCGTCTGCAACAACGGGCAGCGTTGTTGCCGCGGAAGCGATTGCTCCACTTTCGCAGCGACAATTGTTTCAGGCTTCAGCGGAAGCGCCGGAGCGTCATGGGGCCCGGCACAGAGGGGATGGCGAGCCGCGACACCGGGTCCATCGTCTCGCAAGGCATCTCTCCGCGACTTGCCACCCGAACAGGTCAGCCGGCGGCGCTCGGGACCGGCGTGTTGAGCAGCTGCTGCTCCCACAGATAGGCGATGCCGCTGCCCGCAGCATGTTCCTTGAGCACGTCCGTCACCTTGCCAGCGGTTTCGATGCGAGCCCAGTCGCGCTGCCATTCGGCCATCACGGCAAGCCACGTCATCATATTCGCACCGGCCGCGATCATGCGCTGGATGGCGACCTCGTGGGATTCGACCGAAATGCCGCCGCAGGCATCCGTGACCACGGTCACGTCCCAGCCCTCACCGACGGCCTGGATCGCCGGCATCGCGACGCAGACTTCGGTCCAGAGGCCAGCGATGATCAGCTGCTTACGGCCCGTCGCCTTAACCGCGTCCACCACCTTGGGATCTTCCCAGGTGTTGACGAACGTCCGGTCGATCACCTCCTGGCCGGGGAAGACATCGGTGATCTGCGGAAAGATGAGACCGCCTCGCTCAGCGATCACGCTCGTGAGAATGGTCGGGACGCTGAATGCCTTGGCGGCCTTCGCCAGAGCCGTCGCATTGTTGACCGCCATGTGGGGGTCGTGACTGTTCAGGTTGGTGAGCTGGAAAGGCTGGTGATCGATCAGAACGAGGACCGAGTCTTCAGGGCGAAGGAGTGACTTCAGGCCGTTACGAAAGGTCATGATTATCCTCTTCCTGACGTCGTCAATGAGCGGCAATGTCAGCCGGGCGATTTGCGCCACAGGCAGCGCCGGCCGTTTATTGCCGTTCCTAAGTGCGCTGCGATAGCGCCATGGTCAGGCAAGCTGTGTCGCAATATGAGGAACGCCAAATTGGAGATCGAAGATCTGCAGACATTCGTGGCGGTTGCCGATGCCGGAGGCGTATCGCCCGCCGCGCGCCGGCTCGGCCTGTCCAAGTCCATCGTGAGCCGACGGCTGCTGCGGCTAGAATCGGAGCTGGGAGTCCAGCTACTTGCCCGCACGACCCGTGGCGCGGCACTCACGGAAGCCGGCACGACATTCCGCGAGCACGCGGCCAGGGTCTCTGCCGAGATCGAGCTGGCCAGGGAGGCGATCCTGCCGACCGGCGACCTTCGCGGCCGCCTGCGGATCGCCATGCCGCTGACCTTCGGGCCGACGCACTTCGCTCCAATGGTCGCCGAGCTGGCGCGTCGCCATCCACGGCTCCACATCCATACCGTCTACAGCGACCGCTTCGTCGATCTCATCGCCGAGGGTTTCGACTGTGCAATCCGGGTCGGCTACCTGCAGGACTCGAATCTGGTCGCAAGGCGTATCGGCCCGATTTATGGCAAGCTCGTCGCGAGCCCGGACTACATCAAGGCTCACGGCTCCCCTGAGAAACCGGAGGAGATCACCGCCCATCCGGCTTTGATGCAGGGCATGGAGACCTGGCAATTCATGGACGGTGACAAGATCGTCATCATCCAGCCACAGGGGCGCTTCAAGGCAGACAGTGCCACGGCTCTCGTTGCTGCCGCAGCAGCGGGGCTGGGTATCGCCTGGCTGCCTGATTGCATGATCCACGAGCATGTAGCCGCTGGCGCGCTCGTCCCGGTCATGATGCGCTATCCGCCGCCGCCAGCGGGCGCCTATGTCGTACGCCCGCCCGGCCAGCACCCCGAACGCAAGATCCGGGTGCTCACCGAATTGTTAGTCGAGATGCTCGAACACGATCCGCGTTTCGCGGAGATTGGGCTGCCAAATAAGAACGGCGAGGTCGTCGTGCCGGTTATGTGAGTTCCGCTTCGGGCGACAAAGCTGAGCGGCTCGCGCGGCTATCCTTGAAGGCGTCACTCTAACGATAGCAGTTGGCGCCTAGATGGCGCGGATGAGTTATAGTGGCTGCGGATGCGGCATCCCGATGGAGGATGCGTCATGCTTGCCGAAGCTCAGCAGACCCATCAGCGTCTGGCTTGGAATACCGGGCGCATCATTGGCCCGAAGCCGTCGCTTAAGCCGCGTCATATCTGGGCGATCCGGACACGGCTGCAGCACGAACACCGTGTGCGTGATCTGGCGATGTTCAATCTCGCGATCGACAGCAAACTGCGTGGCTGCGATCTCGTCCGGCTTCGTGTCGCCGACGTTGTGCTCGGCGGAACCGTGAGGCTGAGGACGTCGATCATCCAGCAGAAGACTGGCAGGCCGGTGCCTTTCGAGCTGACGGATCCGCCAGAGAGGCGTTGACAACCTGGCTCAGGAGACGACCAGCGGCAACTGGCGATTGGCTCTTCCCGAGCCGCAGCCGACCCGGCGACCACGTGACGACCCGGCAATACGGCCGACTGCTTGATGGCTGGGTTGCCCTGATCGGCCTCGACCCAGCGCTCTATGGAACGCACAGGCTACGACGGACGAAAGTGGCCTTGATCTACAAGCGCACCGGCAATCTTCGCGCCTGCCAGTTGCTGCTGGGGCATTCCAAGCTGGAAAGCACCGTCCGATATCTCGGCATTGAAGCCGATGATGCTCTGGTCCTGTCCGAGCAGACGGATCTGTAGTTCCATCAGGGCCACGAGAACCGTTGCGCTGGATTCTTTGCCCTCGCATCGCTCGGCTGGCGGGGATGCTCGCGCATGTCCGATGTGGGTCGGAAGCTGAGTCAGCCTTTCAGCCATGCCACTAGCGCATCTCGCGTCAGGCGGCTGGCAAAAAGCTCCGAGAGTTCACCGTACCATCCCGGAGACCCGTCGATTTCGCTGCTTCAATCGACTCGACCGCGTCATCATCGGCGATCAGGCCAGAATTAGCCACGAACCCCTCCGGCGCAGTACCGACGCTTCAAGAGGATGACGGCTGGCTCCTGATGCAAGCCGGCGCCATCTTGGATTATCTAGCGAACAAGCACCCAGAGGCGATGCTTGCCGGCTGCGATAGCGCGCGGGGCAAAGCCGAAGCGCATCGGTGGTCCGCCTTCTTTACGTCCGATGTCCACGCCGCTTTCTGGCCGATCTTTGTGCCGTCCCGCTACACGACGGACACGAGCGATGTCGCACGCAGGGCTGTCACGGGGGCCGGGCAGGCGCTCGTAGCGAAGCAACTTTACATCCTCAACCAACACCTGAATGGACGCGAATACATCCTCGACGGCGGGCGATCGGTCATTGATGCGTACGCGTTTCCGATGATACGATGGGCAGCAAAGCTCTTGACTGACGGACTGACTATCTGAACGTTCAGTTTCTACATGACCGGATCGCGGCTGACCGGCGGTGAGGAGAGTCGTGTTGCGCGAGCACGGTGCTGGCCACGACTAACGTTGGTGCTGGTCGGCAACCATCTGTCGAGCCCCGGTCTGTCGGATCTTGGCACTACCCGGATCGCCGCGAACTTGCTGGTGGAAACGCTCGAGGGGTTGGCCGTCGATCATTGAGGGGCCGCAAGTGCGGGAACCTCTTCTCTGAGAATTGGTAATCCTGTCTCCGCAGCGCGTTCCGCGCGTGGCCTGAGCACTCGGGCATTGGAGAATGACGATGAAGGTCCGCAAGCTCACAATCGCCGACGCATTCATGGAGCGCTCCCCCGGGCAGGAGGCTGAGGTGTTCGTCGGTAACCTGATCGACGAACGGCATGGTGGGCCAATTACGATCGGCTATGGACGCTATGCTCCTAACCAGAGCCTCACCGAGACCATGGCCGTGGATGACGTCATGATTATCCTCGAAGGGCGACTATCCGTCGAAGCCAACGCCGGATGCGTCACGGCTGGCCAGGGCGAGATTGTTTACATGCCCAAAGGCGAGACGGTGACAATCCGGTCGCACGAAGAAGGAGCCGTGACGGCCTATCTTACCTATCCGCATTGGCGGCCGGCACATCCTTGAGCCGCGGACGCGTCTCACACCCAATCCATGGCGCGGCGCGCGCTGTCTCTGCAGCGAAAGGCCAAAGCATGAGCGAGCTTGGCATGGAGACGTTTGAGATTCTGTTGCGCCTCCTCGCTGCGGGGGTCCTGGGCGCTGCGATCGGCTATGAGCGCCGGATCCACCACAAGGCGATCGGCATTGCCGGCATGATTCTGATCGCAATCGGATCGACCACCTACATGCTGCTCGCCATGCAGCTCGCCGCCTTGGACCCAGAATCGATCAGCCGAACGTTGCAGGGGTTCTTGTCGGGGATCGGCTTCCTTGGAGGCGCCGTCATCTTCAAGAGCGGCTTCGACGTGAAAGGGATCAAGGCCGCCGCGGCGGTTTGGATCACCGGCGCGCTCGGGCTGGCCGTTGCAACCTCCTATTGGCCGTTGGGCGTCACCGTCGGACTTGTCACTGCCGTTGTGATGTATATCTCCGACAGCTTTCCAGATCAGGTACGAGAGGCTAAGCAGGAGCCGTCACCGAAGCCCTGATGATTGCTCTCTAGGTCCCCGTTCGGCTTCCAAGCACGTCAGGATTGCAGACGCATCCACCTCCCTCCGCCGGAGTGCCTGGTCGACCTGCCGATCTTCACCAACAGCTCGCCGTCCGGCCTGTTCACCACGATCCAGATGTGGTTCGGCGCACATGGGCTGAAGCCGCGCCGCCTCAACACCTGCAATCCGCTGACCGTGATCGCCCGCCTCGCCAGCGCCGGCACCGGCGCGGCGATGATATGCGACGGAATTTGCGGATCGGCGCACAGCGTGGCGGATTCATTATTCCACCACATCGCCCAGAGTACGAATGCGGTTATCTCGCAAACCTCGCCCGCGAGATTTCGAAGCTGGCTCGGTAGGCGGCCGGTCGCTCGCGAGCCGACACACAGCTTGGATCAGTGTCCGCTTTCGCGGCGATCGCCCAATGTCCGCGAGTGGCGCAAGCTGGGCGGAGCAGAAGCTGCAAGTCTGCGGCGCATGGTGGGACCGGCATTAATCGGTCTTGTCCCTGCCAGCGTTTGCCTCTGCGAAAGGACTATCAGGCATATCTGACCCGTCCGTCCGGAGGTGCTGCGTGGAAATGTCTCTCTATCTACCTGTGAAGCGCTTCCTCGAAGGCCTGGGCTACACCGTCAAGGGAGAGGTCGGACATTGCGATCTCGTCGGGCTGCGGAATGACGACCCAACTGTGGTCGTGATAGGTGAACTGAAACTGACCTTCAATCTCGAGCTCGTTCTCCAGGGCGTGGACCGGATGAGCCTCGGCGACGAGATCTGGTTGGCCGCTCAGCTCTCCGTCCGAGGAAAGGGACGGGAAAGCGATCCGAGATATCGCAATCTCTGCCGGCGCCTCGGCTTTGGACTGCTGGGCGTCGACCGCTCAGGCCGCGTCGATATCCTGGTTTCTCCGACCGCGCCGATGCCGCGCAAGGACCTGCGGCGGCGTTCGCGACTGGTGGAGGAGCACAAACGACGTCAGGGCGATCCTTCAGTCGGGGGAGGCACGCGTAAACCCATCATGACCGCGTATCGCCAGCAGGCGCTCGCCTGCGCGGCCGCGATGATATCAACGCCGCAGCGGCCCCGCGATCTCAAGCGAATATATCCCGACGCGCAGAAAATCCTGCACCGGAACGTCTATGGCTGGTTCGAACGCTCTGAGCGTGGCGTCTATGCGCTCACCGAGACGGGTCGCCAGGCACTGGCAGGACGGCGATCAGAAGTTCCAACTGGGCCGGAGAGCAACGGCATATCCGGTTAAAGCCTGACGCGTTACGCCAATGTCAGCTTGCTGGCAGCAGCCCGAGTTCCGCTTCTGGCGCAGTCCGACTGCCTCTGGGCCAGCATAACTTCGGCTCACGCCAGACGGCGTCGGAAGGGAGCTTGTCTGAGCTGGCGGAGTGAGTTGCGGAAGACGCGGTCCAGGTCGGTTGTGAGCCTCAATCGAAGCGTTCTAAACAGGCGCCGAGCCATCTCTGCCGCTCACTGGTCATAGCGCAGCCGCGAGTCATCCCCGTGCGAGTGAATATTCGACGTCATCCTCTCCTGGTCGGGCTGTTTTCGGCTGTCATGGGGATTATCGGCTGTTTGGTCGCCGGAAACCTCTTGCCCGAACCACAAGAGCTGCGGCAGCCGCTCCCACACAACCTGGCCTCATCAGATGGTCAACTCAAGACCTCCATGGGTGCATTGTTTGGATCGAATTACGTTCCCGGAAACCGGATTGAGACGCTCGTCAATGGCGACCAGATCTTTCCGTCGATGCTGCGCGCCATTCGTGAGGCGCGGCAGACGATCACCTTCGAAACCTACATCTACTGGCGCGGCGGCATTGCCAACGAGTTCGCTGATGCGCTCTCGGCGAAGGCACGCGAGGGGCTGAGCGTAAAAGTCCTTCTCGATTGGGTCGGAAGCGTCCCGATGGACGAGGGACTCATCAAGCGGATGCGGGAGGCTGGGGTCGAGGTCGTTCGGTTCCGGCCAATTGCTTGGTACACAATCGATCGGGCGAACAATCGCACGCATCGCAAGCTGCTGATCATCGATGGCCGTGTGGGCTTTTCCGGCGGCGTCGGTATTGCAGATGAGTGGATGGGCGACGCGCGCTCGCCGAAGGAATGGCGCGACAACCATTACAGGCTGGAAGGACCGGCCGTGGCCGAGCTCCAGGCGGCCTTCGCCGAACATTGGATAGAGGCCACTGGCGAATTGCTTCTCGGCGACCGATTCTTTCCAGAGATCTCGTCAACTGGCGATCACGCCGCGCAGGTGGTCACCAGCTCGACCCGTGAACGTAACGTCATGCACCTCATGCTGATGACCGCGCTCGCCTCCGCACAAAAGACGGTCCGGATCGCCACGCCCTACTTCGTTCCTGACGACTTGACGAGACAACAACTCTTGGAAGCCCGAAAACGCGGAGTTGACATTCAGATCATCGTTCCGGGACCTCAGACTGACGCCCAGATCGTCAGCAAGGCCTCCCGGCATCTGTGGGGGGATCTGTTGAAGGCGGGGATCAAGATCAGCGAATATCAGCCGACTTTCTTTCATTGTAAGCTGGTAATCGTCGACGATGTCTGGACGTCCATCGGCTCAACGAACATCGATAACCGTGCGCTGAGGCTCAACGACGAAGCCAACATCAATCTGTTTGACCAGCGTTTTGCGAATACCCAGATTGAGATCTTCGATAAGGACGCGAAGGCCTCTCGATCCTACAGCTTGGAGGATTGGCAGAACCGATCTTTCGACGAAAAATTCTCAGACTGGCTTGCCAGCCTAGCGAGATCGCAAATCTAACGGGCGCTCGGCTCATGCCCCGTTCTAGTCACGCTCAGGAGCTGCCTTCACTGCCGCCTCAGGCGGCTGGGCGTAAGCCCGTTCCCGCGCTGAGCGGAAACGGGCGAAGCAATTCAGATCCGAGCGCCGGTGTAGGCAGGCGCCGTTTCGTCGAAGCGGGTCCATCCCTCCTGACGATACTGCGCCACGCGAGCCTCGCGATCGATTGGGGTTGCACCATCGAGCATCGCTTCAACCATTGCCGCGTGCTGATCGTCTGCCCTGACAGAGACCACCGTTCCGCCACGGCGGACGGTCTCGGCGTAATAGTGCGCCTCGTCCTCGTCGACGCCTTCCTTGGTGAACGAGCCGATTAGGCCGCCTGCAGCAGCCCCGGCAACGGCGCCGGCTGCAGTGGAGGCGAGCCAGCCGGCCGCAACGACGGGGCCAATGCCGGGGATGGCGAGCATACCGATGCCGGCGAGCAGGCCCGCGGCGCCGCCGACGCCCGCGCCTATGCCGGCGCCCTCGGCAGCATTGTCGTCCCGGGCACGCTCATCGCGTCCGACAACGCTGATCTCAGATGAGGAAACGCCAGCTTGCTCCAGTTTCTCGACGACCGAAGCGGCTTGATCATAGGTTTCGTAGGAGCGGGTAATGATACGGGTCATGCGTCTCTCCATAGCTGAATGAACAAATCAAAATGGCTGCACGTCAGTTGCGGGTGATGTTGCCGCGATAATCGACCGAGACATTGACCTTGGCGCCGCTGTGGGTGGCCGAGCCCTTCCAGACGCCATTGTCGTCCTTCTTCAAGCCGGTCACATTGGAGTAGCCATTGGCTTCCAGCCGGCTCTTGGCCTGGCCTTCCGTGAAGCTATTAGCGCCCGGCAGTGGAGCGTTCTTGTCAGCGTCCGCCTTAGGTGCCGGCACTGGCGAGGTGGTCGAGGTCTGGGCCATCGCACCGATCGACGTCGCACAAGCGACAGCAGCGGCGAGCAACAGGGCTTTCATGAGCGCTTCTCCGTTTTTGGGGAGTTGGTGCTCAACCTAACGGCAGCAGAGACCTATGGTTCCTGTTTAATTGGGCCGAGCTTCATTCTCGTCGGCTCGCCTCGTGCTCGGAACCCCTCGATCGGCTACCCGGATCCGCCATGATGGGTGGTCCCGGAACTCCACGTCGATTGACGCGGCGGGCGCGAGCAGCGGCAATGGTCCAGGTTCGCGCCAGTGCTCAACATGGCGACTGCCTCCAGGCTGCACCGGACCGGAGATTAGCGCATGAGGCCTGCGGCCCGCAGTGCATCTTCGATGATCTTTCCCACACCGCCCGTGCCACCTGCGGCTCGCGGATCCCGATCTGAATGCCTTGGGCCGCTGCGCCCTTGCGGGATGTCAAAGGTCGGCTCCACGGGGCGGCTCGGGAGTGGACATTCGATCGCGACCTCCGTCAGTTGCCAGAATTCGGCGATGCCGCGCGTCGACGAGATCCCTGCATCGAGCATGAACGCCCCCGGATTTCCAATATCATCGTCGCCACTCAGCGGTGTGCCATGCCCCATGCCAGCAACGCTGATGGCTTCGATCTTGGCGATTCCCGCCGCGTCACGCCAGACTTGCCGCGTGTGAGCACCGATCAGGTTTCGCACAGGAACCGCATGTTGCAACCCATGCAGGCCACGCCATTGCGCGACAACGGCGGTCATGTTCCGGGCGGAGACGGTTTGATCGGCGGTGCCATGCCAGATCGAGATCGAAGGCCAAGGTCCGGTGTGGCTGGAAGCACGGCGAACCTTCTCCTCGAGTTCTCGCTCGGAAGGAAGGCCGTGGCCGCGCATTCTGTCGAATGCCTCAGGGATGGATGCTGCGCATCCGAAAGGGAGCCCGGCCACGATCGCCCCACCCGCGAAAAGCTCAGGATAGGTTGCGAGCAGCACGGACGTCATGGCACCGCCAGCTGAGAGACCTGTGACGAACACTCGACGGCCGTCGAGAGCATGCGACTCAACCATGCCGCGGACCATCTGCGCGATCGAAAGCGCCTCGCCGGAATCGCGCCGGATGTCGTCGGGAACGAACCAGTTGAAGCAGAGATTCGGGTTATTGGCGCGTTGCTGCTCCGGATATAGCACCGCAAAGCCGTGTTGATCGGCGAGACGGGACCAGCCCGTCCCATGATCGTAGCTGGCCGCGGTCTGGGTGCATCCGTGGAGCACTACTACGAGCGGCGCCCGTTCTTGCAGGCTCGGAGGCAAATAGGCATAAGCCCGAAGCGCACCAGGGTTTGAACCGAAGTCCTGCAGAGGACGCAGGCGGGAGGGTGCCGCGGTGCTTCCGCCCTGAAGTCGGCGAGTGGCCTTCAGGCGAGCAATCGAGTTAGAAATACTACGCATGCGTCTGTCCTTTCGACGTCATGCCGACAAAGCGCCGACTGGCACCAACTTCGTGAACCCCTTTATGTTGCAGCGCACAAGAGCTCGGAATGAGCGGGGATAAGAGTGTCTCTGATGCGAATGGCATTGGCCTACGCGCGCCGCTGCAACAAGCAGAACAACCAGCTGTACTCGATGTCGTAGCGGATGAGAGACGGCGAACGGAGTTCTGTGGCTGCCCTTGCGCGACATGGCGGCCAAGGGTCGGAGGCTGATGCCCGGCAGCGAACGTCCGGTTCCTGGCAGAGTGCCAACGTCAGCAACTGGCGCCACGCGGTCGCAGGGTGGCAATCTAAGGAACAACATCGCCGGAAGGCCGCCGCGACATCCTCGCAATGACAACCCAAATTCGCCGCGATAGGCTGGCCGTTCGGTTCGAATGCTGCGCTTACCGGAGTCCGATCAATCGTCATGGAATGGGTGATCATCGGCGTTCTCTTCGGTTTCTTTTTCTTCGTCATCGTCCCTTGGGCGGCCCTTCGGGCATCCGGACGCAGCAACGCTGCCCTCGATCAGATCGCGCAGCTTAAATCAGAACTGGCCGCTCTCCGTGAGGAGTTGGCGGGGCTGAAGGGCGGCACCGTCCCGGTCCCGGTCGCTCACCGCGCGACGTGCGTCGAGCCTGCTGAAACCGCGCTGGTGGCCGCGCCGTCGCCGTCGGTTGCGATCGAACTAGAGCCCCGCGAACCTGCCGAGCGCGAGACCGAGCCTGTCGCGGCGCCCGAGCCGGCCGAGCCCTTAAAGCCCCTGCCAGAGGAGATCCCACCCGAAGAGATGCCGCTCGCAGCGCGGATGGCGGAGGAAACGATTTCCGAGCCAGCAGCCGATCATGCTCCTTCGCCCTTCGATCGTTTCGAGCGAGAGGCTCGGCCGGAGGTGGAAGCGGAGGCTGCGCCACAGCCGCCACGCCCCGACATCGAGGAGACCATCGGCTCGCGCTGGGCCGTCTGGGTCGGCGGCGTGGCACTCGCCTTCGGCGGCCTGTTCCTCGTCCGCTACTCGATCGAGGCCGGCCTTTTCGGGCCCGGAGTGCGCTTGCTGATGGGCGCAGCCTTCGCCCTGCTGCTGGCCGGGGCGAGCGAATATCTGCGTCGTCGCGAAGCGCCGCTGCCATTCAACGCCCCGCCCGGGCTGCACAACGCCAATGTCCCCTCCGTTCTTGCCGGAGTCAGCGTCCTGGCCGGGTTCGGCGTCGTCTTCGCCGCACATGCCATATACGGCTTCATCGGCCCGACACCAGCCTTCGCGATGATGGCGCTGATCGGCCTGTCGGCGCTGGCCGCGTCGCTGCTGCATGGGCCGGCGCTCGGGCTCTTCGGGCTGGTCGGCTCCTACGTCACTCCCTTTCTGATTAGCAGCACGGCGCCGGCCTTCGCCTCGCTCTCGCTCTTCATCGCCTTAGTCACGGCTACCGCCTTCCTGCTGCATGCACGCCGCCCGAGCCGCATCGTCACTCTCGCGGCCGTTGCCGGGCACGGCGCCTGGACCGTGATGATCGCCTTCGCTATGCGTGGGCTGTTCTGGCCGTCCTTCCTGGCCGTCGCCGGCGCCTTGCTGGCTTGGCTGCTGCTGAAGGAACTGCCGTTGTGGCGCCGGCGCGGCCAGGTCGCTGCCTGGCGCCCGGTTACGTTCGATCTCGCCGGCCTCGTCGCGATCGCCGTGCCGCTCGTCATCGCCGGCGTGCTCTGGGTCGGCATGGGCGGGCAGGGCCCGCTGCATGTCGCGATCCTCGTCACGGTCGGTGTCGGCATCGTCGCCGCGGTGCGCCACCGCGACCTCGCGCCGCTGGCCGTCGTTGCGGCGAGCAGCGCCGTCGGCATGATCCTGCTCTGGCCGCGCCAGGACGGGGCGCTCGGCCTGTCGCCCGCGACCCTACTCGATCTCGTCAGGCTGAGCCTCGCGCCTGACACCGGGCCGGGACTGGCCTGGACCGCCGCGCTCTTCGCGGTGCTGACCGGCGGGCTGCCCTTCGCGGCGCTGGTCACCTGCCGTCTGGCCGGCTCCGGCGGCTATGTCGAGCGCGGCTGCCTGGCCTTCGCGTCCGCGCTGGCGCCGGTCTGCCTACTCCTGGCGACGACGCTGCGCCTCAACGGCTTCGAGCGCTCGCCCGGCTTCGCGGCGCTGGCGGCCCTGCTGGTCGGCGCGCTGTTTGTCGCCTCCGAGCTCCTGCTGCGGGTCGAGCGCGCCAGCACCCGGTCGCGCAACCCGCTCGCCCTGATCGGCTCCGCCGCCTATGCCGCCGCCGGTGCGATCGCGCTCGGCCTAGCCGTGGCGCTGGCCCTGCGCGAGACCTGGTTGCTGGTCGGCTTCGCGATCGCGGCCGCCGGCCTAGCCATCCTCGCCCGCGCCCGCCCGATCCCGCTGCTGCGGACGATGTCGGCCAGCCTCGCGACGGCGGCCTTTGCCCGTTGGGTCTGGGATCCGATTCTCGTCGACATGGGCTCATGGCCGCTGCTCAACTGGCTGATCCCTGCCTATGCGTTGCCTGCCCTGTGCTTCTGGGTTGCCGTGCTGGCGCTGCGCGATGCGCAGGACCGGCCGAGAACCGTGCATCAGGCGCTCGCCGCCTTCTTCACCGCGGCCTTCGTGCTGCTCGAGGTCCACCAGCTCTTCGTCGGTCCGGATCTCGCACCCGATCTCGCCTGGATCGCCGGCCATTCCGCGGAGCCGCGCAACCGGCTGTTCGAGGAGGTCGCCCTGCTCCTGGTTGCGACCGGGCTGCTCGGCGCCAGCTTCGAGCGCCTCGGCCGTGCCCCCGGCAACGCCGTCTTCCAGGTCGCAGGGCTTGCCGCGGCCGCGCTCACCCTCCTCCTCACCGTGGGCGGGCTCGGCGCGCTGCTCAACCCGCTCTTCGACGGCACCTTCGTCGAGGGCTGGCCGGTGCTGAACCGGCTGCTCTGGTACGTGGTCGCCGGGGCTGCGCTCGGAGTACTCGGCTTCGCCATGTCGCACGAGCGCGGCTCGCCGGTCGCGGATGCGCTGGGCGCCTGCGGAGCCTTCTTGATCTCGCTCGGCCTCGTGCTGATCACCCGCCACGCATTTGCTGGGCCGCAGCTCTCGCCGGTGAACGGCGCCTCGGTCGGCTATACCGAATCCGTCATGATCGCCGTTGTGCTGATCGCGCTGACGGCAGCGGCGCGGCTCTGGCACGACGCGGCGCGGGGCCGGATCGCAAGGCTCGGCGTCGTGACGCTGGGCTGCGTCGCGCTCGGCTGGGTCGTCCTCTCACTCGGCCTCGGCCGCAACCCGTTCCTGGACGGGCGGATCGTCGAAGGGCCGGTCGTTCTTAACCGCATCCTCTGGGGCTACGGGCTGACGGCCCTCGTCATGGCCGGAGCCGGGCTGTGGTTGCGCGACGGCTTCGCCAGGATCGCGCGCGCCTTCGGGCTGATGGCGGCGGCGACGGCCCTCGGCTGCGCCTTCCTACTGCTGCGTCACGCCCTGCACGGGCCCTATCTCTCGTCCGAGGTGCCGATCACACTGGCCGAATCCGGGATCTATGCCGCGCTCATCATCATGCTAGCGATCGTGGTGATGATCGCGGGCTCCGTCCGCTGGCTGGGGCGCAGCGTGCCGGTCGATCCGTTGATGGCAACCCTGGCCGCCTGCGGCGTGTTCGCAGGCCTCGCCGTGATCACGAGCCCGGCGCTGACCGACCAGCCGCTCGCCGGCGTCCTGATCCTCGACAATGCGCTGGTCGGCTACCTATTGCCGGCGACGCTCTCCTTCGCGGCTGCCGCCTGGGCGCGCGCCCATCTGCGCCGGCCGCTGATCGCGCGGGTCTATGGCGTCGCCGCCATTCTCGGCGCGCTGGCCTATGTCGTCACCGAGGTCCGCCGCGCTTTCGTCGGCCCCGACCTGTTCGGCGCCGATGTCGGCTCCGGCGAGCTCTACGCCTATTCGGCGGCGATTCTGCTCTACGGCGTCGCGCTGCTGGCGCTCGGCTTCCGGGCCCGCTCGCGGGATCTGCGCCTGGCTTCGCTCGGCATCGTCACCACCGCGATCTGCAAGGCGTTCCTCATTGACATGTCGGGGCTCGAGGGGCTGCTGCAGGCCCTGTCTTTCATCGGCCTGGGCGGTAGCCTCGTCGCGATCGGCCTAGCCTACCAGCGCGTTTTGCGCCGCGGGACGGAGGTCGCCACGCCCGCCAACGCGTAGTGATGGCGTCCGGAGTGAAACGGAATCCGACGTCTCGCACCAAAGCCGCGTGCGTCCGCTTCCGGGCGTAGGTCCAACGTCCGTTGTTGGCGCTCCACGGCGTTTTCGAGAATGCTTAGTCCGCCCTGCCGCGGGCCTCCACTGGCCAGAGGTCGACCAGACGATTGCCGCGGGCAACATGCAAGAAATCGTGCAAGTTGATCGTCGGGTCGCAATGCGGCACCGTGCATTCGACGACCGTGCCGATCGGCAGGGTACCGTTCCCCGCCGATGGCAGGATGCGGCCAAACTCGTCGCCGCACCACTCAATTCTCCCGACCAGCTCGCGGTGCAGGAAGACACGCGGCGGCGGGCCATCGAGCGCAAAACTCTTGCTGCCGCCATCGGTGATGGCAAAGCCCAGCGAGCTGTGGCCGATTACCGTCACCGCGATGCGCAGCGCCGGCTGGAACTCCGGCCCGCCACGCCCATGCATGTCAACGCTGCCATAGGCCTCGTCCATGAAGACATAGGAGCCGGCTTGGATCTCAGTCAGCAGCCGGTCCTCGCCGTCGAGCAGATGGCTTCCGGTGCCGCCGCCCGAGACAATCTCCGGCGGCAGGCCGGCCTCGCGCAGCGCTCTCAGATTTGCGGCGAGCAGCCGGCCCATCGCCTGGTTTGCGGCGCGCCGGGCTGCGAAGTCGTCGATATGCTGGACGCGGCCCTGATAGGCCTGGACGCCGCGATAGCGCAGCCCGTCCAGCCCGGCGACGAGCTGCGCCAGCGCCACCGCCCCGTGCGGTGTCGCGATGCCGCTGCGCCCTAACCCGACATCGAGATCGACCAGCACGTCGAAGGCGGTGCCGTGCCGCTGCGCCGCAGCCGCGTAGGCATGCGCGAGATCAGCGCGGTCGACCACGACGCCGATGCGCCCGCCTGCCGCGGCGGCGCGCGCCAGCGCCCCGATCTTGGCGTCGCTAGCGATGGGCGCGCTGAGCAGCAGGTCACGCACGCCAGCTTCGAAAAGCGCCAGCAGCTCACCCGGCTTGGCGCAGCAGTTGCCGAGCGCGCCCGCAGCGATCTGCCGCTGCGCGATCTCGGCGCATTTGTGCGATTTCGCATGCGGCCGCAGCTGCAGCCCGGCCTCGCGGCAGGTCCGCGCCATCAGTGCGATGTTGTGCTCGAATTGGTCGAGGTCGAGTACCGCGGCCGGCGTCTCCAGCCGGGCCCGGCTGCCGTCCTCGCCCATGCGCGACTCGTTAAGCGCCGCCGCGCCGAACAATGCGGGGCTCATCGGCCCGACTCCATCAGCGCCGCGCGATGCCTGGCCGTCGCGGCCTGGTCGATGATCGCGCTATCGGCGGCAAAGACGACACCATAGTCCCGCGCCGCCCCCTCCGCTGTGATCTTGCCTTCGCGCAGATCATCCTCGACCCTGGCAGGATCGCGGCGCAGCGCCTCGCCATAGCCTCCGCCACCCGCACCGATAAGGCGGAAGACGTCGCCGGCGCGGGCGGTGAAGCTCTCCATCGGCATGGTCGGTAGCGGCCGCACGGCGCCCTCGCTGGTGATCAGTAGATGTGCCGACGGAGCGCCGGGCTTGCCGCCCTCAAAGCCGAAGGGCGGATGGTCGCGCCGGTCGCCGCGCAGTACGAAGCGGATCGGCGCCAGAAAGCGGAACTCGCGCACGAAGGACAGGCCGCCGCGGAACTCGCCCGGCCCGCCGGTGTCCGGCACCAACCCGTATCGCAGCACCTCGACGGGCATGTCGGCCTCGATCATCTCGACCGGCTGATTGGAGAGGTTGGCGGCGGGATTGGAAATGCCCTCGATGCCGTCCTTGCCGGCCCGTGCCCCCCATGTGCCGACGACCATCTCGTTCAGCACGAAGGGCCGGCCTTCATGGCTGCCGCCGGCGGCGAGCAGATAGGGCCCGCCTTCCGAGCCGCCCATGGCGCGCTCGGGCACGATCTGGGCCAAGGCCTGCATGATCGCGTCGAACACGCGGTAGCCGACGACGCCGCGCGCACCGCATGCGGCTGGATAGCGCGGATTGACCAGGCAGCCCTCAGGAGCGCGTACGGTGATCGGGCGCAGATAGCCCTCGCAGTTTGGAATATCCTGTTGGGAAAGGCAGCGGATGGCGCAGAAGGCGGCCGATTCCGGGAGCGAGATCGGACAGTTGATCGAAGCTGCAACCTGACCGGCCGTGCCGGTGAAGTCGATGTCGATGGTGTCGTCCGCGACGGTCACGGTCGCGACGATCGGCAGCGGCTGCGGGTTCTCGCCGAGGCCGTCGATATAGTCGGTTGCGCGGTAAATCCCGTTCGGCAACGCCCGGATGACATCGCGCATCATCGCCTCGGCATGGTCGTGCAGCGCGTCGATATAATTGTCGAGCAGTTGCGCACCGTAGCGGCCGATCAGAGTCTTCAAGCCCTCCTCGGCGACATTGCACGCGGCGATCTGGGCGCGGATGTCGCCGAGCACCTCGACCGGCGAGCGGGTGTTCGCCTCGAGGATGCGGAACAGCGCCTCGACCGGTGCGCCGGCCTCGTACAGTTTGAGCAGCGGCAGGCGCAGGCCTTCCTGCTGGATCTCGGTGGCGTAGATGGCGACGCTGCCCGGCACGATGCCGCCGAGATCGGTATGATGGGCCACCGTCGCGGCGAAGCCGGCGAGCCGGTCGTCGACGAAGACCGGCTTCAGGATGTAGATGTCCGGCAGATGCTGGCCACCCGAGCCGTAAGGGTCATTGGCGATCAGGACATCGCCGGCCTTCAGCCCATCGCCATAGCGCTCGCGGACGAAGCCCATGATGCGCGGGAAGGAGCAGAGCTGGATCGGCAGGGTCAGGCCCTGCGCGATCACCCTCCCCTTCGCGTCGCAAAGCGCGGTCGAGTAATCCATGATGTCGCGCACCACCGGTGAATAGGCGCTGCGCATGACGATCAGCGCCATCTCGTCGGCGGTCGAGGCGAGCGCGTTGCGGATCACCTCCAGCGTGATCGGGTCGATCTCGCGCGTGCTCATGCGGCGGCCTCCAGGGCGATGTTGATGTTGCCGGCCTCGTCCAGCCGGGCGCTCTGGCCCGGGCCGACGACGCAGGTGCAGTCGTATTCCTCGATCACGAAAGGTCCCCGCCGTGCGGTCTCGTCGAGATCGGCCCGGCCGATCACCGGGATGCTGGCGGCCGGCTGACCGGCGGCGAAGGCGACCGGCCGGTCGACGCGGCGCATCGGCGGCTCGGCGGCGAACTGCTGGCGCGGCGCCGCCAGCGGCAGGCGCACGGTCAGCCGCGCATTGACCAGGTGGACCGCGTCCCTCTGCGAGCGATGCCCATAGGTGCGCTCGTGCTCGCGGTGGAACAGCTCGGCGAGTTCGGCGAGATCGAGCCGCTGCGCCGGCACCGTCAACTCATAGGCCTGGCCGACATAGCGCAGGTCGGCGGCATAGCGGAACTCGGCCCGCGAGAGGTCATAACCCTCCAGTGACAGGGTTCGGCGCGCATCCTCGGCCAGCGCGGAGAACAGCTGCTCCAGCCGGGCATCGTCGAGCTCGCCGGACCGCCGCCGCGACGGGCGCACGAACTCCTGCTCGACATCGGAGCGCAGCAGGCCGAGCGCGCTGAACACGCCGGCCGCGCGCGGAACGATCACCCGGCGGATGCCGAGCGCGAGCGCGACCTCGGCCGCGACCACCGGCCCGTTGCCGCCGAAGGCGACCAGCGTCGACTGGCGCGGATCGCGGCCGCGATAGGTCGAGACCGCCTTCACTGCCCGCGTCATCGTGGTGACGGCCAGCGTCAGCACGCCGCGCGCCGTCTGGGTCAGGTCCATGCCGAGCGGGCGCGCCACCTGGTCGTTCAGCGCGGCGCGGCCGGCATCGGCCTTGAGCGGGAAGCTGCCGCCGGCCAGCGCGACATCGTTGATGTAGCCGAGCGTCAGGAAGGCATCGGTCAGCGTCGCCTGCCGGCCGCCCAGCCCGTAGCAGACCGGGCCGGGATAGGCGCCGGCGCTCTGCGGACCCACCGAGACCTGATTCATCCGGTCGATCGCGACGATGCTGCCGCCGCCGGCCCCGATCTCGGAGACGTCGATGAACGGCATCTTGATCGGATAGCCGCCGCCCTTGACCAGCTTGCTGGACAGGTTGATGCCGGCGCCGACCTCGTATTCGGTGGTGCGGGCCGGCTCGCCATGCTCGATCAGCGCCGCCTTGGCGGTGGTGCCGCCCATATCGAACGAGATGATGCTCGGCTGGCGTGCACCGTCAACCAGCCTGGCGCAGGCGATAACGCCGGCCGCGGGACCCGATTCGACCAACGAGGCGGCGCGCTTTACCGCCGAGCCGAGCCGCATGATGCCGCCGCCGGAATGCATCATCTCGACCGAGCAGGTCACCCCGATCGAGGCGAGGCGGGCCGTCAGCGCGCTGGCGTATTTGCGCACGACCGGTCCGATATAGGCGTTCACCACGACGGTTGAGGTGCGCTCGTATTCGCGGATCTCCGGCAGGATCTCGGAGCCGCGGCAGATATAGACGGCGTCGCCCAGCTCGGCGCGCAGGATGTCCTCGGCCTCGATCTCATGCTGCGGGTTGGCATAGGCGTGCAGGAAGCTGATCGCTACCGCCTCGACCCCGGCCTCGCGGAAGCGCTTGGCCGCCGCGACGACATCCTCGACCGCGAGCGGAATGCGGACCGAGCCGTCGGCCGCCAGGCGCTCGCGCGCCTCCAGGCGCAGATGACGCGCCGCCAGCGGCTTGGGCTTGTCGTATTGCAGGTCGTACAGCACCGGGATGCGCAACCGCCGCATCTCGAGCACGTCGCGGAAGCCTTCGGTGGTCAGCAATCCGGTGCGGGCGCCCTTGTATTCGAGGATGGCATTGGTCGCGACCGTGGTCGCATGGACGATGCCGGTGATCCGGTCCGGCGTGGTCTGGTACTCGGCGACCAGCGCCGACAGCGCCTGCGCGATGCCGCGGCTGTAGTCGTCCGGCGTCGAGGGCACCTTGCGGGTCTCGATCAGCCCGTCGTCGCGCGCGACCACGACATCGGTGAAGGTGCCGCCGATGTCGATGCCGATCCGGTAACTATGCTGCGCCATGGACGTCTTTCCGTGAGGTCGTGAGCGTGCGCCGACCGGCGAGGCCTTTCGGCACGGCCGCGATCAGCTCCTGGGTGTAGGGGTGCTGCGGGTTGTCGAGCACGTCGAGGCAGGGACCGGCTTCGACGATCCGGCCCTTGCGCATCACCACGATGCGGCTGCACAGGGTGCGGACCAGCGCCAGATCATGGCTAATGAAGATCAGGGTCAGACCTAGATCCCGGGTCAGCCGCGACAGCAGGTTGATGACCTGGGCCTGCAGCGAGACGTCGAGTGCCGAAACCGGCTCGTCGGCGATCAGGACGTCGGGCCTCATCGCGAGCGCCCGTGCCAGGCCGACGCGCTGGCGCTGGCCACCGGAGAGCTCATGCGGCAGCCGCGAGGCGATCTCGGGGCCGAGGCCCACCAGCGTCAGCAGTGCATCGATCTCGGCCGACCGCTCCGCCCGCGTCACGCGGCGCAGCGCCAGCGTTTCGCCGAGGCAGCGGCCGACGCTCTTGCGCGGGTTCAGGGCGCTGCTGGAATCCTGGAACACCATCTGGACGCGCCGGCGCCATGGCCCGGCATGGTTGCGTAGCAGGTGCGATAGCGGCTCGCCGTCGAGCAGGACCTCACCTTCGCTAGGGCGCGCGAGACCGACGGCGAGTCCCGCCAGCGTCGATTTACCGGAGCCGCTCTCGCCGACGATCCCCAGCACATCCCCGCGCGCAACCTCCAGGTCGATCGCCTCGAGCGCGATGAAGCGGCTCTCTCGACGGAGCAAGCGGTCGAGCAAGCCGCCTTGCGCATAAGACTTGCCCACGCCGCGCAGCGCTAGGATCGGCCGGTTCATAGCGGCCTCCAGCAGGCGAAGCGGTGCGCGCCGTCATGAACCAGGGGCGGCATTTCCTCGGCGCAGCGGGCGATCACGCGCGGGCAGCGCGGCGAGAACGGGCAGCCCTCGGGCATCCGCCCGAGCCGGGGCGGCGCACCCTCGATCGCGGTCAACGGGCCGACCGGCCCGGTCAGACTGGGCACGCAGGCCTTGAGCAGGTCGGTATAGGGATGGCGCGGTGCGCTTTCGATCTCGGCGACCGGGGCGTCCTCGACGACCTTGCCGCCATACATCACCACGACCCGTTCGACGATCTCGGCGACGAGCTGCAGATTGTGCGAGATGAACACCACGGCGAGCCCGAGCTCGCAGCGCAGCTCGGCGATCAGGTCGACGATCTGAGCCTGGACGGTGACGTCCAGCGCCGTCGTCGGTTCGTCGGCGATCAGCAGTCGCGGCCTGCAGGCGATCGCCATGGCGATTAGCGCGCGCTGGCGCATGCCGCCGGAGAACTCGTGCGGATAGGCGGCGAGGCGCTTGTCGGCATCACGAATGCCGACCCGCTCCAGCGCCTCGGCCGCGAGGCGACGCGCCTTAGCGCCGGAGACGCCGCGATGGGTCCTGATCACGTCTGTGATCTGGCGGCCGATGGTCAGCGCCGGATTGAGCGAGCTCTGCGGGTCTTGGAAGACCATGGCGATCTCGCGCCCGCGCAGGGCCTGGATGCGGCGCTCATCGGCAGTCAGAAGATCCTGCCCATCGAAGATGACGCGCCCGCCGGTGGTGCGCGCCGGAGACCCGAGCAGGCGCATCACCGCCAGCATGGTCAGGCTCTTGCCGGATCCCGATTCCCCGACAATGCCGACCGCCTCGCCCGGCGCCACCGCAAAGTCGACGCCGCGGACCGCCTCGATCATGCCGCCGCCGGCGGCCCGGAAGCCGACGCGCAAGCCTTCGACGCTGAGCAGAGGCACGCTGGGTTGAGGCTCGCTCATGCGACCAGCGTCCTGGCTTCGCTGCGCGGATCGAACAGCTCGCGCACGGCATCGCCCAGCAGGTTGAAACCGATCACCGTCAGCGAGATCGCAAGCCCCGGGAAGACCGGCAGCCACCATTCGCCGGAATAGATCGCGCTGCGGGCGTCCGACAGCATGGTGCCCCAGCTCGGCTGCGGCGGCTGCACGCCGAGCCCGACGAAGCTGATCGAGGCTTCGATGACGATGCCGATCGCGACCAGCAGCGTTCCCTGCACGATGATCGGCGAAAGGCAGTTCGGCAGCACGTCGCCGGTGACGATCCGCCAGTGCGAGGCGCCTTGCAGGATGCGCGCCTTGACGAAATCGGCCGCCGCGACGCGTCTCGCCACGGCATAGGTCACGCGGGCGAAGACCGGCGAGAACAGGCCGCCGACCAGGGCGATGATCTTCGCCTCGTTGGGCAGCAGCAGCGGCCCCAGCGGCAGCGGGCCGACGCCGAGGATGCCGACGATGGCGATGGCCCAGACCAGCAGCGGGATCGAGGCGACGCCGTCGACGATGCGCATCACGACCTGGTCGCCGATGCCGCCCTTGTAGGCGGCGAAGATGCCGGCGGAGACGCCGATGAGCGCACCGATCAGCACCGCGCCGATGCCGACCGCCAGCGAGGCGCGTGCGCCGAACAGGATGCGGCTGAAGATGTCGCGGCCGCCCTGGTCGGTGCCGAGCCAGTGCCGGGCGTCGGGCGCGGCGAGCCGGTCCTCGATGTTCAAGGCCAGCGGATCATAGGGCGCGAGCAGCGGCGCCAGTACCGCCGCCAGCAGGATCAGCCCGACGATGCCGGCGCCGAGCCAGCCGCTCCAGTCGATACCGCGCAGGGCCTTGGCGAAGCCGTTCATGCCGCCGCCCTCTGCCGCGGGTCGAGCACGCGGTTGATCAGATCGGCGCCGAGATTGGCGAAGACGAAGATCGCCGTGAACAGGAAGACGATGCCTTGCAGCAGCAGGAAGTCGCGCTGCGAAATCGCGTTCAGGAGCGCGCGCGAGAGCCCGGGGATGTTGAAGACCTGCTCGATGATCAGCGCCCAGCCGAACATGTAGCCGAAGGACAGGGCCGCGAGATTGACCACCGGCGGCAGTGCATTGACCAGCGCGTAGAACACCACCCGCGTGCCGGGCAGCCCCATGGCGCGGGCGGTGCGGACATAATCGCCGCGCAGGCTGTCCTGCAGGCTGGCATGCGTCATCCGCGCGAGGACCGCGATGTAATAGACCGCCAGCGAGAGCGACGGCATCACGATGCTCTGCAGGTGCAGAGATATTCCCGAAGTGGGTGGGACATAGCCGCCGGGCGGCAGCAGCCGCAGATCGACTGCGAAAACCCGGATCATGACGATGCCGAGCCAGAAGGCCGGGATCGACAGCCCCAGCACCGAGGCGAAGCGGCTGATCCGGTCGAATGCGCCCGGCCGCAGCGCCGCCATCACGCCGATCGCGACGCCGAAGACAAGCGCGATGGCGAAGGCGAGCAGCACGATCGACAGCGTCACCGGCAGCGCGTTGGCGATCTCGGTTGCGACCGCGCGGCCGGTGACGAAGGACCTGCCGAAATCGCCCTGGGCGACGTTGCCGAGCCAGCTGGCATATTGCGACAGGAAGGGGCGGTCGAGGCCGTGCGTCTGCTCGAACTGGGCGATCTGCTCCGCCGTCGCATCGGCCCCGAGCACGATCCGGGCCGGGGAGCCCGGACCGGACCGTGTCAGCGCGAACAGCGCCAGGCCGACGAAGAATAGCGTGCCGATCGACGAAACGATGCGGCCTGCGACGAGGCGGAGCATGATGGCGTGCTCGTCAGAGCTTGATCTCGCCGGGGGCGATGGTCAGCCCCTGGTTGACCTTCACGTCCTGGAGCGGTTGCCGCCAGAGATTGGAGGCATGGACATAGCCGAGCACGCCGAGCGGCGCATCGCGGGCCGCCAGACTCTGCAGCTTGCCGTAGAGCTCCTTCAGCTTGGCCTGATCGGTCTCGGCGAAGGCTGCCGCCAGCGTCTGGTTGAACTCGGGATTGTTGTAGCCCGTGCTCTTGGAGAGCACCTGCTCCGGCGTCAGGCAGACCTGCATGATGTAGCTCGGCTCGCCCGGCGACATGAAGACCTGGAGCGCCGCCTGGTGCTCGCCGCGGATCGCCTGCTGGATCAGCACCGAGAACTCGTAGACCTTGAGATTGACCTTGATGCCGATCTTGGCGAGCTGCGCCTGCAGGAAGATCGCCGCGTCCTTGGTGTCGAGCAGATAGGGCTCGGCCTGGATGCTGAGGTCGAACTCGGCGCCGGTCGCATATTTCGACTTGGCGAGATGCGCCTTTGCCTTGTCCAGGTCGAAGCCGAGTTCCTTCTCGGCCTCGGCGTTGAACCACCAGCCGCGCGGCGGGGCCGGCACCGAGGACGGATCGAGCAGCCCGTAATAGACCTTCTCGCCGATGGTCTTGCGATCGATGGCTGACGATACGGCCTTGCGGAACTCGGCGTCGTCGAAGGGCGGCTTGAGATTGTTGGTGTACATCAGCAGCGCGCCACCCAGCGTCGGGCGCGAGGCGCCGGTGATGCCGGGCATCGTCTTCAGCCGGTTGAACTCGCGCGGCGGCGGGGCGCTGATCAGGTCGACCTGGCCGGTCAGCAGATAGGCGACGCGCGTCGCATCCTCCGGGATCATCTTGACCACCAGCCGATCCCAGGCCGGGAGGCCCTTGCGCCAGTAGTTCGGGTTCTTCTTGAAGCTGATATAGTCGTTCGGCTTCCACTCCTCGAAGATGCCGTAACCGGTGCCGACGCCGGCCGGGCGCGACTTGAAATAGTCGTCGCCATGCTCCTTGCGCGAGCCGACAGGGTAGATCCCCATATATTTGGTCAGGAAGTAGAGCCACGGCCCATAGGGCTCCGAGAGTTCGAACTGCACCTGGTGCGGGCCGAGCACCGTGACCTTGGTGATGCGGGTGAAGAGCGAGCGACGCGCCGCCTTGTTGGCCGGGTCCAGCAGGTAGTCGAAGGAGTATTTCACGTCCTCCGCCGTCATCTTCTTGCCGTTGTGGAAGCTGACGTCGTCGCGAAGCTCGAAGGTGTAGGTCTTCTTGTCGGCCGAGATCGTCGGCAGCGACTTGGCGAGCTGCGGCTTGAGCACGCCGTCGACGTCGTATTCGACCAGGTTCTCAAACACGGTTTGGCCGAGCACCATGGCATCGTGATTGAGCTGGTTGATCGGATCGATGGTGATCGGATTGCTCGGCAGGACGATGGTCAGCGTCTTGCCGTTGTTGGGCTGAGCGTGGAGCAGGCTGGGCAGCAGACCGGCGAGCGTTCCTCCGGCCGCGGCTGCGAGAAATGCGCGGCGATCTGTCGGCATGGTCAGCATCGGAGCTCCCCCTGATTATCGTTTGCGGCCAGATGGGAGCAGGCTAAAGCGCTAAGACGACGAATAAAAATAAGAAACGCTTGCGAGACGATAGTCTCCGGCTATCGTCTGCGGCGATGCGCTACACATTCGGTCAGGCGGAAGCGTTTTACTGGGTCGCCCGCCTCGGGGGATTCCGCGCTGCCGCCATGCACCTCAACCTCTCGCAGCCGACGGTCAGCCTGCGGATCAAGGAGCTGGAGCGCACCCTAGGCGGGGAGCTTTTCGATCGTTCGCTCTACCGGCCCATGCCGACAACGCTCGGCAATTCGATCTATGCCGATATCGAGCGGATGCTGACCCATGCCGAGCAGGTCCAGCGCCACAGCAAGGACGGCTTGCGCGGCAGAAGCATTCTGCGCATTGGAGCGGCCGATTCCTTCGCGGCCGCCATACTTCCGGAACTGCTCGCCCAGCTGGCGCGCCGCCATGCCGAACTGCAGGTCGACGTCACCGTCGACTTCAGCACCAAGCTTGAACAGCTCCTGCTCGACCGCTCGATCGACATCGCCTTCCTGTCCCAGCCGCGCGCGCATGAAGGAATTACCATCGTTCCGCTCTGGCTGATCGACCTTGTCTGGGTGATCGGCGAGAGCCTGCCCTTCGCCGGCGATGTCGCGACGCCGGAGAACTTGGTCGACCTGCCTATTTTTACCAACAGCTCGCCGTCGGGCCTGTTCACCACGATCCAGATGTGGTTCGGCGCTCAAGGCCTGAAGCCGCGCCGGCTCAACACCTGTAATCCGCTGACGGTGATCGCGCGCCTCGCCAGCGCGGGCACCGGCGCAGCGATGATCCCGCGCGAGATGATCTACCTTTCCGGTGAGAAGCTCACGCTGCGCGTGTTGGAGGCACGTCCGGCGATACCCTCTCACAACCTTTGTGCGATGTGGTGGAATAACGAATCCGCCGACGAGTGCCGTTACCTCGCGAACCTTGCCCATGAGATTTCAAAGCTGACACGGTAGACGGACTGCCACTCGCGAGCCGAGCCTCAGATCGGATAAATGAATGTCGGCTTTCAGGTAGCCACTCAACGTCCGCAAATGGCGCTGCACGGCCTCCGGCTTTGAGCGGCGCGTCGATCCGGTTGGATCGATACGGTCAGCAGGGTCAGTCCAGTGCGGAACGGATCGCTGCGGTATCGAAGTAAAAGGGCGTGCCCTCAATCAGCAGCCCGTCCTGGAAGCGCAGCACCTCTGCGAAGGGCTGCGAAAGCGTCTTGCCGCTGCGGCGCGCGGTGAGCCGCAGGCGGCAGCTCATATGGACGGTATCGCCGCTCTGGACAGCTTGGAGATCCTCGACTGCCAATTCGCTCCAGCTGTCGCGCATGCTCTTGAACAGGCGACCGACGCCGTCCAGCCCGCGCCAATCGCCGGCATAGGGCAGCGATGCGGGCTCGTGCACCACGACATCGCGATGGAAGGCGGTCGCGAGCAGGCCGAGATCGGCTTTGTCCTGCTGGAGGAAGCGCATTTCCACCGCGAACATGCGATCGAGCAGATCCATGGCGGAAAGTCCGGTGCTTGCGTTCATGGCTGACCTCGCAAAGGAGCGGCCCAAGCGACCGCTGCTGCCTGCGAGGAAACCTTGGTCCGGCGGGGCTCTCCACCCGCTTTCTGGGCGGCCGGAGCGCGCCGCACATCTCGAGCCCAAGGCGGGCGGCCCTCCGTGCCCAGGGAGGCCGATGGTTTTCCGCGCCGTATCGTTGCATATCTGTCCGGTCTGAGGCATCGGCCTGAAAGGTGGAGCGCGGCCTTCGGTTCTGATAGTCGAGCGCGACGAGCCTCCGGGGATGAACGTAAAAATGGGCTCGAAAGCTTGCGTCCTGGCCGGCACCGTATCCCGGCTTTGGGCGTGGCGCGCCGCCGGAGATTGCCGCAGCTAGTCTGCAGGCTGAACGGCCATGAGGGATTTCCTCTGGGGTTCGTCAACAATCCCCAGTTCAGCGACGACGGTTCGGCATCATGGTCTGGAGCGAGACCATCCATGTGATGCTGCTCACCCATGCCAAATGGCAGGGCTTCACCACACGCCCGATGCCGCCGGCCGCCGCGAGCGAGGTGATGCTCGCGCTTTCCTATGAGAGCCGGGAAGGCGTCGATCCATGAATGGCGCGGTGGCGAGCCGTGGCGGCATCAGCGCGAACTCCGGGTTAGGGTCGCGAGCTTTCACTCCGGGTCGAAACCGTGAACGTCCGCTTGCGGGCAACCTCCCAATGTCCGCACCTGGCGCAGCGTGGCCTCCGTTATTGCGCCCGACGCGGTTCGAAGGCGAAAGCACTGAGCCCGAGCCATTGTTGCATGGAGCAGGCGAGGGCCGGATCGCCTTCGATCTCCAATTGGCCGGTGTCCGCCTCCCGCTTGATAGTTGTCAGCCCCATCCAGATTGCCGTCATCGTACGCAAGGAACTCGTGACCAGCAGGTCGAGCTGATGCCCGGGGTCGAAATTACACAGGTCAACGCTGCCGTCGGCCACCACCAGCCACCACCGCTTTTGTGCACCCGAAAGCTCGGGGTACAGAAACTGTATCGTACAGCGACGGGCCGGCAGCAGCTTGACGTTTAGACTTCGGCGCATGTCCCACATCAGCAGCGAAGGATCGAGGTTCCTGAGCGAAAGCCGCGATTCCATCCAGCGCTGCGCCCAGTTGCCGAGGCCCATGATCAACGGTCTCAGCTCCTCGCCCGCCTCGGAAAGGTGATATTCGACCGAGCCCTTCGTCTTGCGCGAGACGCTGAGGACGCCGGCCTGCTGCAGTTCCTTGAGCCGTTTCGAGAGCAATGCGGGCGACATCTTCGGTAAGCCGCGCCGCAGGTCATTGAAGCGGGTGCTGCCGCAGAGCAGCTCCCGCACGACCAGCGTCGTCCATCGGCTGCACAAGATCTCCGAGGCCATCGACACCGGGCAGAACTGGCCATAGCCGCCGCGATCGTTCATGGCGAACCCCATTTTTCTTTTGGCAGATGGTATCAGATCGGAGGCACATAGAAAACGCCGGCAGTTCAGTTGCTGAACTGGAAGCCCGGAACCGCAGCGGTGATCCTTCTGCCTCACAGCAATGGAGGGCGCCATGTCGACGATCGCTGCTTCGAAAGCCTCGGCTCCGTCATTCGTCGGAGCCACCGCCTCTGCCGTCAGCGTCGTGGAAACGGCGCAACGCCTCGCGCCGAAACTCGCCGCGCGTGCCGCCGAGATCGACCAGGACGAGCGTTTCGTCAGCGAGAACTATTCCTTGCTGAAGGAGGCTGGCCTCGTCGAGGCAGGCGTCCCGCGGGAACTCGGCGGCGGCGGCGCCGAGATATCAGCGCTTGCCGAGATGCTGCGCGTGCTCGCAAAGGCATGCGGCTCCACGGCGCTGGCTTTTTCCATGCACACCCATCAGGTTGCCATCCCCGCCTGGCGTTGGCGACACCAGAAGGTTGCCGCTGTGGAACCGCTCCTGAAACGGGTCGCTGCGGAGAGGATCATTCTGTTGTCGTCCGGCGGCTCCGACTGGGTCGGCGGTTCGGGAAAGGCCGAAAGGGACGGCGACGGCTACCGCATCACCGCCCGGAAGGTATTCACCTCCGGCGCCGAAGCCGGAGACGTCCTGATGACCGGCGCGATCTACGAAGAAGAAGACGGAAATCGGTCAGTTATCCACTTCGGTGCGCCGATGAAATCCTCGGCGGTGCACATCGAGGACACCTGGCGCACGCTCGGCATGCGAGGCACTGCATCGAACGACGTGGTCATCGAAAATCTCTTCGTTCCCGCCGCCAATGTGGCGTTTTCCCGCAAGGCCGGGGAGTGGCATCCCGTTTTCGAGACGATCGCGGCCATCGCTTTCCCGCTGATCTACGCCGTCTACCTCGGAGTTGCCGAGAGCGCCCGGGACATCGCCATCGAGGTCGCGAAGAGAAAGCAGGCATCCGATCCACTGCTGGCAGGGCGCATGGACACCGAATTGCGTGCCGCGCAGCTCGCACACCGATGGATGCTAGATGCCGTGGCGCGCAACGCGCCATCCGCCGAGACGGTCAACGAGGTCATGATTGGGCGGACATTAGTTGCCCGCCACGCCATTGCCGCCGTCGATCTGGCGATGGAGCTGGCCGGCGGTGCGTCGTTCTATCGGGCGACGGGATTGGAGCGGCGCTTCCGCGACATCCAGGGTGCACGTTTTCACCCGCTCCAAGCCAGCCCCCAGGCGCGCTATGCCGGTGCAATGGCACTAGGCCTGCCAACCGGCTCGATCTTCTGACCAGCCGATTGGGGCCGGAGGAGAGTTTGCGTCTCAAGTTTGCTTCGGCCCTAATTGCTGGTTCGAACGCGCTAAGCGCGGCATCTGCTGGCTCCCGAGACCGCTCGCGCACTGGCGGGATGACGAACAGCAACCTCCAATCAGCCAGAGACCAATGGTCCGGCTGGAGCCGCAGCCACCTGGCCCAATGTCAGCTTGCGGGCAATGGTCCAAGTCCCGCTTATGGCGCGGTTGAGCTAAAGTGGCTTCGGATGCGGCATCCCGATGGAGATGCATCATGCTTGCGGAAGCTCAGCAAACCCATCAGCGTCTCGCTTGGAACGCCGGCCGCATCAGTGGCCCGAAGCCGCCGCTGAAGCCGCGTCATATCTGGGCGATCAGGACGCGACTACAGCACGAACATCGCGTGCGAGACCTGGCGATGTTCAATCTCGCGATCGACAGTAAATTGCGAGGGTGCGATCTCGTTCGGCTTCGCGTGGCCGACGTCGTAATCGGCGGGACTGTGAGGCTGAGGACGTCGATCATCCAGCAAAAAACCGGCAGGCCGGTACCTTTCGAGCTGACGGATCCCGCCCGAGAGGCGCTGACGGCCTGGCTCAGGAAACGAGCGACGACAGGCGAATGGCTCTTCCCCAGCCGCAGCCGACACGGCGACCATGTATCGACCCGGCAATATAGCCGTCTGCTAGATGGCTGGGTTGCGCTGATCGGCCTCGATCCAGCGCTTTATGGAACGCACAGCCTGCGGCGAACGAAGGTTGCCTTGATCTACAAGCGCACTGGCAATCTTCGCGCGTGCCAGCTGCTGCTTGGGCATTCGAAATTGGAAAGCACCGTCAGATACCTCGGCATCGAAGTCGACGATGCTCTGCTCCTGTCCGAGCAAACAGACCTGTAGGTCCCACCAGGGCGACCGATGAGCATCGGTCGCCCTGACCCCCTACCACCGCCTGGCGCAGCTGATAGGGGCTTGCCTATGTCTGCTAAGGGCCGATTGTGTTGAAGAAGTCGGCGTTGCTGCGCGCCTAAGGTTCTGATTCAGTCGTCGTGGGCGGAGGGCGTCGCTGTCGCGCCCAATTCAGCTAAACTCAACGGCGTCCGTCGCCGGGCCGAAGGCAGACTCTCGCGCGGCTGCGATGCGGCGCAGGGCGCAAACAATTATCCGGCCCTGCGCCTCCTGGCAATCAGATCGACGGCTAACCCGACGAAGTTCAAGGCAGCAACGAATAATAAAAAGTACACTGTATTTTCCTGCAGCAAATTCCAGATGCCGCTCCCCGCATCCAAATAGTAGAGCGCAATGGCCCCTCCAGAAACTATGACTTGTAGCAGCGCAATCGCTTTATAGAAGATGTGCATTGAGACCGTCGCCCGTCGCTTCGACCGTTCAAGCCCACCTTTGTAAATGCCCCATGAAGGGGATGCTAGGACCGCGCGACTACTGCCAAGGCGCACTCCCTGGCAGCCCAGTTCACCGGTGCCCGGTAAGGGGCAGCGAGCCGATCTTCGCCAAGGCGGCTCCGGGTCGATACCGGACTTCGAAATACCACGATACGACAACTTGAGAGGGGCCATGGTCGTTTCAAAGCTCGATAGAGCCTATGGGCGTCAAGCGTTCGGTGACGATCCGGTGAGTTACCATGCTGCCCGCCCGCAATACCCA
>JAESFO010000452.1_pt1 | contig 35723 bp, 28 predicted proteins | sample 9269421 | NCBI WGS metagenome assembly JAESFO01 (sample SAMN14502839, study PRJNA617101) | algae metagenome | isolation source: Nostoc desertorum CM1-VF14 and co-occurring heterotrophs from rocky... | place: USA: Clark Mountains, San Bernardino, California | collected 2000-06-05 | reverse complement strand
CACTCGCGGGCAGCCCGATCCAGCGCGCCGTCAGCACCCGGGAGAAGTGGCCGTGTCCCACGAGCACGACGTCGCCGCCGCCGAGCAGGGCGCGCGCGTCGGCGAGCACGGCGTCGGCCCGCGCGGCGACGTCGCCGGGGGTCTCGCCGCCGGGCCACGGCCCGTCCCAGATCGTCCAGCCCGGCTGGGACTCGCGGATCTGCGGCGTGGTCCAGCCCTCGTTGTCGCCGTAGTCCCATTCGACGAGCCGGTCGTCGACCGCGTCCACGCGCAGCCCGGCCAGCTCGGCGGTGTCCCTCGCGCGCGTGCGCGGGGAACAGAGCACCCGGGCGGGCGGGGCGTCGTGGCGGACCAGGGCCAGTGCGTCGCGCACCCGGCGGGCGGCGGCCCGGCCCTCGTCGGTCAGCGGGACGTCGGTGCGGCCGGTGTGCTTCCCGGTGCGCGACCACTCGGTCTCGCCGTGGCGCAGCAGGAGGATCCGTCCGTCCGGATCGGCGTCGGTGCTCACGGGCGGCGACGCTAGTCGCGGACGCTGCGGGACGCTCGTGGTGATCAGGTCACCCGGTCGGGTCGGATCCGGACCCGACCGGGCAGTCCGCCGGGCGCGCCGTACCCGCAGGGTGGCCGGGTCGGATGGGATCCGTGGCGGACCACGAGCCGAGGAGCGTCATGTCGCCGCAGTTCTCCCGCCGCCCCGCGCGGCGGCGCATCGCCGGGATCGCCGCCGCGGCCGGCCTCGCGATCACCGCCGCGCTCACCGCGCCCGTCGCCGCGGGCACCGCGACGGCCGCCCCGGCGGTGCAGGCCGGGGCGATCGGCCCGGGCGTGCAGATCGCCACCCCGGTCACCGGCGGCGCCGAGCTGTGCACCGCCAACTTCCTCTACACCCCGGCCGCCGGGCAGGACGGGAACCGCGACGAGCCCGGCGGCCGCGGGGCCGAGCACCAGGCCGCCCCGGCCGGGGCGCTCTACCTGGGTGCGGCCGCGCACTGCATGGCGGGCGAGGACGCGATGTCCTCGGTCGACGGCTGCCGTGAGCCGGTCATGCCGGAGGGCATCGAGGTCGGCATCCGCGGCCGCGACGGGAAGAACTACACCGGACGGGTCGCCTACAACTCCTGGGCGGTCATGCAGGACCGCGGCGAGACCGACCCGCAGCTGTGCCTCTACAACGACCTGTCGCTGATCCAGCTGAGCCCGGCGGCCGTCGCCGTCGCCGACCCGACGGTCCCCGGCTTCGGCGGCCCGACCGGGCTCGACACGGACGGCACCGAGCAGGGGGAGAAGGTCTACAGCTTCCAGCCCAACCAGCTCGTGGCGACGCCGTACAAGCAGGGCCTGAGCCTCGGGCAGCCGGAGGGGCCGCGCACGCACGTCGTCTCCACCACGCCGCCGGGGGTGCCGGGCGACTCGGGCTCGGGCTACCTCGACGCGCGCGGCCGGGCGTTCGGGCTGCTGTCGAGCCTGATGCTGCCGACCAACACCAACGGGGTCACCGACATCGCCCGGGCACTGGCCTACGCCGAGCGCTACGGCGAGGTCGGCGCCCTGGAGGTCGTCCCCGGCCGGGTCCCGTTCACGCCGGGTGTGCTGCCGCTGACCGAGCTGCCCGGCGGCCCGTCGCTGCCCGCGCTCCCACTGCCCGACCTCACCCCGGCGCCGCTGCGCTGACCCGGGCCCACGGCTCCCGGGACGGGCGTGCGGCGATCCGTCCACCCGTCGGTGTGCGGGTGGCCACTCCGGACGCGCCGGGTGACCGGTTCCCGGCGTCCACCCGGTTAGACTCGCCGCCAGATCCGACAGCTCGTCCCGGCTCGGCGCCCCTATCCCGGCGCTGCGCGCGGGATGGCCGTCCGGCACCGCGAGCAGGTCGACGTCAACCCGCGACGCCCGGTGCAACGGCAGGCGCGTCCGTGCGCCGCTCTCGTACCGCACCACCCGTGGAGTCTTCCCATGACGCTCGCCCAGGACCCGACCACCCGTTCCGCCCCCGACCGGCACGAGGTGTTCGGCGCGCACGAGGGCGGCAAGCTCACGACCGGTCTGACCGCGCCGCTGGCCGACGAGCGCGACCTGTCGATCGCCTACACCCCCGGTGTCGCCGACGTCTGCCGCGCCATCGCCGACGACGCCTCGCTCGCCGCCCGTTACACCTGGGCGCACCGGCTGGTCGCCGTCGTCAGCGACGGCACCGCGGTGCTCGGCCTCGGCGACATCGGGCCGCGCGCGTCGCTGCCGGTGATGGAGGGCAAGTCGGCGCTGTTCAAGTCCTTCGCCGGGCTCGACTCGATCCCGCTGGTCCTCGACACCACCGACGTCGACGAGATCGTGGAGACCCTGGTCCGGCTGCGCCCGACCTTCGGCGCGGTCAACCTCGAGGACGTCGCCGCGCCGCGCTGCTTCGAGCTGGAGCGCCGCCTGGTCGAGGCGCTCGACTGCCCGGTCATGCACGACGACCAGCACGGCACCGCCGTCGTGCTGCTCGCCGCCCTCGACGGCGCCTGCCGGGTGCAGGGCCGCTCGCTGTCGGACCTGCGCATCGTGATCTCCGGGGCCGGCGCGGCGGGTATCGCCTGCGCGCGCATCCTGCTGACCGCGGGTGCATCGGACGTCATACTGCTCGACTCGCGCGGGGTCGTCGACGCCGGCCGCGGTGGGGAGAAGGCGGCGCTGGCCGCCGTCACCAACCCGCGCGGGGTCACCGGCGGGATCGCCGAGGCCCTGGCCGGTGCGGACGTGTTCGTCGGGCTCTCCAGCGCCACGCTGCCCGAGGACCTGCTGGCCACGATGGCCCCGGAGTGCATGGTCTTCGCGCTGTCCAACCCCGACCCCGAGGTGCACCCGGACGTCGCGGCCCGGCACGCCGCGATCGTCGCGACCGGTCGCAGCGACTTCCCGAACCAGATCAACAACGTGCTGGCCTTCCCGGGGATCTTCCGCGGCGCACTGGACGCGCACGCCCGCCGCATCACCGACGACATGAAGGTCGCGGCGGCCCGCGCCATCGCCGACGTCGTCGCCGACGAGCTGTCCCCGCAGAAGATCGTGCCCGGCCCGTTCGACCCGCGGGTGGCACCGGCCGTCGCCGCGGCGGTGGCCCGCGCCGCGGGCGACGCCGGCGTGACCGCAGACTGACGACCGTCCATAACCCCGGTTACGAAACGTGTGCAATCGGGGTCTGCGCCGAACGGCACGGCGCGCTGTGAGCGGTCGGACACACACGGTCGGATCGGTTGCCACCGCTCGCCGAGCGCGTCACACCCTTCACCCTCCGGCGACTACCTGTCACCACCCGTGAGTGACGGGCAGAGCAACGACGTTGGGCCGAACGGTCCCGTCACTCGCTGTGTCGGGTGGCTCGATCGGTCTACCCGCCCGGATCGCCCGGCACGGTGGCTCGTTGTTCTCCACGGAGCTGCCGAACGGAACGGAGGCGGGCGTGTCGGAGCAGGAATCGCGGGCGGGACACCGTCCGGGTGCATCGGTCGGGGACCCGGCCGGTGGACGCGCGGAGCAGGCACCGGGTGCCCGCCGCGACAGGGACCGGGACCCCGGTCTCGCCGGTGACCTCGCCCGGGCCTTCGCCGGTCCCGGCGGCACCCCGGCGGGCCGCGCCCGGCCCGGTCCCGACGACGAGCCGCTCCTCGACCGGGCGGAGGCCCTGAACCTCGCCGCCGCACCGGACGCCGAGATCTCCGGCGCGGGCTTCGGGGAGCCGCCGTTCGGCAGCGCACGCCGCCTCCCCGGTGCGCCGCGCCCGGCCGGCCCGGCCCCGTCGGTCGCCGAGGCGGCCCCCGGCCCGGGGACCCCCGGGACCGGTGCCGCGGGTGCCGACGGTGCCGACCACTCCGCGGTGCAGCTCCCGCCCTCGCCCGCGATGGTCTGCGACGCCGGGGGCGTCGTCGTCCACACCAACGCCGCACTCCGCCGCCTCGCCGGCTCCGCCGACCCGACCGGCATGCGGCTCCCGCAGCTGCTCGTCGGCCCGGACTCCGACGCCCGTCTGGTCCGTGCCGACCGCCGCCTGGCCCGGGTCAAGGTCGTCCGCTGGAACCAGCCGGGTGACCGCACCGTCGTGCTGCTCACCCCGTTCCCCGACGCCGCGCCCGCGCCGTCGGACGAGGCCCCCGCGCTCGACCTCGAGCGCGCCACCCGCTCCGGCACCTGGACCTTCGACCTGCAGGCCGGGACGCTGACCCGCAGCGAGGGGCTCGTCGAGCTCTACCGCGCGCTCGGCGTGCGCCCCGACGGCCCCGACGGGCCCATCGAGGGCGAGCAGGTCGAGCGCGTCTGCCGGATGCTGCGCCGCGGCCCGGACGCAGCGCCGGAGCCCACCACCGCGCACAGCTCCGAGATCCGCCCCCAGGGCGGCGCGGTGCTGTCGTGCCGCACCCGGATCGACCGCACCCCCGGTGGTGCCCCGCTGCGCCTGATCGGGACCGTGCAGGACGTGTCCGACCGGCGCCGGGCCGAATCCCGCGCGCAGCGCTCCGGGCAGCGGTTCGCCGATCTCGTCGCCACCATCACCACCGGCGTCGCGATGCTCGACGGACGCGGACGGATCGTCGACGCCAACCCGGCGCTCTGCCAGCTGCTCGACGCCGACCTGGAGACCCTGCGCGGCGTCCCGGCACGCAGCCTGTCCGCCGAGCCCCAGTCCGACCTGCGCGGCGGGCTGCCGGACTGGCTGCGTGACCCGTCGCACCCCGAGCCGACCTACCGGATCGAGTCGCTGCCGCTGCTGCGCGCCGACGGGACCCGGGTCGACTGCGAGGTCGTGGTCAACGCCGCGCCCTCCGACGACGGCCGCCCGTTCTGGCTGCTCGTCGTCACCGACGTGGGGGAGCGCCGCCGCGCCGCCGACGTGCTCCGCGAGGCCGACACCGTCGACCCGCTGACCCGGCTGCCCAACCGGGCCGGGCTGCTGGAGCTCGCCGACCGGCTGCTGGCCGGGCCGGACGCCGACCGGGTCGCCGTGGTCTGCGGCGACGTCGACGACTTCGCCCGCGTCAACACCGGCCTCGGCCACGACGCCGGCGACACCCTGCTCGTCGAGCTGGCCGGGCGGCTGCAGCGCGAGCTGCCGTACCACTGCACGGCCGGGCGGCTGTCGGCCGACGAGTTCGCGGTGGTCTGCGCCGACGTCGACGAGGTCGGCGGACCGCAGGCGCTCGCCGCCGTCGTCGCCGGGTTGCTGCGCGGCGACGTCACCGTGGCCGGCAGGCCGATCACGCTGACCGCCTCGGTCGGCGTCGCCGGGCGGGACGCCGCCGTGGCCGGCCCGCAGGCCGACGCCCGCGGCCCCCGCGGCGACGACCTGCTGCGCTCGGCCGAGGTCGCGGTGCGCGAGGCCAAGCAGCGCGGACGCGGCACGGTCGCCGTCGCCGAGCGGGGCGCCGTCGCCCCGGCGCGCCGCCAGCTGGAGCTGGAGGCCGAGCTGCGCGCCGCGATCGAGGGGGACGCGCTGCGCCTGGAGTACCAGCCGGTCGTCGCGCCGGACGGCACCGTGCTGTCCGCCGAGGCACTGCTGCGCTGGTCGCACCCGGTGCACGGCGAGGTCTCGCCCGGCGAGTTCCTGCCCGTCGCCCAGCGCGGCGGCCTGCAGCGCGACCTGGACCTGTGGGTGCTGCGCACCGCGGCCACCGAGGCCGCGACCTGGCCCCGTGCCGGGCAGGCCGTCGGCGTCGCGGTGAACCTGGCCGGGCTGCTGCCGGCCGACCCGTCGTTCCTGGCCGACGTCACCGCCATCGTCGAGGGCGCCGGGCTGCCGTGGAACCAGCTGGTGCTCGAGCTCGTCGAGACCAGCCTGGTCGCGCTGCCGCGCCCCGCGCTGGACGCGATGAGCGAGCTCGTGCACCGCGGCGTCCGCTTCGCCGTCGACGACTTCGGCACCGGCTACTCGTCGCTGGCCCGGCTCAAGGAGCTCCCGGCGCAGACGGTCAAGGTCGACCGCGCCTTCGTCACCGGCGTCGGCACCGACCCGGCCGACTTCGCGCTCGCCCGCGCCGTCGTCGAGGTCGCGCGCGCGATGGGCCGCAAGACCGTCGCCGAGGGCGTCGAGACCGCGGAGCAGTTCCACGTCCTGCGCGGCCTCGGGGTCGACGCGTTCCAGGGCTGGCTGTTCGCACGCTCGCTGCGCCCCGACGACCTGCACCGTGTGCTGCGGGGCGGCGGCCTGCCCACCCCGGCGACGAGCGCGACCCCGGCCGCCGGGACCCCGGGCGTCTGGTGAGCCGGTCGCGCCCGCCCACCGCGGGCGCGACCGCGGTCGTCACCGCACGAACGCGCTCTGACCGGTGATCGCCTTCCCGACGATGAGGGTGTTCATCTCCCGGGTGCCCTCGAAGGAGAACATCGCCTCGGCGTCGGCGAAGTACTTCGCGATCCGGTTCTCCAGCACCACCCCGTTGCCGCCGACGAGCTGACGCCCGAGCGCGACGGTCTCGCGCATCCGGGTCGCGCAGAACTCCTTCACCAGCGACGAGTGCGCGTCCGAGCCCCGGCCCTCGTCGAGCAGCTGGGCGTTGCGGACCGCCATCCCCAGCGAGGCGCTCACGTTGCCGAGCATCCGCACCAGCAGGTCCTGCATCAGCTGGAACCCGCCGATCGGGCGGCCGAACTGCTCCCGCTGGGCGGCGTAGGACAGCGCCAGCTCGTAGGCGGCCATCTGCACCCCGACCGCACCCCAGGCGGCGTTGGCCCGGGTGCGCTGCAGGACCAGGCCGGCGTCGCGGAAGGTGCCCGAGCCGCCGGAGAGCCGGTGCGACTCCGGCACCCGGACCCGGTCGAGCAGGATGTCGGCGTTCTGCACGATCCGCAGCGACTGCTTGCCCTCGATCTTCGTGATCGTCATGCCCTCCGACGGTGACGGCACGACGAACCCGCGGACCGCGCCGCCGGCGTCCGGGTCGGTGTCGCGGGCCCACACGATGACCAGGTCGGCGAAGGTGGCGTTGCCGATCCAGCGCTTCTCGCCGTCGAGGACCCACTCGTCGCCGTCGCGGGTGGCGGTGGTCTCCATGCCACCGGCAACGTCGGACCCGCCGTGCGGCTCGGTCAGCCCGAACGCACCGATCGCGTCCATCCGGGACATCGCGGGCAGCCAGCGCTCGCGCTGCTCGGGTGTGCCGCCGGCGTGGATCGAGCCCATCGCGAGACCCGTGTGGACGCCGTAGAAGCTGTTGACCGACGGGTCCACCCGGGAGATCTCCGCGTGCAGGAACCCCAGGAACAGCCGCGACGCCGGCGGGTCGGCGTAGCCGGCCCCCGCGAGATCGAGGCCCGCGAAGCCCTTCACGAGCTGCATCGGGAACTCGGCCCGGTCCCAGGCCTCCAGCACGACGGGGGCGACCTCGGCGCGCAGGAACTCCCGCACCCGGCGCAGGTCGGCGCGCTCGGCGTCGGTGAGCAGGTCGGCGTAGTGGAACCAGTCCGCGACGTGCGGGTGGTCCGGGTCGAGGTCCAGCTCGGGCTTCGGCAGACGCGTGGGCTCCTTCGGCATGGCCCCACTGTTGCGCCGCGCCGCACCGTCCGCACGGCAGAGCTCCTACCGCAGGGCGTGCAGCGACGTCGCGCCGGCCGTCGGGTCCCCGACCGGGCTGAGCACCACGTGGTCGGCGCCCGCGGCCCGGTGCTCGGCGCCGGCAGCCGCTCCGACGCGGGCAGCCCGAGTGCGGCGACGGCCGACGCCGGATACAAGCCGGTCGGCACGATCCCCGCCACGACGACGGCGACCCGCGTGCCGTCGAGCAGCGCGGTCAGCCGGTCGGGCCGGTCGATCGCGCCACCGGCGAGCCACAGGGTGCGGGCACCGGCGCCCTCCAGGGCGCGCGTCGGCGGGAGCGGGTCCGGTGGAGACACCGGGCGGGCCCAGAACAGTGGTCAGGGTCATGTGCGCAGCGTCGGTGCTGAACCGGACTGCAGGTCAGGCGCGACGGGGTGCCGGTGACCTGCGGTCGACCGCTCGCCCGTCGCGCACGACCGGGTTAGTGTGCTGCGACCAAGCGGGGAGCAGGGGTCCCGCGCGACGGCAGGGGGAACCGCCGATGATCGAGTTCCGGGGCGTCACGAAGCGCTTCCCGGACGGGACGGTCGCGGTCGACGAGCTCGACCTCGTCGCGGAGCAGGGGCGGATCACGGTCTTCGTGGGCCCGTCCGGCTGCGGCAAGACGACCTCCCTCCGCATGATCAACAGGATGATCGAGCCGACCGGCGGCGAGTTGCGCGTCGACGGGCGCGACGTGCTGTCCGCCGATCCGGCCGAGCTGCGCCGGGGCATCGGCTACGTCATCCAGCAGGCCGGGCTGTTCCCGCACCGCACGATCGTCGACAACATCGCGACCGTGCCGATGCTCGTCGGGAGCAGCAAGAAGGCCGCGCGGGACCGGGCGATGGAGCTGATGGAGATCGTCGGCCTCGACACCTCGATGGCCGGGCGCTACCCGGCGCAGCTGTCCGGCGGCCAGCAGCAGCGCGTCGGCGTGGCCCGCGCGCTCGCCGCCGACCCGCCCGTGCTGCTGATGGACGAGCCGTTCTCCGCGGTGGACCCGATCGTCCGGGAGAGCCTGCAGGAGGAGCTGCTGCGGCTGCAGTCCGAGCTCGGCAAGACCATCGTGTTCGTCACCCACGACATCGACGAGGCCATCAAGCTCGGCGACAAGGTCGCGGTGTTCCGGGTCGGCGGCAAGCTCGCCCAGTACGACGAGCCGGGCGTGCTGCTGTCCCGCCCGGTCGACGGTTTCGTCGACAACTTCGTCGGCCGCGACCGCGGCTACCGGGGCCTGGGCTTCCTGTCCTCGGACACCATCCCGATCGGGTCGCTGCCGGTGCTCTCGGTCGGCGATCCCCTCCCCGACGACGGCTGGTCGGTCGTCGTCGACGGCTCCGCCCGGCCGCTGGGCTGGGTCGAGGCCGGTGAGGGCCGGGTGACCGAGGAGGTCATCGTCCCGGGCGGTTCGCTCTACGCCGTCGAGTCGGGCTCGCTGCGCGGCGCGCTGGACGCGGCACTGTCCTCACCGTCCGGTCAGGGCGTCGCCGTCGACGCCGACGGCCGGGTCGCCGGCTCGGTCACCGCCGACTCGGTGCTCGAGGCGCTGCCCGCGGCCCGCGACTCGCACAACGCCGCCTGAGGCCGCCGTGACCTGGGTGTTCGACAACCTCGACTCCGTGCTCGACGCGCTCGCCGAGCACGTCGTGTACGCCCTGATCCCGGTGCTGCTCGGGCTGGTGTTCGCGATCCCGCTGGGCTGGGTCGCCAACCGCAACGCGACGCTGCGCACGATCATGACCAACGCCGCCGGGCTGCTCTACACGGTCCCGTCGCTGGCGCTGTTCGTGTTCATGCCGCCGCTGCTCGGCACCCAGATCCTCGATCCGGTCAACGTGATCGTCGCGCTGACGGTCTACACCGTCGCGTTGCTCGTGCGGACCGTGTCCGACGCGCTGTCCGCGGTGCCGGGCCACGTCGTCGACGCGGCGAACGCGATGGGCTACACCCCGGTCCGGCGCTTCGTCGGCGTGGAGCTGCCGCTCGCCGTGCCGGTGATCGTGGCCGGCCTGCGCGTCGCCGCGGTGTCCACGATCAGCCTGGTCACGGTGGGTGCGGTGATCGGCTTCGGCGGGCTCGGCCTGCTGTTCACCGAGGGATTCAACCGCAGCAACGACGCCCAGATCGTCTCCGGCATCGTGCTGGTGCTGCTGCTCGCGCTCGTCGTCGACTCGGCCCTGCTGCTCGGCGGCAGGCTGCTCACCCCCTGGCAGCGGGGCCGTACCGGGAAGGCGGGGGCATGACCTACTTCGGCTGGCTGTTCGACGGCGGGAACTGGGAGGGATCGACCGGCATCCTCGCCCGGCTCGCCGAGCACCTCGGCTATACCGCCCTGACCCTGCTGGTCGCGGTGCTGATCGCGGTGCCCCTGGGCGCCTGGATCGGGCACACCGGCCGCGGCGGCTTCCTCGTCGTCGGCCTGGCGAACGGGCTGCGCGCCCTGCCCACCCTGGGCCTGCTGGTGCTGATCACCACACTGGTCGGGCTGTCGCTGGTCGGCCCGATCATCACCCTCATCGTGCTGGCGGTGCCCGCGGTGCTCGCCGGCACCTACGCCGGCATCCGCAACGTCGACCCGGCCGTCGTCGACGCCGCCACCGGGATGGGCATGCGCGGGCCCGAGGTGCTGTGGAAGGTCGAGCTCCCCAACGCGCTGCCGCTGATCATCGGCGGGCTGCGCAGCGCGACCCTGCAGGTCATCGCGACCGCGACCATCGCCGCCTACGTCTCGCTCGGCGGGCTCGGCCGGTTCATCATCGACGGCCTCGGCCAGCGCGACTTCGGCATGATGATCGGTGGCTCGATCCTGGTCGCGCTGCTCGCGATCGTCGCCGACCTGCTCCTGGGCGGGTTGCAGAAGCTGATCGTCTCGCCCGGCCTGCAGGCCACCGGCCGGACCGCGCCGCGCCGGCTGCGCGCGGTGCCCACCCGTCCCGAACCCGTCCGCGAAGCGGCCTGACCCACCCCGCACGTCCCCGAGAGGACACCCACCATGAGACGCACCCGTCTGCTGACCGCCGTCGCCGCGACGGTGACCGCCGCGTTCGCGCTGACCGCCTGCGGTGGGGGCTCCGACCCCCTCGCCGGGGGCGGCCAGTCCGGCAGCGACGACCAGAACACCGTCGTCGTCGGCGCCGCGAACTTCACCGAGAGCCAGATCCTGTCCTCGGTGTTCGCCCAGGCGCTGCAGGCCAAGGGCGTCACGGTCGAGACCCGGCCGCCGATCGGGTCCCGCGAGGCCTACGTGCCGGCGCTCAAGGACGGCTCGATCGACCTGATCACGGACTACAGCGGCACGTTGCTGCAGTACCTGGACAAGAACGCCGCGCAGACCGAGCCGGACGAGGTCTACACCGCACTGCAGTCCACGCTGAACACCGCGGCCCCGACGCTGACCGTGCTGAACCGGGCCGAGGCCGAGGACAAGGACGCCGTCGTCGTCACGAGGGAGACCGCGCAGCGGCTGAACGCGACCTCGATCGCCGACATCGCGTCGCGCTGCGGTGAGCTCGTGTTCGGCGGCCCGCCGGAGTTCCAGACCCGTCCCGACGGCATCCCCGGCATCCAGAAGACCTACAACTGCTCGTTCAAGTCCTACCGTTCGCTCGACGCCGGCGGCCCGCTGACCGTCGCGGCGCTGAAGAACGGCGACGTGCAGGCCGCGGACCTGTTCACCACCGACGCGGCGATCCCGGAGAACGACTTCGTGGTCCTCACCGACCCGCAGAACAACTTCGCCGCGCAGAACGTCGTACCGCTGATCAACAAGGAGAAGGCGACCCCGCAGGTCACCGAGATCCTGAACGCGGTCTCGGCGAAGCTGACCACGCAGGAGCTGCTCGGCCTGAACGAGGCGGCCGCCGCGCCGGACAAGCCGTCGGTCGACACCGTGGCGAAGAACTGGCTGACCGCACAGGGCCTGCTCTGATGGCCGGCGAGGTCCTGTCCCTGCACCGCTACCCCGTGAAGTCGATGCTGGGGGAGGACCTCGCCGCCCTCGAGCTCGACACGCACGGCGTCGTCGGCGACCGGGCGCTCGCCCTGACCGACCCGGACACCGGCCGGGTCGCGACGGCCAAGCAGCCCCGGCACTGGCGACGCCTGTTGACGTGCGCCTCCGCGGGCGTCGGCGACGACGTGCGGGTCACGCTGCCCGACGGCCGCACCGTCGACGCCGGGCAGGCCGCCGGGCCGCTCGCCGAGCTGCTCGGCCGGCCCGTGGTCGTCGCTCAGCAACGGGCCGACGGCGCCGTCGTCGAGCGGCCGGACCCCGAGGACGTGCTGGCCCACGGCCTGGACGCGGACGTCGACGCGCCGACCCTGGAGATCGCCCAGGGCGCTCCCGGTGGCCGGTTCGTCGACCACTCGCCGGTGCATCTGATCACCACCGCGACGCTGGACGCGCTCGGCGTCGAGGCGCTGCGCTACCGGCCCAACGTCGTCGTCGCGACGCCGCCGGGTACCGAGCCGTTCGTGGAGAACGGCTGGCTCGGGCGCCGGCTCACCCTCGGCGACGTCGTACTGGTCCCGACCCTGCCGACCCCGCGCTGCTCCGTGCCGACGCTGGAGCACGGCGCCCTGCCCCGCGCACCGCACGCCCTGCGCGGTCCGGCCGACCGCAACCGCGTCGAGGTCGACGGCTTCGGGGTGCTGCCCTGCGCGGGCCTGTACGCCCGCGTCGAGCGCACCGGCACCCTGCGCGTCGGCGACCCGCTCGACGTGACCTGACCCCCGGGCGCACGAACGGGCCCCTCGTACGAACCTGTCGTACGAGGGGCCCGTTCGTGCGAGGGGGAAGGAAGCTGCGGGCGCCGCGGCGGGTCAGGTCAGGCGCGAGTACACGTCGGTGACCAGCAGGACCGCGAACAGCACCGACGAGATCCCCAGGACCGCGTTGGACAGCCAGCGCGATCGCGCCTCGCGGGCCACCATCGAGGTGTTCAGCAGCAGGAGCAGCGTCACCGCGAGGAACGGCATGAAGAACGAGCCCAGCACCCCGTAGACCAGGGTCAGCGCGAAGGGCCGCCCGATCAGCAGCAGGGCCATCGGCGGGAACGTCAGCCACAGCAGGTACCCGCGGAAGGGCAGCGAACGCTCGGCGCGTGCCGCCTCGTAGGCGCCCGGCCGCCCGGGCCCGTCGCCGCGCTCGTCCCCGGCAGCGGCCGTGCCCCCGACGGCCGTACTCCCGGCGCCCCCGGCGGCGGTGCGCTCCTCCCCGGCGACGACGGCGTTCTCGACGTCCGGGCCGATCGCGGCCTTCTTCCCGTGCGGCAGCCGGATCGCCCGCACCCAGTCGGTGAACAGCAGCGACACGCCGTTCCACACGCCCAGCAGGGAGGTGAAGGTGACCGACAGGAAGCCGACCAGGAACAGGATCCGCACCGGCTCGCCGTAGAGGGCGCCGAGCCGGTCGGCGAGGGTGAGCAGCCCGCTGTCGGACTCGGTGAGGTTCTCCCCGAACAGGATCGTGGACCCGACGACGAGCATCGAGACCACGAAGATGCCGGTCATGATGTAGCCGGTCGCGTTGTCCAGCCGCATCATCGACAGCCACTTCGGGCCCTTCCAGCCCTTCGCGAACAGCCAGTAGCCGTAGGCGGCCATGGTGATCGTCCCGCCGACGCCGCCGATGAGGCCGAGCACGTAGACCGTGGACCCCTCGGGCAGCCGGGGGACGAGGCCGTTCGCTAGCGCGGGCAGGTCCGGGCCGACGAGGATCGCGACGAACACGACCGTCGCGAACTTGATCAGCACGAGCACCGTCATGAACTTCTCGAATGCGTGATACCGCTGCACCCACACCAGCACCAGCCCGACGACGCCCGCGATCGCCGCCCACCCGCCGACCGGCAGCCCGCCGAACAGCGCGTTCAGCGGCAGTCCGACCGCCGACATCGCGGTGGCGCCGTAGACGAAGCCCCACACCACGATGTAGACGCCGAAGAAGCCGGTCGCCCAGTAGCCCAGCCGACGCCAGCCGTCGAGCATGGTCGCGCCGGAACCGAGGTGCCAGCGTCCGACGGCCTCGCCGAGCGCGAGCTTGACCAGGGTCCCGACGACGGCGGCCCACAGCAGCACCGTCCCGAACGACGCCCCCGCCACCATCGTCGCGACGAGGTCGCCCGCGCCGACGCCGGTCGCCGCGGCGAGCAGACCCGGCCCGATCGAGCGGATCTTCCGCGCGCCGGTGGGGGGTTGGAGGAAGTCCGTCTGCGGACCGGGGGAGGCCATCGTCACAGTCTCCGATCACGGCGTCGTGGGAGGGATCGCGCGGGTTCGCCGAGCACGCTAGGCGAGCGGGGCGGCGCATTCCAGCGCGGAAGGGTCACGAACGGACGTATCGGACCCCCCCGATCGCGGCGACGGGCTACGACGCACGGCGCACCCGCCGTTGCAGGCGGTGCACGCCCGGCGCACCATGAACGGGTACCGGGACCGGCCGATAGATTGGCCGCGGCGTCGGCCGGGTCACGGTCGCCGCACGCGCACGCACGGAGGGTGGGCATGGCGAACATCGACGAGATCCGGGCCGGGATCGGGCGGGCCAACCAGCAGGCCACCGAGAGCCTCGGCGCGCTGCGGCACGCCCGCCAGGCCATCGAGGAGGCCGGCGCCGCGTTCTCGCAGAACATCTACGGCACCGCCCAGAACGACGCCGACGACGCCCGCGCCCGCTTCGCCGCCGCGTCGGAGAAGATCGACGAGGTCGAGCAGGCCCTGCACATCGCCATGCAGTCCGCCGACGACGTCGCCTCGCGGCTCTGACCGCGCCCGCCCGCCCCTGATGGCACGTCGTCCGAACCGTCGCGAGCGGATCCGGTCCGCCTTCGACGGGTTCCACCGGGCGGCGTCGCGGGCCCTGGGCGCTGCGGAGGGCCGTCGCGACCGGGCCGCGGCCCGGCACGCCGAGGTCATGGCGGAGCTGTGGCTGCGCGAGACCGGGCACGACGCCGCGCGCCGCGATCCGGGGCTGGCCCGGGTGCTCGGCAACCCCCGGCTCGCGGGCGTCCTCGCCCGGGTCGCCGAGGACCGGGCGCACGTGTTCGACCGCTGGCAGGGCGACTCGCCGCAGACGCTGTCGGAGATCGTCGCCGACGCCACCCCCGGCGCAGCCGGGGACGACCCGGCCGACTGGAGGCCGGTCGCGGGCACCGTCGAGCCGACCGGCCCGGTCCCGGAGATGTGGGTGCTGGGCACCGGCTCGGTGGAGGGCGGTGCCCCGTTCCGGGTCGCGGTCCCGCTGCTCGACGGCGCGCACCTGCAGGTGGTGTCGACGCCGCGCTCCCGCGACCGCGCCGAGGCGATGGTCGAGCAGCTGGTCCTGCGCACCGTGCGGCACTTCCGGCCCGGCGCGGTGAACGTGCACGTCTGGGACGTCGGCCAGCTCGCCGGAGCGCTGCCCGGGCTGTACCCGCTGACCCGCACCGGGCTGCTGACCGTGCACGACCCGACCCGGCTGGGGCGGCTGCTGGACCAGCTCGCGGACCGGATCCGCCGGGTGCAGACCCGGGTGCTCGCCGACGGCGCGACCTCGCTGCGCGAGCTCGCCGACCGCACCGGGGAGCGGCCCGAGGCGTGGCTGGTGGCGGTGCTGGTCGGCAACGGCCGTGAGCTGCCCGAGGCCGAGCTGCGCCAGCTGCAGCGGGTCGCGCGTGGTGGCGTCGCGGCGGGGGTGCAGCTGGTGCTGCTCGACGTGCCGGCGGCGCTGCCCCGCCCGGTGGAGACCGTCGACTTCGGGGACCCGCCGGGCGTCGACCCCGCCGACGACCGGCTGCCGGTCCCGGTGCGGACCTCGGTGACCGGGCCGCACGTGCTCGTCGAGCCGGACCCGCCGGTCCCGGCCGACGACGTCACCGCGGTGTGCGAGGCGATCGCCGCCGGGCACGAGCAGTGGCGCGGACGGCTGGGCGCGTTCAAGGACATGCTGCCCCGCCGGCGCGGCGAGGGCCGCTCGCACGACGGGCTGAAGGTCGTCGTCGGGCACGAGGACGGCATCCCCGCCGAGCTGAGCCTCGACGACCACTCCCCGCACGCGCTCGTCGGCGGGCCCAGCGGGTCGGGCAAGACGAACCTGCTGCTGGCCTGGATCGCCGGCCTCGCCGCGCACTACGGCCCGGACGAGGTCGAGCTGTACCTGCTCGACTTCAAGGAGGGGGTGTCGTTCACCCCGTTCGCCCCGGACCCGGAGGGCCACCGCGCCGACCGGCTCCCGCAGGCCCGGCTGATCGGCGTCAACATCAACACCGACCGGGAGTTCGGGCTGGCACTGCTGCGCCACCTGTCCGAGGTCATGCGCAGCCGCGCCGAGGCCGCCCGCCGGCACGGCGCGACCAAGCTGGCCGAGCTCCGGGTGGAGCGTCCCGACCTGCGGCTGCCGCGGATCGTCGCGGTCATCGACGAGTTCCAGTTCCTGTTCACCGGTCGCGACGCCGTCAGCGCCGAGGCGACCGCGCTGCTGGAGGACGTCGCCCGGCGTGGCCGCTCGCAGGGCGTGCACCTGGTCCTGGCCAGCCAGGACGTCTCCGGCATCGACGCGCTGTGGGGCCGCTCGGCGATCTTCGAGCAGTTCGTGCTGCGGATCGCGCTGCCCCGCGCGCGGCGGATCCTCGCCCAGGACAACGAGGCCGCGCTGGCGCTCCCGCGCTGGCACGCCATCGTCAACCACGACTCGGGCGTCGCGCACGGCAACCACGTGGTCCGGCTGCCCGAGGCGGGCGGCCCGGTGGTCCGCGACGTCCAGGTCACCGCGTTCACCGACTTCCCCGACACCCCGGAGCCGGTCGTCTTCGACGGCGCCCGCGCCCCCTCCCACGACGCACTGGCCGCCCGGCTGCCCGCCGACGGCGTGCCCCGCGCGCTGGTCGGGCAGTTCGTCGACGTGCACGGCAGCCCCGCGGCAGCCGAGCTGTCCGACGGCCCCGGCCGCAACCTCGGGGTGATCGGGCCCGACGCCCGTGTCGCGGTCCCGCTGCTGTGCTCGGCCGTCCGCGCGGTGGCGGCGTCGCTGCCCGACCCGGCCGACGCGCAGATCCTGCTCGTGCCGCTGGCCCCGGACGCGGCGGCGGCCGCGGGCGCGCTCGCCCCGGACCTGCCCGGCACGGTGGAGAAGGTGTCCGCCGACGGGTTCGCCGCCCGCGTCGCCGAGCTGGCGGCGACGGTCCGCGCCCGGGCCGCGTCGGGCGGCGGTGGGGGACACGCGTCGCTGCTGGTCGTGGTGTTCGGCGCCGACGCGGCGGAGTCGATGCTGGACCGCACCGGCACCGAGGACCTGCGGGCGCTGCTGCGCCACGGGCCCGGGGTTGGAGTGCACGTGCTGGGCTGGTGGCAGGGCGCGCAGCGGCTGAAGACGCTGCTGGCCCCGCCGGGTGCGGCGATCGACGACCTGGGCGCCTGGGTGGCGACCGGCGTGCAGGGCACCGACCTGGTGCCGCTGCTGGGCGGACAGCCGCTGGACTGGACGCCGACGCCGGGGCGCGCGCTGTTCCTCGACCGCTCCCGGCACGGCCGCCCGCAGCTGGTCATCCTGACCGACGCGGGCGGCGGCGGCCCGGACACCGTCGCCGGAGGTGGGGTGTGAGTGCCGTGGAGCGCTACCGCGCGGTCGTGGCCGAGCTGGCCGGCGCCGTCGTCGACCTGCGGGAACGCGACGCCCGGCGGGCCGAGGAGCTGCGCCGCGAGCTGCGCGGCACCGAGCGGGAGCTGCGCGACGCCGCGGATCGGCTCACCCTGGCCCGCGGCATGTTCGAGCTGCGCTGGGAGGCGGCGTTGCAGCTGATGTGGTCGGCCGAGGAGCCGGGGCGGCCCCGGCCGCGCCCCGACCTGCGGGCCGACCCCGACGAGCACGCCGCGCTGGAGGAGGCCGCCGACGAGGCCCTGCGCGAGCTGCGCTCCTCGGGCGACCGGCGGCTGTTCCGCCTGCGCCGCGACGACGACTGACCCCGTCCCGCACGCCGCACCCGCCCGGCCAGGCCCGGCCGCACGGGCCGGACGCGCCGAGATGCAGCCCGGGGCCTGCCCCGCGGGTGGCGGGCCGCCCCGAGCTGCATCTCGACGGTCGTGCCGGGGGTCCGGGGCCGGTGGTCGCCGTCCGCCCCTCCCCGGCGTACCGCCTGTGCGGCACCGGATCGTGGGCGGGCGGTCAGCCCAGCGGGACGACGCCCAGCAGCAGCGCGACCCCGAGCATCACCAGCGAGCAGACCGCGGCCCGCCAGATCACCCTGCGGTGGTGGTCGGCCAGGTTGACCTTCGCGAGCGAGACGAGCAGCAGCAGCGCCGGGACCAGCGGGCTGGTCATGTGCACCGGCTGGCCGATGATCGAGGCGCGTGCCATCTCCACCGGGGCGATGCCGTAGTGGCCCGCGGCCTCGGTGAGGATCGGCAGGATGCCGAAGTAGAACGCGTCGTTGGTGAGGAAGAACGTCAGCGGCATGCTCAGCACACCGGTGATCACCGCGAACCAGGAGCCGACCGACGGCGGTACGGCCGAGACGATCCCGTTCGCCATCGCCGTCACCATGCCGGTGCCCGACAGCACCCCGACCAGGATCGCGGCGGCGAACACCATGGACACGACGCCGACGATCGAGGTGGCGTGCGAGGTCACCGCCCGGAGCTGGTCCTCGGGCTTCGGGAAGTTCACGACCAGGGCGATCGCGGCGGCCGCGACGAACACCAGCGACAGCGGCAGGACGTCCATGCCCAGCAGCACCAGCAGCGCGACGGTGAGCCCGAGGTTGAACCAGATCAGCGTCGGCCGCAGCGTCGGACGGTTCGGGTCCAGCGTGCCCTCCAGCGCGCCCCCGGCGTCGGCTCCGTCGGCGGGGCCCCCGCCCGAACCGGTGGCCGGGCCGTCGGTGCCGGCGCCCCCGCCGATCAGGGCGGGCTCGCGCACCGCCACCATCTCGTCGGCGACGATCGACAGCGTGCGGCCGGAGGCGAGCAGCCGCTTGCGCTCGGAACGGCCCAGCTGCCAGGCCAGCAGCAGCACGGTGGCGATGCCGGCCACCATGCCCGGGACCATCGGGTTGAACAGCTCCGAGGGCGACACGTTCAGCACCGTCGCGGCGCGGATCGTGGGGCCGCCCCAGGGCAGGATGTTGAGCACGCCGTTCGCGAGGTTGGCGACGACGGTCAGCACCACCGGGCTCAGTCCGAGCCGCAGGTAGATCGGCAGCAGCGCGGACACCGTGATGATGAAGGTGGTCGAGCCGTCGCCGTCGAGGGAGACGACACCGGCGAGCACCGCGGTCAGCACGACCAGGCGCACCGGGTCGTTGCCCACCGTGCGCAGCACGAAGCGGATCAGCGGGTCGAACAACCCGACGTCGATCATCGTGCCGAAGAAGATGATCGCGAAGAACAGCAGTACGGCCGTCGGCGCGAAGTCGGAGAACGCCGACGAGATCGAGTCGACGACGCCGTCCTCACCCGGTTCGGACAGGCCGGTGCCGGTCGCCACCAGGGCGAAGGTCAGCGGGACGAGCACCAGCGCCAGCGTCGGCGCGAGCCGCTTCGCCAGGATCAGGTACATGAAGACCGCGATCATCGCGGACCCGAGAACGATGAGCATCGGTGCTCCTCCTCGACGGATGTGTCGAGGAGCAACGCTAGGTCCGGGCCCCGGCCACGGTCCCGCTTGCGGACACAGCCCGCGTAGTGGTCGCTGCGTGCCCTGTGGTCGTTGTGGTCACGCGGCTACTCGTCGTCGGCGTCGTCCCGGGCGAGGAAGCTCGACAGCCGCTCGACGGCGGTCTCGAACTGCGGGTTCGCGTCGACGAAGGCGCGGAGCCGGTCGGCCAGCCACTCGACGCTGACCTGCTCGTCGCCGCGCCGGTCGACGAGCTCCTCGATGCCGCGGTCGGTGAAGTACATGCCGGCGAGGATACGGCGGCCGCCGCTTGACCCGGCCGCGACGGCATCGTTTCCGATGGGTCTCCCACCGCCTCGTGAGGAGATCCCATGTCCACCGCGCCGCCCGCCCCGACCCCGGTGAGCGACCGTGCGCTCGCCCCCGACCTCGCCCGGGGCGCGATGCTGCTGCTGATCGCACTGGCCCATGCGCCCTGGTTCGCCTACACCTCGCAGCTGGGGGCCACGCTGCTCCATGCCGCGGACGGCGGGCCCGCCGACCGGATCGCCCAGGTCGTGACCATCACCGCCGTCGACGGCCGCGCCTGGACGTTGTTCGGGTTCCTGTTCGCCTACGGCATCGGGCAGCTGTACGCCCGCCGGATCGCCGGCGGCGGCACCGACGCGCAGGCGCGGCGGCTGCTGCGCACCCGGCACCGGTGGCTGCTCGTCCTCGGCCTGCTGCACGCGGCCCTGCTGTGGCAGGGCGACATCCTGGGCACCTACGGGGTCCTGGGCCTGGTGCTGGTGCCGCTGTTCCTGCACCGCAGCGACCGCACCCTGCGGATCGGGGCCGGGGTCCTGGTCGGTCTCGCCGTGGCCGTCCCCGCGGCGACGGGCGTGCTGGCGCAGTTCACGGGTGGCGCGACGCCGACGTCCGCCGCGCAGCAGCTCGCCCTCGCCACCCCGGACTGGTTCGCGACGCTGCCGCTGCGGCTCGCGCTGTGGGTGTCGGCGATCCCCGGGGCGTTCGTGACGCTGGTGATGCCCGCCGCGGTGCTGCTCGGGCTGCTCGCCGCGCGGCACCGCGTGCTGGAGGAGCCGGGCGCGCACCTGCCTCTGCTGCGCCGCACGGCCGTCGTCGGCATCGCCGTCGGCTGGTCGGCCGGGCTGGCCCAGGCCCTCGTGCACGTCGGCGTCGTCGCGCTGCCGGACCCGGGTGCGTTCGCCGGCCTGCACATCGCCACCGGGATCTTCGCCGCGCTCGGCTACGCGGCGGTGTTCGGCCTCGTCGCGCACCGGCTGGGAACCCGTCCGACGGCGCCGCTGCCGGTCCGGGCCCTGGTCGCGCTCGGCCGTCGCTCGCTGAGCGGCTACCTGGCGCAGTCGCTGCTGTTCGTGCCGCTGCTCACCGCCTGGGGCCTCGGGCTGGGCGCGCACCTGTCGGGCTGGTCGGCGTCGCTGGTCGCGGTCGGGGTGTGGCTGCTGACCGTTGTCGTCGCCTACCGGCTCGACCGGGCGGGCGTGCGGGGGCCCGCCGAGACGCTGCTGCGCCGCCTGACCTACGGGCCGTCGCCGCGGAGCGCTCGGTAGCGTCGACGGACCGCCGCGCCCGCGGCCCCGCCGTCCCCCGATCCGGAGTTCTCATGGCACTCACCCCTCCCGTGGCCCGCACCCTGCACGACGTCGGCCTGGCCGCCTGGTTCGGCGGCTCGCTGATGGGCGTCACCGGCCTCAACGGCGCACTGGACGCGGTCGGCGACCCGGCCGAGCGCGAACGGCTCGCCGGCGCGGGCTGGAGCGGGTGGGGCCGGATCGGCACCGCCGCGACGGCGGCGCACCTGCTGGGCGGGGCGGGCCTGCTGGCGCGCGACGCGGTCCGCCGGCGTGAGCCGGGCGTCGCGGCCGCGGCGGCGACCCGGACGGCGCTGACCGGTGCCGCGCTCGCCGCGAGCGCCTGGGCGGGGGCGCTGGGCCGCCGCGCCGCGACGCCGGAGGGCCCGGACGCCGCGCTGCGCCGCCGGATCCGGGTGGCGGAGTGGGCCGTGCCGGTCGTGACCGGCGCCGCGGTCGTCGCCGGGGCGCTGCGCCGCTCCTGACCCGTGGAACACGGACGGCCCGGCCGGGGAGATCCCCGACCGGGCCGTCGTCGTGCGTGGTGTTACCGGGCGAACGCCTTGTCGATCAGCTCGGCCTGCTCGACCTCGTGCACCTTCGACGAGCCGGCGGCCGGGGCCGCCATCCGACGCCGGGACACCCGGGTGAAGCTCCCCTGCAGCTGGGGCAGCTTCTGCGGCAGCTCCAGGCCGTAGTACGGCCACGAGCCCTGGTTGGCCGGCTCCTCCTGGACCCAGCGGACGTCACCGGCGGCCTCGGGGTAGCGCTCGAGGACGGCGGCGATCTCCTCGGCCGGCATCGGGTAGAGCCGCTCGACGCGGACCAGCGCGGCCTCGTCCACGCCTGCGTCGCCGTTCTTGCGGCGCTTGTCGCGGGCCGCGGCCAGCTCCCAGTAGATCTTGCCGGAGCAGAACAGCACCCGCTTCACCCCGGAGACGGTGTCGCCCTTGCCGGCGTGCTCCGGGTCGTCGATGACCGGGCGGAACCGGCCCTCGGTGAAGTCGGACAGCGGGCTGACGACCTGCTTGGCACGCAGCATCCACTTCGGCGTGAACACCACCAGCGGCCGGCGCACCCCGTCGAGGGTGTGCTGACGCAGCAGGTGGAAGTAGTTCGCCGGGTCCGACGGCAGCGCGACGGTCATCGAGCCCTCGGCGCACAGCTGCAGGAAGCGCTCGATGCGCCCGGAGCTGTGGTCGGGGCCCTGGCCCTCCAGGCCGTGCGGCAGCAGCAGCGCGACGTCGGAGAGCTGGCCCCACTTGGCCTCACCGGAGGAGATGAACTCGTCGATGATCGACTGGGCGCCGTTGACGAAGTCGCCGAACTGGCCCTCCCACATGACGAGCGCGTCGGAGTTGGCGACGGAGTAGCCGTACTCGAAGCCGACCGCGGCGAACTCCGAGAGCGCCGAGTCGTAGGGCAGGAACCGGCCCTGCCCCTCGGCCAGGTTGCGCAGCGGGAAGTACTCCGCACCGGTGTGCCGGTCGATCAGGACCGAGTGCCGCTGCACGAAGGTGCCGCGACGCGAGTCCTGACCGGAGAGCCGGACCAGCCGGCCGTCCATCGCCAGCGAGCCGATGGCGAGCAGCTCGGCGAAGGCCCAGTCGACGTCGCCCTCGCGGGACATCTTCTCGCGCTTGCGCAGCACGGGCTCGACCCGCTTGTGCACGGCGAACCCCTCGGGGAGGTTGGCGTGCACGTCGCCGATCCGGTGGACGACCTCGAGCGGGACCGAGGTGTCGAGGTCGGACGGGACGAGCTGCTCGGACTCGATCGACGGCGAGATCACCGGCGGGGTCTTCTCGAGCTCGCGCACCTCGTTGAAGACGTGCTCGAGCTGGTTGGAGAAGTCCTTGAGCGCCTGCTCGGCCTCCTCCATGGTGATGTCACCACGGCCGATCAGCGACTCGGTGTAGATCTTCCGGACGCTGCGCTTGGCGTCGATGATGTCGTACATCGACGGCTGGGTCATCGAGGGGTCGTCGCCCTCGTTGTGGCCCCGGCGCCGGTAGCAGATCATGTCGATCACGACGTCGTTGTTCCAGCGCTGGCGGTACTCCACGGCCAGCTTGGCGACCCAGACGCAGGCCTCCGGGTCGTCGCCGTTCACGTGGAAGACCGGCGCGCCGATCATCTTCGCGACGTCGGTGCAGTACTGCGAGGACCGCGAGTGCTCCGGCGCGGTGGTGAACCCGACCTGGTTGTTGACGACGACGTGCACGGTCCCGCCGGTGCGGTACCCGCGCAGCAGCGCGAGGTTCAGCGTCTCGGCCACGACGCCCTGACCGGCGAAGGCCGCGTCGCCGTGCATCAGCACCGGCAGCACGGTGAAGCCGCCGTCGCCCTTGTCGAGCAGGTCCTGCTTCGCGCGGACGATGCCCTCCAGCACCGGGTCCACGGCCTCCAGATGCGACGGGTTCGCGGTCAGCGAGACCGCGGTCTCGCCGTCGCCGAACATGCGGAAGTACTTGCCCTCGGCACCGAGGTGGTACTTCACGTCGCCGGAACCGTGCGCCTGGCCCGGGTCGAGGTTGCCCTCGAACTCGCGGAAGATCTGGCTGATCGGCTTGCCGACGATGTTGGCCAGCACGTTGAGCCGGCCACGGTGCGGCATGCCGATGACGACCTCGTCGAGTTCGCGCTCGGCGGCCTTGTCCAGCACGGCGTCGAGCAGCGGGATGACGGTCTCGCCGCCCTCCAGCGAGAACCGCTTCTGCCCGACGTACTTGGTCTGCAGGAAGGTCTCGAAGGCCTCGGCCGCGTTCAGCCGGGACAGGATGTACTTCTGCTCCGAGGAGTCCGGCTTGACGTGCGCGACCTCGATGCGCTCCTCGAGCCACTTGCGCTGCTCGGGGTCGGCGATGTGCATGTACTCCGTGCCGATGGTGCGGCAGTAGGAGTTGCGCAGCAGGCCGAGCACGTCGCGCAGCTTCATGTGGCTCTGCCCGCCGAACCCGCCGACCGCGAAGTCGCGGTCGAGGTCCCACAGGGTCAGGCCGTGGCTGAGGACGTCGAGATCGGGGTGCCGGCGCTGGCGGTAGTTCAGCGGGTCCGTGTCGGCCATCAGGTGGCCACGGGTCCGGTAGGACTCGATCAGTTCCAGCACGCGGGCGGTCTTGTCGACCTCGCCCTCGGGGAAGTCCTGCACCCAGCGGACCGGCTCGTACGGCACCCGCAGCGAGGCGAAGATGTCGTCGTAGAAGCCGTCCTCGCCGAGGAGCAGCTGGTGGATCCGGCGCAGGAAGTCGCCGGACTCGGCACCCTGGATGATCCGGTGGTCGTAGGTCGAGGTCAGCGTGATGATCTTGGAGATGCCGAGCTCGACGAGCCGCTCCTCCGACGCGCCCTGGAAGGCGGCCGGGTACTCCATCGCGCCGACGCCGACGATCGCGCCCTGGCCCACCGACAGCCGCGGCACCGAGTGGTTGGTGCCCAGCGTGCCGGGGTTGGTCAGGCTGATCGTGGTGCCCGCGAAGTCGTCGGCGGTCAGCTTGCCGTCACGGGCCTTGCGGACCATGCCCTCGTAGGCCTGCCAGAACTGCGCGAACGACATGTTCTCGCAGCCCTTGATCGACACGACGATCAGCGAGCGGCTGCCGTCCTTGCCCGGCATGTCCATCGCCAGGCCCAGGTTCACGTGCTCCGGCGTCGCGACCGAGGGCTTGCCGTCGGTCTCGGCGAAGTGCCGGTTCATGTTCGGGAAGTCGGTCAGCGCCCGGACCAGCGCGTAGCCGATCAGGTGCGTGAACGACAGCTTCCCGCCGCGCGTGCGCTTGAGGTGGTTGTTGATGACGATGCGGTTGTCGGCGAGCAGCTTGGCGGGCACCGCACGCACGCTCGTCGCCGTGGGCAGCTCGAGCGAGGCGGTCATGTTCTTGGCGATGGCGTTCGCGGCACCGCGCAGCGGGGTGGTGGTCGCGCCACCCCCGTCCTGCGTCGGCTTCGCGGCCTTGGAGCCGCTGCCCGCGGCGGGCTTGGCCGGTGTCCCGTTCGACGACGACGCCGGGGCCGGTGCGCTCGCGGTGCGCAGGCGCTCCTCGGCGGGCGGCGGCTCGGCCTTCGGGGTGACCGGCGGCGGGACGTCGCGGGAGGTGGCGGTGCCCTTGCCGCCGGCCTTCCCGCCGTTCGTCACGGCCTTCTGGGCCGGGGCGTCGCCGGAGCCGGCCGCGCCGGTCTCCGTGCCGCTCCCGCTGCCCTGGTCGTCCTCGGTGGCCGCACCTCGGGTGACCCCACCCGAGGAGGCCGCCGGGGCGGACCCGTTGCCGGAGGAGGTGTCGGCCGGCTCCTCGGTCCCGACGGACGACGAGGAGGCCTTCTCACCGTCCTTGCCGTAGTCGGCGAAGAACTCGTGCCAGGCCGGGTCCACGGCCGACGGGTCCTCCTGGAAGCGCTGGTACATCTCCTCGACGAGCCACTCGTTCGGACCGAAGTCGCTCGCCTGATGGGAGGTACTGCTCGATGACACTCTGCGTCAACCGCCTTGATAGCTGCTCGATTTGTCGCGACCGGCTACCAGGTTAGTCCCCTCGACGCGAGACCGGGCAGTGTGCCGGGTCCCACTTCGTGATCGTTTCGTGATCGACCGCACGCGGACGGCGAGCGGCACGATTCAGAAGCCGGGCGGGGACCCGAGGACGCCGACCACCGCGGTCTGCGTCGCCGTCTCGGCGACGACCGTCCCGACCGGCGGGCCGACGCGGGCCGGGCGGCGGACGGTGTCGCGCTCGCCGGCGTACTGCCCGTCGACGGGGGAGATCAGTAGCTCGGTGCGGACCGGCCCGTCGTCGTGGACGAGGGTGGGGTGCCGCTCGCCGTCGAGGTTGTCGGTCTCGCCGAGGGAGACGGCCGGCATCCGGCGCAGCGCGGCGTAGAGCACCGCGCGCAGTTCGGCGGGGACCCGGCAGGTCCGCAGCGCGTCGACCGCGCTGGGGAACGGGCCGGTGTAGCCGCGGCCCGGCGGGCTGTCGGCGATCAGCCGGTCCAGCATCGCGGCCGGGTCGCGGGGCAGGCCCGCGAGGAACGCCTCGGTGGGGTTGGCCCACGAGCCGACCTTCGCGGCGGGCCGGTGGCCGTGGAGCGCGGCGTAGAAGTCGCCGTGCGGGGCGCGGAAGCGGCCGGTGGGCCACTGGTCGGCGATGTCGAAGCCGTCCTCGATCGCGGCGGCGCCGTCGCCGGACAGCCAGTGCACGCGGCCGGTCAGCTCGCGGTCGAGCAGCCAGTCCTGGGCCGGGTCGAGCGGGGTCCACTGCTGGAGCAGGTGCTCGCTGTAGTGGACGCAGAGCTCGTCGCGGGCGAAGCAGGTCCCCATCCACCAGGCGTGCGTCGCCGTGTGCCGGTACTGACCGGGGGAGATCGGCTCGTCGGAGGTCCGGATGGCGAGCTCCAGCAAGTCGGGCTCCTCGTCATGTCGCGAGTCCTGTCGCGGGTGCCCCGGCAGGGGTTGCCCGGGGCGCCGTGAACCGTGGATGACGTCACACATTCTCTACGCCCTGCCTACGAGCCGTGACGCGACCCCCCGGTACTGGGCCGAACGGCGCAATGCCGCAGGTCCCCTCGTCGGGGGGTGGCGTGGTGCTCACGCGGCCGGGCCGCGGCCGGACAGCCGGAACCCGCGGTAGCCGTCGGCGGCGACGTCGGCGCAGGTCGCGGCGTAGCGGGCGAACCCGCCGGCGTAGGGCATGAACACACTCGGCTTGCCCGGCACGTTCGCGCCCAGGTACCAGGACGACGCGGCCCGCGGCAGCAGTGTCGCGTCGGCGGCGGCCCGGTTGTGCTCGCCCCAGTCGCGCTCGGCGGCCGGGTCGGCCTCGATCCGGTCCCGGCCGGTCGCGCGCAGGTGCGCCAGGCAGCCGGCGATCCAGTCGACGTGCTGCTCGATCGAGGTCGGCATGTTCGTGAGCACCGACGGGCTGAACGGCCCGGTGACGGTGAACAGGTTCGGGAAGCCGGACACGGCCAGTCCCAGGTAGGTCCGGGGGCCCTCGCGCCAGGCGTCGCTCAGCGCGGTGCCGTCCGGGCCGACCGGGTCCAGCCGCAGCAGCGGACCGGTCAGCGCGTCGAAGCCGGTGGCGAACACCAGGTCGTCCAGCTCGTGCAGCGCGCTCGAACTCAGCCGCAGGCCACCCGGCTCGACGGCCTCGACCGGGTCGGCCCGGACGTCGACGAGCGTCACGTCGTCGCGGTTGTAGGTCTCGAAGTAGTGGGTGTCGATCGGCGGGCGCTTGGTGGCGAAGCCGTGGTCGTGCGGGAGCAGCGCCTCGGCGGTCGCCGGGTCCTCGACGACCTCCCGGATCCGGTCGCGGATGAACTCCGAGGCGGTGGCGTTGGCGGCCTCGTCGGCGAGCAGGTCCCGGTAGGCCGCGCGGAACCGCAGCCCGCCGCGCTCCCAGGCGGCCCGGTAGACGCGATCGCGCTCGTCGTCGGGGTCGTCGAGGGCGGAGCGGTCGTCGATCGTGAACGGGTGCCCGTTGGTGGATCCGGCCTGGATCCCGCGGATGCGGTCGTAGTCGGCCTTGTAGGCGCGCGACTCGTCCTCGGTCAGCGGGCCGTTGCGGGCCGGGATCGAGTAGTTCGGGGTGCGCTGGAAGACGGTCAGGTGCGCGGCCTGCTCGGCCAGCACCGGGATCGCCTGGATCCCGGTCGAGCCGGTGCCGACGACGCCGACCCGCCGCCCGGCGACGTCGACGCCCCCGTGCGGCCAGCTGCCGGTGTGGAACCAGCGCCCGGCGAAGTCGTCCAGGCCCGGCAGGTCCGGCACGTTCGCCGCGGACAGACAGCCGACCGCGGTGACCAGGAACCGGCAGCACAGGTCGGGGCCGTCCTCGACGGACACGGTCCAGCCCCGGCCGTCGGCGTCGGCGCGGGCCCCGGTGACGGTGGTCGAGAGCCGGATGTCACGGCGCAGGTCGAACCGGTCGGCGACGTGGTCGAGGTAGGCCCTGATCTCCGGCTGGCGCGGGTAGCGCTCGGTCCAGGTCCACTCCTGCTCCAGCGCGGAGTCGAAGGAGTAGCAGTAGTAGTAGCTCTCCGAGTCGCACCGCGCGCCCGGGTAGCGGTTCCAGTACCAGGTCCCGCCGACGCCGTCGGCGCGTTCCAGCACGACGGCGGACATCCCGAGCCCGCGCAGACGGTGCAGCATGTAGAGCCCGGCGAACCCGGCTCCGACCACGACCGCGTCGAACTCCTCGGGGGCGACGTCCTGACCAACAGCGCTGTCGACCATGTCACCCAGATGAGCACGCCCGCGCGGGCCCGGCAAGCCCGGACCTACGACATCCAGGTCTTGAGCTTCTCGAACGTGTGGTTCACGTCGTCGGTCATCGGGTTCACGTGCAGATGGGTGATCCCGTTCTCCTGCAGCGCCGCGATCCGCTCGCGGACGTGGCCCTCGGAGCCGATCAGGGTGACCTTGTCGATGAAGTCGTCCGGGAGCGCGGCCATGGCCTCCTCCTTCTTCCCGTCCAGGTAGAGGTCCTGCACGGTCTTCGCCGCGTCGGCGTAGCCCTGCTTGGCGAAGACGGTGTTGTAGAAGTTCTTGCCGCGCGCGCCCATGCCGCCGATGTAGAGCGCGTAGAGGCCGCGGGCGGCCTGGCGGGCCGGCTCGAAGAACTCCTCCTCGAGCGCGACGATCCCGCCGCCGGTGATCTGCAGGGGGCCCAGCTCGGGGGCGCGCTTGGCGTAGCCGGCCTCGAGGGCGGGCCCGAAGACCTCCTGGATCTTCTCCGGCAGCACGACGTGCGGCAGCCAGCCGTTCGCGAGTTCGGCGGTCATCTGCAGGTTCTTCTCGCCCAGCGCGGCCACCCAGATCGGGATGTCGGCGCGCTTGGGGTGGTTGATGATCTTCAGCGGCTTGCCGAGGCCGGTTCCTCCGGGCAGCGGGATCGGGTAGAGCCCGTCGTTGGTGAGCTTCTCCTCCCGTTTCCAGACCTTGCGGCAGATCTCGATGATCTCCCGGGTGCGCCCGATCGGCTTGTCGTAGGCGACGCCGTGGAAGCCTTCGATGACCTGCGGGCCGGATGCGCCGAGGCCGAGGCTGAACCGGCCGTCGGACAGGGCGTCGAGGCCGGCCGCGGTCATCGCGGTCAGGGTCGGGGTGCGCGAGTAGATGGGCAGGATCGCCGAGCCGATCTCGAGCCGCTCGGTGCGTGCGGCGAGGTAGCCGAGCAGGGAGACGGCGTCGAAGGAGTAGGCCTCGGCGGCCCAGACGACGTCGAGGCCGGCGCGTTCCATGTCGGTGACGGCGTCCGCGTTGCGGATCGGGTCGTCGCCGTAGGGGAGGACGGTGGAGAGCTTCACTCCCCGTTCAGTACTCACAAGTTACTCGTCGGTCAAGTCCGGACCGGGGCGGAACCCGAATCCCAACAGGGGGGTTAACCGCACTGCCCGCGGGGTACGGGTTCCGCGACAGTGGGACGCATGACGCTCGAGGCCGCACCTCCCCGCAGCACGTCCGCGAAGCGGACGCCCGCGCCGATCGTCGACGGGCAGCGCCCGCCCGGCGCGATGTTCCTGGTCGGACTGTTCGTCGTCCTCCCGACGCTCGCGCTGTTCGCCGCCGTCCCGCTCGCGTGGGGCTGGGGCCTCGGGTGGGTCGACGTCGCGCTGTTCGTCGTGTTCTACCTGGTCAGCGGCCTGGGCGTGACGGTCGGTTTCCACCGCTACTTCACCCACGGCTCGTTCAAGGCGAACCGGCCGCTGCGGATCGCGTTGGCGATCGCCGGCAGCATCTCGCTGCAGGGCAGCGTGCTCGACTGGGTCGGCGACCACCGCCGGCACCACGCGTTCTCCGACAAGGAGGGCGACCCGCACTCGCCGTGGCTCTACGGCACCGGCGCGAAGGCGCTGGTCAAGGGCTTCTGGCACTCGCACATGGGCTGGATCTTCAACCGCGACCTCACGAACATGAAGCGGTTCGCCCCGGACCTGCTCACCGACCGCGACATGATGCGCGTGGAGAAGGCGTTCCCGTTGATCGTCGTGTTCAGCCTGGCGGGCCCGGCGCTCGTCGGTGGCCTGGTCACCATGTCCTGGTGGGGCGCGTTCACCGCGTTCTTCTGGGCCGGCCTGGTCCGCGTCGCGGTGCTGCACCACGTCACCTGGTCGATCAACTCGATCTGCCACATCTGGGGCGAGCGGCCCTTCGCCTCCCGTGACAAGTCCGCCAACGTCTGGTGGCTGGCGGTCCTGTCCTTCGGCGAGTCCTGGCACAACCTGCACCACGCCGACCCGACCTGCGCCCGGCACGGCGTGAAGAAGGGCCAGATCGACATCTCGGCCGTCGTCATCCGGGGCTTCGAGAAGCTCGGCTGGGCGACCGCGGTCCGCTGGCCCACCACGCGCCGCCTCGAGAAGCTCTCGAAGAAGCCGGCCGCCACCGCGGCCTGACCCCTCCGCGTCATACGTCCGACGCCCCCGGTGCCCCGTGCACCGGGGGCGTCGTCGTGTTCCGGGGTCCTGGGGCGTGTCTCCCCATCCGCCACCGTCGCTCCCGGCGCCCACGCCGCCGCCGGCGGCGTTGCCGGACCGCCCGAGTACGCCCGGTATGAGGGCGGCCCGGCTGCCTTGCCGGCGGCGACGTGGATCACCGGGCCCGGCGGCGCCGGATGGGGAGACACGCCCTAGCGGCGACGCCGGGCCGGTCGCCGCTTCCCCGCCGTCGACGGGGGGCGCGGTGCCGGTGCCGCCGGGGGCTCGCTGCGGCGGGTCCGGGTGCTGTGCGCCGAGCGGCCGCGCACGATCCCGATGAACTCCTCCATCAGGTCGCTGTTCTCCGCGTCCGGCCAGGTCAGCGCGACGCCGGAACCCGGGGCGTCGACCAGTGGCCGGTAGGTGAGGTCCCGGCGGTGGTGCAGCCGGGCCAGCGACTGCGGGGCGACCAGCACCCCGACCCCCGCGGCGACGATCTCGACCGCCTCGGCCGTCGTCGGCGGGGCGTACTCCGCGGCCCGGCCGGGCGGCCCGCCGGGCCAGTCGAGCGTGTCGTCGCCGGTGCGCAGGACGATCTCGTCGGCCAGGTCGGCGACGGTCACCTCGTCGGCCGCGGTCACCACGTGCTCCTTCGGGACGACCACCACGGTGGTCTCGGTGTAGAGCGGGATCGCGTGCAGCCCGGTCCGGTCGATCGGCAGCCGGGCGACGGCGGCGTCCACCGTGCCCGCGCGGACCAGGTCCGCGGCCTCGGCGGCGGTCACCGTGTGCAGCTCCAGGGGGACCCCGGGGCGGCGCTCGGCCCACATCCGGGTCCACTTGCCGGGCGTGACGCCCGGGACGTAGCCGAGGTGGAAGGACGTGGCGGTCACCGGTCGAGGCTAGCCGCATAGCCTGGTGACATGACGCGCCAGAGGTCCGCACAGACGATGAAGCCCGCGACCGCGGCGAAGAAGCTCGGCGTGCTCCTCGACGCCACGCCGGCCGACTTCCGTGAGGGGGTCGTCTCGCGCGACGAGCTCGACGCCCTGCAGGCCGACCCGCCGGAGTGGCTGCGCGAGCTGCGCACCACCGGACCGCACCCGCGCCCGGTCGTCGCGGACCGGCTCGGGGTGTCGATCTCGGGGCTGGCCCGCGCCGGGATCACCGAGCCGCTGACCACCGAGCAGATCGCCGCGATCAAGTCCGAGGAGCCCGAGTGGCTCGCGCGCGAGCGCGCCACCCGTGCCGAGAGCCAGCGCGAGGCTGCACGGTTGAAGGCGCAGCAGCAGAAGAAGTAGGACGAGGACCGGAACCGTCCTCATCCGCCGCCAGGCTCGTGGCATGACGAGCTACCTCCTGGTCCCCGGTTTCTGGATCGACGCGACGGCGTGGAGCGCGGTCGCGGACGACCTGCGCGCCCGCGGGCACGACGTGGCCGCGCTCGACCTCGGCCACGAGCCCGGTGCGACCGCGGAGACCCGCGTCGACGAGGTGCTCACCGCCCTCGGTGACGCGGGCGATCCGGTCGTCCTGGTCGCCCACAGCGGCGCGGGCCCCGTCTGCGCCGCGGTGGCCGAGCGCGCCCGGGGCCGGCTCGCACACCTCGTGTTCGTCGACACCGGCCCGCTGCCCGACGGCGTCGCGCAGATCGACTTCACCCCGCCCGACGCGCAGGCCGCGACCCGGGCGACCCTCGCCGGGCACGGCGCGCTGCCGATGCCGGCCCGTGCCGAGCTCGACGCCGCCGGCAGCAGCACCGCGGGAATCCCCGACGCCGTCTTCGACGACGTCCGCGCTCGCTCGGTGGCCGAGCCGCCCGGGGTGGTGCTCACCGGCGCGCGTCGCAGGACGCCCGACCCCTCGCTGCCCAAGACCGTCGTGGCCTGCAGCTTCGCTCCCGACGACGTCCGGGAGCTGATCGACGCGGGCGTACCCGGGGTCGCGGAGATGGGCGGTCCGGAGTGGACGATCGTCGCGCTCCCGACGGGGCACTGGCCGATGCTGTCCGAGCCCACGGGGCTCGCGGCAGTGTTCGACGGGCTGGGGTGACCCGCTGCCCCGCGCGTCGGGACCTTGAGTCAAGACCTCTTGCTCAAGATGTCTTGATAAAGGTATCTTGACTCCCGTGCCGAAGGAGCCCTACACCCTCACCGACCCCGCGCGGCTGCGTGCGCTGTCCCATCCGCTGCGGGTGGAGCTGCTGGAGGTGGTCGGGCTCGAACGGACCGCGACGGCCACCCGGTGTGCCGAGCTCACCGGTGAGAGCGTCGCCAGCTGCGCGTACCACCTGGGGATCCTCGCCAAGTACGGCTTCGTCGAGCCGGCCGAGGGCGGCCGCGGCCGGGAGAAGCCGTGGAAGCTCGTCCGCTACGGGCAGTCCTGGGGCGTCGAGGACGGCATGGAGCCCGAGACCGCGATAGCCGCCGAGACGCTGTCGGAGGTCTACGTCGACCGGGTCGCCGAGAAGATGAAGCGATGGTTCCGGCGCGCCGGGGCCGAGGCGCCCGAGTGGCGCGAGGGCGCCGGGTTCTCGGCGGGCTCCACCTGGATGACCGCCGAGGAGCTCGGCGCGCTGCACGAGGAGCTGATCGCCGTCTCGCGGCGGTTCGAACAGCGGCAGCACGACCCGTCCGCCCGTCCGCCGGGCGCGCGTCCGGTCGAGTTCTTCTTCGGCACGTGGCTCCCGCGACCGCCCGGCGAGATCACCCCGCCCGAGCCGCCGGGAGGTGGGTCGTGATCGAGGACCACGGGGCCCGTCTCGCGCGGGCGCGGATGGCGGACCTGCACCGCGAGGCCGAGGCGCACCGCCTCGCCCGGCGCTGCCCCCGTCCGCGGATGCGCGACGGCCTGCACGCCGCCTACGCCCGACTGTGGTGGGCCGTCCGCCCGCGTGCCGGGACCTGGGCACCACGGCTGCTGCACCACTGACGCCCCTCCACGGGGCCCGTCGACCGGCACCGCCGGCCCGACCCGTCGAGACGCAGCTCAGGGTCGTGCGGGGGCGCGCGCCGCAACCCTCAGCTGCATCTCGACGGAGGTGTCCGGCCCGGTGTGCGGCGAGGGACCGGACACGACGACGCCCGGACCGGTGACCCGGCCCGGGCGTCGTGACGCGCTGCTACGTGACGATCAGACGTCGTAGCGGTCGGCCATCATGACCTTGTCCCACGCGGCGACGAAGTCGCGGACGAACTTCTCCTCCGCGTCGTCGGAGGCGTAGACCTCGGCGACGGCGCGCAGCTCGGAGTTCGAGCCGAAGACCAGGTCGGCACGGGTGCCGGTCCACTTGACGTTCCCGGAGGCGTCGACGGCCTCGAAGGAGTCGTCGTCACCGGCGACCGAACGCCACTGGACATCGGAGCCCAGCAGGTTGGTGAAGAAGTCGTTGGTCAGCGTGCCGACCTTGTCGGTGAACACGCCGGCCGTCGACCCGCCGGTGTTGGCGCCCAGCACACGCAGGCCGCCGACCAGCACGGTCATCTCCGGGGCGGAGACGCCGAGCAGGTTCGCGCGGTCGACGAGCAGGAACTCGCCGGGCAGGGTGTGGCCCTTGCCGCGGTAGTTGCGGAAGCCGTCCGCGGTGGGCTCCAGGTAGGAGAACGACTCGACGTCGGTCTTCTCCTGGGTGGCGTCGGTCCGGCCCGGGACGAACGGCACGGTGATGTCGTGCCCGCCGTCCTCGGCGGCCTTCTCCAGCGCCGCGGCACCGGCCAGGACGACCAGGTCGGCGAAGGAGATCTTCTTGCCGCCGGTGAGCGAGCCGTTGACGTCGGACTGGATCGACTCCAGCGTCGAGACCACGGTGCGCAGCGTGTCGGGGTCGTTGACCTCCCACTGCAGCTGCGGCTCGAGACGGATGCGGCCGCCGTTGGCGCCACCGCGCTTGTCCGACTGGCGGAACGACGAGGCCGCGGCCCAGGCGGTCTTGACCAGGTCGCTGACCGACAGACCGGACTCCAGCACCTTCGCCTTGATCGACGCGACGTCGTCGGCGTCCACCAGCGGGTGGTCGACGGCCGGGACCGGGTCCTGCCACAGGAGCTCCTCCTGCGGCACCCAGGCGCCGATGTAGCGCTCCTTCGGGCCCATGTCGCGGTGGGTCAGCTTGTACCAGGCGCGACGGTAGGTGTCCTCGAACTCGGACGGGTTGTCCAGCCAGCGGCGGGTGATCTCGCCGTAGGACGGGTCGACGCGCATCGCGACGTCGGTGACCAGCATCGTCGGCTTGCGGTTCGGGTAGCCGGGCTCCGGGTCGGGGATGATCTCCGGGGCGTCCTTGGCGATGAACTGCTTGGCGCCCGCCGGTGACTCGGTCAGCTCCCACTCGTAGGCGTAGAGGTGCTTGAGGTAGTCGTGGCTCCACCGGTTCGGGGTCCGGGTCCAGATGACCTCGAGCCCGGAGGTGATGGCGTCACGGCCCTTGCCGGACCGGAAGTTCTGCTTCCAGCCCAGGCCCTGCTCGGTGATGTCGGCGGCCTCCGGCTCGGGGCCGACGTTGCCGTTCTCGTCCGGGTTGGCGGCGCCGTGGGTCTTGCCGAGGGTGTGGCCGCCGACGATCAGCGCGGCGGTCTCCTCGTCGTTCATCGCCATCCGGCCGAAGGTCTCGCGGATGTCGCGGGCCGCGGCGATCGGGTCACCGCTGGCGTCGGGGCCCTCCGGGTTGACGTAGATCAGACCCATGTGGGACGCGCCGAGCGGCTTCTCCAGCTCGCGGTGGGCGAAGTCCTTGCTGCCGCCGTAGCGCGCCTCGTTGCCCAGCCAGACGTTCTCCGAGCCCCAGTACACGTCCTCCTCGGGCTCCCACACGTCGGCGCGACCGCCGGCGAAGCCGAACATCGGGAAGCCGGAGATCTCGTGCGCGCGGTTGCCCGCGAAGACCATCAGGTCGGCCCAGGAGACCTTGCGGCCCCACTTCTGCTTGACCGGCCACAGCAGACGGCGGGCCTTGTCCAGGTTGCCGTTGTCCGGCCAGCTGTTCAGCGGGGCGAAGCGCTGCATGCCGGCGCCGGCGCCGCCGCGGCCGTCGTAGGTCCGGTAGGTGCCGGCCGAGTGCCAGGCCATCCGGATGAAGAACCCGGCGTAGCTGCCGTGGTCGGCGGGCCACCAGTCCTGCGAGGTGGTGATGACGGCGTCGACGTCGCGGGCGAGCTCGTCCAGGTCGACGGTCGCGAACTCCTTCGCGTAGTCGAAGTCCGGCTCCATCGGGTCCGAGGCGGGGGCGTGCTTGCGCAGGATCTTCAGGTTGAGCTGGTTCGGCCACCAGCTCTGGTTGCCGCCACCCTCGGTGGGGTGCGCGATGCGGCCGGCGGCGACGGGGCAACCGCCGTCCTGCTCGCGGTTCATCTCGCTCTCGACGGTGGGGTGCTCGTCAGACACGGGACATCCTCTCGGGATCAGTGGATGAGCAGTCGGGGCACCGGCCCCAGTAGACGACCTCGGCCTCGTCGATCACGAAGCCGTTGTCGTCGGAGGCGGTGAGACAGGGTGCGGAGCCGACGGCGCAGTCGACGTCGGCGATGGCGCCACAGGACCGGCACACCACGTGGTGGTGGTTGTCACCGACCCGCGCCTCGTACCGCGCGAC
>JAESFO010000451.1_pt1 | contig 35798 bp, 28 predicted proteins | sample 9269421 | NCBI WGS metagenome assembly JAESFO01 (sample SAMN14502839, study PRJNA617101) | algae metagenome | isolation source: Nostoc desertorum CM1-VF14 and co-occurring heterotrophs from rocky... | place: USA: Clark Mountains, San Bernardino, California | collected 2000-06-05 | reverse complement strand
CAATATTTCCTGGTGTCTATTGCGCGGTGGAACCACACTGAACCCTTCCCGAACTCAGAGGTGAAACGCTGCTGCGGCCACGATAGTTTAGGGGTAGCCCTACGCAAAAATAGCTCGATGCCAGGTTTTATATTACTAACTAAAACACAAAAACCCCCTAGTTCACATAGCAACTAGGGGTTTTTGTTTATGTAGCATCTGAATGATTAAACAACCGCAGTGACGCTGAAGGCACAGAGAAATAATTCCGATACAAACGGATTTGATGTAAGAACAAACATTAAGGTAGGTCGCAAAGAAGCAGCTTATGAGGCAGGTGCTAAGGTTTATCGCCCTCTCCCTGCTCTTCCGTGCCCCCCTCCTCTTGTGGTGGTGCAGATATATTTTGCTTTTGCTGTTCTTGTAACCAGGCTTCAAATAGTTCATTCAGAAGTCGCACTTTCATAAATTCATCCAGTTGTGCGGGGATAAATTTTTCCAGCCGCAAAATCACGAACCAATCAGCAATACGGGTAGGGGGCAATATCTGACCTGGTTGACTGCTAGAAAGCATTTGCACCATTACAGGATGTAGTGCATTCAGTTCAATTGGGCCTACTAAGCCTCCAGTTTGGGCTTCTGGGCCAAGTGAATATTCGCGCGCTAAGTCAGAAAAAGAGTTTTCTTTTGCCTGAATCCGGAAGTAAAGTTCTTGGGCAATTCCCACATCCTGGGTTCGCAGCAGGGAATAAATTACTTTGTCTAGTTTTGCCTTGGACTGAAAAAAGTAGGATTCAAGTTTATTACCCCAAGTGGCTTGCTTGAATTTTTCAATTTTAAGTTTACGAGTAGTAATAACTTCTAGTTGTTGGGGAGTCAGCCCTTGATGCGCCATCCAAGCCTGGATGTCTTCTTCATTCTTGAACTGTTTTTCAGCGTAAAACTGCTGTTGAGCTTGGGCTACCTCCTCAGGTGTACATATTGCTACATTCGCAGCGCGTGAGTTTTGCTCTATTGCTTGATCGATGATTAATTCGCGCTGCAACTGTGGCAGCATTTGGTAACTTGCCAGTAAGGAAATCAGTTCACTAGCTGTGATTGTACGATTACCGATTTGGATCGCTTCAGTCATTAGCTTTTAGGCATCTCAAAATATCTAGTTTGTTAAATAAGCTAAACCTTAGCCCATTCACTGGGAGTTTTTTTTTAATCTTACCGAGTTAGTTACGCTAACCTCACTTTCGTAATAGTTAAATCGTGGCTTTAACATACTTTAAAATATACAGTTTATATGAGTTTTTATCAAAGATTCTACGTAAATATGGCCAGATGTGAAGAAAAGGACAAAGGACAAAGGACAAAGGTCAAATGACTAATGACACTTATCGCCACTGCAACTTAGAAGACAAAGTTATCAGACGGAGCTAGGGTGTCTTTTAGTTAAGCCTCTCCTAACAAAGGTATTTTACTTAAGGACTTGTTGAAGTTGCCAGAGATGGAAAAAGGCAGCACATCTCATGTTACCTTTTTCCATTAGAGATTTATGTATTCCGCAACCAAAAATTCTAAAGTTTACAACGACTCTAAATAGTTCAAAAGATCAGCCATTTCTTGGGCACTAGGTTGGAATTTTGGCATTGGTGGTGTTTCGCCACTGATCACCTGGTGAATCAGTCCATAGCGAGACTTGTGTTTTGAGACAGCTTGCAAACTGGGCCCTACTCGCCCGTCTGCTTCTAAGCCATGACAACCAGCACAGTTAATTTGAAAGATCGCGTGTCCTTGAACTGGGTTTCCTGTTAAGGATAGAACACTCTTGACGTATGGATCGGAGGCTTGAACCAACTGAACACCAAAAAAGCCCAAAGGGACTGCTAGCAGTATAGCCAGCGTCAATAAAACGATCCGCTGAATCAAAATTTCAGGTTTGGTAATCTGGTTATCCAAAAGGTTTGCTGTGAAAATCTAGGTGTGCTAAAAAGTTTTCATTTCCTACACATAGCTTAAAAGTTCTTGATTGTGTCTGCAAGCACAGAAGACTATTTTCTTGTAGGCAGTCGCCCTGTAAAAAGGCTGTATGGCGCAGGATTCATACGAAATTTGGTAAAATCAAAAACAGGCAACGAATATTTAATAATTACAAAGAGGAGATTTACAGTGGTTGAACCCCTATTATCAGGTATTGTCCTTGGTCTAGTTTTCGTCACCCTCGCCGGATTGTTTTACGCTGCCTATAAGCAATACAAGCGCCCCAATCAGTTGGGGGGCTGAGGGAATGCCCAGTGCTGAGTTCCCAGTGCTGAGTTAGGAGTTAGGAGTTAGGAGCTAAGAATTAGGAGTTATGTTGTTCCTTATCTCCTTTATCTGCCCCTAAACCCTCACTCCGAATTCTGTAGAAAGTAAGTGATGTGTTGCCGTAAACTTTCTGGCGGCAAATTTCCCAAGTCGGAATCTCTGGCGGTGTCCAACCTTGTGAGGTGTGTTCAACTGCGATTTCACCACTAGGATCTAAAAGCTGATAGTGAGCGATCGCTTCTAATACTGGCTGATACAATCCACTAGCATAAGGTGGATCAAAGTAGATTCTATCGAATTGCTTGCCTGATAAAATCTTTAACTGCTGGATAATATCTCCTCGCAACACCCGAAGTTCTTGCTCGGCATTAGCTACCTGCTGCCAATTCTGTTGGATGGTGGCACAGGCTCGGCTCGATTGTTCAATTCCCACTACTAGGCTGGCTCCTCTACACAAAGCCTCTGCGCCCATTGAACCAGTACCGGCGCACAAATCCAGCCAGTGGCAACCTGCAATTTCTCCCTGCCAAATATTAAATACTGCCTCTCTAACCCGCGCACTAGTGGGTCTAGTTTCTTTTCCTGGTAAAGTTTTTAGCTGACGATTGCCGTAAATTCTCAAGCTCATTGGTTATTAACCATTAGTCATTAATCATTTGTCATTAGTCATTAATTTTAGACAAAAGACAAAGAACAAATGACAAAAAGAGGATTAGGCAGGAATTTTTTCGCGGACTTGAGCAACAAAATTAGACAAGATTTGCAATCCAATATTAGAGGATTTTTCGGGGTGAAATTGAACTGCCATCAGGTTTTCATGAGCGATCGCAGCTGTGACCGTTTGAGTACCGTGGGTGATAGTTGCTGCACGGATTTGCGGGTCTATTGGGTCAACATAGTAAGAATGGACAAAATATACCCAAGGATCGGCTGGTAAATGCTCCCATAAAATACTTTTTGTCTGAGTCATTTCTAGTTGATTCCAACCCATGTGAGGAATAGTGATGTCAGATTCTGGACGAAACCGCCGCACTTTTCCTTTAATAATTCCTAGTCCTGGTTGGGTGCCTTCTGCACTTGATTCAAAGAGAATTTGCAATCCTAGACAAATTCCTAAGAAAGGTTTACCAGATGCGATCGCTTCTTTAATAGGTTGTTCCAAACCACGCGCTCGCAGGTGTTGCACTGCTGGATCAAATGCTCCCACTCCCGGCAGCACTATTGCATCTGCTTGTTCTAATTCCTTTGGAGAATAAGTAACATTAGGAGTTGCCCCAGCTTTTTCCAAGCCTTTGCAGACTGAATGCAAATTTCCCATCTCGTAGTCTACGACCGCAATTACTGGCATTTACCTGCTCCTTGTAAATTTATTATGGAGGGTTTTTCTATTCTAAATAATATTTGTTATGAAGAAAAGAATTCTATTAATTTATTTTGACATTTGGATAAAAGATCAACAGTGGAATTCTTCTGATGATTTATTATTTGAAGTTACCAAACTTGATCTGATCCCAGATGGCTTAAGTTGTTTACCCTAGTTACCCGTAAATATGTAACTTGCCAGTACTCAGGTAATGGAAAAAATGAATGCAATCTAACCTGATGACATCATCTGTTGTGGCATGGCTATAAGCCGTACACAATTAAATGTGGAAGCAATTGCTAGCTGGAAAGAAATGGTTTTGTAGACAGAAGTTGATTTAAAGGAATTAGTGACAGTAGTAACGGTAATCCAGATTAGCCATGACTGCGGGAAATTTGTCTGCGATCGTGTAGCAGAAGCACCAGAGAGCCTTTACTATTCAGTGTTGGACTAATTAAGCCAAAACAAACTCGTTCCGGTTCTCAATCGGGAAAACTTGATGGGGATTCTTGCAGATTTCGTATTAATTATTAACAAACTGGCACTTTCATCAAGTTGTTAATGTCTGTATGGTGAAATAAATATCTAGGTATATGTTGCCATTGTTACTAATTTTCCCAATTGCCCAATTAACTCCTACCACGCCACCACCTGAAGAGGTCGTGCAATTCCAAGAAGTGCGTCCTTTGCCAGGCCAATTGGATAGAGTACCAACGTTTAACAGCAATAGTCCAGAATTGGTATTAAAAGAAGGAATTTTACTCTCCACTTTTCCACCAGATGGCAAAAAAGTGCCAACGGCGCATCTGAATTTTCCCTTTCGAGGACGATTTGATATTTTTGCTCACCATGTTGCTAAAGCTGAACCGCCAGAGAATTTGCGGTCACTCTATCTAGGGATAATTTTGCACAACCCTAATTCTGAAACAGTGAGGTTAAATATTTGGCAGGCGGCGAGTTATTTGAGCCAACCGGATGCACCATTTATTCAATTACCATCCTTGAGCCAAAATCTTTTGGGTACAATTTTTGCTGGTCCAGGCGATCGCGTTATGTCTGATGTACTCAGGGGACGGCGGCAAGAGAGTTTCCCTGCTCAAATTGACATTCCAGCAGGGCAAAGTCGGATGTTACTAAATCTACCAATTCCTGTGCAGGGACTGACACCACCTCTTAATGGTCGTTCTACATTCATGCGACTGCAAAGTAATGGCACTGTTTATGCAGCTAGCCTAGCCATGTTTGCCCAGGTTAACCCCGATGGCAGCGAGCGATCGCCTACTTTAGAAGAGTGGCAAAATTTACTCAATAATAGTGATGTGGCTGGACCACGAGATAAAGCGCCCACTCCCTTAGAGGAAACTGGCAAACCAAGAATTTATGGGCGTGTTGCTGGAGTGGCTAGTGGTTCACGATGGAGAGCCTTATTAGTGGATAGTCCTAAAGCCAGGTATCTGACTATTCCCCAGCCTGGTCAAGTATTTTCCTACGCTCTGAGTAGCTTGCATGGCGGTACCTTAGGAACTGGTCAAATTCAAAGTGCGCCCATGCTGGTGCGCTATCCTGACACCGCATATCGCGCTCATGGCAACTATGGGATTCAATATAATCTCAAGTTGCCGCTATACAACAATACTCAAAATCCTCAAACCGTTAGTGTATCCATACAGACCCCGCTCAAAGAGGATCAGTTAGTTAAAGCAGGGTTACGCTTTTTCAGTACACCAGCGCGTCAAGTATTCTTCCGGGGGACAGTGCGGGTACGTTATAAAGATGACCAAGGTCAGCCAAAAACAGAGTTTGTGCATTTAGTGCAAAAGAGAGGTCAACCAGGGGAACCGTTAGTTTTATTAAATATGAAAGCAGGCGATCGCTCCTTAGTAGAAGTTGACTTTCTCTATCCGCCGGATGCTACACCTCCGCAAGTTTTAACAGTTTCAACTCAAACTGAACCTCGGTAATGAGTCATAGGTAGTGGGTAATAGCTTTTCTGCAATTACCTATTACCAAAAAATATTTGTCAGCTGGATTCACGAAGCTCTATTCTTTACCAACTTGGCGCGGCTTAAAGGCACATTTGTTATAAAGCACCCAGTTAGGGTAACGTCTTACAATGTTTACTGAATATATGAAATTAGTAAATATGACAAACAAAAAATCTTTGATTTTGCGTGCTAAAGAAATTGCCGACAGTATGCAGACCTTCTCTCACCCTTGGAATCCAAACTCGGAAATATCGGGGACGTACATGGGACGCACGGTTGGACTAAAGCGTACTGGGGTCAACTTTGCTGTCGTTCCTGCGGGTAAAGAATCTTTTGTTTACCATTCCCACCACTGCGAGGAAGAATGGATTTATATTTTATCAGGGCAAGCGATCGCAGAAATCGACGGGGAAGAATTTGAGGTTTTCCCAGGGGACTTTATGGCATTCCCAACTCCTTCAGTAGCCCACCATCTCAGGAATATAGGGGACGAAAACTTAGTTTACTTAATGGGAGGAGAAAATCTTGATGTGGAAATTGCTGATTTTCCACATCTGGGAAAACACATGGTTCGACGTGGCGATTCTGTGGAAATCTTCGAGCATAAGGACGCTAAACCATTTAGTTAGGCAGTTAAGTCTCAAACTGCTTCATTACATCTTCATCTTGATAAAACTTTTCACCTCAAGTTTCTGTATTTAGGGTGAATACTTATTCTGCTCCTTGGGTTGCAATAGAAATAGCAAACTATAGCGATAAAGGGACGGCATGGCAACCGATCAAAAAATGAATCAAGAAACCAAGTTAAATTCGCTCCATCCGCTTGTTGGAATCTTGATATTACTGGTAGAGGATGAGCCAGATATTGCAGATTTGCTCATCTTCATTTTGGAAGCAGCTGGTGCAGAGGTGATGGCTTTAACCGATGCAGAAGCTGCCTTTGCCTTAGTCGAATCACTTCATCCCGATATTCTGCTGTGCAATGTGAAGTTGCCCGAGCATGATGGAAATTGGCTAATTGAACAAATTCGAGTACATTCTTGCCCATCTCTAAGACAGTTGCCTGCGATCGCTATTACTTCTTATACACGGGAGGTTTCAAGTTATAAGGCTTTGAATGCTGGTTTTAATCGATTTCTAGTCAAGCTTGATAGCCCAGAGAAAATCATAGATGAGATTGTTTACCTTCTATCTTCCGTTACTTAAATATAAATATTTAGTTTTTATCTCGTTTTTGACACTGACTTTATTTAATAAACGCTTGGAGGTACAGCTAGCTGTACGCTCCTACAAATGACTCTACCTTGGAAAACAAACCCTAAGTGGGTAGGGTAAGATGTTGGGTATATTTGTTGACTTTATTGAAAACCCTTTGCTGGCTTTTTTTGCCCTTTGCTCTTGGGCTTGGATTTGCTAACTTCTCCTAAAGCTTCTTGAAATAAGTTATGTAGATGTATAGGGACGCTAGCAATTTCTGGTAACTCTGGCTCAAGAGGTTTGTTGAATTCTTGCAAAAGTGTATCCAAGTCACTTTCCAGGCTAAATTCTGGACGTTGCAAAAGTGTTCGCAACACATTTTCTAATTGAGTTGGATACTGTTGTGCTAATCGATGCCAAATAAAAGCATTAATACTTTTATCTTCAAGGTAATACCGAACTAGTTTTTCAGCCCCTTGAACACTTTGCCAGTCTTCTGCTGATAAGATTGTTTGTACCTTATTATATGTTGGTAAAAACATTTGTCCCCAATGAGGATGAGAAAGAGCCGTTACCTGTTCTGCTTTCTTAAGTTCAGCTGGTAAATCAACTTTTGGCATAACCATTTTGCTATTACCGCTTTTGCTATTCAACATCTGAGAGACTACGTTGGAATCAGCACCAAATTCTTGTGCTGCTGCTTTAATTTCCTCGTCTCCAATACCAGCAGCTTCCGCCACTTCAGCCAGTGATTTAGAAGTATCAATTCCTGCTTCTGCAAAGCGTTTTTCAGTAATTGCCTCTTGGAATTCAGCTATTTTTTTATTAAGCTGGTATCCAGGTAGTGTAATTTCATCAGTACCAAAAAAGTCTACAAACTGCTGATGATATTGTGCTACTGACTGCCAAGCTTCTTCTAACAAGTCTGGAGCATCGCTGTAAAGATTACTTTTATAGTTTTCTTTGAAATTACCAATTGCTACAGCAAGTTTTGGTTTACCTAATTTACCCATTACTGTGTAGGGGCCAGAAAACATCCAGTAGTTATCGGTAACAGGAGAAATGCGAGTTAGTAAAATTTCTCCTACTTTGAACCGAGATATTGCCTGTAATGTTTGCACATTGTTTGGCTTGACGATGTAGCGTTTATCTGTCAACCAATTCGTCAACTCAAAGCCATCAGGTAGGATGTTGGCAATGGCAAATAAACCAATAAAACTATGATGCCAGCTGTTGAGTAGGTTGCGATCGCTCTGGTCTAAATTTGGATGGCTTTCGATAAACAACTCTAATGGTGACTTATCACCGACTTTCCCTGCTGTCACAAAGCTATCGATGATTAAGTCCTGCTGTGTACTATCCCCACTTCCACGGCGCAACTGTGCGGCTGCATAAGTTTCCAGCGCTTGTGCAAGTTCGCCTTCAGCATCAAGGACAAAATCAACTAAGGCTTGTTTTAATTGGTGCGATCGTTCTAATATGACATCCACAAGTTAATCTCTCGGTGCAACAGATGTAGATTATAGCTCTTGAGAGAATTACAGCATCTAGCTATTGCTAGATTTATGCGGATTTAGCCGTCAAGCTTCTTTTAAACTAGATACAAGGCTCACACAAGGTCATTACAGATGGTTGCAACTTCAAATTTTAGCTATATTTCCCCAGAAGATTATCTCAAAGGAGAAGAAACCAGTCCTATCAAGCATGAATATAGACAGGGACAAGTTTATGCAATGGCAGGAGCAAGTAATACCCATGTAATTATTAGCGGAAATCTGTTTGCTATGCTGAGAAATCATTTGCGCGGGAGCGGCTGCCAGGCTTATATCTCAGACACCAAAGCACATATTGAGTCGATTAATACCTATTACTACCCCGATGTCATGGTAAGTTGTGACCAACGAGATAGAGCTTTTAACAATTTTCTGCGTTACCCTTCGTTAATTATAGAAGTGCTATCTCCAACAACAGAAGCGTTTGACAGAGGTGATAAATTTGCTGACTACCGACAAATGGAGTCACTTCAGGAATATGTACTTGTGAGTCAAACTCGGTTAAATGTTGAGTGTTTTCGACGCAACTCAGAGAGACAATGGGTACTTTATCCTTATGGACAACAAGATATCATTCATTTAGCAAGTGTAGATTTTCGGTGTGCTGTTGCAGATTTATATGAGGACGTTACTTTTGAATCCCCCTAATTGAGTGACTACTAGATTGAAAGGTAGAAACCAGAATATTGAGAATTGAAAAATGTGTTTTTAAAGAGCAAAATAAAAAGGCAAAAGAAAATCTTCTTTTGCCTTTATTAATTTTTACCTTTTAATAGAGACGATAAATTTCAAGTCTCTATTCATCGTCGAAATCATCTACCTCGTCTTCCTCGTCTTCCTCATAATCGTCGTCGTCTGCGACTTCATCGGCGATTAATTCATCTTCGTCATCTAGAACTGACCTTTCTGCACGTCTGCTACCAAAACCAGATTCGCCAAGAGTAGGAGAATCTAAATTATAGGTGCGAGCTGTGCGGTCATCTAAGACCATATCCAGGGGATCATCAACTTCATCCAAGACACTACTGGTAATCTCAGCAGCATAATCATCGATCGCACCGGGTTCATCATAGGTATTGTAGCCAGTACCCGCCGGAATTAATCGCCCGATAATCACGTTTTCCTTTAAGCCGCGCAGCCAGTCGGATTTGCCTTCTATAGCTGCTTCGGTAAGTACCCGTGTTGTCTCTTGGAAGGATGCAGCGGAAATAAAGCTGTCGGTGTTCAAGGATGCTTTGGTGATACCCAATAATACGGGGGTATACTGTGCCCTAGCACCGCCTGTAATTGCCATAGCTTCGTTCACCTGCTCAACTTGGCGCAGTTCCACCAATTCGCCGGGAAGCATGGTGGTGTCACCACCATCATCAATCCTGACTTTGTTGGTCATCTGGCGAACAATCACTTCAATGTGCTTATCGGAAATATCAATCCCTTGAGATTGATACACCATTTGCACTTCATTCACCAAGAATGTCTGTACCTTCTGCAAGGCAATGCTGGCACAAGCATAGATTCCATCTTCGGAACCCAGGCTAAAGAAGATTTCCAAAATTTCGTGGGGATTGGATGGGCCATCAGTCAACGGTTGTCCCGCTAATACTGTTGAGCCATCTGGCACAATCAAGTTTTGTCCTGGGCCTAGAGGATAATCTGTCACCACGCCGTTTGATTCTACGACCTTAATAGCGATCGCTTCATCACCACTTTCAGCGTAAACTACCTTAACTTCACCCGCCCGGCGACATAAAATGCACGCTTCTTTCGGTTTACGAGCTTCAAGCAGTTCTTCAATCCGAGGCAAACCTTGAATAATATCTCCGGTTTTGGCGCGTTCAAACACCAACAGCACCAAGTTATCACCCCGTTGTACTAAATCGCCGTCTTCTATTTGCAACACAGCACCAGGGCTGACTCGATAAGGGCGACCAATGCGGGTAGTAACAACATAGTTCTTAGTACTCAGGGCTGATTCCTCACCAGATGCAGCAGCAGCATTTTTAATATCCACTACTTGCCCTGATTCTGGAGCAAAAACTCCAGGAGCAATTTCTGTACCTTCTACTAGCAAGTCACCCACTTTGACTTTAGGCTGAGTACTAGTATTAGTGATGAGCATATCAGTATCGCGCAACACTAAACAACGACGCACATTTTCGGTTCCTTTTCGGACGCCCCGTACTATCCCCCCTTCTTTACACAAGATTTGGGTACGTGCTACCACAGCTCCAGGGGCGATGGAAAGCCCATCTTGTACCTCAAGTGTGGTTTGGGTGCTACCTTGGGTGGCATCAGCAGTAATGTCTCGACGAATTACCAAGGACTCCAAAATCACCAACTGTAAGCGCTGAACTTCTGGGTCTTCAGTATCCTCTACCAATTCGATATCTGCTGCTAGTGGCGAAGCATTGTGGTCTTGTTCGCCTTCTTGCTCGATTTCTAGCACTAGTTGAGTTCGCAGCAGTTCTACACCTTCAACAGACTTGACGCGTTCCGAATCTTTGTAAGGTAGTCTTTGCACAGCCCGCAACTGAATCGAACGCCCAGTTTGTTGACTTACTGATGTAGTTGATGGCACATCCGGATTATCCGGTACGGCAAACTCAACTACTGGACGACTCAACAGGGCAGGTCCTTCTGGTGTCTCCACATACTGGATATAGCGTAATTCTGTGGCTACATTGCCTTGGAATTCTTCACCAGGTTGGATGAAGGTGTTATCTCGCCCAATAACTGATTCTGGATCGTCCACCATCAACAGTTCGCCTGGCTTCACCACAACTTCCCGCAGGATGTCGTTTTTCTGGGTGACTTCTATCACACCACTGTTTTGGCAGAAAATATCTTTCACCACTTCGGTACCAGCTTCTACAAACTGACCGTCTTCCACCAACAGCAAGGAGATATCTTTATTAACTTCGTGGCTTTCTTCGGGAATCCACAAAAGGGTACCGCCCTGCACGACTTCATAACCCAGCTTGGCTTTGCCTTTTTTCTGGACTTCTACACCCGCGAATTTCAGGAAACCACCAGTGGTTGTGCGATAGCGATCGTCAATTAACTCAGCTACCACTTGACCATTTTGCACTTTTGTGCCCGGTGTAGCCCGGAGGTTAAATACCTGGTTGTTGCCAGTGGAAACTAAGTAGTTGTTGCGACCTTGGGAACTTTGGACTGTTACCGTTGCTTGGTCTAATACTACAGAAGCGGTAATAATCTCAATTTCCCTGGTACTCTTACCTGGGGTAGCTTCTGGCAAGCGCACTACACCGCCGTGCAAACTGCTTAACTTGGTTTCTGCTAAAACTCCATTAGCGGCGATCGCATCACCATTTTTGACCACCAATTCTGCCCCAGGCGGCAAGTTGTAAACTTCCCCAGACAAAATCCAAATCAAGCCACCGCGTGCGGCTGTGGTTGTGGTATTACCTTGACGGTCAGTTTTTTGCTCTGGAACTACTTCGGCAAATTGCACTTCCCCTGCTAAGTCAGAGGCAACATCCTTAACTGCTTTTTCTGTATTAGTCCGAGTTGTGCGTCCACCAAGGGCAACCTCTGCCAATAACTGACCTTGTTTTACCTTATTTCCATCAAATACATATAGTGTTGAACCTTGGGTAAGATGAACCTCTTGGCTGTCTGGGGTAACATCACCTACTTTTGTTGGCTCCAAAAGCATGATGCCATTAGCTTCAACATATAGAGCATCTTCCCCGTGGCGGGTACGATATGTTCTGGTTTTCAGTTTGCGGGGGAGCTTAACAGTCCCATCGATTTTGGAACGCACTTGTTGTGCCACTTCCCCAGTAAACACACCACCTGTGTGGAATGTCCGCATGGTTAGCTGAGTACCAGGCTCACCAATACTTTGGGCGGCAATAATCCCTACAGCTTCGCCCAAGTCCACCATCTTGGCGTGGGCTAAACTCCAGCCGTAGCAGTGTTGACAGACGGAACGTGCGGCTTCACAAGTTAGGGGCGATCGCACCACAACTTCTGCCACCCCAGATTTTTCAATTTTCTTTGCCAATTCTTCAGGAATCGGCGAATTGCGTGCTGCAATCAATTCTTTTGTTACCGGATGCACCACATCTTCGCCAATAACCCGTCCCATCAAGCGGGTTCCCAGAGGAATCAAGGTTTTGGCACCTTCTGTCATGGGTCGAATCGCAAGACCTCTAGTGGTGCCGCAGTCAAATTCCCGAATAATTACATCCTGGGATACGTCTACCAAACGGCGGGTGAGATAACCAGAGTCAGCCGTCCGCAAGGCAGTATCCACCAATCCTTTTCTGGCACCGTAAGACGAAATAATGTATTCCGTTACAGTAAGTCCTTCACGGAAGTTGGTTTTGATGGGCAAATCGATAATTTCGCCTTGAGGATCTGCCATCAGTCCCCGCATTCCCACCAACTGCCGGACTTGGGAGATGTTACCCCGTGCCCCGGAGAATGCCATCATGTATACGGAGTTCAGGGGATTAGTCTTCTTGAAGTGGACGACTACTTCATCTTTCAAAGCTTCACTGGTACCATTCCAGGTATCGATTACCTTTTGAAAGCGTTCTACTTCAGTGATTTCTCCCCGTTGGTAACGAGTTTCGGTGGCGCGAATTTCTTCTTCAGCTGCGTCTAAGAGCAATCGCTTAGTTGGTGGTATCATCAAGTCGTCTACACTGATGGAAACCCCTGCTTTGGTAGCGTAGCGAAATCCCAAATCTTTCAGTTTGTCCGCCATCACTGCGGTTCGCGCTGTACCACAATGCGTAAAGGCCCAAGAAATTAAATTTCTCAGTTGACCTTTATCAACCACCCGATTGCGAAAAATCATTTTTTCAGTCATTGGTCATTAGTCCTTGGTCATTAGTCATTAGTCATTAGTCATCAGTCATTTGTCATTAGCAAAGGACAAAGGACAAAGGACAAATGACTAGCTTGCAAGTGCTTCCTGGATGGCATTATTGTAAATAACACGACCAGGAGTTGTGTATATATACTGTGAAAGTACATTGCCCTGAGCGTCTTGTCTGACTCGACGGAACTTATAGAGTAATGTCCGGCTGCCATCCTCGTTTTCCGTCACTTTCACGGGTTCTGTATCCGGTTGGTCTGATTCTATTTCACCGTCAAACCGCACATAGATATAGGCGTGCAAGTCAATTTGCTCTTGCTGGAAAGCCATAATTACATCCTCTAACGAAGAAAAGTACTTTCCTGCACCTTTTGTCGCACCAGGATTTTCTGCTGTTAAGTAATACGCTCCCAATACCATATCTTGGCTAGGCGTGATGATCGGTTTACCCGTGGCTGGTGACAAAATATTGTTAGAAGCCAACATCAACAACCGAGCCTCAGCTTGACTTTCTAAGGACAATGGGACGTGTACCGCCATTTGGTCACCGTCAAAGTCGGCGTTAAATGCTGGACACACCAGAGGATGCAGTTGAATCGCTCTACCTTCTACCAAAATCGGTTCAAAAGACTGAATACCCAAGCGGTGCAAAGTTGGTGCCCGATTTAGCATTACAGGGTGTCCTTCAATCACCTCTTCCAGCACATCCCAAACGCTGGGGTCATTACGCGATATCAGCTTTTTCGCAGCTTTGATATTATTCACCATGCCGCTACGAATCAAGCGGTTAATCACAAATGGTTGAAATAGCTCAATTGCCATTTCTCTAGGCAAACCGCACTGGTGAATTTTCAGCTTTGGTCCGACCACAATTACAGAACGCCCAGAGTAGTCAACCCGTTTACCTAACAAGTTTTGCCGGAAACGTCCTTGCTTACCCTCAATAATGTCAGACAAAGATTTCAGAGGTCGGTTATTTGCCCCTACCACAGTGCGTCCCCGACGACCATTGTCAATCAAAGCATCCACTGCCTCTTGCAGCATCCGCTTTTCGTTCCGCACAATAATCTCTGGTGCCAAAATTTCTTGCAAGCGTGCCAAACGATTGTTGCGGTTAATTACCCGCCGATACAAATCATTTAAATCGCTCGTGGCAAAGCGTCCACCATCTAGTTGCACCATTGGGCGCAAGTCCGGGGGAATTACGGGAATAACTGCCATCACCATCCATTCTGGTTTTGAACCAGTAGCAATGAAGTTGTCAATTACCCGCAGTCGCTTAATTAGCTTGGCTCTCTTTTGTCCTTTGGCATTGCCAATTTCTTCGCGTAGGCTTTCGGCTTCTTGTTCCAAATTGATATCGGCAAGCAAACGCAACAGCGCTTCAGCCCCAATACCTACCTCTACGCCTTGAAGCACAGAATCTTCGCTATAAATTTGGTCCTCTATTTCCAACCACTGGTCTTCGCTCAGTAGCTGTTTGTAAGTTAAAGTTTCGGCATTACCTGGACTCAGGACAACATAAGAGTTGAAATAGACAATCTGTTCGACATCCCGCAAGGGCATATCTAACAGGATGGAAATATAGCTAGGAATACCCTTGAGATACCAAACGTGAGCTACTGGTGCAGCGAGTTTAATATAGCCCATGCGGTGGCGACGCACCCGTGACTCGGTGACTTCTACCCCACAGCGCTCACAGACAATACCTCTGTGACGAACTCTTTTATACTTGCCACAATGACATTCCCAATCTTTTGCGGGACCAAAGATGCGCTCACAAAATAAGCCATCCATTTCTGGCTTGAGAGTTCGGTAGTTAATCGTCTCTGGTTTGGTAACTTCACCTACTACTTGACCATTGGGCAATGTTCTTTCGCCCCATTGTCGAATGCGTTCGGGGGAAGCCAAGCCGATTTTTACGTAGTCAAACTGATTAGTTTGGGCAGGTCTCATACTTAAATGCTGAGTTCCGAATTATGAGTTTTGAGTATATTTAGTTTTACAAAATTGGGAACGGGGCATTGGGCATTAGGCATTGTTCCCATTGCCTATGCTTCATGCCCTATTCCCGAATCCTTATTCGTCTTCTTCCAGCGATTCGCGGGAAAGAGATTCATAAGTTGGTCGAGGAGGTGTGCGACGGGCTGATTGATCTGCCATCAAATCGACTTCCACATCTAGGGAACTGCCGTCTGTTTGGGTTTCTACCTTGTGTACGGCAATGTCTAAGCCCAATGATTGCAACTCGCGCATTAGCACCTTAAAGGATTCTGGGGTTCCAGGTCGAGGAATTGCCTTACCTTTAACGATCGCATTTAACGCTTCATTCCGTCCTTGCATATCGTCAGATTTAACTGTGAGCAATTCCTGTAAGGTGTAAGCTGCACCAAAGGCTTCCAATGCCCACACTTCCATTTCTCCAAATCTCTGACCACCTTGTTGTGCTTTACCACCCAAGGGTTGCTGAGTCACGAGTGAGTATGGGCCTGTGGAACGGGCGTGGATCTTATCATCCACCAAATGCACCAGCTTCAGCATGTAAGCCACACCGATGGTAATTGCTCGGTCAAAGGGTTCACCTGTCCGACCGTCATACACCATGATTTTGCCTGGGTTCTCTGGGTTATATACCCAGTCTTTCCCTGTTTCGTCTCGTGCTTCTTGCAATTTGCCATGCACGATTCGACGAGATGACTCTTCCCCGTACATTTCATCAAAGGGAGTAATCTTAAATCGCACTCCCAAGGTTTGACCAGCCCAACCCAAGAGGCATTCAAATACTTGTCCGACGTTCATCCGACTGGGTACACCCAAGGGGTTAAGTACAATGTCCACTGGTGAACCATCGGGCAAATAAGGCATATCTTCCGCCGGTAATATCCGAGAAATAATCCCTTTATTCCCGTGGCGTCCTGCCATTTTGTCACCAACTTGGATTTTGCGTTTTTGAGCAACATACACCCGGACTACCATATTGGCTCCTGGTGGTAGTTCATCGCCTTGTTCACGAGTAAACAAGCGCACATCAACTACGCGACCTTTTTCACCGTTTGGTACTCGCAAGGAATTGTCCCGTACATCTCGCGCTTTTTCACCGAAAATTGCACGCAACAGTTTTTCTTCTGGCGGTTGGTCAGATTCACCCTTGGGTGTGACTTTTCCTACCAAGATATCACCAGCTTCTACCCATGCCCCAATGCGAATGATTCCTTGTTCATCCAACTGACGCAAGGCATCTTCCCCGACGTTGGGAATTTCTCTGGTAATTTCTTCTGGCCCCAGTTTGGTTTGTCTAGCTTCAATTTCATATTTTTCAATGTGAATTGAGGTGTAGACATCATCCTGCACCAGTCTTTCAGAGATTAAAATCGCATCTTCGTAGTTGTAGCCTTCCCAAGGCATATAAGCAACAACGATATTTTGTCCTAGCGCCAATTCACCGCCTTCGGTGGAGGAGCCATCAGCCAATACCTGACCAGCAACAACCCGTTCACCAATGCGGACGAGAGGCTTCTGATTTAAACAGGTGTCTTGGTTAGAACGTTGGTACTTGGAAAGGGTGTACTTAATTTCTTGGGTATTAGCTTTAGGACGGACGCGAATTTCTGTAGCATCCACATAAGTGACATCGCCATCAGTACGCGATACAATCACCATCCCGGAGTCTCTTGCTCCTTGGGCTTCCAAACCAGTACCCACCAAAGGACGTTCTGGCTTGAGCAGGGGGACTGCTTGCCGTTGCATGTTCGATCCCATCAGCGCTCGGTTAGCGTCATCATGCTCCAAGAAGGGAATCATGCTGGTTGCTACCGACACAATCTGTACAGGAGATACTGCTACGTAATCCACCTGTTCTGGTGTTGTGGTAGAAAATTCTTGGCGATAACGGACTGGCACTAGTGGCCCAATAATGTGCCCGGTTTCATCTACAGGAATATCTCCAGGAGCAACCCGTAGATCGTCTTCTTCATCGGCTGTCATGTAGGCTGGAGGCAGATCAAATCTGACTCGCCCATTTTCTACAGGTCTAAATGGTGTTTCGAGGAAGCCGTACAGGTTAACCCGCGCATGGGTTGCTAAGGAGCCAATCAATCCGGCGTTGGGGCCTTCTGGTGTCTCAATGGGGCAAATGCGTCCATAGTGACTAGGGTGAATATCTCGCACTGCAAATCCAGCGCGTTCGCGGGTTAAACCACCAGGGCCAAGGGCACTCAGGCGGCGTTTGTGGGTCAGTTCTGCGAGAGGATTGGTTTGATCCATGAACTGACTTAACTGGCTGGAACCAAAGAATTCTTTAATTGCTGCTACCAGTGGTTTGGGGTTGACCAAGGAAGCGGGGGTTAGAACTTCGGCATCGGATACAGTCATCCGTTCTCGAATAATTCTTTCTAAACGGTTCAAGCCAACCCGCACTTGGTTTTGCAGCAATTCACCGACGCTTCTAACTCGACGGTTACCTAGGTGATCAATGTCATCGATGTTACCGATATCATATTCTAGGTTGATTAGGTAATCTACGGCTGCCAAAATATCGCCAGCAGTCAACACGCGCATTGTATCTGGGACAGAAAGGCGCAATTTCTTGTTGAGTTTGTACCGTCCGACGCGACCAAGGTCATAACGTTTCGGGTCAAAGAATCGGGAGTCTAGGAGTTGTTGTCCACCTAATACTGTAGGTGGTTCACCAGGACGCAGTTTCCGATATAACTCCATCAGGGCTTCTTCTTCAGAAAATTGCCCTTCTTTTTCGATGGTTTTTTGGAAATACTCTGGATGGCGTAAGGCATCAAAGATTTCGTTGTCTGATAAACCTAAAGCTTTTAAGAGTACCTGCGCTGAGAGTTTGCGGGTTTTGTCGATACGTACCCACACCAAATCGTTACGGTCTGTTTCAAATTTCAGCCATGCTCCCCTGTTGGGAATTAAGCTAGCTGAATAAGTACGTCGCCCGTTTTTGTCGATTTCTGATTTGTAATAAACCCCTGGCGATCGCACGATTTGATTGACAATTACCCGCTCGGCCCCGTTAATAATAAACGTGCCGCGATCGGTCATCAAAGGCAAATCACCAATGAATACCTCTTGCTCTTTGATTTCCCCGGTTTCCTTATTAATCAACCGTGTGGGAACATACATTTGGACGGCGTATGTACTATCCCGCCGTTTGGCTTCTTCGACGCTGTACTTTGGCTCCTTAAGTTTGTAGTTATGTCCTAAAAAGTGCAGTTCTAATTTGCCCGTATAATCTGTAATAGGACTAAAGGAGTTAAGTTCTTCTATCAGCCCTTCTTCCAAAAACCAGCGAAAGCTTGAGCGCTGGATTTCAATCAAGTCGGGCAATAGAAAGGCGGGTTCCATGTATGTTTCTTTGGTCATGCCTCTACCTTTGTCAACCTGGTTAAATTTTTACTTAGACACTGCTGTTTAACGCTTCCCACTGCTAGCAAGTGTCAGTAGCTGTTTGGGAGTTTCTTCTTACACACCTGTAAATAGCATATGTGGGCAAATGCAGCGATTAAAGCTGGAATGAGCAATTTGGACAAGGGGGTAATCGCCCAAAATCGGGGACTCAAACGCCAAAAACCCACTATAGTCTTGATTTAACAAGAATATACAGTTGAGATATTCCTGAGTTTTATCTACTTTCTTCATTTCCCCTCCAAAAAGCGCGTTAATTTTCTGACGCAGCTCTATACGGTGTGTCTGAAATCGGCCACGCTATTTATACTGTCAGTGATATCTTAAATATCCTAAGACTGAGGGAATGATCCGCACCTTGTCGGCTTTGAATCAGAATCACTTCATTTTGCTGGATTATACTCACAAGGCAATTTCGTTTAACGATTTTGTATAGGTTTGATAGAGACCAAGCCGATGTTGGGCAATCTAGCTCAATCTGGGTTGGCACGGTTAGTCATGTGTGGAGAGCATCCGCTTGTAGAGATTTGGAGGATGGCCAAGCCGATAACAGTACGGGAAATTAGGCTCAGAAATTTTAGGTTCCTTCCTTTATCATTATGGCGCAAGCAAAGTGTTTTTGAGGGAATAATATTACCATATTTTCCCCCCTAGAATTTTATTTTTTTTAGCACAACTGAATAAAATAGATTAAAGCACACTTTATATTGACAGACCAAATAATTCACAGGCATTCTGGGTGGTTTGATGGGCGATCGTTTCTACCGTTTCCTGACGCAGTTTAGCGACTTGCTCGGCTACGTATTGCACGTAGGCAGGCTCGTTACGCCTTTCGCCCCGTTTCGGAACTGGGGCGAGAAATGGGCAGTCTGTTTCAATCAGAAGGCGATCGCTACTCACCATCGCAGCAGAGGATTGGATCGCTTTGGCGTTTTTAAACGTTACCGTCCCGCTAAAGCTGATGTATAACCCTAAATCGAGAAACCATTGAGTTTCTTCTGGCGTTCCTCCCCAGCAATGCATGACACCGCGCACTGTTTCTCCCTTGATATCCCGCCATTTTTGCAACACTTCTTTGGTTGCCACAGCAGCGTCGCGGCAGTGGATAATTACTGGTAAGTTAAGTTCAGATGCGATCGCTAACTGCGACTCAAACACCATAAGCTGATGCTCATAGTTATCAGCTTTGTAAAAATCCAGCCCCATTTCTCCAATTGCTACCACATGAGAGTCAGAACTCGCTAAAGTTTTGATTTTCTCGGCTGTCTCGTTATTCCATTTATCAGCATCTAAAGGATGTAACCCTACGGCAAAGCTGATTTCGGGAAATTCGTGCGCTATAGACTGAATGCTAGAAAACTCCTCTGGGTGAACACACGAATGTACTAAACGTACTACTCCTGCTTCTTGCCACCGCGATCGCACCATTGCTAGATCCGGCTGGAAACTATCAAAGTTGAGATGAACGTGCGTGTCTATCAGTTGCATTTTTTGCCCTTTGTCATTGGTCATAAATTATTAGCCCTTGTCACGACTAAGGATAAATGACCCTCCGGGTGAATCTTCTTCCTACTAGTCACTGCTTTGCGATCGCCAAGCTTCAAATAGAAGAGAAACGATGTCCGCCACTTATTTTAATTGGGCAGAACCTAAGCCAGTAGCTCATTGGATAGCCCTACCGTGGACGGGTTAAGAGGCGTATAGCAAGTGGTGTGGAAACCCTCAAGACTGCACTGGCAAGCCATTACCCTTGGCGTTTCACACCACTTACTAGAACTTTGGAAAACTTTATAACATAGTGGCTTTGTGGGTCACAGGAGGGCACTGACTCACCAATGACTATTCAACAACTGCTGGAGTTAGGGGTTTTAGTTTATGAGCCAATCTCGATTTTTTCCTAGCCCCATTGTTCGGGTGAAGCACACCCCGTTTGATCGCTTTATCAATTTTGCCGTAAGCCTCAGATAACCGAGCTTGTGCTTCTTGTTTTAATTCTGGGGTAGGATTAGCTGTATAGACAGCTACAGCATTAACGTATTTCTTCATCAGCGTCTTGACTGCTGATTTGTAAGCTTTGTTACGCAGTCGGTTACGTTCTGCGATTTGGGCACGCTTGAGAGCAGACTTTGTATTCGCCACAGTCAATTCCAAAAATACTATTAATATGTACACACACTACTAGACTTATTAATATAGCATTCAAATTACCAATGTTATAATTTCCTAAAAAATAATTGGGAATTTGGTGCTGGAGATTGGGGAAGAATTTAGTCCCTAACCCTCGCTCCCTAATATTCAGGCTTTAATTTGGTGTGCCGTCAATTTAAGAAATGCGTTAAAATTAAGGTACATCAAGTAGAATAGTGACTCTAAATTCATCATCTAGTTAAGCAATGTGATTTGCCAGTATAATGAATATATTCCTAAAGATGTATTGTAAAAAGGCAAAGAAGCGTAAATAGCTAAAGTCACAAGGCTTTCCAAGTATAGAATCGATATTATATTATCGTGTCTGTACAAATGTTAACTACTAAACATTAGGAAAAAAATAAGTAAAAATTCTACTCAGACCCTGACCGCTGTAAATATGGGGGATTTGGATGTGTAAACACACTACCTCCACCCCGTAAGGAGTGAGGTAAAGGGCATAAGGGTAGCGGGAAATGGCACACCTGCTTCCTGCTGCTAGCCTACAGAGGCTGGTGGAACTGAGTAATTGAATCGCTTTCTTAAGCAAACCATCTGCTGGCAAGCTTGAGAGTATCAAAAAAATCCAGGTTAAGCTAGAGAAGAGAATTAGAGTCAGCTTACACACCCCAGTGGGTCAAGAGCAATACTAAATCTCAGGTGTGAATATTATAATTTTGGCATTGTCCTTACTCCATGCTGCGAATCATTACTCAGCAGGCAGACGTCAGAGCCGAACTACAACGGATCTGCGATCGCACCCATGACGAACACGTGCTTCATAAAGAAGCAACTGTGCGGGAAGTTTTGCAGGCAGTGAAGCGCCAAGGCGACAAAGCTGTATTGCATTACACAGCAGAATTTGACAAGCAAACCCTGAAAGCAGAAGAACTTCTAGTTACAGGCTCGGAATTAGATGCAGCCTATCAGCAGGTGTCAAAAGAATTGCTGGGCGCAATTCGGCTAGCTTGCCGCCAAATTGAAGCGTTTCATCGTCAGCGAGTACCGAAAAGCTGGGTACATTTTGGCGACGATGAAATAGTGCTAGGCAAACGCTATACTCCCGTAGATCGAGCGGGGTTGTATGTGCCTGGTGGTCGCGCTGCCTATCCCAGTACAGTGCTGATGAATGCAATTCCGGCTCATGTTGCTGCTGTACCTCACGTGGTGATGGTAACACCACCAGGCCCAGGGGGTGCAATTAACCCAGCAGTTTTAGTTGCTGCCCAAGAAGCAGGAGTACAAGAAATTTATCGCATTGGAGGCGCACAAGCGATCGCTGCTTTAGCCTATGGCACAGAAACAATTCCGAAAGTGAATGTGATTACTGGCCCTGGGAACATTTATGTCACCCTAGCGAAAAAACTTGTATATGGCACCGTCGGCATTGATTCTTTGGCAGGCCCTAGTGAAGTGCTGGTGATTGCCGATGAAACCGCAAATCCGGTGCATGTAGCTGCTGACTTGCTGGCCCAAGCCGAACACGATCCAATGGCGGCAGCAATTTTGCTGACGACAGATGCGGCTTTAGCGAAAAACGTGCAATTAGCCTTAGAAAGACAGCTAGTAGATCATCCACGGCGAATAGACACAGAAAAAGCGATCGCTCATTATGGGTTGATTGTCCTTGTAGAATCGCTCCAAGCAGCAGCAGAACTCTCAAATGAATTTGCCCCCGAACACCTGGAATTAGAAGTTAAAGACCCTTGGGCGCTCCTACCACAGATTCGCCACGCTGGGGCAATCTTTTTGGGTTACTCTACACCAGAAGCTGTAGGAGACTATTTGGCAGGGCCTAACCACACCTTGCCAACTTCTGGCGCTGCCCGTTATGCCTCGGCATTAGGGGTGGAAACTTTCCTCAAACACTCCAGTATTATTCAATATTCCCAAACCGCGCTGCAAAATGTGGCTAGTACCATTGATGTGCTAGCAACAGCAGAGGGCTTACCTTCTCATGCTGATTCAGTCCGGCGCCGAATTCAGCAAGAAGAGTAATTTGGAATAGTTTTTTGGCGGGCGTCTACAAGTTGGGCATTGCTCACCTAATCCACTGGCTTATTTAAGGAAGGAGTTACTTGCATAATAAGCCAGCTAACAGTTCAGAGGAGGGCAACCCTCCCCAAAGAACTGGCGAAAATATTCTCTACATCAGTTGCTGCGCCCCACTAGCATCAAAGTGGGGTGAAAGCGATCAATAGCACAGCCTCAAATATAAACTAAGTAGGCAGACGAAAAAATAATTTAGTGTAGCTGCCAACAAGTTTTGCTACATACTTATGTAAGGGGTCTACTCTTTAGGAGACGAGGGCGGTGCTAAACAATATTTTGGTAGCTCTGGACGGTTCGGAAGTTTCAGAACGAGTAATTCAGACTTTAGATAATTTGGCCTTATCAAAAGATGCCAAGGTTATTCTTTGTCATGTTTTTCTTACGCCAGAGTCAGAGATGGAACTACCCGCTGATCGTCCTCAGCCAGAGTCACCAACATTTTCTTATTTTCATGTTGAAAAACAGCTGCAATCTTATCAGGAAAACTTATCAGTCAGCAGTGATTTAGAACTGGTAACTGGTGATCCTGCCGAAGAGATTATTCGCCTTGCCAATATTTACAAAACTGACTTGATTATAATTGGCAGCCGAGGGTTGATTGGGATGAAGCGAATTGTCCAAGGTTCTGTTAGCAGTCAAGTTGTGGAAGAGGCTAATTGTTCGGTGTTGGTAGTGAAGCCGAATTAGAATCAGGTAAAGGCAAATCAGATGCTTATGCCATGACTACAACCCCAGCATTTACTAAACGATTTACCTTTGAAGAGTATCTGGCTTGTGATGATGGCACTGATACCCGTTATGAATTGGTCACATGGAGAACTAATTCCCATAAACCTGAAAACTGGGCAACATGGGGCAGTAACAGAATTTCTCAATGTTTGCTTTCGAGCAGAAATTCTCCGGCTAAAGTTGGATTGGACTTCTAAACAAACGGTTATCGGTGTTCGTTACCCCTGTGCTGGCAGATGGGATATATCGAGAATTCCAGATGTCTTTGTGATTCCATTGCCTTAGTAAGGAGGATTTGAGAAACCGAGAAGCAGTTATTGAACTCAAAAAAGAACCACCCCTGTTGTCGGTGGTGGAAGTCGTCAGTGAGCCAACAATATTGTAAATTATCGAGCCAAAAGAGTTGAGTATAAGGCAATATAGTTCAGTTGAGGCTAAAACTCTTTGTCAAAGTTAGTTTTTTTAACTAACATACAGACGCGCAGAGAACACAGAGAGAATAAATCAATGCTTAACTGAACTGTATTGGAGTATAAGGTTTTAAATATTCAAGAGTATTGGATTGTATTACTTCAATAATCCAATACTCTCAAATGATGACTTTAAGATAGTGAGTGATCAAGATTGTAGTTTTACTTGACGGTAAAACAAAAGCTTATCTAAAACTTATGCTTCACTTATACAGTCGAGTTCGGCAGTTGATTCATCTAAATATTAGGACTAATTAATCGTTAAAGATTTTTTAGTCGAGAGCGTAGCCTTTCTAGCTTTTCTACAGTACGTCTCAGCCGATTTTCTAGTTTTGCTCTCTTGGATGTAGCTCGTCCAATTCGGTCACTTGCTCCGATTTGTAAACTTGCTCCGTTTGCTCCTACTCCGTTTACTCCTACTCCGTCTGCTCCTACTCCGTCTGCTCCTACTCCGTCTGCTCCTATTCTAATAATACTCTCACCACCAGACAAGTTTGCTTCTTCGATTTTAGTTAGTGAGATAAACATTGGGGATGTTTGAGTGCTTTTCATAGTTAACATCAGTTACCAATTATCAGTTTTTAACCTTGACAAAGCTATTTTCACTTAAGATAATGAGAATAAACGTCTACCAAAATGATTAGTATTCCATATCTCTACAGGAAAAATACCCGTAATTTTGGTATCTCTACCCCACTATTACTTAGGCTTTTACAGTAAAGGTGTTGTAGTTCAATATAAAGACTTTTGAACCGCTCCAGACGCGTCAGGTGCAGAGAGAAAAAAAGATATTTTATTAGTCACCTTCAAAAGGCTAGTCATACTTACTTACTGCAAACGAATAGATAAATTTGGTTATTCGTTTGCAGTAAGTAAGGTAAAAACAGTTTCATTATCCAAAGTTATAAAAATCTGGTAAATATACTCAATTGATCAAGTAGCAGCGCTTGTTTCGCTACATAACTATTCAAAGATGAACAGTTATGTTTATGGAAAAGCGCTGCTAAAAATTATTGAAGCTTATCGGTGGACAACCTTAATGTTAAGGTTGTTTAAGAAAAGTAGAGGAAAACCATAAACCTATGTTAAAATGACTTGCGATAAGGAAGCAGATAATGGCTGGTAGGATTAAGTTAATTAACAATTGAGGCACTGCAAAAATAATTTAACCTGCGGTAACAGGGTAACTTATTTAATTTAAAACGCAGGGGTTCGCTTGTCTAAAAACATATTTAATCCTGCCTTAAGGTTATTGTTTCTCCTCTACTAAACTCTATAGGTTTGAGCGTAATGATAAGTTTTATACACTTAACGTTACGTCAAACCTAAGAGTCTATCATCCTGCATTACCACCAGTTGCAGCACCACCAGTTCCAGCACCACCAGTTCCAATGCCATCTGCACTAACTGTACTATCAAGAAGAGTAACAAAACTTTTCTTCACAATAATTTTGCCACCAACGCCAACACCGTCGCCGCCAATGCCGTCGCCACCAACGGCATCGCCGCCTTTATTGACTTTTACGATTTTTTTCTTACCACCAGACAAGTTAGCTTCTTCGTTAGTGCTTAATGCAGTAAACAATGTGCTTTCCATAATTTTAGTTCCTGTTTGCTTGATTGTTGTTATTTAAATCACGTCACATTTAAAGTAACAAATCTACAAAAGTATATTTAGTAACTTTTTTGTGCCGCTAAAAATATTATAGGGTTATTGCTGAATAGATCAAGCAATTAGTTATTTAAGAAATGTGTATTACACACCTTTTTGAATATATTACATAGTTCCTATTTATACAAAGTTGATAAAAAATCTTAAAAAGATTTGGGGGTTAATTCATAGTATTGATATAAGTATGATGCTGTAAAAACTTAATTTTACCAAAAATCTATAAGTAGAGCTTATAAAGTATTAATACTGATAAATTAACTCAAATGCCCAGAATTAAAGACATAATTAATAGGATAGGCAACTTTTTTATACGAATCATGCTTAAATAAGTTTATAAAACTGTAAACTGTAATTGTGATTTTTAAATAAGTATTTTTATATAAAAATGTGGCTTTTTATATTATTTTATACACCCTGACTATAAGGATATATAATTTATTTTGATAGAGAAACTCCTAAGTTCGCTTAATTATTAATTACTTTACAAATAATTTTTATTCTACATAATACAAATCTTTTGTAAGTCAATAAAGAAAAGATGAAATTCTAGATATAAATTATAAAGATTTCACGCTCTTACTCAAATGTGCTAATTGCTGTAACAGTCCTAAATGATTAGTGAAAATTATATGTTTCTTTTTTCTTTCTTCCTTTTGCTTTCTTCTCTACAAGACGCAGCGCGTTGGTAAAAGACTCTTGCAGAGATGGCGGTTCGTTTCTTTATCTATATCTTTCACAATTCAAATAGGATTGCTATATACGTATTAAGTATGTCAATATCAAGCTTATATACAGATCGCAGCTAAGTTTAACATATATATATAAGGCACTTAGTTAGTAATAAAAGCAAAAGCCATCGCTTTCGACCTCCAGGGCAAAAACACCAACTTATGGGAGTTTTGCAAAAAAGCTCGTTTAAAGAGAAGACGGCAATACCCGGCAGAGTTCGTTATAACGATCGCACATTAATGCACAACTTAAAGCGCTACTGAGTCCAATGCAATGCGAGAGGCGATCGCACTCACAACCAACGGAACTATTGAGACAGGGGAATTACAACTCAGACAGAAGTGCAAGGAGCAGAAGCCGTTGCTGAATCAGATCGAGAGGAAATGAACCAATATCAGCAGATGGGAAATGCGGGGGCGATCGCTATTCTCTAAATTAAAAAAAAAGAATAAGCTGCCGTTGCTACACTATAACGGGCCGAAGCGGGACTGAATGCTAGCGATGCTAATGTATATAGTGTAGTTCCGACTGGTGAAGACCGACGTTTTGGGGTTTGCCCTTGTGCGAATCGCCAGGTTACTCAAGACCAGCAACGCTATAAAGTTCCAGAAGACTTATCTGTACTGGTAAAAATTATTTTAGGCATTATTTCTGGTTTATAAACTGGGGACTGGGGACACGGAGAATAACCAATCCCCAATCCCCAATCTCTTTATGTCAATCGAATTAACGCTCTTGAGTTGCCAAAAACTGACGCAAGCTTAACAAACTCACTGTTTGACCCAAATTTAAAGGCAAAAGCGAAACTCCTTCCAAGCGGGACTGTACCCAACCTTCTCCCCAGTACCATTCGTGGAACCCGTCAATACCTCCACTAAGTACCAAGCGGAGACAGTTTGATTTGACAACATCTACTTGATGATGAATCGCAACTGGCCCAGTCCAGGTTGTAAACTGGAATCCTGGAAGCAGTTCTTCTGGCATTCCTGGCGCAAAGCGTTGCCCTAAGAGCCATTTTTCTAGTTGTACCGGATGCAGCAGACTGTCACGAATTGCATCTGTTGATGCTTCGATTTCGATCCGCAGTTGGCTTTGTTGAAAATTACCCAGCATTTTTATAGGATTACCTAAAGGTGAGACATCGCTATTTCTAATATTGCAAATACAATCACTGATTATTAAGGCATCACTTTTCTACCTGCGGAGAACTTAGAATAGAAAAAGTGAACTTGTTAAGAAATGTAAGGTTATTCATGGCGGATCAGTTAATTCGTGCAACAGCAGCCGAAGGTGGAATTCGTGCCGTAGGTGTGATCACCACACGTTTAACAGAAGAAGCACGGGGACGACACAAGCTTTCCTATGTGGCAACGGCAGCACTCGGTCGAACTATGGCAGCAGGCTTACTAATGGCTTCTAGTATGAAGCGAACTGGGTCAAGGGTCAATGTCCGCGTGAAGGGCGATGGGCCTTTGGGCGGCATATTGGTAGATGCAGGCTTAGATGGTACGGTACGCGGGTATGTGGCAAATCCATCGGTGGAATTGCCTCCCAATGCCAAAGGTAAGCTAGATGTTGGCGGTGCAGTAGGTGGCGGCTACCTCTATGTTGTCCGGGATATCGGTTATGGTTATCCTTACTCTAGTACGGTAGAACTAGTTTCTGGCGAAATTGGCGATGATGTGGCTCATTATCTAGTAAATTCTGAACAAACACCTTCAGCTTTAGTTTTAGGTGTGTTTGTGGGAGCAGGCGGAGTAACCGCGGCTGGAGGATTACTGGTACAAGTATTGCCCAAAGCTGCCAGAGACGAAGCCCTAGTAGAAACGTTGGAATCACGGGTTGCTGGTTTAGCAGGATTTACGCCATTGTTGCAAGCTGGTAAGACGTTACCTGAAATCTTTAACGACTTACTGGGAGACATGGGACTGGAAATCTTTCCCGAACGGCAAATGCTGCGTTTCCACTGTGGTTGTTCTTTTGATCGCGTTTTGGGGGCACTGAAGATTTTGGGAGAAGCCGAACTGCAAGATATGATTATTAAAGATGATGGTGCTGAAGCAATTTGCGAGTTTTGCGGCAACGTCTACCAGGCAAGTAGCGATCAGTTAGCTCAACTAATTGCCGATTTGCAAGCTGAATCTACCGTTTCCGGATAAAGTATAAAAGGGCACTGATTTTTTAGATTGCTAATGCTACTCTGTGGAAAGAGATACTCAAAAAAATAGCTTTTTAATCATCAGAAAGTTACTATGTCAACAATGGAATTATCGACCTAAAACAGAGCGCTATTCAATTATTTTGGTGTGAGAGATGACAGAGCGGGATATTCCAGACAGTTGGTCTTCAGCCAGTGGAAAAGAGCCAGATCAAAACAAAAGATTATCCCGAACAGAGCAATTCGGAGAAACTCAGCCATTTGATGTCCCAGCTACTGGTTCTACTTCCAAGTCAGTGAAGCGGCGAAAAAAAAACGATATGCCCCTATGGGGCAAAAAGCTACCCAAAGCGTCTCGTAGAGAAGGATTACCTATAAATAGTCATTCAGAAGAAACTACCCAACTCAGCAGAAGCTTTGGTAAATTGCCACGCTGGATGAAAAGCTGGGTGTTGTGGTCAGTACTGCTAATGTTAATTCCTGGCAGTGTAGGGTTCTTGTCAATTGCAATGCTGCTAAAGTTGCCAACTGCCCCTAATTGCCCCTCGATTTTCTGGCCCCTAGCTAGTGCTTCTGTGCGGCTACACTGCGCTCAGTTGGCGGCTTCTAAGCAGACAGTAAACGATCTTTTGCAAGCGATCGCTCTGGTGAAGGAACTACCACAAAATCACCCGTTGCATGGAGAAATTGATCGTTTCATCGAAGAATGGTCACGGGATATTTTGAAGTTAGCTGATCAAAGTTTCCAAACTGGAAATTTAGAAGAAGCGATCGCTACTGCTCGTAAGATACCCGAAGATGTGGCAGCTTATAAATTAGTCGATGAGCAAATTAACAAATGGCAGTCGATTTGGTCAAAGGCAGAAGCTACATACAACGGTGCGATCGCAGAAGTAAAGGAACGACGCTGGCAATCGGCCTTCATGCTATCCGCCAAAATGCTGCGCGTAGACAATCAATATTGGGCAGGTACTAAATACGATCAATTGAATCGTCTAATTGCCACAGCGCGAGAAGATGGCGATAAGTTAGGAAAAGCTGAAAATTTAGCAAACAGCCAAGTTGTTGATAATTTATTAGAAGCTATCAAGTTAGCCGAGTCTATTGGGCAAGAAAGCTACATTTATCAAAAAGCTCAGGAAGCGATTCCCGCATTTGGACGCAAAATGCTGGAATTGGCACAGGCAAAACTAGATAAGCAAGATGCGGATGAAGCACTAAATATTGCTAGACAAATTCCAGAGATTACGAAACTACAGAGCGAAACAGATGACTTTATCGCCATAGCTGACGCGAAAAGGAGTGCTTGGATAGGTAATGTTTCTGGTTTAGAGGCTGCGATCGCTCAAGCACAACAGATTGATCCTTCAAGACGAGTGTATAATGAAGCACAGGAACTGATTGCTCGTTGGCAGTTAGAAATTGAAGATGTTGCCAATCTAGAAAAAGCGAGAATATTGGCCAGCCAGGGAACAGTCCCTAATTTAACAGCAGCGATCGCTCAAGTGCAACTGATTCCTGCGAGTAATCCCCGCGCTACAGAAGCTAGGCAAGAAATGGGTCGTTGGCGTGCCCAAGTGGAGACAATTGAAGACCAACCTTACTTAGAACGCGCCGAACAGATAGCAATATTTGATGATATTAACTCCTTGCAAGCTGCGATCGCTCAGGCTAGCGAAATTCGTAGAGGTCGTGCATTATATCCAGAAGCACGGAAAAAAATTCGTACTTGGATAGGAAAAATTCAGCGAATTCAAGACCAGCCCTACTTAGATCAGGCGCAAGAACTGGCTAATAGCGGAAATCTCACTGCCGCTATTAACCTAGCCCAACAAATTGCATCGTCAGGAAGGGCGCTTTCACAAGAAGCACAAGCTGCGGTAAATGACTGGCAAGGGCAAATTCGCACTAGAGAAAACTGGAAAAAAGCTCAAGAAGTTGGGGCAGCTGGCACGCCAGAAGCTTTGGTTGAAGCAATGCGACTGGCGGATCGGGTTTCAAACAATAGTATCTTGCGTATGGATGCGAATCTGGCTATTGACCAATGGAGCCAGCAATTGTTAGAAATAGCACGCTCTCAAGGTCAGTCTGATATTGCTAGAGGGATGGACATTGCAAAATCGATTCCACGCGGTAGTTCTGCTTACAGTGCAGCACAAGAGCAAATTAGGGCTTGGCAGGAATTTCTAAATCCTCAACCAGCACCTCAACCTCAACCTCAGCCGGAATCTCTACCCTTTTCTCCATCAACTACTATTAATGGACAGTAATATCTTTGTTAATTAGGTAGCACAGCTAGCGTCCTACCCTACGAAAATTTATCAAGAAAGGCAGAGTGCAGGAGGCTCAGTTGGGAATACTGGCTCCAGGTCTGAAGCCCGTGACCAAAGCGAACTTGCGGTTTAATACCCCGCCGAAAACAAAAGCGCTGACAATTGGTTGGGGTCTGAATCCCCATTCAATTGTTTCCTTCTGCTTTCTGCCCTCTGCCTCCTGCCTTCTTCAATCCCCCATCACTCTCCCCATTCTTTAATTACAGAAAATAGTGATGAGTAATCATCATCAGCAAATGACATTTTTACGGCTGTTTGCAAGATTTGCCGCACACCTTTAATACTACTGAGATCCAAACTTCGGGATTTCGCTTCAGAGATAAACAATTCTGTATCTTTGAGCAAATGTTTTGTGGGGAAATTCGGATCAGCATAATTGCCATCCAACATCCGTTGTAGCTTTTTGTCGAAGGTAGGTGCGTAAAGTGGACTGTCGCGCAAGATTTGCATAAACACATCCACATCGACACCTTGACGCTGGACAAAAGCCAGACTCAGAGCAAAGCTAGTTGTTAGGGAAGCTATTAGTTGATTTAATGCTAATTTGAGCGCCGCCGCAGATCCTACTGGCCCTATAAGTAAAGGTTCTGTCCCAAAATTTTGGAGTAGCTTTAAGTAGCGTTGATATTGTTCTGGCTCTGCCCCTACCATAACACTCAACTTGCCAGCTTTTGCTTCTGGGATACTTCCTAATACAGGTGCTTCTAAATACTCACCACCACCACCAACAACTGCATCTCTAATTTCCTGGCTTTCTGTGGGAGTAATTGTTCCCATTTGGATAATCGTGCGTCCTTCCAGAGTTTGCCAAGCAGTATCTGAAAGCAACACATTATAAATAGCCGGGGCATTAGTAAGCATTAGGATTACGCACTCAGCACCACGAATGGCGTGGCGGGGATGTGTAACAACTTCAGCTCCAGCTGCTTTTAGTGGTGCTAATTTTTCTGGGGTACGATTGTAGGCAACTAGCTGTATATCTGCGGCTAATAACCTTTGAGCCATTGGTAGCCCCATCAGTCCAGTTCCCAGAAATGCCACCTTCATTTTTCACGTTCCTTTAATACAGCGTAGGCGTAGCCTGTTGTAGTTCCATCGTTTGATTTTAATATCAGTTATCAGTAAACAGTTATGTCTAAACACTGATAACTGTTCACTCACTAGTGACTTATATCTCTGGCAATTAGCCACCAGCAGCAAAAGTCGCCATAATTATCACTGAAAGTAAAAGCCCTGGAGTAAGTAAGGTTACTAACATTAACAGGTCATGAGTGGACATAATTATTACTTTGGTGGTGTGTTTAACTTTACAGTAATCACTGTTATGCTAGTCTAAATAAGACTAATACTGCATTCTTAAATAGAGTTTTAACTTTTCAAATTTATTTTTACTCTGGCAGGGCCAATCCTTTTAGTGGTTGAGTAATTTCTGTCTTATCCAGACCTTTGCTCTGAACTAGGACTCCAAAGCCGCCCAGCCCTGTGGGATCTAAAAATTGGTGTAGTGCGTCTCGCCTCTGTAGTAACTGCGAGAGGGGTTGCTGTTGATAAGAAAGGGCTGCAATGCGATCGCCTAACCCCAACGCCATCAAAAACAATCCCTGCTGAATAAAACCAACATTCTTTAAATTGCACTTCTCACCCCAAATTTCCAAAGCCGTAAAGTCAACATGGGCAGTGATATCTTGTCGCCCAATATTGATATAAGGGTTGTCGTGGAAACGATGGTGATAATAGCACTGTAACGTTCCTTGCGATCGCCTGGGATTATAGTAACGACTAGCAGGGTAGCCATAATCAATTGTTAACACATAGCCACGCTGCAAGCGGTCTGCTACTATACTCAACCAGTCTAGAGCAGCTAAATTAATTTCACTACGGTAGCCATCTTGATATACACTTTGGGTCAAATCGATTCCTACTAAATCTAAATATTCAGCCAGTTGGTGCTTTGAAGGTTCTCCTGTGACTTCTACAAATGATAGGTATGGGGCATTGGTTTCTTTTTGATTCTTATCTGTGGTTACATAAATTTCTCGGAGTTCGCCTGTTTCTAGGATGAATTGATGGACAGGGAAAGCATCGACTAACTCATTAGAAAAAAAGCAGCCTGCGATCGCATTTGGTGGTATTTCCTCTAGATTGCACCAATGCACGGGTAAATCTTGTAAGCGTTGCTGCTGTTCTTGTCTTAAAGTTGGAGACTTTTCAACAATGATATATTCCAGTGCAGTAAAAAAATCTGGGTAGTGCTGTTGATGATATTTGAGGATATGCAATGCTAGCAGTCCTTGACCTGCTCCCATTTCTACCAGAGAAAAGGGTATAGGTTTTCCTAAAATCTCCCACATTTGGAAAAACTGTTCTGCTAGTAACTCGCCGAAGTCAGCGCTGAGGTTGGGAGAGGTAAAAAAATCACCACCTTGAAAGCCAATTTTGACTGCATCGCTGGAATAGTAGCCGTGTTCAGGGTGATATAAGGCCAGATCCATGAATTCGGCGAAAGTAATTCGCTGCTGTGGAGAGGTGGTAATGTGATTTGCGATCGCTGCACACAGCAAAGCATTGGAATCCATAAAATTTCAGATTTGAGATTGGGGAATAGAGAAAATAAGCTAAAAGCCAATTTGCTAACTAGTACAGTGTGGCGGAAATAAACAACCCATTCCAAATCAACGAAACGCCTATACTGTATTCATTTTGACTTTTGACTTCCGTCTTGCGGTACTAGTACGTCACGGCGTAAATAGAGCAACCATTGAATACACAGTGACTTAACTCTCCAGAATGTTTCGATCTGTTGCTAGAGTTTGTGCCCCTGTTTGCATTATTTCTATATCTGATGGCGACCAATAATGAGGTCCTTGACAGTGATGTGCTATTAGCAATCCCCATAATCCTCTAGGAATTAAAATTGGTACAACCAAGTTGGCGCGAACCTGCAAATTGTACAAAAAATCTCGGTGACAAGGCTGGATTGGCTCTAATTCAATATCAGCGATCGCTTTTATCCGTCCTGCTAAGTATAAAGCAGCATATTCGTTGTTAAAACAATCATCTGGGCCAGTGGAACCAAGTATTGAGAATTCTTGAGAACTCAAAGATTCAAAAGTCACCTGTCCTTGCCACTGACTATAAAAATAATACAACACCACCCGATCAACCTGAAGCGATTCTCTGAGTTGATTGGTTGTTTGCCGGACTAACTCATCGCGCTGCATTGTTTTAACAAGGCGGTCGAGCAAATTTTGCAAACCCTGTTCACGGCGATCGCGGCTATGGTTAAATTCGGAGTGAGGATGAATTTGCACAGTTCTAAAATTACGATTAAGTAAATGCTGCCGGATTTATATAGTAATTTATTAGACCTTGTTTTAATACATTCTTGTATTTATAGCAGCAATTCAATTTTAACGGAACATAACACTATTCAACCTCTTCTCTATGGGACACTACCTGAACGGGGAATTTAAAAGAAATTATTAAGAAACTCATTTTTTTTATTTACACCAGAGAAAATTCAAGATTATAAATTTAAAATTAAGAATTTTGTAAATTCACAAATAATATGTTTGGTTTTTCTAAGGTTTGACCTAATAAATATACTTCAAGCAGTAATGTAACAATTCAGTTTGTATTGATAGTTACAGATATTTGTGATGCTGTTAGTATTTCTCGTTCCCATACAGAATATGAGAACGAAAGACTGAGCAGAGACTAGTATATTTGCTGATTACTTTATCAAAATGCCTAATTGCTTTATAAAAATGCCCGTTTACTTTCTCAAAATACTGAAATGCTTTCTCAAAAAAAGCTCTGACTTACTCAAAAGAAGCTTTTGCTTTCTCATTTTGGTGTTTTCCGCAAGCAAAAGAAGCTTTGACTTACTCAAAAGAAGCTTTTGCTTTCTAATTTAAGTGTTTTCCGTAAGTAAAAGAAGCTTTGACTTACTCAAAAGAAGCTTTTGCTTTCTCATTTTGGTGTTTTCCGCAAGCAAAAGAAGCTTTGACTTACTCAAACCCCAGTTTGCTTTCTAATTTAAGTATTTTTCGCAAGGTGTAGGTTGGGTTGAGGAACGTAACCCAACATCATCAAAGCTTTATTAGGTTTCGCAAAGCCTCAACCCAACCTAATATAGGGCTTCTGGGTTGAGTGCAATACAGACTTAACCTCCAGGCCCTTCTCTACAAGAAAAGGGGAGTAAGATTTAAAGCCTATCTTATTTTAGGAGAGAGGAATGGAAGTGAGGTCAGACTGTGTTGCATCCATACAAAAAACGCTACATTCGGAGAACGAGGTGACGAGGTGAACGAGCTAAATTGAGGGATTGAAATCCACGGTAGTAAGTCTTGCTTGTGTAGACGCGGTTTATAACCGTTCTTTTAACTATTTAACTTTTAACCAACTAAATATATCTGCTGGCGTAATTTGCCAATCTGTTAATATATGAAGAACAGCCAATTTATCATTATTATATTTTACTTCTGGCAATTTATTAGGTTGAAATACCATCACCGATTTATCGTTAGAATCAAGAAACCAACCTAATCTTGTACCATAATTTATACAAAAAATAATTTTATCAATCACACGGTTAGGAAATTGATCAGGTGATAAAATTTCAATTATCCAATCTGGATAAGTTTCAAACTTATTGTGGTGTATTAATTATGTGGCAGTGTGTTAGGAATAACCTTATATAGCAATCCTAAATGATTTATGAGAAAATACCATACTCATTGAGCTTAGGAAAGTCAAAATTTTGACCATTAATGGCTAGCTCAAATAACGCCTTGACTACAGTAAAAGAATGACAGAAAAAA